>ENA-OROH01001114-OROH01001114.1-human-gut-metagenome-genome-assembly--contig:-NODE-1114-length-26930-cov-7.022474_pt1 | contig 26930 bp, 27 predicted proteins | sample MGYA00242125_ERZ509042 | MGnify/ENA primary metagenome ERZ509042 (study PRJEB26280, sample SAMEA2338738) | human gut metagenome | biome: human gut; feature: human-associated habitat; material: faeces... | reverse complement strand
ACGGCAACCACGGCACAGTCCTGCCCCAGAGCCTGGCGGGTACGGGCAATTTGGTAGGCGTGTCCGGTGTGGAAGGGATTGTATTCGGCAACGATGCCAATAACCTGCATGAGATTGACCTCCTGGTGGATTATCTTCCTCTTTTTCAGAAAAACGGTTGTCTTTCTCAGGAAAGAGCGTTAAAATAAAAACACAAACTGGGTTTGCCCCTATTGTATTACAGGAACCCAAGCAAGGCAACCCAAGGCGTGTTTAAAAATTAACGTGTGAAGGAGACGATTCCCATGAATATTCTGGTAATCAACGCCGGCAGTTCTTCTCTGAAGTATCAGCTGCTCAACCCCGAGACTCAGGAGGTCCTGGCCAAGGGTCTGTGTGAGCGCATCGGTATCGACGGTAAGTTCACCTATAAGCCCACCGGCAAGGAGGCTGTCAAGGAGGCCGATGTGGCCATGCCCACTCACTCCGAGGCCATCCAGGCCGTGCTCAACGCTCTGGTGGACCCTGCCAACGGCGTGATCGCTTCCATGGATGAGATCGGCGCGGTGGGCCACCGTGTGGTTCACGGCGGCGAGAAGTTCGCCTCCTCCGTGCTTATCACCGACGAGGTCATGGCTGCTATCGAGGAGTGCAATCCTCTGGCTCCCCTGCACAACCCCGCCAACATCATCGGCATCAAGGCCTGCCAGGCTCTCATGCCCAACACCCCCATGGTCGCCGTGTTCGACACCGCGTTCCATCAGACCATGCCCCCCGTGGCCTACACCTACGCTCTGCCCTACGAGTACTATGAGCAGGACAAGGTCCGCCGCTACGGCTTCCACGGCACCAGCCACAAGTACGTCTCCCAGCGCGCTGCCGCTATGCTGGGCAAGCCCATCGAGGAGCTCAAGCTGATCTCCTGCCACTTGGGCAACGGTTCTTCCGTCACTGCCATCAACGGCGGCAAGAGCGTTGACACCTCCATGGGCTTCACCCCCCTGGCTGGTCTGCCCATGGGCACCCGCTGCGGCGACATCGACGCCGGCATCCTGGAGTACCTGATGAACAAGCACGGCTACAACATCGACGAGATGCTCAGCATCCTCAACAAGAAGTCCGGCGTGCTGGGTATCTCCGGCGTGTCCTCCGACTTCCGTGATCTGGAGGCTGCTGCTCCTCAGGGCAACCAGCGTGCTCAGCTGGCTCTGGATTCCTTCGACTACAACGTGAAGAAGCTCATCGGCGCTTATGCCGCTGCTATGGGCGGCGTGGACGCCATCATCTTCACCGCCGGTGTGGGTGAGAACGGCCCCGACACCCGTGCCAATGTGGTCTCCGGCCTGGAGTACATGGGCGTGAAGCTGGACGCGGAGAAGAACAACACCCGCGGCAAGGAAGTGGACGTAGCCACCGACGACTCCAAGGTGCGTGTCCTGGTCATCCCCACCAATGAGGAACTGATGATCGCTATGGATACCGCTGCCATCGTCAAGGCTTAAATAACACAAGTCTTCTACGGTGGGGATGACCTGAAAATCGAAGCAACGCGGAGATTTTGCGCAGGGCGAATTCACTTCGCCCGAGCATTTCAATCAGCGGGCACCCAAACGCATCTAATGCGTTTGGGAACATCCCCACCAACGAGGAACTGATGATTGCTATGGATACTGCCGCCATCGTCAAGGCCTGATTTCTAAACTATTTACGAGCGGCGCTGGAAATCTTCCAGCGCCGTTCTTTTTTGCCGATAAAAAATCCCGGTTCCCAAAGGAACCGGGATTTTTGTATGTCTGAATCAGAAGGGACCGTAGCCGATGGCATTTGCAATGACGATGAGGATATAAGCCGCGATCATCATGGTACCAATGGACTTGATGGTGAAGCGGAACCACTTGCCGAAGTCCAGGCCGCACAGAGAGCAGGCAACCACAGCGCCCGCAGGCCACAGGGTGTTGGTCAGGCCGTCGCCCAGCTGGTAGGTAAGAACCATAACCTGCTGGTTGATACCCAGCATCTGGCCCAGGGGGCTGAGGATGGGCATCATCATGACTGCCTTGCCGGAACCGGAGACCACGAAGAAGTTCAGGGCCGTGACGAAGATGTAGATGATGAGCAGGGTGACCATGGGGCTCTTGCCCTGGAGGGCGTTGCCCATGTAGTACACCAGAGTATCCATGATGTTGGCCTTGTTCAGCAGGACCATCACGGAGTTAGCAAAGCCGATGGCCAGCGCAGGACCAAGGACGCGGGCAGCGCCGGCGGTGAAGCGGTTACAGGTCTCGGTGGGGCCGACCTGGAACAGGATAGCCAACAGAATCATGAAGATGATGTACAGAGCCGTGATATTGGGGAAGCTCCACTTCAGAGCCACGCAGCCGTAACCCTGAATTACGATCAGCGCCACAAAGCCGATCAGAGCAACAACCCGCTTCCAGGTCATGGGGACCTCCTCGCCGATGGAAGCGGAAGCGTCCTGATTCTTATACTCCTCGTAGCAGTAGCTCTTTGTGGGGTCCTTGCGGGAACGGTTGGCATACCGGACCAGGAAGATCAGACCGATGGTGAAGAAGACCACCAGCACGATAAAGCGATACCACATGCCGGAGAAGATGGGCAGACCCACGATCTGCTGAGAGACGCCGGTGGTGAACATATTGAGCATACCGCAGGCAAAGCTGCCGCAGGAGCCCAGCAGCACCGCCGCCGCACCGGTCATCCGGTCATAGCCCGCCGACATAATCACTGCCGTTGCCAGACCATAGAAGGGGTAGGCACCTTCGCCGTAGCCCAACACACCAAACACAGTAAACAGCACGTACATAATCACTACCAGGCTGATTTCCTTGCCCTTGGTAGCCCGCACCAGCTTGTGGATACCGGCGGAGAAAGCACCGGTGGACTCCAGGAAGCCCAGCACGCCGGAGCAGATGAGCAGGTTGCCCATGATGGAGATACCGCCCACAATTCCGTTATAGAAGGACTGGAAGTAGTCGGAGAAGGTCAGATACTGTTTCTCTACCCAATTAAACACATCCGGGTTGACGATCTCGCGGCCGGAGTTTTCATCCAGTACACGTTCAAAGTTTCCGCTGGGGACAAAGAACGAGACTATAAAAACAAGGAGCATGATGATGGCCAGGATGACAAAGACGTGGGGCACTGTGAATTTGAATTTTTTCTTTTCCATAGTTCTCTGCGCGGCAGGCACCCGCGCACTCCTTTCGGTTTGATTGTCATTTCAAAGCCTGATTCATTTTCTATGGGGCTGGTGCGGTCTGATTATTTGCTGTGCTTGTTCAGCCACTCGATGGCACAGTTGGCGTGGATGGCGGCTCCCTGATAGAACACGCTCTCATCCAGTACCATTCTGGGGTTGTGGTGGGGATACTGCTCGGGTCCGCCGGCTCCCAGTACCAGGAAGGTGCTGGGCACCTGCTCGGCCACGTAGCTGAAGTCCTCGGTACCGGCCATGGGAGGCATGGCCTGAATGTTCTCCTCCCCCACCATCTCGGCCACCGACTCCAGCAGCTCTTTGGTGGTGGCCTCATCGGTAAAGGTACAGGGACAGTTGAACATGGTGATCTCGTACTCGCCGTGCCACGCCTTGGCATAGGCATCCACGATCTCAGGCAGCCGCTCCAGCACATGCTTGCGTGCCTCCACGTTGTAGGTGCGCAGGCCTACCTGCAGGTCAGCGGTGTCAGGGATAATGTTCACTGCCGTACCCGAGCGCATCACGCCGCCGGACAGGGTCGCGACCGCCTGGGGAGAGACCTCCCGGGTCATGAGCATGTTGAGGGCAGTATAGATCTGGTTGGCGATCATGATGGGGTCCACACACAGGTCAGGCGTGGAGCTGTGTCCGCCCTTGCCCTGAATATGGATGGCAAAGGTATCCAAAGAGGAGCTGGCCACGCCGGAGCAATAGGTCACCTGGCCCACGGGGGTGGTGGAGAAGATATGGATGGCCATAGCTGCGTCCACCTTGGGATTTTCCAGCAGACCGTCGTCGATCATGGTCTTGGAACCGTATCCCATCTCCTCGCCGGGCTGGAACATGAGCTTGACGGTGCCTTTCAGCTCGCTCTCATGGTCCTTAAGAAGCTTGGCCGCCCCCAGCAGCATGGCCGCGTGAGTGTCGTGGCCGCACATGTGGCTGGCATTGCGCTTGGAACAGAAGGGCAGGTCGTTGATCTCCTCCATGGGCAGGGCGTCAAAGTCAGCCCGCAGCAGGATGCAGGGACTGCCGCTGCCGATGGTGGCTACCACGCCGGTGGATGCCCTCATATCGGGGAAACCCATCTTGATATACTTCTGCCGTACGCTCTCCTCCATCACACCGCAGCGGTGGGACTCGATCCCCATCTCGACCAGCCGCTTTTCAATGTAAGCTGCCGACTCGGGCAGGTCCATGCCAACTTCGGGAATTTGGTGGAGATAGCGGCGGTCGGCCACGATCTGCTCCTGAAGCAGTTTGGCTTCTTCCAGTAATTGCTTCAACTTGCTCTCTCCTTTCTGGTTATGGTATCAACTGAAGTTCTCACTCTACGGTGAGAAATTTGTTTTCGTCATTCTAACAAGGCATATTGTACAGCTTTAAGCCTCTTTATCGTACACCTTCTCGCCGTTGGAGTAGGTCTGGAGCACATAGACCTGGTCGATGCGGTCGCTGTCCACCTCCAGCAGGTCCTCACTGAGCACCGCAAAGTCGGCATGGAAGCCTGCCTTCAGCTGGCCCACCTTGGGGATGCCCGCCACACGGGCGGCCTCCCGGGTGTACAAGGCGATGGCGGTCTCGATATCCACCTTCTCTCCCTGGCCGCAGTCAAAGCCGTCCCAGGCCTTGCGGGTTACGCCGCCCTTCAAGCAGGGGAAGGGATCGGAGGGCACCGCCCAGGAGGTGGCGGGGGCGTCAGTGGAGAAGCACAGGGGCACGCCCTTCTCCAGCATGGTCTTTACCGGGTAGGAGGCCTCCAGGCGCTCCTGGCTGAGGTTGGCCCGGTAGCTTTCGATCTCGGCGTAGAGGAAAATAGGCTGGGTAGCCACGCCGATGCCCTTCTCCGCGCAGCGGCTGATGGCCCGCTGAGAGGGCTCGGTGACGTGCTCGATACGCAGGTGGGGCACATCGCCGTCGGTCCACTTTTCCTCGTCGTACACCCGGTCCACAATCCGGTCGATGGCGTGTCCGCCCATGGCGTGCATGGACAGCTGGCAATGGTTCTCCTTACAGAACTGAATGGCGCTCTCCATCAGCTCGTCAGAGCAGACAGGGAAGCCTACCTCGTCCTCAGAGCCCAGGTAGGGCTCATTCATCCAGGCGGTGCGGCCCGAGACACTGCCGTCGCCGATGAGCTTGAGGCCGGCGGTGAAAATCTGCTGGTCGCGGTTCTTCCGCGCTTCTGGGAACCGGAAGCTGTCATCTCCGGCATAGAAGTCCCACATGTAATAGATGCCAACCTTCTGGCGGAATCCTTTTTCCACCGCCTTGGTGTAGATATCATAGTTATCGCTGGGGTCCAGGTTGCCCATGTCGCAGATGGAGGTGACGCCCTGAGACAGCAGCAGCTCACCCAAATCCACCACCAGGTCCACCTTTTGTTCGTCGGTGGTCTCAGGGATGAGGGGGGTCACCAGGTTGCGGGCGTTCTCCCGCAGCACGCCGGTGGGCTCTCCGTTCTCATCCCGGTCGATCTGACCACCCTGAGGATCGGGAGTGTCCTTGGTGATGCCCGCCATCTCCAGCGCCTTGCTGTTGACGCAACGGATGTGGCCGCAGGTGCGGATGATAGACACGGGAGCATCGCTGCACCCCTCATCCAGATCCCAGCGGGTGGGAGAGCGGCCCTCGGCCAGCTTGCCCTCGTCATAGCCCCAGCCTTCGATCCACTTGTCCGGTCCCTGGCTCTCCCGCACCTTGCGGATTTCTTGCTTAAGTTCCTCAATGGAATGTACCTTGGGGGGCAGGCTGGAGATCTTCTTGCTGAAATCAGCCAGCATCACCGGATGCATGTGTGCATCCACAAAGCCGGGAATCACACGCTTCCCACCCAGATCCACAACGGTCCAATCTCCGGCGGGCAGATCTTCCTGCGCTCCGACCCAGGTGATCACACCATCCTGGACCGTCATAGCCTGGGCATAACGGTTCTCGTCGTCACAGGTATAGATCTTTCCATTGATATAGGCGAAATTCCCATTTGCGTGCATAGCGCACAGCCCCCTTTCTGTTATAATAAACATAACAGCAAAATATGTGCCAAAAAAGCAAGCAAGGACACAGCCGCTGAAAAAAGACGGCAGCGTCCTTGCTTTTCTAAAGTGTAATATCAGATATTCGTCTCTGTCAAAGCATAACAGAGGCTTTTTGTCTATTTCAACAATTTTTTATTTCATGTAGCCTAAAACCTTTTTCACTCTGTCTATGCCGCATCTACTCTTTTATTTGTAATAAAAATTTTTTGATATTTTATCAAAAAATTTTTATGAAATCTCGTTTTTTTGATTTACTTCAGTTTCAGCTTTTCCATACGGTACTGCAGCTTCTGGGGCGAGATGGACAGCTTGTCTGCCGCGGCGTTCAGACGATTAGTCTGCCGCAGCGCCTCCGAGATGATGGCCGCCTCATACTGGGATAGCAGCTGTCCCAGGTCCACCTTGCCCCGGCTTAGCTGTTCCCGGATCTGGCTCAGCGATCCAGGCTCCTCCACCCGGCTGCGCACCGGAGCCTCTTCCGGCACCGGCCTGTGATCCTGCTCCATCTTGGCAAGAAGATTTTGTACCGAGTCCAGGGTGATCAAATCGCTGGTCTCGATATTGAATGCCCCTTCAATGGTATTTTTCAGCTCCCGGATGTTCCCGGGCCAGGACCAGCGCAAAAACAGATCCTGCGTCATCTGGCTCAGCCCCCGGATGTGCCGTCCCATCTTCTTATTGAACTGATCTATGTAGTGCTGGGTCAGCAGAAGGATATCTTCCTGCCGCTCCCGCAGGGGAGGCAGCCACAGCCGGACCACGCCCACCCGGTAATAAAAATCAGAGCGCAGCCGCCCTTCCTCAATCAGACGTTCGGGAACCTCATTGGAAGCGCATACGATCCGCACATGGAAATGAATATCCTCCTTGCCGCCGATCCGCCGCACCTTTTGTTCTTCCAGTACCTTCAGCAGCTTGGCCTGCATGGCGGTATCCATGGAGTTGATCTCGTCCAGAAACAGCGTTCCGCCATCGGCCAGCTCAAACAATCCTTTTTTGGATTCCGCACCGGTGAAGCCGCCCCGTTCCGTGCCGAAAAACATACTCTCCAGCAGATTGACCGGGATTGCCGCGCAGTTTTGGGCAATAAAAGGTTTGTCTTTCCGGGCGCTGAGAAGGTGCAGAGCCTGGGCAAACAGTTACTTTCCCGTTCCGGTCTCCCCATAGATCAGGGTAGCGGAATCATTTTTTGCCACCTCTTTTACCACGCGCTTGAGCTGTTCCATAGCTGCATTCTGCGTCACAATATCATCCAGCGCAGACTGGCCATACTGCACCGGGCGTCTGGTACCCCGCTCTGAAATATCCAGCAGCTGAGCAATATCCACCGCACCCTGAATCGATCCGTTCTCTCCCATAATAGGATAGGTGGTTTTGGTCATGGTGAGCTTGAAATTTCCCGAGGTGAGCACCTGCTTCTCCCCCACCGTGATGGTTCCGGTACGCAGCGTCCGGATCACCGTGCTGGTTTCTTGGCTCAGGTCCGGATAGACTTCCGGCAAATGTTTCCCACGCACCTGCCGTCCGAAATCATCCGGCAGTTTTTCCAGGGCACTGCTGGCCTTGTAATATTCAATAATCCCATCCCGGTTTACCACCATCATGCCTTCCATGGAATCGCCGTTGATTTTCAGCAGCCGGGTGATCTGACGCAGATACTCATTCATGCCCGCTTCCTCCTGAACTTCCACGCTGGTAAAATACGTTCTGGTAACAGTTTACAATAAAACCCACTCTGGTGCAATCATGAAATTCACCGCCTGTCCGCTCGTCTGGCAATTTTCTTCCATTTTACATCCATAAATTGCTGATTTAATTTATTTTTCATCATTTATGACTTTTCTTCGTATAATAAATGAACTTTCCGTTAAATTAGCACTATCATATTGACAGTGCTAATTTGTGGTGCTATAACATACTTGTACCAAGGGAAAGGCCCAATGAGGACCCGAATTGGTGGGCACAAAAGTGCAAGAATGGAGGAATGACTTATGTTGCCCAGCCTGTTTGGTGAAAGTTTGTTTGATCGTTTCTTTGATGATTCTCTGGAAAAGGAGTTCTTCGGAACCCATAATCCCCTGTATGGTAAGCATGCCAAGAACCTGATGAAAACCGATGTAAAGGACGTAAACGACCACTATGAAGTGGCTGTTGACCTGCCCGGTTTCCAGAAGGATGAGGTCAATGTGGAACTGGAGAACGGCTACCTGACCATCAGCGCCGCCAAGGGCCTGGATAAGGACCAGAAGGACGACGAGGGCCACTATATCCGCCAGGAGCGTTACAGCGGTTCCTGCAGCCGCAGCTTCTATGTGGGCGACATCCAGCCTGAGGATATCCACGCCAAGTATGAGGACGGCATTCTGAAGCTGACACTGCCCAAGGCCGATCAAAAGGCAATGGAGCATCAGAACCGCATCGCCATTCAGTAAAACAAAACAGCGCACCGGTTTTCCGACGCGCCGCAAGCCCCGGACCGAAGATCCGGGGCTTTTTTATTGAATTGTTTCTGCCTGAGATTCTCCCAGGACCTTGATTCCCGCCTGCCGCAGCTGCTGGGCTGTCACTCCATCTCCCGGTATCAAACGCCGGGAAAACGTCCCGTCGTAGATCTCTCCGCTGCCGCAGGAGGGGGAGCGCTCTTTGAGAACCGCCAGCTCACAGCCCTGCTCCAGAGCCGTCTTTAAAGCCAGCTTTGCTCCTGCCTGGTATGCTTCGGTCACATCCGTGCCCTCCTGGTTCACGACCCGGCCGTCACGCTGCCGTTCGGCGGGAGGACGCGGGGTTGGCAGGCCACCCTGTACCTCCGGGCATACGGGGATCAATTCATGTCCCCGCGTCCGCAGGGCCTCCACCTCCGGATGCTTTTTCCCTTGCCCATCATATCGGCAGGGACACCCCAACAAACAGGCACTGACTAAAATTTTCATGGCGTCTCCTTACAAAAAAGCCCGCTTTTCAGCGGGCTTTCAAGGCTTAGTGAGTGAGATAATACTTGACCAGGGTCTGGAGCAGCTCATCCCGGTCTATCTTCCGGATCAGTGCCCGGGCATTGTTATGGTTTGTGATGTAGGTGGGGTCCTCGGAGAGAATGTAGCCCACAATCTGGTTTACCGGGTTATATCCCTTTTCCTGCAGCGCCTGATACACCGTAGCCAGGATCGCCTTGATCTCCAGATCGCGCTGGTCGCCCAGACGGAATTTTCGGGTGAAATCCATCTCGTCCATCGAAAACACCTCCTAAACTAAACATGGAAAAGATGTGCTTAGTTTACTCCAAAAACCCCGTTGTGTAAAGGGCAGCAGGTAAAAATTTAATAATTTTTTAGAAAGTGCCACTCTCCTCCGGCTCTGTCTCCTCTTTTTTCTCCTCCTTCGGCACACGTTTTATAGCAATAAAGCAGCAGATCAGATAGAGCAGCGCCAACACAATGGCAGTCACGATCAACTCCTCATTGGCCTGGCCAAAGGAATGTACATTGGGAGATGTCCAGTTTCCCATCACGATCACCGCCTCTTTGATGGTGCGATAGCCTCTTTCATATACTAAGAGTCTTGGAAATGTTAGATCCACCAAGGACAGCGCCAAAGCGGGAAGGAGCATCCCCCGCCGTCCTTTTTTCAGCAGCGGCAGCATAGTCAGCAGACTAATCCCCGCCCAAACCGGAAGGTAGAGCTCTTTCTGTGAGACATAGAGCCAACCAGGTAAATCGTCCCTCCAGAACAGGCACCAATACCCCATAAGAACCAGCGGTGCAAGAGCAGGGATCACCTTTGTCCAATGGAAAGAAGCTCGGCTCAGACTCAGGTGCAGGCGAAACAAGTCTTTCCACGAGAAGATCAGAGCTGAATTGTCCACGACAGGCTCTCTGGCCAGCCATCTGGCCAAAGCCATGGTCACCCAACTCAGTACTGCGGTTAAAATGAGCCAGATCAGCCCCCACATCAGCAGTGCCTCCACCAAACGTCCATTCACATTTCCTTGAAGCAATCTGCTGATTTGATCAGTCAGAAACATTCCGCTGGAAGAAAGGCTAAACAAAGCCGCTGACCCGATCAGCAGCTGACCTACTGCCGACCAGCTTACAAAAAACACCATCACCCACACGCCCAGCTGAAACCAGTGGGTGTGGTAAGTGTAGTGGGACTGGAGATAGATTCCGTAGGCCAGGCAGCCCAGATACAATGCCCAGCACAGGGGAAGCGGCACAAACTGGGCCAGTAGGTAAAACAGCAGTCCGCCTCCAATGGCAAAGGCAAAGGATAGCAGGTTCTGCCAGTCGCTCTTCTCCAGGGTCCGCACCGGAGCCTTAGGGTCCAGCAGCTCATCCACTGTCACGCCCAGAACACGTGCCAAAGCCACCAGGGTAGTCACGTCAGGGTAGCTGCCGCTCTCCCACCGGGACACCGTCTTATTGGACACTCCCAATTGATCCGCCAATTCCTGCTGGGTCATCCCTTTGTTTTTCCGGTACTGCCGCAGACGTTGGGCAAATTCCTGTTCGTTCATAGGGTTCCCTCCCCTCTTCTTTTCGCCTTTATCTTACCGGAAATCTACTCTCTTGACTACCTCACAGCCTGAGAATTCTATCTTGCCAGATGGGATTTTCTTCTCCCTCTCCATCTGGTATGGTTAGAAAATCAATATTTGGTCCTTTCTTCAGGTCAGTTGTTCTGATACAATGCACTCAAAATCAAACAAAGGAAGTGCACACCATGAAACGGATCGTCAGCGTACAGGACATCTCCTGCCTGGGTAAGTGCTCCCTGACGGTGGCTTTGCCCATTATCTCCGCCATGGGAGTGGAATGTTCCATCCTCCCCACCGCGGTACTCTCTACCCACACCATGTTTAAAAATTTCACCTGTAAGGATCTCACCGACCAAATCAACCCCATTGCCCATCACTGGCAGCAGGAGGGGTTCCAGTTCGACGCCATCTACACCGGCTACCTGGCCTCCAAAGAGCAGGTGGGCGATGTGTGCGCCTTCTTTGACACCTTCAAAACCCCGGACAACCTGATTCTGGTCGACCCTGCCATGGCGGACAACGGTAAGCTCTACCCCGCCTTTGGTCCCGACTTCCCCGCTGAGATGGCCAAGGTATGCGCCAAGGCGGACGTGATCGTCCCCAACCTCACCGAAGCCAGCCTGCTCACCGGCCTGCCCTACCGCACGGAGTACGACGAAGAATATATCCGCCAGATGCTCCAGGCGCTGGCCAAGCTGGGTCCCCGGTATGTGGCCTTGACGGGTGTCAGCTTTGAGCCTGAAAAGCTGGGCGTTATGTACTACGACCAGCAGACCGGCCAGTACGGCAGCTACTTTAATGAGCGCCTGCCCGTAGCCATCCACGGCACTGGTGATGTGTTTGCTTCCACCTGCGTGGGTGCTCTGATGCGGGGCAAGTCCCTGGGCGACGCTCTGGCTCTGGCTGCCGACTACACTGTGGAGTGCATCCGCGCCACTCTGACTGATCCCAAGCCCAGCTGGTACGGCGTTAACTTTGAGGAGGTCATCCCCTACCTGGTCCGCCGCCTGGGCTGATCCTATTTTATCCCACTCCACAATCTATCACTTTTTTGCAAAGAAAAAGAGCTAACTGACAAATCAAAGTCAGTTAGCTTTTTTCTCATCCATTGGAGCTCGTCCACTATGCATAGAACGTTTCCCATTACAGGTCAATGTCTATCTCGTACTTATCTTCAATAAGCACATAATTTACCTTGTATCGTTGGGCAAGTTCCAAAAACTGTGCATTGTCCTCCAATACAGTTTCCATGGTGCATTCATCACTCAAACGATTTTCTATCACATTGGAATACCCTTTGATGTCGTCAAAATGATTTTTAATATAATCTTTACTCATAATAAGACAATAGTATTTTATATGCGAGAGATATTCATTTTCAAAGTCTTTTGACCAGTCAAAGGGGATGTAGCATCCTTCAATGATTAGATTTTGCCCATTTTCTATGGCAGTTTTTATTATTTCTCGAATAATGGGCCATAAAAAGTCTGTGAGCGCATTATCTTCTTCTGGCGTAAGTTTCGTATAGCCGCTGCGGATCAACCCCATTTTCAAGTGGTCGATTGATAAATAAGGAATTTTATACTTTTCAAGCAGCTTCTGAGCAAGTACCGTTTTCCCAGTGTGAGATGCTCCTGTTATTAATATGACCATCGTTCATTCCCGCCTTATAATTTTGCTTCTGAAGTTTTTCAATATGATACCACAAAAGCATTTACCGTTCTACATTTTAGCTCTCCGGCCTGGGGAGGGCCAAGGCCGTTTTCCAGCTTTCTCCGCCTGTTTGCGCGGCCTATCGGTCTCCTTTCAAAAGTATTCTTGAACCCCATATAATCCAATTTTTTCATAGCGCCTTACATAACTGAATCCTCTGCAAACGACCCGACAGACGAATGCTTCTCTTACACACATATACACATAAAAAGCCCGCTGAGCTCTGCAATGCAGAGCCCAGCGGGCAGACCTGTTCATGTTACTCCCACTCTGTTTCGGCTTACACTGAACAAGGCTGAAAAGTGCTTCTTTTCTGCTGAATATGTGGCAAATTTGAACAATTTTTCAGCAATATTCAGTGTAAAATGAACTATTCAAGCGTACTCTGAACCGCTATTAGTACGATTTTAGTACGCCCGTTTTTTCAATCCCTTGAACTGCCTTTCTTTTGAAAATCAACTTTCAAAGTCAGTAATCACAGTTCGGATCAGGGTACAAGTCAACCACGGGGAAAGTCGTGATCAGAAGGTTTTTCCCACGCTCCAAACTATCCCGCATTACTGCTTCAGAATCGGCCACAGCACTTTCCAACAGGTAATCCCGGCCCCGATAGTGATAGATACAGCGGCCATCAGGCATGGCGCAGGACAACCGCCCACCGAAACGGGCGGTGAAATTGCCTTCAAGCTGGTTCTTCAGCTTATCCATAATACGGAAAGATTCTTCAGGTGTAGAAAATCGCATACCTTCATTTTGATCCATTAAAATCAAGGCTGGCAATCCGATTGGTGGTACTTCTTCATCAGGAAGATAGTTGAAGAATGGGGCGTAGCAGAAGAATCCTTCACACACCCCCACATATTCAGCACCATCATAGCTATTTGTCTTGGCAAAAGCTAAAGCCTTCTCATGATCCAAACTTATCACTGCCTTTCAATCCCACCTGACAACGGCCACAACATCTGTTTTCTTCAGGGGTTCTCGGCAAGCTGGGCAAAGTATATCTTTCCCGCTCCTGATCCGGTGCATGGTGGCCCCACAATCACACCGCTGAAGAATTGGAACTGGGACAGGGGCCTTCATAGTAACCGCCAGACGGCTTTCCAGCTTGCCGCAGGCCCCGCATTGGTACATAGCCCTTTCAACGCTCACATGGGCTTCAGGATGGGCTACAAGGGCCGCTTGTGCCTTGGGGCCATAGATACCAGCCAGAATGCTTTCCCGCTCCACATCGGCTTCCACAAGGGACATAAAGCCCACACCGGAAAGAAGTTCTTCTTCATGGCCGCATTTGTGGCATCTATACACAAACCCTTTACCCATACCGCTTCACCCCCTCTGAACTAAATTCAGTATAGCATACCCCACCAAAAGAAGAAACCCCGGATCACGAAGATCCGGGGTCCTGACTTATGCCTGCCCGTCAAACAGAGGCATCATGATTGAATTTCAGCCCATTGAAATACCCCTTGAACAAAGGTTATTATCTCTGAACAGGTCACAATTTCCCCCGGATCAAAATCTTCACTGTATTCCAGCCAATCAAGGGAAATCGCTATATTTATGGCATCTTTGGCCCAATGCCCACCTGTATAAACTTCAGGCGGTGTATCATCACCGGCAAACCTTGAAAAAACGGTTATCAGTTCGCCCCATGTCAATTCCCGGTCAGGCTTAAAGGCCCCAGCCCCACAGCCAACCATAACACCGGCATTGTTGGCCGTTGCTATGGCCGGGGCGCTTCCTGATCCCGGTTGGACATCCCCGAAGGGGGCGGCGGTTGTGCTGAATTCCTTCAGACTTTCTTCATCCATCATGGACACCATCAGGGCGGCGAATTCTGCCCGTGTGACAGCTTCAGCGCCCCCACCTTGACCAACTTCATACCCCGTCCAAAACAAGGCTTCAGGGGCCTTCAGAACGGCTTTCCCATTTGTCAATGTAATCTCTTGGGGTTCCTCCGGTTCCTGTTCAGCAGGGCGGGAAGAAGGGCGTGAACCGCCGTTTGAAGGGGTAGACGGTTGCACCGGGTTAGGGGTAGGATCAGGCGTGGGTTCTGGTGTAGGTTCGGGATCAGGTTCAGGCTCCGGCGTAGGTTCGGGGGAAGGTGCCGGTTCTGAATCTTCAGCAAAGGTCATACTAAAAACCATGTGAGATTTTTCGGAATATTCATCTTCATAGGTGTCAACGCCCCATTTGTTGGGTGTAAGCCCATGGGATTCATACAGGTCAACCAATTCTTGATGATTGTCCATCAAGGCCAAGCGCCCTTGATAGTCATTGGCTATATCATCAGGTTCCCAAGGTGCCGTATTCCCATGGATCATGCATTGGGTTATGGTCAGCACCCCTTTGTTCCATATACCGCCTCCGTGTTGATTGGATTTGTTTTGCATGATGGTGCATTGGTCAAGGTTGACTTCCTGATCAGTGAAAATAGCGATTGCACCGCCCCTTATAGTTGCTGTTCCGCCGCTAAAAACGCAGGTGTTTATATCAGCGGTTCCGCTGTTTATGCGGATATGTGCGCCATACTGGGCAGTATTATTTTCAAAGGTGCATAATATAAAAAATTGGTGACCGGTTTCCGCTTCAACGGCCCCGCCTGTGCAATCAAAGAAACGACACTCTGAATACATAGTGGAAATGCTTGCCTGAATGAATGAATTGGTTGCTTCCACATTGTTTCCGTCAAATATGATGTTTTGAAAAATTACATTTCCGGTTCCATCTGGTGAATATGCGCTGATACGGCCTTCCGGGGCAGTTCTCCGAAGTGTAACCTGCTTGTATATGTCACCAAGAACCGTTCCGGCTGGGCATACAATTTCACAGCCGATCCCGATGGTGGCCCCGGCTTCCGCTTGTTCTATTGCCTGAATAAGTTCTTCAACGGTGGTGGCCGTGTAGTCTGTTTCTGGGCCTTCTGACGGGCTTTCTTCCATGGGGGTATCTGTTCCTTCCCCGCCATCTTCAACGGGCGTAGGCTCTGCGCTATCCTCCGGTGGTTCTGTTGGTTCGGTGGTTATCGTGGGTTCTGTTGTGCCTTCCAACGCTTCATCCACGGCGAAGGCTGGAATGGATTGCACGATCAGCGCAATCACAAGCATAATGACAGCGATCAGTTTTTTGTTCATCGTGTGAACCTCCTAAAATGAATTTCACGGCCAAGGCCGCAGAACCCATTATAAGGGGGTCGGGCATCAGATGATATAAATAATTCCCCCGGATCATTTACGATCCGGGGGAACCTGAAGGGGGAACACACCTGTTCTGAATGGGCTTATGCCATTACTCATGCACCCCTTCTTCAGAAACATCCAGCTTTTCAGCAAAATCATTGGCCCAAGCATCCATGATCCCGTCAAGATCGGTGTCACTGGAAATGTGGTTTTCATTGTGCTGTTCAACATGAATTTCAGCCGTGGTGAACCGGTTGATTGCTTCACGCTCGGCAATATCCCGCAAATAGGCCAAATCTTCTTCCGCAATGTCAAGGGCATCACTCATAGCGGCGGTGTTCCCCGCCGTGTCCCCGGTGTTGCCATAGATACCATCAAGGGTGTTGCCAAGATTGAAGGCATCCAGCCCATCAGCGGCCCCCAAGCTGTCCATTGCGGAAAAGTCGAACAAGCCGCCCACGGTATCTTCCACGCCTTGGCCGAACTCATAGCCCATATCAAAGGCGGCTCCATACTCGAAACGATCTAACTTCAGATCATCGGCGTTCAGCTTTTCCATGACTTCTTCACCCTTGCCGAAGGTGGAATCCACCCAACCGCCCAAGCTGTCACGCCAGCCTTGGACAGAACCGGCAAGGTTAGAACCAAAGATGGTATCAATGGCCGAAGCCAACGCCTGAAGCACGGAAAGAACCGTGTCCGCCAAATCGAAGAACAGGCGGCAAACGGCCCCAACCGGATCATTGAAAACATTCCCGATGAAGTTTGCAACGGTTCCCACAAGGTTATAGATCATCACAAATACATCCACAACCAAGTTCCACAGGGCAACGAAAATATTTCCGATAAACGCCAGCGCCGCCATAAATGCGCCGCAAATCAGGCCGGTTGCAGAAACGCTGGTTCCAGCAAATTTATTGACCGCCGCCACAGCCGCATAGTTCCAGTCACCGTAGGTCTGCATGAACCATTCGCATAGGCTGTGCGCCATTTGAAGCAGCACTTTTCCCTCTTCAACGGAGGAGTAGTTCTCATGTACCGCCTTATTGCGCACCTTGCGTAGCGCATGAAGAATATCCACAAGATCCTGCGTAAGGAGGCCCTCTCGGAATAGTACGCCGATCCGATTGACCGCCGTATTTTCGGAAGGAGGCATGATCCGATCATAAGTAAACATCAAGTTCACAACTGTTTCGCCGATCATCCCTAACTTCATCAAGCAGGAGTTTGAATCTGAATAAAGATATGCTTCTGCTTTTTTCCCGAACTGGGATAACACAGGAAACTCTTTATCAAGAAATTCAAAATTACTTTTCATCACGGCTCACCACCCTTGCAGGTTCTGCACATTTTCATGTCATAAGTAAGATTGTCAGTAGATGCACTCGTCGTTTTGTTAAATGCCAGTTTTATTCCTCTGGCGGAACGGGGATGTACACCATTTTCAGAGGAATCATTTTACGGTATTTGACACTGAGCTGGTCGTAATATTTCAAGACCAGATCCACAAGTTCTGTGCCGTTAATACCGCGAATAATCGGGGTGTTATCCAGGTATTTCTGAGCATTTTTGGTATAATTGGACAGTGTCACAAACAGGCCATAATCTCCTTCGCGCATAGCGCCTTTCAGAGACTGGATGGTAGTCTCTTTGATGTCTCCATCCTGGCTTTTGACCTGGACAACAATGCGGGGCGGCAGCTCGTCTTTATAGGCGGTAATGTCGATGCCACTATCCCCACCATGCGGAGACAGGATCGTGCGGTAGCCCATGGCCTGCAAAAGATTTGCGACAAACGGCTCCAGATCATAGCCTTTCAAATTTTTGCTCAGCTCTTTCAAGATAAAGTCGCGGGTAGCCTCGATGATTTCATCCGCTGTTTGTGCCACTGTCTCATCGGTATCCGGCTCCAGAATATTGCCTTTGAAATCTTTATCCAGAGCCTTAAAATATTCATCCGCGTAGTTTTTCACCTGAAAAAAGCTCAGTGCCGAGCCAACTTCATGCAGAGCACCTTGGGAAAAAGCTGTGCGCGGCAGATGTTTAAGCCACTTTACTTTCCGGCGATTGGGATACAGTGCTGCGGTAGCCTCATAGAAATAGGCACTCTCCACGACCCCAATGTTGATCTTACGGTCAATTTTGGACGGGAACACCACATAGTCTCCTTCCTGTACCTCATGAACGAATCGGTACAGCATTCCGGCACTTGTGGCAATCGAACCCTTTTTAGCGTCCGGATAAACTGCGATATATTTTTCTTTGTAGGCATCACGGGATGTATTTATAGCCGATAAGTCGCCCATCTCTTCCCAGCCGATTGCAATTAGATTCTGATTCAAAAAAAGGGGATCGTCCATCGTGTGGATTCCCCAAACCGTTTTATTTGCTGCCGCCATCACAGCCACACTCCTATCCGATCTTTCACAGCTTCTCAGCCTGCTAGAATCTTGTATCCTGAAAGTCACCTTCAAAATCAAGCCACTTTGTCAAAATTCTTGCTTATTTTTCTTCCGGAACAAACTCCAGAATATCGTCCACGCCGCACTCCATCACGCGGCAAATCTTCTCGATACTTTCGATAGAAACATACTCATTGCGCTTTAAGCGGGTGATAATATTGGCACTAAAACCGGCCTTCTCTTTTAGCTGTGCGTTGCTTATCTTTTTATCAATCATCAAATGGAATAAGCGGTCATAACAAATCGCCATTTTAGTCCCTCCAAAGCAAGAAATGCTTGGATTTATTTTATCACATTTTCGTGAAAAACTCAACTCGATATCTAATTATCAGGCTTTATCAATGTTATGGAAAGGCAGAGATTTCGCTGCCTTTTCCGAGCATATTCAACCAGTTCCCGGGCGTTGCTAGCTGGGTGCCAGACATAGGCGATGAGATAGTCTACATGATCTACAACATAGCGATTTGCCCTCACGATTGCAACCTTGCGTGGAATACCCTCCATTCCAGGCGGATAGAATGTTCCGTCAAATCCATCTGGCGTTGAGATGGGCCGCTCTGCTGGATGGTATGGCAATAGCAAAGTAAGTCTCACCTCTGGGTAGAAACGCTTTGCTTCTTTAACTGCTGACGCTGCAAGGCGGTCAAATCCACCGTAATGACCGACGATAAATTCTGTGACACCATATTCAACAATGTGCTGCTCTACAGCCGCATACAATACCAAATAAATTTCTTTCGATGCCTCCCGGTGTCCGATAAAGAAACAGCTTTTTCCGCCCAAAGTTTTTCCTCCTTTGTAGTTGTGTTTGTCGTTAAAATTATACGATATAAATGATTAAATCACAACGATTTATCAAAGTATAATTTACGAAGAACACAAGCAAAGGAGTGATGCAGGTGAAGGATATTCTCTCGGCTATAACCACGTATCGGGAGGAACGGGGCTGGACAGAGTATCAGCTTGCAGAACGCTCCGGTTTGCCACAATCCACGATCTCCTCATGGTATCGTAAGAACATGGTTCCGACCATTCCATCCCTGGAGAAAATCTGCACAGCTTTTGGCATTACGCTGTCTCAGCTATTTGCCGAAGAAGATGCACCTGTTTCCTTGACCGAGACACAGAAAAAGCTTCTGGAGCGCTGGTCAAGATTGAGCGAAGAACAGCAGGCCGTTGTATTTGCTTTAATTGATAAGATGTAAAATAATCCGCCAGAGGCACATCTTGGTGATGTTGCTTCTGGCGGATTGTTTTTTGTATCAGCCTAACGGTCGTTTCTCTGTCACGGCCTTCAAATATTGCTCCAGGTCACCGTTCAAAAGCAGATGGGCATAGGCCAGCGGATCGTTGTAGATTAGTCAGTCCAGCTCCAACCGTTAGTTCATATTGTTTGTTATGTCATTCCCTATAGATGCACAGTACCTACATCTACAAATTTGTTATCATTGACAGAATTTCTCGGCTCTTATATAATTAATCTAGCGGTGATGGTGTAATTGGCAAACACAGCTTTTTAAGTTAATCAACTTGCTTGCAAGTTGGTTGCTTAAAAAGAAGTCTCGCAGGTTCGAACCCTGCCGCCGAAAGGAATTGAGGTTTCGATTCTTTTCGGCGACAGAGTTCTTTTTTAAGGAGAATTTATGGACCGTTCAGATCATTACAAGTATGCGCAACAGAATTTACTGCTGCTTAATCAGCAAATTTCTATGGTGAGAAAATCCGCCCAAGAGGCCATCGGCAAACACGCATGGCAAGAAGAAAATAATTATACTATACATCAACTGGAAGCAAGTCAGCGAGAAGTTTTAGCTGCTACTAGACTATATACATTTCTAATCTGTTCTTGGTTAGAAGCTCGCATATATAAGATTTTTTATGAAAATTCTTCTTGCGCGTTTACTGATTCTGAGATTGATTCAATTATGTATGGTAATAGACAGCGAAAAAGAACCATGGAGGAAATTTGGAAACTAAGTTTCTCCGCAGCTGTACAAAAAAGTTACGGATTTTCTTCGCATCCTGGAGTTGACTACGACTATAGTTCAGAATTTACTACTGGGAGTTTAAGCCTTTCTAATTATCAAACTATTCGTAGTCTATTTAGCGATGTTGCAGACGCAATTACTGTCAGAAATCGTTTGGCACATGGACAATGGGATATCCAATTTAATTCCAGCAACACTGCTGTTGCACACTACCCTCTTCTTACTCAATATGATAATATTCAAAAATTGGGATTACTAAAGGATAATTTTGACCAAATTGGTGAAATTATCAGCATGTATGTTACATATAAAGATAAGCAAAATCCAAACTTTGATAATATCGTTGCCAAAAAGATTCAAATTATTTTTGATAAAAAGAAAAAAGCTCAGAACATGAGCTACGCTAAATATACCGCTTGTCTAAAAAACGCTCACGCTAAAGAAAAACTTAGACGTAAAGGACAATTTTAACAAAAAAACGCCTGCACCCGTATCAATCACACGAGTGCAGGCGAATTTCTTTTCAATTTTTTCTAACAGAATCTAATCGTTAGATAATTAGCTTCCTGGTCCGTTCAGACCTTATAGCTTTTAGATACACTTCCGGATTTCTGTTCAGGATCAGGTCTGCATACGCTGCTGGGTCATTATAGATCAGGTAGTCCAACTCGGACCGCTCATACATATTGTTGGCTACCTCGTTCTCCACGGCGATAGTGTCGATGTAGATTATGCTACCGTCGGTAAATTTCAATTCCACACAAGTCGTGTCCAAGTTAAACTCACAGGCCAAAATCTTTCTCATAGTCGTTACCTCCCAATACTTAAATTTCAGTTAGTTTTCCGCAGCAGCACAAGGGCCGTTTCGGTTATTTGAGATATTCGCAAGCAATGCGTGTGGATAGCCACACACACGACGGGCAAGCAATGCGAGTGTTAATACACACTCACATTTCCTGCCGTCTGCTTGTTGAGGGCAACGCCCCCAAGCCCCTTTTGAACACAGAATTTCATTCTGTGGCTGCGCGTTTTCTGAACGCTTCTTGCCCCTATACCCGGTGCCCTGTTTCGGGGCTAGGGTGTCGTAAAACGCGACATCCTCTGGTACTTTTAGGGTGCCGTAAAATAGGGTACCCTTCTGGAAGATGAGATGGCAAAATATCACCCCAGTTTTTCCTCCCCGCGACGGTGGCGACGGTCGCAACGGTGCTGGGAGTACCCCTCAAAACACCGTCGCGACCGTTGCGAGCGTCGCGCTTTACTCGATTACTTCAAACGCAGGTGCTTCCACCACCATGTAGGTCAGCCAGATACGCCGCCCGGCGTGCTTGGTTTTGTTCTCGTACTTTACTTGATGTTCTTCCAGCAGGCGGCTGGCATTCACATTCAAATGCTTGGTGAGCCGGTTCACCGCCATGTCCGTTTGAATCGCTTGGGCCAGCTCGGTGGGACTGCCTTCCCATTCACGGTTCTCGGAGGATACGATCTTTGCCACAGCTTCCAGCACCGGGTCTGGAGGCTGCTTCCAAAGCTCATTCTCTGCATGGTCAAGATCCCACACCAGGCTTTCCTGGTCTTTGCTGAGATACAACCGCTGATCCGGCTGGTCTCTGCCTACCACCTCCAGGGTGGCCTTGCTATCTGTTCGCTTCTCCTTCTGCATCAGGAGCGCACCATCCGCACAGCCCAGCAAGCCCGTGGTCCCCGAGATCATCTCAAAGCTATCTCCCGCAGGCTGCTTTCTGGTGTGGTGGACAATCAGGACGCAGACGCCATACCGATCAGCAAATTGCTTCAGCTTGCCGATTACCTCATAGTCGCTGGAGTAGCTGTAACTATCATTCACCACCTCACGGACTTTTTGCAGGGTATCCACGATAATTAGCTTGGTATCACTGTGTTCCCGAACGAAATTTTCCAGCTGTTCATCCAGGCCGCTGCCGATCATTTTAGCGTTGGTGGCGAAGTGGAGGGAGCTTGTCCCCTCCACTCCAAACATACGGAACATCCGGCGCTGTAAGCGGCTCTCGTCATCTTCCAAAGCAAGATAGAGGACGGTTCCCTGGCGGACTTTGTAGCCCCACAGGTCTTGCCCGGTACTGACATGGTGGGCGATTTGTGCTACCAGGAAGGACTTGCCGATTTTCGGCGCTCCGGCAAGGATGTACGCTCCTGTATAGAGCAGGTTCTCAATCACCGCGGACTTGCCCTCGAACACGTTGTCCATCAGCTCGTCCAGGGTCACAGTATGCAGGTATGCCGGGTCTCTCATGCGGCGCATTTTCCGGTAAAGTTCCTCCAAATCTCTTTCGGGGGAATTGTTTTTTTCGTCCGGGTCTGGTATAGTGGTCTTGGAAACTTGAGAGATTGACTGCCCATCATCTGCGCCAACAGATGAACCATGGGCGGTCATTTTCTTTTTTTCATCGGTCATAGGCAAAATCCTCCTGCATCCCGTTCATAATGGTGGCGATCATACGGATGGTGTCCAGCAGCTCGTCGCTCACGCCCTGTCCGGCCTCGATCCGGCGGAGCTCGTCCAACACAGCCGCCAGCTGGTCCCGCAGGGCCTTGTAGACCCTGGGGTTACCCTGGACCACCACATCCCGGCAGAGCAGCCGCCGGATGATGTAGTCCTGCTTGGTCAGACCGGTGAGCTTCACCAGGGCTTCCAGCTGGAGATCTTCCTCCGCCGACACCCGGAAGGCCACCGTCTTGTTTCTCCAGCGGTTGTGGTTGTCATAGTTCTTCTTGGACATTTTCTTACACTCCCTTCTCATTTTTCAGCGAATCCAGCTTGTCGGCCATTTCCGCCTGACGGGTGGGGAACAGATGGGCATAGCGGTAGGTGATGTCGATGCTTTCATGTCCTACACGCTCTGCGATGGCCAGGGCGGTAAAGCCCATGTCGATCAACAAACTGATATGGCTATGTCTCAAATCATGTATGCGAATCCTTTTCACCCCTGTTTGCTTGCAGCCACGGTCCATTTCCCGATGGAGGTAGCTTTTGCTGATGGGAAACATCCGGCTGTCCGGCTCCACGCCGTAGAGCTGCTTGAGGTAGTCCTGCAACTCGTCACACAGGAACTGGGGCATCTGGATTACCCGGTTGCTCTTGGGCGTCTTGGGGGTGGTGATAACATCCTGCTTGTTAAGCCGCTGGTAAGACTTGTTGATGGTGAGGGTGCGCTTCTCAAAGTCGAAGTCCGCCGGGGTCAGGGCCAGCAGCTCTCCCTCTCGGATGCCGCACCAGTAAAGTACCTCAAAGGCGTAGAAGGACAGCGGCTTATCCATCATGGCTTCAGAAAACTTGGTGTACTCCTCCCGGGTCCAGAACAGCATCTCCTTCCGTTCCTCTGCCCCCATGTTACCCGCCTGCCGGGCCGGGTTGAGGTTCAGACCGTAAAACCGGGCAGCGTGGTTGAAAATTGCACTAAGTTGATTGTGAACCGTTTTCAGATAGGTTTTGGACAGTGGCTTGCCGTGACAGTCCTGCATTTCCCGGATTTCGTTCTGCCAGCGCATAATGTCCTTGGCCGTGATCTCCGACAGCTTCCGCTTAGCAAAATAGGGAAGGATCTTCTTTTTGATGATGCTCTCCTTGGTAAGCCAGGTGTTGAGCTTCAACTTGGGCTTAATGTCCCTCTCATAGAGGGCGACGAAGCTCTCGAAGGTCATGTTCACATCGGCCTGCTTTTCCATCAGGAACTCCCGTTCCCATTCCAGCGCCTCTCGCTTGGTGGCAAAGCCCCTTTTGAGCTTCTGCTGGCGCTCACCTTTCCAGTCGGTGTAGCGGAACTGCACATACCAGGTGCCGTTGTCCTTGTTTTTAAACGCTGCCATGATTACTCCCCCTTTCTCGCTGTTTCGGTTCTCGTGCCATAAAACTTCTCGTGGAAGAACTTGCGGTCGATCCGGCCGGAAATCGTGATGCAGCCGGTTTTCGCCAGTTCCTCGTTCATCTGCCGGATGAGCTTATAGGCGTAGGGTACGGACACCCCCAGCTCCTCGGCCACTTCATTGACGCGCATAAAAATCTGGTTTGCCATGATAAATACCTTCCTTTCTTAGTCGTTGGTGACTGTGGACTGCAAGCGTTGTGTTTCATAAATGCCTCCTTACTTATGTCCGCCACTTTTTCTCTGTTTCGCAACCAAAAATCTGGCGGGCCATTTGATGCGCTATATTATCTAAGCTTATATGCTTAGTATTCTTATGATACTATACATATAAGCTTAGTTCAAGCCTTTTAGAAGAAATATTATTAAATAAATTTGCTTAGATTACCTTGACAACACTAAGCAAATATGCTATCTTTCATATAAGAACAACCATAGATGGGAGCTGGATGTATGGCGATTGGCGAACGGATTCACTTTTTCCGTCTCCTGCGGGGGATGACACAGAAATATCTCGGTATGGCGCTGGGCTTCCCGGAGAAGTCTGCCGATGTGCGTCTTGCGCAGTACGAAACAGGGTCAAGAACCCCTAAGGCCGATCTGACTGCTGCCCTGGCGCAGGTACTGGATGTCTCGCCCCATGCCCTTTCCGTCCCGGATATAGACTCCTATATAGGGCTCATGCACACCCTGTTTACCCTGGAGGACAACTACGGGCTGAAGATCACGGAGCAAGATAGTGAGCTTGCCTTGCAGGTAGATTTCCTCAAAAACAAGGATGCTGCCCGGCTGCACGAAATGCTTTGGGCTTGGCGGGAACAGGTAGCCAAACTGGAGGCCGGTGAGATCTCCCAGGAGGAGTACGACCGCTGGCGTTACCACTACCCGGAGTACGACAGCAGCCAAATCCGCGCCAAGGTGCCGCCGGAGGGTCTGATCTAACCCTCTCACTTGTAGGCCACGGGAAAGGCCGTTTGTTGCGTAAAATCAGAAAATTCAGATAAATGAGAGCAAAATAAAAAAGGTCTAACTGATCAGCAAAAATCAGTTAGACCTTTTACTTATGAATAAAAAGATGAGGATTTTCAGGCTACTCGCAAGCCACCCGATTTTTCTTTTCAAACTCAATAAATCGGGATTTGACGAGTGCTATCAATCTGCTATCAAATGGGGATTTGAAAAATCAAAAAGTCAGTATTTTCAAGGGTTTGCAGGCCCTCATATCCACTTTTTGCTTATTCCCACTCGTTGCAGGGACTTGTATCTTAAACAATTTTGTTTAGAAGATATTGCGCCTGATATTCTGATTATTTTGATTGCCCATATTATTATAGCTGTACGATGGATGCTTATCAAAATCTTATCAGCGGTGATAAACGGTCAACGGTCACACAAGGTAATTGTTCCGGATGGCTGTTACCTTGACATAAATATAATATGCAAAATCGACTGAAAAATCAAGATAATGCCGAGTTTTTCAATATAAAGATTTTCGCCAGGCATGAAGAGAGGTTCCCACCACCACCACCACGGAGAGAGCCTCTTGTTTGTTGTATTTACTTCACCATGGATTCTATGACTGCCACAAATTCGGCCTGTGTCAATAGCAGTTCCAAATTGTGACGAAGTTTTCTTTCACTTGATCATATCAAGCCCTCGTTGCAGCGTTTCTGCATCAATCGCTCCGGTTGCCTGGGCGATGGCATAGCCATCAGCATCGATGAAGAATGTAGTAGGCAGGGAGTAAGCACCGTAGATTGAGGCGGCATCCGATTTTGTGTCATAGAACACCGGGAATGCGTATACGTTTTTTGCAATAAAAGCAGACGCAGATTCCACTGTTTCCCTGGCGCCATCTGTCATGTTGATCATCAGGAAATGAACATCATCTCCCAGTTCCAGATACTTCTCATGGAAGTCCGGCATTTCGCTTTGACACGGGCCGCACCAGCTTGCCCAGAAATTGAGAACAATGGGTTTCCCGATATAATCAGCAAGATGCACTTCGTTTCCATCAGTATCGTATACGGTGAAATCCGGTGCTTTGATTTTCTGCTCTGTTTCACCTGCAGCACTCTCGTCTGACTGGTTTGTACTTTGCGTTGCCAGCTGTTCTGCGGCAATGTTCTTTCCAAGCTGTCGGTAAAGCACTGTAGCTCCTCCAATCAGCAGAACAAAGACCAACGCAATGATGAAGAATGTTTTCTTATTTTTCATGTTGCCTCCTTATCCAAACAGGCCAAGCAACTTTCCCATGGTTCCGGTTGCCATCAGAACGCCAATCAGAACAAGCAGGATGCCGCTGACGGCATTGACGGTTTTGTAATTTTTCTTGATCCAGTTGAATGCACTTTTCAGATAATCGATCAGCACAGCACTAAAGACAAAGGGAATCCCCAAGCCCAGAGAGTAGGCAAGCAGCATCAGCATTCCTTCAACCACATGTGCCTGTTGGGAAGCAAGCATCAGTGCAGATCCGAGGAAGGCCCCAACGCAGGGTGTCCATCCGATGGAGAAGATCACGCCGAACAGAAGTGCAGAGAAGAACCCCATATTATCGGTATTTACAGAGCGGTGACTTCCTCTGAACAGATTCAGCTTAAACACACCCAGGAAATTCAGTCCAAAGGCAATGACGATCAAACCGGAAACAATGTTGACTGCCGTCTGATATTCCCGGAGAACACTGCCGACCGTTCCTGCCAGCGCACCGAGGGTTACAAATACAACCGTGAAGCCGGTAACAAATCCCAGTGCCCCTTTCAGGGTCTTGCCGGGGGTTCTTTCACCGCCTCCGGCAAAGTAGGAAATATAGATCGGCAGCATAGGAAGCAGACAAGGGGATATGAAGGTAATGATGCCTTCCAGGAAAGCTACTGCGTATTGCATGAACCGCTGCACCCCTTTCCGAAAATACC
>ENA-OROH01001101-OROH01001101.1-human-gut-metagenome-genome-assembly--contig:-NODE-1101-length-27159-cov-3.451668_pt1 | contig 27159 bp, 25 predicted proteins | sample MGYA00242125_ERZ509042 | MGnify/ENA primary metagenome ERZ509042 (study PRJEB26280, sample SAMEA2338738) | human gut metagenome | biome: human gut; feature: human-associated habitat; material: faeces... | reverse complement strand
CTACAGAAATATTAAACTTAATCCAAAATATTGACTGAAAATCTTTGCGCGCAAGCTCCATCTGAACTGTGGTTCAGGTGGAGTTAGCCGCTTTTTATTTCCCCTGTTACTGAATGTATCTCCGGATCACTCCGATTCCAATAAAAGTAATATCTTATTAGTTATATATTTGATTAAAATATATTGAAATGAACTATAATATGTGTTAATGTATGATTGTATTTAAAATGAAAGGAAAAAACAGATGGTCAAAAGAAACTCTTTTAAAAAGGGAACAATAGAATTATTGACCTTAGCTATTTTGCAAGACGGAGATTGTTATGGATATCAGATTACACAAAGTATTTGTAATAAATCAAACGGTTTTATTACAGTTACGGAAGGAGCGTTATATCCAATATTATATCGGTTAGTTGATAAAGGGTATTTGACAGATTACAAAAAGCCGGCAGGAAAGCGTTTAATGCGAGTTTATTATCATTTAGAAGAGGCAGGTATAACATATTTCCACGAACTGTTAAACGAATATAATAAAGTAAAATTGGGTGTTGAATTAATTTTATCTGAAAACTAGTATGTATCGGAAGGAGAAAGTGTTGGAAAAAAGAGTTGAAAAACAATATATTAAAAAGGTTCGACAAAGCCTACCTGTATATGGTTGCAAAGAAAAAAAATATATAAAAAAGTTAGAGGCACATTTACAAGATTATTGTAACGAATATCCTGATATTACTGAAGAAGATATTGTGAAAGAGTTTGGAACTCCCATGTCTGTTGTATCTGATTATTTTTGTGAAATAGATGAGGATTATTTATTTCGGAAATTGAAGATACGAAACCATGTGCGAGCATCTATCTTTGTGATTACGATATGTTTGATTTTTTTGAATATTTTTTGTAGTTATCTCTTTTATCAAGAGTATTTAGAAACCAGAAGAACAAATATTACAAAAGAAGAAACGATTACTATAATAGAGGAGGAAAAATAAAATGTTAAAAAAATTATTACAAAATTTAAGTATTATATGTACACTTCTTATAATGTTCTCTACCAATATTTTTGCAGCTGATATTGATGTTACTTCAAATATAGAATATTTACAAGATGGTCCTTATTACGAAACTGTATTAGAAGAAATACCTGATTTCTCAAGAAATTCTCATTCAAAAACTGTTAAAAAAACTACAAATTATAAAAATGCTGAGGGAAATATTATGTGGTATATAACTTTAAAAGCAACTTTTACATATAATAATTCTAGTGCAAAATGTACTGATGTAACAGGAAATGTTCGAAGCACTAATTCACATTGGGAAGTTAGTTCTAAATCATTTCAGAAAAGTGGTTCTACGGCAACAGGAACGACAACAGTAAAACAGTTAATGTCTGGAAAAGTTGTTAAAACAACAACAAAAAAGATTTCTATTCATTGTAGTCCGACAGGAAAAATTTCATAGATTTGATTAAAATACGGAAAACAGAGGAAACAGATTGTGTTTCCTCTATTTTTTTGCATTTTTTAGGATGTTATTCGTATATAAATTTATTCATATTTTAAGGATGTGTATAGTAGCGTGTGTTTTATAAAATAAGTAATTTTGTTGTTTATCTTAAATATATTTGAATCAAATATAATCTTGACAAAATATACTATTTTTTGTAATATAAAAATATCATAAGGCACAATAAATTAAAAGTAATTGATGTATGGAAGGAGGGTAAAATAGCTTGCATATTAATAAATGTTACAGTATATAACAGAAGGGTGCAGTTTTCTCTGGATGTCAGTGAAATTCAGTAATGGTCATTTGGAGATTAAAGTCTCATGTTGGACAAGACGAACAAAAAAAGAAAGGATTATATTATGAGAAAAATCTTAAAACTAATGTTGAGTTTACTATTAATTATTGTATTATCTACACCATGTCAGATATTTGCAGCAAGTTATTATACATTCAATGATCATAAAATGATAGGAGGAGTTGGAGATTATGGAAAAAATAAAAAATATTATTATATAGTTAGCAATGCTAATTCTCATGCTGACTTGATTAATGAATCAATAAAACAATGGGTGAATACAACGAGTCGTTTAGGCTATACTACATCTTTATCCTTTGCCAAAACGACTAATAGATCCAATAGTGTATTGGATTATATGACAACTTCAGGTAAAGGTAACCATTCTGATGGAGTATTAGCATGGACGGAATTTTATAAATCTGGTAAGAGCATTAATCCATCAACAGTTAATTGGAAATATTGTTATGTGAAAATTTACAAAACTAATTTTAATAAATTAACTAAAAATGGAAGGAAGGGAACAATAGCTCATGAAGCCGGACATGCATTTGGATTAGCTCATAACCAAGGAAATCCTAAATCAATCATGTGTCAAACGAAATACGGTAGAGCGGTTTCTTCTGCTCAAATTTGTGATTTAAAAGGTATAAATCATTTATATAAATAAAAATCAGAAACAGAATAGTTAAACATGAGTTTATAATATAGTAGGGGAGACATAAAAATGAGAAAAAATGGAATTTTATTAGTAGTAGTGATATGTTTATTTACCTTGATTTGTGGTTGCTCTAAAGAAAAAGTTAATTCTGATACTAGCAAATCCACTGATATAGTTTCTAAACTTAAAAACCAAGAAAATATGACAGCAGATAAAAAGGAACCTAAAAATATTATCCTAGATATTCCATCAACAGCAGATTTTTTATATAATTGTAGCACAATCAAGGAATTAAAGGAACATGCTGACTTAATAGTAAAAGCAACGGTAAAAGAGACAAATGCTTGGGTAGATGAGTCAGCTACAATTGGAACAGAATATGTATTAGAAATTGATAAGTGTTATGTTGGTAAAGCACAAAAGACTATTATAGTTAACAATTTGGGGGGAACTATATTAGCATCAAAATACTTTGAAAAACAGGATGATCCTAAAATGGATGAATTAAAGAAAGAAGTAGAAAAGGATCCTGATAATTGTTATGTGCGTTTTCAATTTGATGGAGCGTGGCAACCAGAAGAAGGAAAGCAATATATTTGGTTTTTAGAAGGCGATGAGGAAAATGGAACAATGACATATACGCCAATTAATGTATATGAGGGTGTTTATGAAATAAACGAAAATATTGTAAAAAGATATAATGTAGAAAATGTAAATAATTCTACAACAAGAAGTTCTCAAGATTCTGACGATAAAATGACTCTTTCAGAAATAGAGACTAAAATTAATCAATAAGATTATAAATAAAACATTTATCTGATTTTTAGGATGACAAGCGGAAATCCTCGGTAATTCAATTACCGAGATGAAAGCGTATGGGCAAACTTATGTTTGCCCTTTTTCTATAGAAATGATAAAATAAAAGAAATAGAACGATTCTAAAGAAAGGAGAACTCTTATGGCAAGACCCCGTGCGAAGAAAAAGAAAGTTTCATCCAATACCCATACGCGCTCTGTCTTTTTATACGGACAGCCAAATGTAGAAAAACGTTGTATCCTTGAAAAATTGCAGGAAGATTACACGGATACGGTTAATTTTTATATTTCTATTCTTCATGACAGAAAAGATCCTCTTCTCCGTAAGCTGGAGAAAGAGTATCGTGTAAAGACACTTGCTTCTGCGTACAGCCAGAATGCATTCGATGAAGCAGTGACTTTACTGCATAACCGGCTGGACAATATACGGAAAGATGTCATTGCCGCAACCGAAGGTTCGGCATTTGCGGTATCGATCCTGCTGTTTCATGCGGTACTTACGGAACAGTCCAGAGAGGAAATGTGTGATACACTTATCCGTATCCGGGACAGTTATAAAGACAAGAATAAGATTCAGTATTACGACAGCTTATGTGATACGATAAGGACAATGGATAAGAAAAAATTCCATGGCAAGACAGCTGAAGTAGAAAAGAACTGTTTGGATCAGACCTTGAGATTAATGAATTCCGCTTTCCTGCTTTGATACAAAAAACGAAATATCGAAAGCAATGGCTGATTGATCTTGCAAAAGAGGTGTTGCCGGAAATAAAAAAAATAAGACTTGCATCTTCGGATGTGGGACTTTTTTAAAGAATTCAATTCTTTTTCTTATAAAAATTCGGCAGAAATATGATATGATAAAAATAATGATATAAAAAATTTAAGAAAGGAAGATTTTATGAGAAAAAAGATTTATGGGATAGCCACTGCATTGACACTTGCAATGGGATGCAGTCTATTTATGACGTATCCGGTACAGGCAGCGGAAACGCAAGATGTACAACAAGAAGAAAGTGATTACTTTACTCTGCCAAACGGAAAGAAATTTTTAGCAATTAGAAAATTAAAAAATGGTAAAACAGTAAAGTTTTATGATTTGCATGCATATACAGATGGAAAAGCAGTTTATGGGAAAGCAATATATGATGGAGAAGAATTTCAGGTAAGAAATTTTGATTTGGAATTAGATAAGGGAGATTTTGAAAATCCTGGGTATAAAGAAAATGATAAAAGTACGCAAAAATTTAGTGCTTATGGCAAGCCCGAAACCTACTTCCCAGCCCTGACAGCAACGAAAAAAGTAAATGACCTGATCAACACCTATAAAGACCCAAGTAAGCACCTGTTGTCGGAAAAAGTGGATAAGACAACAACGGTTTACAAGGAGATGGAGGTAGCGGCAAAAGAGGCTACTAAAAATTGTAAGACGGATTATGAGAAAATCGTGACTATCTGTGATTATGTGGGGAAAACGATAAAGTATGATGTTACAAAGCGACATACAAACTGGACAATGACGCAAGCTTGGACAAATAAGTGTGGTGTATGTGGACAGATGGCTGAGATCATGGAACGTATGGTGCAGATATTAGGAATTCCTGCTTGTTATGTATCCAATGAAGATCATGCCTGCAATATTTCCTATGATAAAGATACTAAACAATGGGTATACAGTGATCCGACCAGTGGTGTACCAAACTTTAATGTATACTCAAGAGCGGCTAGTGATTGGTTTAAGATAGACGATGTTAGTGGTTTAAAAAAAGATAACAATTACTTTAAATTATATTATAACTGGCCAGAAAAGACAGCGGATGCAGAATACGATGACTGGGATTTAACGAATCGGTGGGCTATTTCACTGCAAGGTAAATATTATACAGAGCCGACAGATGTTGTCGTTGATATGCCTGAATTAGACGGTATTCCGCTTAAATTGATCAGCAGTGGAGCATTTTATAATAATGCAATGGTTACTTCGCTCACTTTAAAAAATCCAATAGAGAGAATTGCATATAGAGCTTTTTGTAATGCTTCTAATTTGAAAAATATTTCTTTTTATAACAAGGGTGAGGGGATTGATTTTATTGATACATTGGCCTTTTCTGATTGTCGATCATTGGAGAGCATCGATCTGTCAAACTCCAGTATCACCGAGATACCAAAGAATGCCTTTTCTAACTGTACCTCGTTAAAGACCGTAAAACTTCCACCTACGGTCACAAAGATCGCAGATGATGCGTTTGCAAACTGTAAGAAGTTAGAGGAGATACAGGGACTTTCTAACTGTAAGATCAGTGAGATTGGAACGGATGCATTTGCTGGATGTTATAATCTAAAGACGTTTGACCTTTCCTCCGCTACAATTACCGCTCTGCCAGATTCCCTCTGCAACAACATGTATGCAGTAACTACGGTTCGTTTGCCAAAGACATTGACTTCTATCGGAACAAGTGCTTTGGAAGGATGTAAGAAATTAGAAGAGATCAACGGACTTTCTGATTGTAAATTGACTTCTATCGGAGCGAATGCGTTCGCTTCCTGCAGTGCATTGAAAGGAGTAGACTTGTCTAAGAGCAGCTTTACGGCACTTCCGGCTTCTGCTTTTGCAAAGGATACCGCTTTAACATCCGTTAAATTACCGGATAGCCTCACCGAGATTGGAGAAAAAGCGTTTGTTGGCTGTGGAGCTATGGAGAAGATCGACCTTAGTAACACAAAACTGACCACGATCGGAAAGAATGCGATGGCAGAAATGAATAATCTGATGTATATCAACCTGCCGGATACTGTAAAAAACGTGGGGCAGAGTGCTTTTGACATCTCCGTACCGTTGGATTCGAGCGATACGGCATTCATGCCAACCATTATATCAGAGAATGTCAACCCTTCAGATGTTGGTTATACTGAGAATAACACCTCTCCATGGAAGAGACGGCAGGTTATTTTCCGAGATAATGCTTTTACTGTCCGTTTTGACGGAAACGGGTCCGATGGTGCGACCGCAAACGAGCCATTCTTTGGTTATGTTGGCACGAAAGTGACGATCCCTGCCTGTAAATATAAGAAAAAAGGTTATCTGTTTACCGGCTGGAACACAAAGAAGGATGGCAGTGGCACGGCATACAAAGCAGGAACAAAGACAGCGGATACTATCTCTGTCCTCTATGCACAGTGGAAAAAAGCAAAATACAAGGTCACATTAAGCTTCCCTGGCGGTACGTATACAAACAGAAGCGGCAGCCGGTGGCAGGACAGCTACTCCTTTACTTACACGTTCACCTCTCTCACGGATTCGAATTACCTGCCGTTTGGCGGGAACATGTCCAAACCGGATTGTTCCTTTGTCGGATGGTATACCGATGAAGATTACACCAAGAGAGTAGAGAAACTGACGATCAATAATACGACCGACAACATGATCCTCTATGCGAAGTGGAGTGACAGCCACACCCACAGCTGGGACAGCGGAGTCGTGACCAAGCAGCCGACCTGTACGGAAGCCGGAACAAAGACCTATACCTGTACATCCTGCGGTAAGACAAAAACAACAGAGATCGCAGCGACCGGACACCAGCATACAGAGATCCGTAACAAAAAAGATGCAACCTGTAAGGAAGAGGGCTATACCGGAGATACCTATTGTACCGATTGTGGAGCAAAAGTTTCTTCCGGACAGGCAATCGCCAAGATTGACCACACATGGGATAATGGCAAGGTAACAACCGAAGCCACCTGTGAACACACGGGAGTAAGGACTTACACCTGTAGCGTCTGTGGCGAGACAAAAGAAGAAGAGACACCAAAAACAGACCACACTTATGATGATGGCACTGTGACTAAGAAACCAACCTGCATAGAGACAGGAATAAAAACCTATACCTGTACAGTCTGCCAGAAAACAAAGACAGAAGAGATCCCTGCGACCGGACATCAGCACACCGAGATCCGTAACAAAAAGGAAGCCACCTGTACCGAGACAGGATACACCGGAGACACATATTGTAAAGACTGTGGTACGAAGTTATCTTCTGGTGAAGTGATTTCCAAGAAAGCACACGATTATGAAGTAAAAGACCGACAGAAACCGACCTGTACAACAGACGGCTATGTTCTTTCTGTCTGCAAGGCCTGCGGAGACGAAAAACAGGAAGTCCTTCCTGCGACCGGACACCAGCACACCGAGATCCGTAACAAAAAGGAAGCAACCTGCAAGGCAGAGGGCTATACAGGAGATATGTATTGCAAAGACTGTGGAGAGAAGCTTTCCGATGGCAAGACAATCGCCAAGACCACGGAACACACATGGGATGCAGGCAAAGTGACCAAAGCCGCTACCTGCACCGAAAAAGGAGTTAAGACTTACACCTGTACGGTCTGTGGCGCAACCAAGACAGAAGAGATCGCTGCGACCGGACACCAGCATACCGAAGTCCGCAACAAAGTGGAAGCAACTTGTACGAAAGAGGGTTATAGTGGAGATGTCTACTGTACCGACTGTGGCACGAAGTTATCCTCTGGTACGGAGATTGCCAAAAAAGCCCACGAATACGAAGAGCGGGAGCGCAACGAAGCAAACTGCAAGAGGAACGGATACATTCTCTTTGTCTGCAAGGCCTGCGGAGACGAAAAGAGAGAAGTCCTCCCAAAGACAGACCACCAGCACACGGAGATACGGAACAAAGTGGAAGCAACCTGTACGGACGAGGGATACACCGGGGATACCTACTGTACAGACTGCGGAGAAAAACTTTCTGACGGCAAAAAGATCCCAGCTACCGGACACATCCACATCGGATATTTAGGCAAAAAGGAAGCGACATGTGAAAATGATGGATATACAGGGGACGCCTACTGCAAAGACTGCGGCATCACTTTAGAGATTGGAAAGAACATCCCAGCGTTAGGACATACATGGGAAAAGAAATCCGTTATCGCCCCTACCTACACCAAGAAAGGCACGATCACTTACATCTGCAAGCGATGCAAAGAGAAAAAGGCAGTTACTACAAAGAAACTTGCTTATCCGAAAGTTGGAACAAGATATACGGTTTCTGGAAGCACATACAAGGTAACGAAAGCCGGGGCAGAAGTGATGGTATATAAGACCAGCAAAGCCGCAAGAAGCGTCACTATCCCAGCCACCATCAAGGCAAAAGGCATCACTTACAAAGTAACATCCATTGGAGCGAAAGCCTTTAACAGCAACAAGAAGCTTAAGAAAGTCACGATTGGAGCAAACATCGCAAAGATCAGCAACAATGCGTTCTATAAATGCAGGAGTTTAAAGACGGTAACTATCAAGTCGGTGTTGTTGACGAAGAAAACGGCTAGTAAGAGAGCGTTTAAGGGCGTTGGTATGAAGATGGTTATCAAGGTACCAAAGAAAGTGAAGAAGGCTTATGTGAAGATTTTCAAGGGGCTGAAAGTGAAATAAAGTAAAAGGAATCAGATTCTTTTAAAGGACTCATGCCGGATGGTGTGGGTTCTTTTTTTCTTGTAAAAAGCCATAACCCATAGTTTAGTAAAATTCTTCTTATAATGTTGGATTTATCATTCTGATTATTTTGTGTATTGTGGTGTTGCAATATCTTATATATAATAAAGATAAAAATTAATAAAGAGCAAGGAATAATTCGAATAAAACAGGAAATAATTTGAATTATAATAAAAAAACTATTGATAAAAATAAAAAAATCTAGTATAATAATGAGTCTTTTCAGAAAAGGGGGACATATGGCAAAAAAAATTTATGCAGTGAAAAAAGGAAAAACAACGGGTATTTTTCAATCATGGGATGAATGTAAAAAACAGGTAGATGGTTTTTCAGGAGCAGAATATAAAAGCTTTAAAACCTATGAAGAAGCGGAAAGTTATTTAAAAGACAGCATGGATAATTCTGCAAACGATTCAACAGATATACCAGACGCAGAAATTTATGTCGATGGTAGTTACAATGATTCAACAAAAGAGTTTTCTTACGGAATGATTGTATTAAGAGAGGGGAAAGAATATAAATTTGCAGATAAATTTAATGATGCAACTCTTTCAGAGATGCATAATGTGGCAGGTGAAATAAAAGGTGCAGAAGCTGCCATGCAGTATGCTTTAAAGAATTCTCTTAAAAATATTGCACTTTACCATGATTATGAGGGAATTGCAAAATGGTGTTTAGGGCAATGGCAAGCCAAGAAAGAAGGGACAAAAGCTTATAAGGCATTTTATGATGAAATAAAACAACAGGTTAATATTAAATTTATTAAAGTTAAGGGACATTCCAATAATAAATTTAATGATATAGCAGATGAATTAGCAAAACAAGCATTAGATTTATGTGAAAAGAAACATGATATAGAAGAAAAAATAATAATTCCGACTGTAAAGGAAGCTGAACAGGTAAGTTCATCAAGCAAGAGTATGTATATTGTGCGAGATTCAAAAAAATTAGAAAAATTATTGAATGATGTAGTTAAGAGTATTTGGTCCGATGCATCAGGCGGTAGAATAAAAGAGATGAAAAATCAAAAACGATATACCTTTATTGTAAATGGAGTGGAAGCAAGTTTAGATATATATCAGAGAAATGATGGACAGACTACCCTGTGTTCTATAGGAAAAAATATTAAATATTCTGACAAATTAAAAGAAGAAATAGAGCTTAGGGGATATAAAGCTACAACGGAGCAAAAATCATTTTCTATGTTTATTGGAGACGAATGGGTTCAAAAAACGATAGAATTTCTAAAAGAATTATGTAATGGTAATATCGAGGAACACGATGATGTTGAGCACAAACGATATGTATTTATTAGTGAAATAGGAGATAAATTAACACTCATTTTGCATTCAAACAATAGATTAGTGGTACAGGGAAAACCATTATATTTGTATAATGAATTTTTATCATTTGTTTCATATTCACCTAAAGTAGAAATGAATGATATTATACAAGCAACAAATACATTTGTAGAAACAAACACAGATATTGATAATGCAAGAAGCAAACTTGCAGAAATGATGCCGACGGCATATGCTGGTAATGTTGATGATGTTATATGGAAACTATTTACTCCTTCAATTTCGTTAATGGATACAGAAAAAGTTTTTGAAGATTATTCTTGTTTTGCGTTTCCGGCATTAAGAGCTTTGGAGGGATATTTAAAATATTTGCTTGATTTAAAAGGAATTGTAATTGATGAGCAACATAATTTTGGAACAGTATTTAATAAAGATCCTGAAGATGATGAGAAAAGAATAGTAATTTCAAGTATGGCAACCAGAATAGGGGATGCGGAGTTTCTTAAAGCTTTGGAAGAAATATATAATTATTTTAAACGAAACAGGCATGTACTTTTTCATGTTGATCAAATTTTGATTAATACCAAAGTTATTGAAAATAGACAAGAAGCTATTACAATTATATCCGAGGTATCTGAGCTGATTGAAAATACATATAAAAAAATAGGAAATTAAATTGAAAGAAAGGTGGTAGTATGAAAAATTTTGAAGTTAGCAGATTAGAAAATAGCTCGTATGATTACTTGGTGATTGCTACCACATATATTAGCCCGATTTCAACATTAGATGAGGTACAAAAGGCGTTTAAAAATATTTCTGGAAAAATTCTCTTTAATTTAACATTGATAAATGGATTAAACAGTAATAGGTATATTTCAGCTATAATAGAAAATGGAATAGTCAATAGAAAGTCATTTTTAATAGAGAAAGATGTTGATGATCCTGTAATACATGACAGTATAAGTTTCTTTTCAAAACATGCTGAGATTGTTGAAAATGGTACAATATCAAAGGCTTTAAAAAATTTGTTGATTTCCGGAGAAAATATTTAAGGGAATGAAAGTGAAATAAGATAAAAAAGAATCGGATCCTTTTGAAGGACTCATACCGGATGGTATGGGTTCTTTTTTTCTTGTAAAAATATTTGTTGGCTTTATCCATATTAAAATTGTAAAACAAAATTCAAAAAAGGAGGAAAAACAATGTTTTATCAAATGAGTATGCCATACATAAGGGTATATACATAAAAAGTAACTATTTTTAGTTGCATTATCACATAAAAAAGTATAGTATAAATATAGGAGTTATATATGGGCAAAAAAGAAAAACTAATTTTACGCTTAAAATCATGTCCAAAAGATTTTACATTTAATGAAGCAGAAGCTTTGTTGCAATATCTGGGGTATTTTCGTTGTAATAAGGGTAAAACAAGCGGTTCTCGCGTAATGTTTGCCAGCGTTGGACATGAAAATATCTTACTTCATCGACCACATCCACAAAAAGAGTTAAAAGCTTATCAAATAAAACAATTATTAAACAAATTAGAACAGGAGGGGTTGGTATGAAAAACACTATGGAATATAAAGGATATATTGGAAGTGTAGAATTTTCCGAAGAAGATTGTATCTTGTATGGAAAAGTTATGGGGATTCGCTCCTTAATTTCTTATGAAGGTGAAACGGCAAAAGAATTATTAGAAGATTTTCATGGAGCTGTAGACGATTATCTTACATTGTGCAAAGAAAATGGAATTGTTCCAGAAACGGCATATAAAGGTAGTTTTAATGTGAGAATTTCGCCTGATTTGCATAAACGGTTAGTGCTATACACGACTGCCCACGAAATGTCATTAAACAGTTATGTAGAGGAAACTTTAAAAAATTCTCCCGCAGCTAAAATTTGATAAAACCAACTTTGAAGGACTCATACTAAAAGGTATGGGTTCTTTTTTATCAGACTATAAAATTCTCCAAAAAAAATACTACACTTCTCCGAAATTTTAATTGCTGGATTTTTCGGAGAAAAATAGCACCTTTTTTAATTATGCGGAGATGTTTCTGGTATATAAGCTTTTCTGAAAAGCGTTGTGCTACACCAGACCGAAATTTGTTTTAATTCTCAATCTAGTGTGTTTTTTCTGTAATAATATAATGCAAGTTGTATGAGGTCAACTTCTCCTGACTAGAAGTCAGGAGCTTGGAGGAACAGGGTCAGTAATTATCTAACAAATGCACTCCAATCTTATCTGGATACAATAGACTCGCTCCTTTCCCGCAGGAGAAGGAGTGGAGGTCCACCAATGACCAGACGGTTTCCTGGTGAGTTGCCATACCAGGATATATATTTTTTATAGGCACAGACCAGTATCTTTTGCTTTCTGTAACCCTTTATTTAAGATATTCTGGGCGGCATTCCTGTCCCGGTCATGATGGGTGTGGCAGTTTGGACAATCCCACTCCCTGTCAGATAACGTCAGATGTTCTTCTCCCTTCATGATATAGCCACAATGACTGCATGTCTGTGTTGTGTATTGTGGCGGGATAAGGACAACTGTCTTGCCATAGAATGCCCCCTTATACTGGAGCATGGTCAGAAAAGTACGCCAGGATGCATCAGAGACTGCTTTTGCAAGATGATGGTTCTTCTTCAGATTACTTACTTTCAGATCCTCCGCAGCGATAAAGTCTTGGTTCTCAACTTCCCGCTTAGAGAGGACATGAAGGTAGTCTGTCCTTTGCCGTTCAATCTTTCGATAAAGATAAGCCACCTTCTTACGCTGTGTCTGATAATTCACAGAACCTTGTAGCTTACGTCCCTCCGCCCTGGCGTGTTCCGCCCTCCGGCTGAGCTTATGCTGTGCTTTTGCCAGTTTATGCTGGGAAGAGGCATAAAAGCGTTTATTCTCACGGATACCACCGTCAGAATCATTGATCAGATCGATAAGATTTAAGTCGATCCCATGCATGGAACCTGTCTTCTCCAGCTTCTGGTGAAATGGTTCATCAGAGACGATGGCAAAAGAAGCCCAGTATTCCCCTACAGCATCTCTTTGTATCGTGATCGTTCCTATCCGGGTATCTGCCGTCCGGTGCAGCAGAGACCCGATGATCTTTGGGGAAGCGCCGATGCGTATCCGTTCCAGCTTGGGAAGCGTGACATGATCCTTATCAAGAAAACGTACATTACAGGTAGTTATCCCTTTCCTGGTGTTATACTGTGCATTTGTCTGATAAGACTGCTCATAAGATTTCTTCTTGAACATAGGAACACCTCTATGCTGCTCCTTCTGATTCTTCCATGCGAAACGGTAGTTTTTGACCGCATTAGCGACTGCCAGTGAATCGATCTCTTTCCCGTAAAGAAAAGGCAGGGCATTCTGTATCCCTTTTACATCAAAAGAAACAGACTGCAGATAATCTATCCGTTCTAAGTACATAGGGACATATGCAGCCGGATGCGATAAAAGGATACTGTCTACCGCTTTTGCTAACCGGTAGCGTTCGTTCCCACAGGCGACTAAATGGTTATAGACTGCCCGTTTTGCTCCATCATTTACAGCGATCAAATGCTTCTGGTAATCGGATGGATACAGTTTTACTTTGAATCCGATATGATATGGCATCTGTGACATCGTATGCATAAAAAGCCCTCCTTTCATGTCTTTATCATATCACATATAAATCACCGTGGAAACAATGGAAGTGATGCCAGATCATGTCTATATGCTCATCAGCTTTAAGCCAAAATATGCAGCATCGAATGTAGTAAAGGCACTCAAAGGGCATAGTGCAAAGATCTTTTTTAAGAATCATCCTGAGATAAAAGCAGATAAGCTATGGGGTGGACATCTCTGGTCTCACAGTTACTACATGAGTACATTGGGGAATATGAGTGAAGATGTGGTAAAACGATATATACAGAATCAATATCCAGAATAAGAACATTCTTTAAGGCGTATTCATCTCCCGGTTAAAACCGGGAGATTTCTACTTATAATTTAATTAAAATATACACATTAATATTAGAAAAAATATGTAGTAGAAAGGAGATATAAAAATTATGAAATCATATCTAATCGTTGAGGAACATAATACGAAAACTTTAAAAATCATTCCATATTCAGAATATTTATTGAATGCAGATAATGTGTTTTTATATGAAGTCATCAGTGATGCTGATACAGAGGATGAAGCGGACCTGATACGGAATCATATTAATGAGGTTGGCGGCATACAAGAATATTTTAATGAGATAGCAAGAGAAGCAAAAAAAGAGGTAGAAAAAAATAAAGAGGATATTCAGGAAGAAGAATTAGAGCAGCTTCGTTCAAGTGAAACGTCATCAATTTCTCCTGCTGTAATTCCTGAAAATTATTTAGATAGGGCGATTTTGAAAAAATTTCGATATGAACTAGATGTATTTGAAGATTACTTGGGCATGATTCGTTATTTTATGACGGAAAATGACCCTTTAAGCTACATAAGATTGAATGACGATTCGAGAGAAGAAAAATATGTGTATTTCAAAGATGTTGAACGGCAGCTAAAAGCTTTAAAGATAGGTATTATTAAACTCTATTACTATTCTTTTCATAAAGAACTTTTCGATGATTTTTCACAGAGAATGGATGAAATGCATGAAACAGAACAGTTAATACTTAGTTATCCGCTGTATAAATTAAAACAGGCATTATACAAAGAGGAAGAAGCAAGAGATATTTTTGCACAGTATAGTGACAGGCAGATTAGAAATGCTATTAAAAATTATGATAATCCAAAATATCAGAGAGAAAGAGAAGAATGTGCCCAAAAGGATAATAACAAAGTGGTACATAGCGTTTCCTTTGATATAGATGTCCATGATGATCAGATTAGTGAGCAGGAAATAAAGGAATACATAATGCGTGGACTCCGATACTGGGGGATTGATACATTGGGGAAAATAAAAATCGAAGAAAACTAACGTTTTCCTCGATTGATAAAATTTTGTATAATTTCAGGTATGCTCTTCGCTTTTGATGCATCTTTTGTATATTTAAAACTAATCGTATTGTCATTTTTAAAATATTCATATAGCTTAAAATGCAGAAGCTTTGTTTTGTCAGAATTATATGGAGTACGATGTTATATCAATAATTTGTAAAAATGACTGCATCAAACGTATTGATTTTTCTATATAAATAGTATATGATGTTGTTACAGGCAGAAATACACTGTATACACTCGATTACTGATACTTTGTATTAAGCGTATCTTAAGTACGCCAGCCGAGTGGAAAAGCAGCTTTTTATAGCTGTTTTTTTATGTATAAAAGTGAAAAAAAGATAAAAAGAATCGGATTCTTTTAGAGGACTCATGCCAGATGGTATGGGTTCTTTTTTTACCACAAAAATAGCCGCCCCAGTCCTAACAAAACTAAGCGACTATCTTTGACATCCAAATAGTAAATTGGGCTAACCGGCTATCGGCAACCTCTTTTTCTATAATCATACTATCACGTAGCTATGAAAATGTCAATTTATCAAATTAGTGATTATAAAAATATGTGTAAAAAAGGAGAGAAAATGAATAGAGAAGAATTTTTATCAGCATGTGGTGAATGTGAAGTTGGATACAGAGCCCCACTATTGGATTTTTATAGAAATTATGCAGATATTGTTGACAAAATATACGATAAATATGCTCTGTTAGATGGAGACAATCAGAATAAAATGTTGGTTGAACGATTAAAAAACTGGTTGGAACAAGGGGAGTATAGCGATATTGTTTCTATCATAAATACATTAGATGAAAATTCAGAACAAAAAGTTTTAGGGTTCATTCATTTATATGATTACATTTTGAAATCTACGGATGATGATTTTGAGTTGATAGACCAGCTATTTTTCATTCCTGGTCGATTTGAAAGAGAGTTTCAAAATTAACGAAAAAAGACCTCATATCTCTATGAAGTCTTTAAATATTGCTCGCCAGTTATCTGAGAGTTATGTCTTTTATTCTGCCGGTTAACGGCTATGTTCTAGTGGCTCTATTATAACTTCGTGCTATGTATTTGTCAATAATATGTGAATGACTCCAAACAAACATATTAAACAATGAAGCTAATGGAAAAAAGAGAAAAATAAAGGAGTATAAAATATGTATTATGGAGCAGCATTTTGTTTTGGAGCATCGTTTTATAATTTTACAGCAGCTATTTTGCTTGGAGCAGGATGTTCGTTTGCTGGCGGAAGCATTACAGAGTATATAATCGCAGCTATTATTACTGGCGCATGTAGTATCATCGCTACAGTAATTGGGAAAGAAGTTGAACAACTGCAGGGATACCGGCTGGGGATTAAAACAAAAACAATGCGGAAAAAATAAAATCGTAGTTTTCGATGTAATCAGAGTCAAGTTTTCTTATTCTTTCTTATGAAAATTCCTATTTTATCTCTAATAGTATAATATTTTTGTACATATTAATAAGAAAGGGGATTTCCAGGAGCGTAGCCGCAGGGCTACGGGGATTAAAAACCTAAAAAGGGAATCGGAGATTTCATGAACGTAATTGCACCCTCTGGGGTTGGGATTAAAATTATAGAAAATGTAATAAATGTGATAAAAGATAAAATAAAAGGAGGATTTGATGATTGTTAGAGAGTTAGTATTTTGGTTAGTATTTTGCATTGCAATAGGAATTTTTACCGTTTTCATTGTTTCTATTATTAGTATTTTGTTAGTGATTGCTGAATTAGTTTTGATGATGTTTCCTGATTTGCGTGTTCCATGGACTATTACTGATAATTTTCTATGGGAAATTGAAGAAGATATATGTCAGAATGAAATAAAAAAAAGGAGGATTAATAATGACTCTAAATGAATACAATTATTTGCAGTCCAGATTTTCAAGGAAATTGAAGAAACCGGATTATACCAGCAAAAATGCTGGATACAATGCCGGTATTTCTGAGTGTAGATCAATTATTGAAGTAGAATACAACAGAATGGTAGAAAAAGAAAATCAAATGGACCTGTCAGAATATGTTTGTTTGCAAGATAGATTTTCGCATGCACTAAAAAATCCGGCACATACCAATCGAGAGAGCTCATATAATGCAGCTATTTTATCTTGTAAATCTATTTTGAAAGAGGTTTTTGAGCATAGGGAAGATTTATCAGAATATGTTATCAGTAATGAAGAATTTTCGAAAAGCCCAGAGTGCGAGGGTTAATTACCCACCGCTTAGATTTCTAAAGAAATCTTGAAGCGGGAGCTTGCAAAAACTTAGTTGACTAGCCTAAGTGCTCCGGGCACTACGTTAGGGGAGAATGCATAGCCTTACTATGCAGACAGGTACCTGCAGGTGTTATACCTTGACTGCAGCTCTACGGTATGTGATTAAACAGTCCTGGTGGGAAGGGATAATCTGATCACGTTATGCGAGACCTGCCATAAAGGGTATCATAATGGCACTGTTATACTGCCAAAGAATATCAAGCGTGGCATGAAGCTTATACTCTTGTAGAAGCTGGTGGACATGTATACTTTTATTAGAAAATAGATTGAAGACTTTTTTCTTACATGCTATACTTTTATTAAGGAGAAAACCATATAGATTGTGGTTGAAAAACACTTATACACATTGTTGTATAGGTGTTTTTTGTTGTCTAAGTAAAGCCGGAGTCTCCGGCTTTTTCTTATAAATATATGGATTCTTCTTTGAATGATAAAATATTTTTAAACATATTTAAAAAGAGGGAGGACAGAAAAATGTTAAAGAAAAAGAAGAAAGAAAAACATTATACCTATCCTGTTAGAGATGTGAGCCATTACATCATTGTATATAGCAACGAAAGAGATTATGGGGTATCCAACTTAAAGCTGCAAAAATTACTATATTTTGTACAAGCATTTTTCTTGATAAATGACTTTCCTCCATGTTTTGACGAAAAAATAGAAGCATGGGATTTCGGACCTGTTGTACCGGAAGTATACAGGGAATATAAGAGATATGGAGGCATGGATATCCCAACAATAGATTACTATGTAAAATTTGACAAAAAGAATATCTGGAATACAGAGCGTATTTACTATGATGATATCATTAGTGAGGATGATAAAGAAATGATACGGGCGGTTGTTGATAAACTTGCACATTGTTCGGCTACATTTCTAGTGAACCTGACACATAACCAAGATCCGTGGATAAACGCATACGTAAATGGGCAGTGTAATGAGATTACAAAAGAAGATATAAAGAGATATTTTGGTGGCTAATATACAAAAAAGGATTTTTTACAAATAGATGCAACACACAGGTTATAAAGAAGAAAAGGAGATAGAGTATGTTTGAGTTGTTCAACGGTGTTTCAGATGGTGAATTGAAAGACATATACAAAGATATAAAAAAAAGCGAGAAAGACGGATTACGTCCCAAATCTTTAGATTCTTATGCAAAAAAGTTACAAAAAATTTGCAAATTTGAAGTGTTTTCACAGTCAATCGATTTTACGAAAGAGTTGTTTTATAAAGAAATTGCAAAGAGGTATTTCGCAGAATAATGAAGTCTCCATGTCCATATATTATTCTTTTAGACTTATACCCAAAAGGTATGAGTCTTTTTTGTTTGCAGTAAATGTTTCTTTCGGAATTCGATTCCATTTATCATCTAAAATTTAATCCATGCCTTATATCCATATTAAACACGTACAATATTTCAAAACAAGGAGGGAAAATATCATGAAAATGGAAACAACAAAAAGATGGGGATTAATGCTTACGAATATGTGTTATCTTCCTTATTTCTTTTTCTCCCCAAGCGAGGCTGCTGATTTCTTAAATGTACATCCTGAGTATAAAGAACGAAAAATACGAGTCGTTCCTGTGCAGGAGGTTCACATGGTTGAAGATAAACAACCATTTTACGAAGAATTGCAGCAAATACGCAATCGGGTATTGGCAGGTAACTGCTAGAAAGGAAAGGAAAATGGCTACATTTAACGGAAGATTACGACAATTAATGAAAGAAAAAGGCTTCACACAGCATAAACTGGCAGAAGCGGTTGATGTATCTGAGCCAAGTGTTTACTCTTACTATCATGGATTCACTACACCAAGATTGGATGTTCTTGTTGCAATCGCAAAAGTCTTTGATGTTACAACGGACTATCTATTAGGTTTAGAAGATTTTAACGCAAAAAAAAGATTCTTAAATGGTATTGCGGTTACAAAAACCGGTTGGGATGCAGACGATGAAATTTGCTGCCCAATATGTGGGTGTAGTGTAGCTCGAAATGATGATTTCCATGAGATGCGACCAAAACATTGCCCGGACTGTGGTACCAAGTTGGTATACTAAAAGGAGGATTAATTGATGTCTATTTTATTATTCATCTTATTTGGCAGTATCACATTAAGTTTTTGGAGTGTGTGTATTGCCTCCGGCAGAGCTGATAAAAAGTTAGAATATTTACATTTACAAAAGGAAAAAGGAGAACACTATGTCCGATAGATTAACTACAGAATATGCAGACCTTGTGAATATTTATAACAAAGAACAAAATTTTATACGACAAAACGACTCAATCTTACCAGTTATTCATATAGCCTGGTTGTATAACAAAAATGTTGAGATTATTGATGCTCCAGCAAGCGAATATAAGCTGCCCGAAGTCATCAATACACATTTTGATGAGCTGTTTTCTTCTTATCAAACTTCTAAGGTATATGATAATATAAATATACGTGTTGATGATTGGAAGCTTAACAGTGAGAAAAATCTATTTCAGATTTTTTCAGGCAGAACAACTTATTATAAGTCATTAGTTACAAACCGCGCTATGGATTATGTGTTAAGTAACGGAGCAAGTGTCCGTAAAATGTTAGAAGGCGGACCAGTAATTCATTCTTTGAAAGGCTCTTCTCTTTCTAATCACTTAGGATTCAATGGATTTATTGAAACTTCTGATGAAAAGTTTATGTTTGTTTTTCGAAAAAAAGGCGTATCTATTGGTGAGGGCACTTACTCTAATAGTGTCGCAGCAAGCCTTAAAACAAAATACGCTTTAAATCCTTTCTCGCAATTCACAATGACTGGACTTGAGAATGGGATTATCCGGGAAATTGAAGATGAATTAGGAATTCCTCCGGAAACACTTTTAAGAGATAAAAATAATATTCTCTCGGGTCCTATCAAATTAATCGCAGCTTACAGAGACTTACTTGAAGGTGGAAAGCCGCAATTATTATTTTATGCGATGACTTCAATGGACTCCAAGCAGGTAACAGAGGTTTTTAATGCAAAAAACAATCATCTGCTCAATAATGAAAGTGATAGCATAGCTGGAAAGGAACAGGTAATGTCTACAGATGGAAATCATCTTTTCTGGGTTTCAAGAGACGAATTAATATCTGGCTTGCTTTCTTCTGGTGGTATAATCCATCATGAACTACCAATGCTTCCGTCTGCTTCAGCATGTGTTTCTATGTTGCAGCAATTTTTAAAGATAACTATGATCTTACCAGAAGAAATTGTAGATATTTTAGAAAATAACGGATTTTCTTGCAATGGAAAAATCTCCAAACAAAGCGGAGAATATTATGTAGAAATTTCTCAGGGCACTCCTCTTGGGGAGGATTGGTCTGAAATCATCTGGTTTGACGGTTCTAAAGAAGGATTTGTCGAAGCAGTTAGAAAACGGGCAAACGGTTTCGATGTAGACGAGGAAGTAGAAGTCTATATACCCTGTCGCGGAGAAAACGGCTGTCCTAGCAGTATCGAAGATTTGGTAAATGATGCCAAATGGAAAAAAGAACAGATAGAAAAATTAGCAGATGCTTTGGAAGGACTCAATCGTCCAATACCGGCTGAGAAAAAAGCGATTTTGCGTGTCGTTGTAAATTACGCTGGAACGGAGTTTTTCACAAAAGAGGACGATGGTTGTTTCAAACAGCATGAATCATTAGAATCTGCCAGAGACTACATCATCCATGAATATGGAGCAGATGTAGAAATCGAGACAGAAACTGACGTAAGATTCAGCTATTAATCAAATTAACACATAAGGAGATATTACAATGAAAAAAGAAATTAAGGTTGCTGATTTAGATTATCCAATAAACTTAGGTGAAACAAAACCCCCAAATTTAGAAGAGTGGTTTTGCAAATGTGATGTGATTCAGAATATGTTTGAATCTGGAAAAGCTTCAGTAGTTGAAATCAAACAAGATTCCGACTTCGTAAAAAGAGTTGTTACTAGCTTATCAGATGAACAAAAAAAGTTATGTAAGAAGTCTTCATTATGCGGTCCATTAATTGAAAAAATGCAAACAGGAGCTTATGCTTACAATTTAGATGATAACGAGGAAGATAATATTCAAGCTGCTTTTCATGATGGTAGTTATTTACCATATGAAGGAAAGCATCGAACTTGTTGTGCGAAAAATTTCTTATCTCCAGATTGTACGATTTGTGTAAAAGATATAACAAAATACTAATATCACAGATCAATATAATAATCAGTTTTTTCATATTCGTATAAAAAGAGTCAATTATTTGGCTCTTTTTTCTTTTGCCTTTTCTTCCAGGATTTCTTTTTTACATATTATATTTGGGTTTGAGAGGTGTGTAATTTTGTATGGTTGTCAAACCACATTTTCTATTTTGTGCAGACTGAGGTGTTTGAGAGGTGTGTAATTTTGTATGGTTCCAAAGCAATGCCACCATTTTCCGGAAGTGTATTTAATGGTTTGAGAGGTGTGTAATTTTGTATGGTTCCAAAGCACCAAATGTAATCATATCTGCAGCACCTAGTTTGAGAGGTGTGCAATTTTGTATGGTTCCAAAGCTTAGTAGCGAAACAAATTATAGATAAGTGCGTTTGAGAGGTGTGTAATTTTATATGGCAGTAAAACAACGAGTAATTGTTAAAGCTAAGCATACCCGTTTGAGAGGCGTGTAATTTTATATGGTAGTAAAACAAAAACAGGATGAGAAGAAACTGGAAGGCTGTTTGAGAGGGGTGTAATTTTATATGGTTCCAAAGCATCAAGATAAAAAATCATTGATCGGGCAGGGTTTGAGAGGTATGTAATTTTTTATGGTTCCAAAGCTTAGAGCATATACCAAATGGACATTAACCCCGTTTGAGAAGTGTGTAATTTTATATGATTCCAAAGCTATAGCATTCCATGCGTAGTTTGAGAGGTGTGTAGTTTTTTATGGGTCCAAAGCAGTTATTTTGAAGATGATGCATGGGAAACAGTTTGAGAGGTATATAATTTTGTATGGTTCCAAAGCCCAGCTACTTATTTTCTATCCAGCCATTTGGTTTGAGAAGTATGTAATTTTATATGGTGGTAAACCAAACAAATTTTACCATTTTTACAACGGATAGGGTTTGAGAGACGTGTAATTTTATATGGTAACCAAGCCTCAAAACTGCTCAGAAAATTGAGAGGCATATTTGAGAGGCATATGGTTGTAAACCTGACAGCAGGATTACCAGCTCTGCGACGGGTTTGAGAGATGTGTAGTTTTATATATCCCAAAGCCACAGATACGATGGGAACAGCAGAAATACCGTTTGAGAAATGTGTAGTTTTATATGGTCCCAAAGCCTGCCTGTTGAGATTGGTACTCTAGGAGTTTGAGATGTGTGTAGTTTTATATGGTGGTAAACCGTGCCAAAGCGTTGTCTCGGCAAATCTATGGTTTGAGAAGAATGTTTGAGAGGTATGTGATTTTGAAAACTTCAAATAAAAAAATACATAAAAAAAAGAATCAGATTCTTTCTGATTCTCAAAGTTCGGTTACTATATAAAATTGTCATTCTCTCAAATCCGCTACCGTGCGGAACTCTTTCGAGTGTTTACAAAAATTCTTTTTTTGAACATGGTGTGTAATCTATATGGTGTTTTTAATTATAAACATCATTTGATACTTTGTCAAGAGCTTAAAGCTATGTTTTTCATAATTTATACAGGAGGAAAATAAATGCAGAAATACTATTTGGGGTTAAATATTGGCACTAACTCTGTTGGTTGGGCAGTAACTGATGAAAATTACAACCTTTGCAAATTTGGAGGAAAGAGAATGTGGGGTATCCGATTATTTGATGGCGCACAGACGGCAGAAGAAAGAAGAATGAATCGTTCGAACCGCCGCAGGCTGTCCAGACAAAAACAGAGGATTGATTTACTACAGGAATTGTTTGCAAAAGAAATTGCAAAAGTAGACCCTACTTTTTTCATCCGATTAAATGAAAGTCGGCTATACATGGAAGATAAATCGACCGGGACAAAATTTCCACTGTTTGCTGATCCAGGTTACACAGACAAAGAATATTACAAAGAATATCCAACAATCTATCATCTGCGGCAGGAACTGATAAAAAATCCAGAATCACATGATATACGGCTAGTATATCTAGCTTGTCACCATATCTTAAAAAACAGAGGACATTTCCTGATCAATGGAAGTTTTAGAGATGTAAAAAATCTATCTTTTGTCTGCCGGGAAATGCTGGATGCTTTCAATGAACTCTCTAAATACCAGCTTATGATAAGCGATATAGATGCTTTAGAAAAAATATTAAGTAACCGGAAGCAGCAAAAATCTACTAAAGTAAAAGAACTTGTCCAAATATTTGAATGTGTCCCTCATGAAGATAAATCTGATGCAAAAATATGTAAGGAAATCCTTTCTAATTTATGTAAGTTTTTAGTTGGAGCTAAAGGAAATATTACCCGTTTGTTTGATACAGACTTTGACGAGATGGAGACTAGCAGCTTTTCATTTGGAGACTCTAAATATGAAGACAGCCTCCTTCCTAGCCTGGAAGAAAACTATCCAGATTACGCAAATGTAATCCAAAAGATAAAAGCGATGTATGACTGGAGTGTTTTAGTTGAGATTATGGCAGGAGAGAATTACCTTTCGTTTGCAAAAGTAAATGCCTATAAAAAGCACAAAGAAAATCTGTCCATACTGAAAAGTCTCATGAAAAAATATTGTACACCAGATGTTTATCAGCGTTTTTTTTATGAAACAGACGAAAAGAGCAGTTACGGCAATTACATAGGTGCTATTCATAATAACGGGCATAGTCATACAATGAAAAAATGTGACGAAGAAACCTTTTATAAATCACTCAGCAAAATCCTCGACAAACTTGTTGTGCAAAAAACAGACCAAAATACATTAGAAATTTTGAAAAAAGAAGCCGAAAACCAGACATTACTACCGCTTGCCAGAACAAAAGCAAATGGGGTAATTCCAAATCAAATACATATCCAAGAGTTAAGGGCAATCTTAGATAATGCAAAAACATATCTGCCATTTTTAAATGAAGCAGACGAGTACGGAACAATCGCAGAAAAAATCATCCGTATCGCCAAATTTAAAATCCCGTATTATGCCGGTCCACTTAGTACCCGCCATAAGGAACAAGGAGCGAATACTTGGATTGTCCGTAAGCAGGAGGGGAGAATTTATCCATGGAACTTTGAAGAAATGGTAGATTTGGAGCAGTCAAATAACGAATTTATCCGGAGAATGACAAATAAATGCACCTATCTTATCGGAGAAGATGTCTTACCCAAAAATTCACTATTATACTCGAAATTTATGGTATTAAATGAGCTGAATAATCTGAAAATCAGAGGGCATAAGATTTCTGTGGAATTAAAACAGGAACTTTACAAAGAGTTGTTCTGTAAAAAAGCCAAAGTTACAGGTAAAGCTCTTCTTGTTTATCTAAAGAAAAAGGATGCCGAATTAACTTTAGAAGACATCAGTGGTTTTGATGCTGATTTTAAGTCATCGTTATCTATCTATATCGATTTTAAGAATCATATTCTAAGAGAACAGATAGACGATGGTAAATACCAGAGTATTGTAGAAAATATCATCAAATGGAAAACGATTTTCGATGCTGATTCCAAAATGATAGAAAAAATGATAGCGAGAGAATACCCAAACATGTTCAGCAGCGAACAGATTAAGAAAATCTGCCGGCTTAAATGTAGAGGATGGGGTAATTTTTCTTCACGCTTCTTAAATGGAATTCAGGGCGAAAATACTGAAACAAAAGAATGTTTTACAATCATAGAAGCTTTATGGAAAACAAATTACAATCTCATGCAGCTTTTAAGCAAGCAGTTTACTTTTAAAGACGCGATTGACTGTATTAATGCAGATAAAGTAGGAAAAATAGATAAGGTTACCTACGAAAATACAGTAAAAGACTTAGTGGTATCTCCTGCTAATAAACGTGCGATATGGCAGACGGTTCAGATTACAGAAGAGATTAAAAAAGTCATGAAATGTGAGCCAGAAAAAATCTTTGTTGAGATGGCGCGAGGAGGAGAAAAAGAGAAAAAACGGACGATTTCCAGAAAAGAACGGTTGTTGAAATTGTATATGGATTACAAAGATGAGAACCGAGACTGGATAAAAGAGATTGAAAGCCGAGATGAACAGGATTTTACAAACCGAAAACTTTATCTTTATTATACGCAGATAGGAAGATGTATGTATTCTGGTGAGGAAATTAGCTTAGAAGAGTTAATGCAGAAAAACTCCAAATGGGATAAAGATCATATTTACCCGCAATCAAAGATAAAAGATGACAGCTTGGATAATCTGGTATTAGCAAGAAAAGATATAAATAACAATAAATCCAATAAGCTGTTGTCTACAGGTATCCAGGATAAAATGAAGAAATATTGGAAAATGTTATTGCAGCATGGTTTTATCTCAAAGAAAAAATATGACCGTTTAATGCGAACAGAAGATTTCTCTGATGAAGAACTGTCGGGATTTATCGCGCGACAGATAGTGGAAACAAGGCAGTCCTCAAAAGCTGTGGCAGAGCTATTGGACCGTTTAAACGAACACACAGAAATAGTTTACGTTAAAGCAGGGTTAGTCTCAGATTTCAGACATGATAATAACCTGCTGAAATCCAGAAGGATTAATGACTACCATAATGCAAAAGATGCATTTTTAAATATTGTGGTTGGAAATGTTTATAATGCAAAATTCACAGCAAATCCTAGAAACTGGATCAAAAAGAACAGAAATACGAATTACAGTATCCGGCGAGTATTTGACTATACTGTAAAACGTGGGAGCACCATTGTCTGGCAGGGAGTAAAAGATGGTGGACATAGTATTGATGGAATAAAAAAGACGATGGCTCGAAACGACATTTTATATACAGAGCGAACCTATTGTGAGCAAGGAGAACTCTTTAATGCAACGCTGATAAAAAAAGGAAATCCAAATGCCATAGGTTTAAAGAAGGGGCTTGACCCGATGAAGTATGGCGGCTATAGCAGTCCGAAAACTTCTGCTTTTGCTTTCATTGAGTTTGATGGGAAAAAGGGACGGCAAAATCATCTCGTTGAGATTCCCGTATATATCGCTAATATTGCTGCAAGGCAGCCAGAATATATCAAAAATTATTTAGAAGAGAAAAAAGGATATCAAAATGTTATCGTAAAAAAATATCCTATCCAAAAGAATGCCCTAATAAAGCTAGATGGATATCCAGTAAGATTAAGAGGAGCCAATGAGAAAAGCATCACATTGAAAAATGCTGTGCAGTTAGTGTTAAAACCTGAGTATTACGAAACAATACGGAATGTAGAAAAATATTTAGAATACATTGATAAAGATGAATCTGTTTCTAAAGCTGCGCGTTTTTCGCATACTGAGCTAGATAAGCTGTACGATGAACTGTGTTTTAAGGCAGAAAACAGTATTTACAAAAAGCGACCAGCCAGTCAAGCAGCAACTTTAAAAAATGGACAAAAAACTTTTCTTGTAATAACGAATTTAAAAGAAAAAGCACAAGTTACCAACAATATAATCACAATGTTCCGATGTGATGCAACAACGACAACAAACTTAAAAACAATCGGAGGTTCGGCAAATGCAGGTGGTATGCAGGTGAACAAAAACACGCTGACGTCCCAAAAGGTAGTGTTAGTTCATCAGTCCGTTACCGGATTATTCGTCACGGAGGAAGAATTATTATAAAATAAAAAAGAATCAGATTTTTCTGGTTCTTTTTTTTCTTATAAAAATTCTTTT
>ENA-OROH01001092-OROH01001092.1-human-gut-metagenome-genome-assembly--contig:-NODE-1092-length-27311-cov-6.185537_pt1 | contig 27311 bp, 30 predicted proteins | sample MGYA00242125_ERZ509042 | MGnify/ENA primary metagenome ERZ509042 (study PRJEB26280, sample SAMEA2338738) | human gut metagenome | biome: human gut; feature: human-associated habitat; material: faeces... | reverse complement strand
TAAAAAGCCATGATCCAAGCCAGAGGGCAAATGGATTTCTGACACTGGCCGGAGGCGTGATCATTACGTTCGCCAAAGAGATCCTGGACCTGATCATGGCGTAAGTCTCTGAAAAAAGATAGAAGGAAACCGCAGGAGTACCGGAAGGTGCTCCTGTATTCAAAACCATTTTCTAAGGAGGTGAGAATTTTTGAGTGATAACTGGATTGTACAGAATCTGAACTCGGCACTATCCACATGGAGTGAAAAGATGGCAGAACTGTGGACGCTGCTTACCGAAAATCCGGCAACTTTTAAAGGCGGCGGCATCTGGCGCATTATGACCAATATCAATGATGCACTGACAGCCATCGCATATGGACTGCTGGTGCTGTTTTTCGCAGCCGGGATCATCAAAACCTGTGGGAGTTTTACGGACCTTAAGAAACCGGAACACGTATTAAAAGCATTTATCCGGTTTGCACTGGCGCAGGGGGCAATCACCTATGGGATGGAGCTGATGCAGGCACTGTTTTCCATTGTGCAGGGAATTGTGACCACGGTAATGAGTGGTTCAGGCATGGCAGGAAGCGTGACCGAACTGCCAACAGAGATTATAGATAAGATCGAAAGTGTGGGAATGCTGGAATCTATCCCATTATGGATCGTGACACTGCTTGGAAGTCTGCTGATCACAGTACTGTCGTTTGTCATGATCCTGACGGTGTATGGTAGGATGTTCAAGATCTATATGTATACCGCAATCGCCCCGATCCCGATCTCCTCTTTTGCAGGAGAACCTACACAATCCATCGGAAAGAACTTTCTACGTTCTTATGTGGGTGTGTGTCTGGAAGGGGCGATCATTGCACTGGCATGTATCATCTATTCTGCCTATGCCGCAAGCCCTCCGGCAGTGGGGGATACAGGGCTGAGTGCAGTTACAATCGTGTGGAACTATGTAGGGGAACTGGTATTTAATTTACTGGTTCTGGTCGGAGCAATCAAGGCATCTGACCGAATCGTAAGAGAAATGATGGGACTTGGAGGTTAAGAAGATGGATACAAATAAGACGTTAGGATACGACTGGGAATATGGACATGAGGAAGTAGCGATTCGAGTAAGCTCTTACAGGAATAATGAGAACTTATATGTAGGACTTTGCCACAGGGAAGAGGGAGAATGGGAAGATTTTGGAGATGTAACGATCAATCTGCCATTTTCTTTTTTAGAGCCAAATGAAGCATATATAACCGGAGACTTTACCAAAGATATGATTCGTTTTATTAAGGCGCATAAGCTTGGCAAAGTATTAGATGAAACAGCAAAGTCTGGATATGGAACCTATCAGAAAGTGGCATTTGACCTTGCAAGGCTTGCAGAATTTGATCCGGAGGGCGTTGCAGAACATTGCAAAATGATGGGAATCGAACTGCCAAAAGAGAAACCAAAGAAAGTGAAAAAGCAAAACAGAGGAAAGGAGCGATAAGTTATGGAAGTCAAGATGAATAAAGAAATCCGGGACTATCAGGAATCCATGTTTATGGGACTGGACCTGCGGCAATGCGTGTGTTCGGTTCTTGCCATCCTTACAGCAATCGGGATCTACTTTGGGATGCGTGACATTACCGGGCAGGAAGTCACCGGATGGCTGTGTGTGATCGGGGCGGCTCCGTTTGCTGCCTGTGGGTTCTTCAAATATCATGGGATGACGGCCGAGCAGTTTTTGTGGGCAGTAATCAAATCAGAACTTCTGTATCCGAAAAAACTGGTGTTTCAGTCGGAAGATCTCTACCATTCCTGTATGCAGGAGACCATCTCGCTGGGAGAAAAGAATCAAAAGGATGGAGCAGAAATCTTAAAAGAACGGGAACGGAAAGCAGAAGTAAAACAGGGAAAGAAACAAAAGGGAAGGAGTGATGCCCTTGATTAAAACCTTAAGTCAGGCACTGCGGATGGACAAGGAACGGTTCAAAGTTCCAAGATCCGTTCAACAGGCGATTCCTATCCAGCGGATCTGGCCGGATGGAATCTTTCAACAGGGAACGAAGTTTTCGAAAACATTTCGTTTTACCGATATCAATTATTACATTGCGAGTAAAGACAATAAGACCGAGATGTTTCTGGATTATTCGGAACTCTTAAACTCACTGGATTCCGGCATTTCTGCCAAAATTACCATTAATAACAGGAGAATCAATAAAGAAGAATTCGAAAAGTCTATTCTGCTTCCAATGAAGGAAGATGGACTGGATCACTATCGGGAAGAATACAACGAAATGCTCCTGTCTAAGATTACAGGAACGAATAACAGTATCTATCAGGAACGGTATCTGACTGTCAGTGTGCATAAAAAATCCATTGACGAAGCGAGAACCTACTTTGCACGAATCGGAACAGACATCGTGACACATCTGGCAAAGCTGTCATCCACAGCAGAAGGACTGGATGCAGAAAGCCGGCTTCAGATCTTCCGGGACTTTTTCAAAGGAGATGTCCCACAGGCGTTTCCTTTTGACCTGAAACAATTTGCCAAGAAGGGGACAAGCTTCAAAGACTGGATGTGTCCGGATTCAATGGAGTTTGAACGGGACCATTTCCGGATCGGGGACAGGTACGGAAGGGTTCTGTATATGCAGGACTATGCCAGTTATGTGAAAGATGACATGATCTCGGAGCTGTGTGACTTCAGCCGGAATCTGATGTTGTCCATCGACATCCTGCCAGTCCCTACAGATGAGGCGGTAAGGGAAATCCAGAACCGTCTGCTTGGGGTAGAAACAAATGTGACCAACTGGCAGAGAAGACAGAACGCAAACAATAACTTTTCAGCTATCGTCCCATACGATATGGAGCTGCAGAGGAAAGAGACGAAAGAAATGCTGGATGATCTGACAACCAGAGACCAAAGGATGATGTTTGGAATTCTGACGATGGTACATCTGGCAGACAGTAAAAAACAGCTGGATTCCGATACAGAACTGCTCCTGTCGGTGGCAAGAAAGCATCTGTGCCAGATGTCAACACTGAAGTGGCAGCAAGTGGACGGACTGAATACGGTGCTTCCGTATGGACTTCGAAAGATCAATGCCCTGCGGACACTGACAACCGAATCCACGGCTGTTTTGATCCCGTTCCATACGCAGGAAATCCTGCAGCCGGGCGGCATCTATTACGGGCAGAATGCAGTCAGTAAGAATCTGTTGGTAGCCGACCGGAAGAAACTAATGAATGGAAACAGTTTCCGATTGGGTGTCAGTGGTTCGGGAAAGAGTTTCTCGGCAAAAGAAGAGATTGTGCATCTGGCACTGGCTACGGATGATGATATCCTGATCCTCGATCCGGAGTCCGAATTTACAAAACTGGTAGAGGCTCTGGGCGGTCAGGTCGTAAAAGTATCTGCAACATCCGATAACCATTTGAATGCAATGGATATGGACGCAGCCTATGGAAATGAAAAGAATCCACTGATTGAAAAGTCGGAGTTCATCCTGTCTGTATTTGAACAGTTAGTCGGGGCAGGAAATCTATCGGCAAAAGAAAAGTCCATCCTGGACCGATGTGCTGCAGATGTGTACCGGGATTATATCCGAAGTGGTTATACCGGGGAAGTCCCAACATTGAAAGATATGTATCGGCAGTTGATGTTGCAGCCGGAAGAAGAGGCAAGAGGGCTCGCACTTTCCTCCGAACTTTTTATCAATGGAAGTCTGAACACCTTTGCACAGCCAACTAATGTGAATAAGAAGAACCGGATCATGGATTATGATATCCGGGAACTGGGGGAACAGCTTATGCCACTGGGAATGCTGGTTACCTTAGACAGCATTTTCAACCGGGTGATCCAGAACTGGAAAGAAGGGAAAACCACATGGATCTTTGCGGATGAGTTCTATCTGTTATTCCGCTATGAATACAGTGCGAACTTCTTCTACCGGCTTTATAAGAGAATCCGTAAATACAATGGATTCGTGACAGGGCTTACGCAAAATGTGGAGGAACTTTTGAAATCCGATACGGCAAGACTTATGCTCGCCAACAGTGAATTCCTGATCCTGTTGAATCAGGCAAGTACAGACCGGGAAGAACTGGCTGCCCTTCTGAACATCTCGGAGAACCAGCTGTCTTATATCACAAACGTGGCAGTCGGCAGTGGCCTGATCCGATGTTCCGGGAATATCGTTCCGTTTGAGAACACGTTTCCAAAGAATACAGAACTCTATAAACTTATGACAACAAAACCGGGAGAATCGTAATGAAAAAAGAAGAGATCACCATTACCTTTTACGCTGCAGAATGCGGCGAATTCCATGAGATGGGCGAATATACAAAATGTAACTCACTGGAAGAGGCATATAAAAAGTACAGGAAGTATTGTAAAACATCTGGCAATATGTGTCCGGCAATTGAATTTTCCATCCATGATCCAGACTCTTTTTACTCGGATCTGGAATATCCGTTGCCACTATCTGCGAAAGACAGGGAATTGTTGGAGCTTGTGCCATACTACAATGAGCATCCACTGGTAAATGAAGCCATCCGAAAAGTAGAACAGTTACAGAAACAGCAGGAAAAGAAGAAACACCGGGACACAGCCCGATGAGATAAAAGATACGGAAAGAGGGTGACCGGATGAGAGATATCAAGGAACGGGTAAGGGATAAGAATCCGAAGATTCGAAATCCGGCTGCCCGGCTTCCGAAAGAGCTGGTTCGCCAGACGGTACTGGAGGCAAAAGAAAAACCGAGGGAACTACAGGGAAAAACTGGCAGCCAATCAGAATCCCTGACACAGTATGGTGCTGAAAAAATAGAATCTGTACAGTACAGGGCGGCGAGTGTGGCAGGAAAAACGGTAGGGAAAAGAACATATCAAGGTGGAAAAAAACTTGCCGGAGTGACTTATCGAAAGATAAAGGAAAGAAAAAGCAGACAGGAAGAAGTGAAAGCTGCCGAAGAAGCAATGGAGCAGGGGGCAGAAAGCGGAAAGACATTAATTAAGGTGAAACCGGAACAGACAGCACTTGCCAAGGAGAACAGTAAACGACAGGTAAAAGCAGCACCGAGAGTGGTAAAAGTATCCGGGCTGTCTCAGGAGAAAATAAAAACACAGGCATCCATGCAGAAATGGCAGGTAGAAAAAGGTGCACAGGCGATGCAGAAAGCAAGAGCAGTCCAGATGGCAAGAAAATCCGCAGTAGCATCAGCAGAAAGGGGAGAAGCAGTCCTTCAGACGACCGGAAAAGGGGCAAAGCTTTCTATGCAGGGGATTACAGCAGCCATACAAAAAGCAACAGCCGCCCTGGGAGAAATGGGAAAATGGTTTGCCGCAGGAGGGATGGCATTTCTTGTAGTGTTTATCCTGATTGCCGGAATCATTGCCGGGGCAGCGTTTAGCAGTGGTTCGGAAAGTTCCGAATCCTTAAGTGAGGAAGTGCTTGCGTATACTTCCGTCATCCAGCGCTATGCCTCCCAGTACGGTATCCCGGAATATGTATCTGCGCTTCAGGCTATCATGATGCAGGAATCCGGGGGAAGGGGGACAGACCCGATGCAGTGTTCGGAGAGTCCATACAATACTAGATTTCCACACAGTCCCGGCTCCATTACAGAGCCGGATTATTCCATCGAAGTGGGAGTCAAGACATTCGCAGACTGCATCAGTCAGGCAGGATGCAGCACCCCACAGAATCTGGACAAGCTGAAACTTGCATGGCAGGGATATAACTATGGAAATGGATACATAGGATGGGCATTGCAAAGAGGCGGTTATACAGAAGCCAATGCCCTGCAGTTTTCACAGCAACAGGCAGCTTCGCATGGATGGAGCAGTTACGGAGATCCCCAATACGTTCCCCATGTGATGCGGTATTATTCCGGTGGCAGCCTGTTTGCTGGTTTGTTTGGAAATCAGCAGATCGTATCGGTTGCGATGGGGCAGCTTGGAAACAGTGGCGGTCAGAAGTTCTGGAGCTGGTATGGATTTGACAGCCGGGTAGAATGGTGTGCCTGTTTTGTGAGCTGGTGTGCAGATCAAAGCGGTCTGATAGCAAGTGGGAATGTTCCAAAGTTCTCATTGTGCCGTGATGGAGTGTCCTGGTTTCAGGGAAAGAATAAGTGGCAGAGTGGTGGAACAACCCCGACAGCCGGAATGATCATTTTTTTTGACTGGGATCATGATGGAAACTCAGACCATGTAGGAATCGTGGAAAAATGCGAAGGTGGAAGAGTCTACACAGTGGAAGGAAACTCCAGTGATCAGGTACGGCAGAGAAACTATGCGATGGATTATGCCTCCATCATGGGATATGGGGTGATAAATTGATGGAATTGGAGAGATAAAAAATTATACTTGTAATCTGGGGAAAATTGCGACAAAATAAAGAGAAGAACTAGTGAAAAAGAAGGAATCCTCTCATGAATCAACAAGAAATATTTGAATACATCAAAAAGCAATATCCAGCCACCCCGGAGAGAATCACACAAAATGGAAAGCAGATCACAATCTTTAAAAACCAGAGAAATAACATTCCCTATGCTATTTTTTATCAATCAGACGAATCTGTAATGTCAATCATGGAAGTTCAGGCAGAGTCAGATATGATAAGCAATTATATCGAAATGTATCACCTTGCTCCGGCAAAGTACATGAATCAGAAACACTGGCTGGCAGTTCCAATGGATGGAACTGTCAGAGATTCGAAAGTTTTAGATATGCTTGATATGGGCTACGATATCGTTGATGAACAGGAAAAATGACAGAGAAACAAGAAATGGACAGTCGAATAGAAGAAATAAAGTGGGATGATAAATCGTGATTTAGGAGTGATATAAATGATTAAAGATTTAATGTATATTGAACTAAAAACAGGATATTCTGATGATGGTCCAGCATGGATTGGATATGTGAAAACTTCAAAAACCAAGAAAACCATTTACTTTAATGACCATGCTTTTCAAAAATATAATGGTGGTTATTCTAACTATGTAGATATTGAAAACGGCGATGAATATTGGATTTCTGGCTTGAAAAAGAGAGAGAGCAATCGTCATTGGGCCGGTCATGGGAAAATTATGATTGACCGCAGAGCTGTTAATGAATATCTTACTCTGATTGGAGAGAAAGAATTACCCCTAAATTTGTTTGAAATAATTGACATTGAAGACAGATTTCCAGTTGAAAGAGTAAATAATCTTTTGAACGACAAAGAATAAAATTTCAGTTGTCTTAATTGGATAAATCGTTGTTTGACATTCTAAGTTAATCGCGCCATATGGCTTGATTATAAATACAAAGATAAAAACGCAATGTACATTCAGCAATGTACTAGAGCTGGTAGGTAGCCCAGCCGTCCTATGCAAATAGGGTAAGTAACCTGCCCCTCCGGGTTGTCCATTCTTTGTTCAACAATTATTTTAGGAGGGATTCTTATGGACAAAGTAAGTGGAAAACTGACGGTGTATTTTGAAGAACCATTTTGGGTAGGTGTATTTGAGCGTATCGAGGATGGTAAGTTGTCTGTATCAAAGGTAACTTTTGGTGCAGAACCAAAAGATTATGAGGTGCAGGAATATATCCAAAAACATTATGCCAGTTTGAAATTCAGTCCGGCTGTTGATGCTGTTGTAAAGGATATAAAGAGAAATCCAAAAAGGATGCAGCGTGAAGCGAGAAGGCAAATGCAGGAAACTGGTATTGGAACAAAATCGCAGCAAGCATTGAAATTACAACAGGAACAGAATAAACAGGAATGTAAGATCAGAAGCAGAGAGAAAAAAGAAGCGGAAGAACTGCGAATGTTTGAAATGAAACAGCAAAAGAAAAGAGAAAAGCATAAGGGGCATTAGCCCCTTGCTGGACTCGTTCAAATCGAAAATTAACACTTAACGAGGAGAAATAAACATGTCAAAGAAAGAAGAAAGATTTGAAGTTATATTTAGAGATGGAAGTTCGCTTAAGGATGATGGGGTTCGCCAAATTCTTGTAGATAAGGAGACTGGTGTTAATTATCTTTGTTGGAAATCTGGATACGGGGCTGGTATTACACCTCTTCTGGATTCAGAAGGAAAAGTCATAGTTACAAAGTCAAATTCCAATTGAACTAAATCGCTGCGCCACAGCCTTCGCAGGCCATCGCGCAGCGATTTAGTTCAACTGGAATTTATGGAGGTGGAAAATGTATTTTTCAGATGAGAAAGATTACATTATGCGAATGATAAAAGAAATGGTGAAAATATTATTTTCTTTAATATGTGGGAAAAAGTATGTTTCTGTTGAGTTTGAAAAAGAAAACAAATATGAAGTGTCAGGGAAAAATTTGAAAAGTTTTCTTGATATGATTGATTCAGGGCAAATTAACGAAGCGGAGAATATACTTTTAGATAACATTGATTATACAAATAATGATGATGTGATGGCGGCAGCTCTTTTCTATCAATACCTTAGTGAGAAAGATAGTGAGTTTTTGATTAACAACAATTATACAAAAGAAGAAGTGCTTTCTGGTTTTAAGCAATTACTTGTGCAGTCAGAATATAATAATTTGTTATATATGATTAAGGATGATGAGTAATGCAGAATTTTCGACTTGTGAACTTTAACAACTCGAAAGTTGTAGTACTTGGAAAATGGAATAAAGAAAAAGGAGTGTGATTATATGAAAATATTATTACCGATTATTTATATTATTACTTTTATTATTGGAATATTCTTTATTATAACGGCGGATACAGGATTGATTACCAGTTATTATCAAGCACTCATTGCCGGAGTGATAATTAGCTGCTTTGCCGGTATATTCTTAGCAATTTACTTACATGAATGGCATAAGAAAAACTAAGCAATTATCAAAATTCTAGTTTTTGAAACTGAGACATCGGAATTTTACAGGGAGTGTATTACATGAAGAAATTAGTATCAGTATCAATAAAAACGATTATCTTTTTTGTTGGTTGGGCAATATGTGTATCGGTTATACCTATACCGAATACAGATAGTGCGGTAATCTGGAGATTTTGGGCAGAATTAATACCGCTTGTATCTATTATTGCGCTAACGCTTATCTTTTGGCTAATAGATAAAAGAAAGACACGCTTACATTTGACTGAAAAACTGGTTAATAATATCATATTAGGATGTGTAACAGGAGCAGTTTGGTTAGGCGTATCTGTTGGAATATTAGCTATAATAGGAGTTGTACATATAGATGGTAGAAATCAAATCTCTATGCTATGGTTGTGGATGATATCGGCTTTTCTCAATACTGTTATGCAAGAAATGTTGGTTCGTGGTTATTTATATCAGATGTTAAAAAGCAACTACAATATAGGTATTGCTGTTATTGTATCTACTGGCTTATTTACATTTGCACATGGTGGTGCTTTTGAGGCGGGAATTCTTCCAGTGCTTAATGTCATAACAATGAGTCTTTTTGTGACGGCAGCTTTGGAATATACAGATTCCTTAATTGCTCCGATTGTAATTCATTTTTTATGGAATGGTGTTGGTGCAATTATTTTGGGAGGAGTATCTTTGGCAGAAGATTATCCACATTTATTTAACATGGTAATTAGTGGTAATTCAATTCTGTCTGGTGGTAGTTGTAAAATTGAAGGTAGCATAATTGTACTTCTTATGAATTTGATTTTTATGGTTGGATTTATAATGGCAAATAAGAAAAAGGGTAAAATATATAAATCCTAATTTACTTTGGAGAAGAGAATGAATAAAGGAAGTTGTAAGCAGGAAACAAGTCTGACACAACTTTGTGATAAAATTATTACCATATGTAAAAGATAAGAAAACGATAAGGAGAAAGAAAATAAATGATCTCTGTATTGGTTATAGAAGATGATCCCCAGATTAGCCGTCTGATCGAGTCAACGCTGACCGCAGAAGGCTATCACTGTGAATGTGCACTTGATGGGCAGATCGGAGCTGACTGTATTGAGGAAAAAGTATATGATTTGATTCTTCTGGATTTGATGCTGCCCCAAATTAGCGGCTACGAACTGCTGGAATATATCGTAACTGTCGGAACACCGGTCATCATTATTTCTGCTATGGGACAGGTCAAAGACCGCATCCGGGGACTTCGTATGGGTGCGGATGATTATTTAAGTAAGCCGTTTCAGATTGGAGAGCTTTTGGCACGTGTAGAGACGGTACTTCGCCGTACAAAGCGGATACAGGATAAGATTACGATAGATGATGTGACGCTTGATCCGGTATCCCGCCAGGTATTTAAAGATGGGCATCAGATCAATCTGACTGTGAAAGAATTTGATCTTCTGATGGAGTTGGTTGGGAACAAAAATGTGGCTTTGAGCCGTGCCAGACTGTACGAAGCAGTCTGGGAGGAAGAATACAGTGGTGAGACCAGAACGCTGGATTCTCATATCCAGCGTCTGCGTAAAAAACTGGATTGGAATGACCGGATTGTGACAGTATTTCGCATCGGATACCGGCTGGAGGTTCATCAGTGAAATTTTTCTATAAGATATTTTTAAGCATGCTGCTGGTGCTGACGGTATCTTTGGCAACCATAGAGTACCTGACGGTATCGTACAGTCTGGAGCATGCATTGCAGCGGGAAGAAAATACCGCACTCTCCCAACATCAGATGGCCAAATATTCGATCCAGACAGTGCTACTTGGCATTACGGACGATTACACAACGTCCAATATGGAAAATATCGCAAAATCGGCAGAAACACCTCTTGGTGCTCAAAGTGGTTTGTTTTTTGCCAGTCAGAACAGCCAGTCAGGGAGAGATGAGACAGTGTATTATAATTCCTGTAAGATCAATCCTTCGGACAGAATACCGGCGACGGGAATACTGGAATACGAGATACGGGAAACAGAAAAAGACAGATATCTGCAGGTTAGAAGCAGTTTTACACTCGATACCAACAGCTTTGTGCTGGTTACAGAGAAAAATGTAGAAGAACTGTTTCAGGATGCGGATACACTGCGCAGGCGCTGTGAATTCTTTTACTGGTGCATTCTTGCTACCGGTTCATTTTTGGTGCTTGTGATTACCTTTACCTTAACAAAGCCATTGCACAGACTGCAAGGCACAACCCGGAGGTTTGCTAAAGGAGAGTATGATGTACGAGCAGAGATCAGTAGCCGGGACGAAATAGGGGATCTGTCAAAAACATTTAATTATATGGCAAAGACGATAGAAAGCAAGATGGAAGAGCTGAAGGATGCGGTCAGAAGACAGGAGGAGTTTACAGCAAACTTTGCCCATGAGCTGAAAACACCGATGACGTCAATCATAGGATATGCCGATACGTTGTATCAGAAGACTCTGTCGCCGGAGGAAGTACATCAACTGGCCGGAATCATTATGAATGAAGGCATGCGTCTGGAGGCGCTTTCCTTTAAGCTAATGGAGCTTGTTACGCTGTCGCAATCTAATTTTCAGCTAGAAGAAGCCAGGATTGATGAGGTTATTGCAGATGCTGTGGAAACGATCCAACCGACAGCAGAAAAAAGAAATGTTCGGGTGCAGCTTCAGACAGAATCAGCCTGGGTACGTCTGGAATATGATCTCTTTAAGACACTTTTATTGAATCTGATGGATAATGCCTTAAAATCGGGTACGGACCGGATAAATATACAGGGAAGCTGTGAAAAAGAACAGTATATGATTTCCATTCGTGATTACGGACGGGGAATCCCGAAAGAAGATCTGCAAAAGATCACTGAGGCTTTTTATATGGTGGACAAATCACGCTCGCGGAAGGAACACGGCGCAGGTCTTGGCCTTGCACTGGCAGTAAAAATCGCAAAGCTGCATCATACAGAGCTTGTTTATGAGAGTGTGGCCGGACAGGGAACCTGTGTATCGTTTATGTTAGCAAAGGAGGCGGATGATGAAGAAGAGGAAGCTTAAAGTACTGTATATTCTTCTTACTGTGACACTGGCGTTTTTGATTGCACTGACGGGAATGTTCGTCCCCAAGCTTCTTCTGAATACAAAGGCAAAGAAACTGGCAACTGCCACAGGGAGAATGGATAATGGAGATGTATCGCCATATACCTATACGATGGATACAAAGACCCGGATTGCCAGAGTAGAAAAGCTGGTAGAGCAGATATTTATAAGTGGTGCAGATATGTATATAAACGTACGTGAGCCTCTTGACACGGAGCTTTCCTGCGAACAGGCTCAGAGGACGATAAAGAAATTTCTGATAGCATATGCGGATATGCTGGAAGAATACGGACTTTTGAGTACGGTGGAGCGTAATGATACGGACGCGCCGGTGTTCGGTTCAGGAAATGATGGGAATCTGCAGTATCAGGACAGGCTGACAGAAAGTGGGGACGCACAGTTGGAGAGAGACTGTACCTATATTCAGATGGAGCCACCGGATTTTATGGTGTCGCCGGAGAATCAGCAATTGTCTGTATGGGTGGACTCGGGTTATATCTATGATCAGTTTGTGGAGATCACCATTGATGCTGTGACTGGGCTGCCGGTTACCGTACAGTTTGGCATAGCAGGTATAGAGCCTGATGAGACCTGGTGTGAAGCCACAGCAGCAGTGCTTGAAAAAGTATATGGAATAGATTTGAAGTTTGGCGCACCCGAGATGTTGTATGAGCCTTATGCCGGAGACATGATGCGTCAGGCAGGAAAGATGGACTTTGAATATGCGTATGGTTTTTCCTGTGTAACGCAGGACAATGCGCTGCATATGGAGTATCAGTACTATAGCGAAGATACCGGGTATGCGGAAAGTAAAACCTCCCGAGATGTATACGGTGAAATATATATATGCTTTTACGGGGAATAAAGCTGTACATTTTATGGAGTCTGGTACGGCTCCACTGCGATTTGACAACTCAGACACAACTTTGCGACAGGATGGAGATAACCTCCTGCTATACTGTGGATATACGGTATAGCAGGAGGCATTTTTTATGAAAGAACCAATGACAGATGCAAGGAGAAAACAACTTTACAGGATAAAAAAACGAAAAAGAAGAAAACAATGTATAAGAGTTGCTCTTCGCATGGCAGTACTGTGTTTTCTGGTTCTGTTTGCTGTGCAGAAAACAGCAGATCTGCTTCGGGTGGATGACAGTGACAGGATGGAGGATGCAGAACAGTCATACAGTGGACAGGGAGGAAAGACACGGACAAATACGGAAAAAACATGGGGAGTATTCGGAAAAGCAGATGTGCTGACACAGGAAGACAAGCTGCATAGTATAGAAGAAAGTGATGAGTATCCTGACCAGCTTAAGGAATTGGCAGAAAAAAATAGTGAGACAATTGATTTTGTCTATGATTATCCGGAAATGAAGGATAAAAAGCAAACGATTGATCTGTCACAAGAAGCCAAAACCGATACAGTACCGCTTCTATTGCAGTGGGATGAACGCTGGGGGTATATGCCGTACAGTGGAGGTCTTCTCGGCTACACCGGCTGCGGACCGACGAATCTGGCAATGGTCGTTTTGTATCTGACCGGAGATAAAACGGTTACACCGGCATCTGTAGCAGAATACGCAGAGAGTGCCGGATACAGTGTGCCGGGATCAGGTAGCAGCTGGACACTGATTAGTGAAGGTTGTGAACATTATGGGATTCATGCTGAGGAAGTGCCGATGGATGAGGAAAGAATAAAGGCAAAACTGGATGAGGGATGTCTGATCATCATCAATGTAGGTCCCGGAGATTTTACAGATTCCGGCCATTTTATAACGATAATCGGATATGACAGGGACGGTTTTATCATCAATGACAGCAACAGTCGCACAAACAGTAAAAAAAGATGGTCATATGAGCAGTTGAGCAGACAGATGCGGAATCTATGGGCCATGTATAACTGAAGGGAAAAGCCAGATGTTGAACAGCTTTTGAACAGTGATACTACCATATTTTTCATATAGCAGCGATTGAAACACAAGGATTTTAGAATTTAGATATTTTTCTAAATAGTTGTTGACAATTCTGTTTCGTCAGAATATATTATATTTAGAAATATTTCTAAATACTTTTGAAAGAAGTGATGCTATGGCTTTTGCAGATACTTTTAAGGCCTTGTCCGATCCTGCACGCCGAGAAATCTTACAGTTATTAAAGAATGGCCGAATGTCCGCCGGAGAAATTGGTAGTCATTTTCATATGACCGGTGCTACTGTTTCCTATCATCTAAAGATTTTGAAAAAGGCTGATCTGATATGGGAAACAAAAGAAAAGAATTTTATTTACTATGATTTGAATACTTCCGTTGTAGAAGAATTACTTCTATGGTTAAAAGACTTGAAAGGAGACGAATCTCATGATGAAAAAATATAAATGGTCTTTGTTACTTGGCAGCCTTCTTTCTTTAAGCCCGATCTTGATCGGATTGCTTTTGTGGAATCAGCTTCCGACAAAGATTCCTACCCATTTTTCCACTGGAAATACTCCAGATGGCTGGAGCAGCAAGGCAATTACCGTTTTCGGACTTCCGCTTTTTATGTTTGCAATGATGTGGTTTTGCTTTCTTTTCACCCATGTTGATCCAAAACGCCAGAACATCAGTCCGAAGCTGATCCGGGCACTTGTGTGGTTCATGGCTGCACTTTCCCCGATTGTTGTGTGCTCTAGCTATGCTATTGCTCTTGGAATAAATGTGAATATTACTCTGCTCACTTATCTGATCATTGGACTCATGCTTTTGGTAATTGGCAATTATCTGGCAAAAACAAAACAGAACTATAGTGCTGGCATTCGGATTCCATGGACACTGTCCAGTGAAGAAAACTGGAATCGCACACACCGTTTCAGCTCCAGACTGTTTATCTTTTGTGGCCTGGCTATGATCGCCAATGGATTTCTGGACTCTAAGATACTGTTATTTTTCATCATGGCAGTGTTGATCGTTATCCCATATGCATATTCTTTTTTCTTATTTAAAAAAGGAATATGATGTACACTTTTGGAACATGCCTTTGTAGCTGCAATAAGGGCATATTATAGTAATGGTGTAGATTTTATTGAGCCTTTGGATGTTAGTACCATTTTCGGGAATGGACTTGATAACGCCATAGAAGCAAGTGAAAAACTTCCTGAAGAACAGAGGGCGATACTTGTGAAAGCGGGGAAAATGCAAAACTTCTTTTCTGTACTGATTGAAAATAACTGCTTGCAGGATAGCGGAAACACAAAGAGCCGTACCACAAAGAATGATGATTTTCTTCACGGTTTCGGTATTTCTAATATGCGAAAAGCCGTTGAGAAATATGATGGTCAGTTGATGACCAAATGCGAAAACGGGAAATTTACATTGAAAATTTTAATACTAATTCCATAAAGAATATGGCTTATGAGCCTGTTGTCTATCACGGACAGCAGGCTTTTTTGCGTAGTTATATTAGAATTGAGCGAGCTAAGCGAGCGATGCTTCTTGAACGACAGTTCAAGAAGATGGTGGCTATTAGAATTTACGCTTTCAGTATTAGAATTTGCGTCTTGTCTTGTATTCTTTATTTAATAGAATACAAGTTTATTCAAGTGATGAAACAAAAAATTCATAGAAGAGTATTCTCCTATATCAAGTACATTTGCTGCATAGATGGAATATCTTTATGAAATCTTCAAAATTGATTGATATTATGAAAAAAAAGAAAGGATGATTATAAATATGAATATGATTTTAAAAACAAAAAATCTCTGCAAATCGTTCAACGGGCAGACAGCCGTAAATAACATATCGCTGAACATTGAAAGAAATTCCGTCTATGGATTGTTAGGACCAAACGGAGCCGGAAAATCTACAACACTCAAAATGATAACAGGTATTTTGAGGCCCACATCTGGGAGTATTGAGTTTGACGGCCACGCATGGAAACGCAGCGACTTAAACCATATCGGAGCGTTAATTGAAATGCCGCCGCTTTATGAAAATTTGACCGCCTATGAAAATCTGAAAGTAAGGACTACTATTTTAGGGCTGACAGATAAGCGGATTGACGAAGTGCTGCAAATCGTCCGGCTGACGGAAACAGGCAAGAAAAGAGCCGGACAGTTTTCTCTTGGTATGAAACAGCGTCTTGGAATTGCAGTTGCATTACTAAACAACCCGAAGCTGCTCATACTTGATGAACCAACCAACGGGCTTGACCCGATTGGAATTGAAGAACTTAGAGAGCTTATCCGTTCCTTTCCTGCAAAGGGTATTACCGTTATTTTATCAAGTCATATTCTCTCCGAGGTACAACAGACCGCTGACCACATCGGCATTATTGCGGGCGGTGTCTTAGGCTATGAGGGGAAACTTAATGCAAACGAAAATTTGGAACAGCTTTTTATGGACGTTGTAAAAAGCAATCACAGGGAGGATTAAGGCATGGACTATCTAAAATCAGAACATTTGAAATTCAAGAGGACAATATCGAACAAACTGATTTTCATTGTTCCGCTAATTACGGCTATTTTTGCATGGATTATGGGTGGATATATCGGGTATCAGTACATGACACTTTACTGGTGGTATGCGTTCCTGCTTCCGGGAGCAATCGCAATTTTGTGTTCTTTGTCACACAGAAAAGAAGAAAACGCAGGGAAATACTATTCGGTATTTTCTATGCCTGTAAACCTTTCGAGATTTGAATTTGCTAAGGGCATTATCTTAGTCGGAAAACTGCTTGTTTCAGCGATATTTTTAGCATTGCTTATTTCTATCAGTAATATCATTGCTCCGGCAACGGCAGTATATTCTCTTTTGCACAGCATTACAGGAAGTATCGGAATTATCCTTGCGTCTGTCTGGCAAATCCCTTTGTGTCTGTACTTAGCACGCAAAACGGGAATGTTTGTGCCGATTGTGTTAAATACAATACTTGGGATTGTCCTATCTACTGCTACCGCATTAGGAAATACAATAGCATGGTGGTTTGTACCGTATTGTTGGGCAGCAAAACTGGCAGAGCCACTTATGGGAATTGAAATGAACGGAACTTATGCGGGGAATTGTGGATTTTCTATAGCCATTATGATTTCCATTTTGTTGTCAATACTCTTGTTTCTTATTTTATCCTATGCCGACGCAAAGGATTTTTCCAAAGGGAGGTAGACAGAAATGGGTTTTATTTATGCGCTTCGTTCTGAACAGGAAAAAACGAAGCATACATCGTTTTGGGCTATTCATTTTTGTGTACCCGTTATGGGGGCATTGTTATTTCTTGCTTACTATTCCCTGTATGCCAGCACCGCAGACAGTAAAAAGCTCAAAATGATATTGGAAATTACGACAACGTTTTTTCCGTTGTTGATAAGCGTTATTGTTGGTCTGAACGTTACACTGGAAGAAAAGGCTTCACACTTCCAAACGCTGCTTGCTGTACCAAACAGACACAAAAATATGCTTGCAAAATTAACTTATCTTTATGGTTCGGGGGTATTTGCATTGTTCTTTCTGTTCCTGTTATTTGTGATTGGCATACATCTTTTGGGAATGGCTGATACAGTGCAGCTCGGAATGCTCATTGGAGCCGCCGCCGGGATGGCCTTTTGTAATTTTATAATATACATCTTGCACCTGTTCCTTAGCTTCAAATTTGGATTAGGGTTATCCCTGTCTTGGGGCGTGTTTGAAAGTCTGCAATGTATCTTATATAGCAATATTGAACTGAAAGGTGTAGCCCGGTATATCCCCTTTGCATGGTCTATGAATTGGGTACAGGATATTTTGAGCCGACAAATTTTCAACTATGGAACGGAAAAAATATGGATTGCAGCATTAACGACAGGTGGCTTGTTGCTGACCTTATTATGGTTTTCTCATTGGGAAGGACGGAAAAATTATGAATAAAAATAGAAAAATGGTTATCGTCTTTTTGTTTGCTTTTGTTTTATGCTTTTCTCTTGCAGGCTGTACTTTACAGGACAGAATCGAAGAATATTCCAGTGGCAAGGAACAATGCTATTTGAATACGGAAAATGTAACACGTTTTTCCTATAAAGGTAACGATTACACCATTTTGGCAGATACCGTATCAAATGGCGGGCTTGGAGAATGGATTGGATATATCCGGCAGCTTGCCGCCATAGACGAGAACGGAAAAATATTGCTGCAAGAAAATGTTGAACCGGCAACTTTTCAATCCTTAGCGGATTTGGCGGAGAAAGCACCAGAAGCCGCTTACATTATTCCTTTTCTCAATGTATATGCGGCTCCTAACGCAGACGATTATCTTATTGTAGATGTAAACGGAGGGTATCATAAAGCTGTTATCAGCGAAAATGTCAAAGATAGCGATACTGTTTTTGATTTTAAGAAAACAGAAGAATCTATAAATGACAGCTTTGAAGTCAATCCAGAAAATGCGACACAGCTTCTTTGGGGCGGGGCGGTTTATCAAGTAACGTCTGATATGGTATCAGATGATGAATTAGGCAGCTACATTGATATTCTTGCCGAAAGTGTTACATTCGATACAGAAACGAAAATCCCTTTGTCAAAAGAAGATTTAAGCAAGATTGACTGGTACGGGGAAAATGCCGGACAGGGGCGAGAGTGTTGGTTTTACACAGATGTCTATGAGATTTACGGAACCGATAAAGCGGAAGCGGTTGCGGTCGAGGTAAATAATAACTACTATATTGCAAAGCGACAATGACAGCTTTCCTGCCCTTGGAGCTTGTGCTATACTAAAAAGGACAACGAAAGGAGGCAACAATATGGCAGCGATCCTTATGATTGATGATGAACAGGCTATTTTAGAGCTTGTGAAAAATGGACTGCAAAAGGACGGGCATTTTGTAACTGCCTATACCTCTGCTGCACAGGTGCCGCTTGATAAACTGAATAGGTACGATTTGATTATACTGGATATTATGATGCCGGATATAGATGGTTTTTCTTATTGTGATAAAATCCGTTCCCTTGTGGACTACCCTATTCTTTTTCTGACTGCAAAGACAATGGAACATGACATCACATTTGGGCTTGGTCTGGGAGCAGACGACTATCTGACAAAACCATTTCGCATTGCAGAATTGCGGGCGAGAGTAAACGCCCACTTACGGCGTGAACGTAGGGAACGACATACCGCACTTACCTTTGACCGCATAAAAATTGATTTATCTGCAAAAGAATTACGGGTGGATAACACGCCTGTTGCCTTAACGAAAAGCGAATATCTGATTTGTGAATATCTTGCAAGGAATAAAGGACAGGTATTTTCAAAAGAACAAATTTACGAAGCTGTTTTCAGCTTAGAGGGCGACAGTGATAATTCTACAATTTCTACTCATATCAAGAATATCCGGTCAAAATTGAACAAACTGGATATTCAGCCGATAGCGACAGTCTGGGGGATTGGGTATAAATGGGAATGAAAAAAACAACATCACTGAAAGCGTCTTTTTGGAAATTCTTATGTATGCTGCTGATTGGACTAATAGGTGCGGTGGCAATACCATTCAGTCTTATTTTAGCCGGAACCAGTACAGGGCTTATTACCTATGCGAATTATTCAGAACGCATCACAAAAAACCTTGCTCCTGTTATTGCCGCAACGCCGGATTTGGCAGATGTGCAGCTTCCTATGGGCTGTAAATATTTGGTGCTGGATAAAAATTATCAAGTGACGGAAACGACCTTAGAGGGTGACGATTTGGACCGGGCTATGGAATACGCAATATCCGGGAAGATAAATACAAACCTCAACAAACAGTATTTGCTTGTGACCCGCGAAAATGAATATGTGGTGCTGCAATATTACATAGGTTCACAGTTTACAAATGAATGGCTTTATGAGCATTTTCCCTCACCGGAAATTCTACTTTATATTTTTATAGCAATCAACTGTATTGCAGTATGCGTGATATTGGCAGCGAAGTTTGCAAAAAATATGAGGACGCAGCTCTCCCCACTTTTTGAAGCGACAAGGCAGGTAGCAGAACAAAATCTTGGTTTTGAAGTGGGACATTCAAAAATCAAAGAATTTGAGGATGTACTTTGCTCTTTTGCAAATATGAAAGATAATCTGAAAATATCTTTAGAGAAGCAATGGAACGCGGAACAGTTACAGAGAGAACAGATTGCAGCACTCGCTCACGATTTGAAAACACCTCTGACCGTCATTCAAGGAAATATTGATTTGATAAATGAAACGGAGCTTGACGACGAACAACGTCTATATGCGGGTTACATCACTGAAAGCTCCGAGCGGATAGGCATTTATATTAAAGCGTTAATTGACATTTCCCAGACAGTCGCCGGGTATCAGCTTCATTTGGAGAGATTTGATATAGCTGATTACATGGGCCAGATTGAAGCGCAGGCAAGCTCTTTATGCCTTACCAAAGGAATTTGTCTGCAACTGGAAACGGGGGGTAACCTGGGTACACTCAAGGCGGATAAGCTGCTGTTGGAACGGGCAATTATGAACGTGATAAGCAATGCGTTAGACTATTCTCCACCACAGGGGACAATTTATGTAACGGTGCAAAAAACTGACTGCTTTTTGCATATATCTATAACGGACGAGGGAGGCGGCTTCACGCCGGAGGCCCTACATCATGCACAGGAACAGTTTTTCATGGGCGACAAAAGCCGTACTTCTAATATGCACTTTGGTATGGGACTTTATATCACAAGCAGCATTATCAAGCAACATGGCGGGCAGCTTGTTCTAAGCAATTCTAAAAAGACTGGCGGCGCACAGGTTACTATCAAAATTCCATATTAAGAAATTAGAGGGCGATACTGCGGTATCGCTCATTATTTTTTCTAATCTTTATAAATTCTACAAATTTTCCATATAGCATATAGGTAAAGAATAGAACTATAATCTGCCGGACGACGGCAAAAGAAAAAAAGCCGTCGTAGAGCCACCATAGAGGTGCAGCGGTCCTTTTTCTTTTCTGGAGAGCAGGTGGATACTATGCAGTTTTGGAGGAGTGTGGTAAAATGTGATTGTTTATTATGTTAGGAGATTAGGAAGGTAGATGAAATGAGGACAATTTTGTTATTGGAAGATGATGAGAATCTGAACCGTGGAATCGCGCTAAAACTGCAGAAAGAAGGGTATCAGGTTTTTTCCGCTTTTCAGATTTCAGAGGCAGAAAAATTGTTTGATGAAAATAGAATAGATCTGGTAATCAGTGATATTACTCTGCCGGACGGAAACGGACTGGAGTTTTGCAGGAAGATTCGAAATAAGAGCAAAGTCTTTGTACTGTTTCTCACGGCAATGGATTCGGAAATTGATATGGTAAACGGCTATGATGCAGGGGCGGATGATTATATTACAAAGCCATTCAGCCTGATGGTACTGGTTTCAAAAGTTCAGGCATTTATGAGAAGAATGGAAGGAGTCTGCGGACACAACAGAATCTTATCGGGAAATATCGAAGTAAATTATGGAGAAATGAGAGCGTTAAAACGAAATGCTGATGGAGTGACTCCTTTGACATTAAGTAAAAAGGAACTTCAGATAATGATTTACTTTATGGAAAACGCAAGGCAGATTTTATCAAAAGAACAGATTTTAGAGTATGTCTGGGATGTTGACGGGCAGTTTGTAGACGATAATACAGTTCCTGTAAATATCAGCCGATTGAAAGGAAAAATCGGGAATGATTATATACAAAATGTAAGGGGGATGGGATATATATGGACCGAAGAAAGCGTACAGGAGTAGCTCTGGCAGCAGGGCTGCTTTTTCTGTTTGTGACAGAGATATTGTTGCTGTTTCTGGCAGGAAATAGTTTATACAAGGAAGAGCAGGGGAAATTAGGGGCGTTAGTGCTGTCCCATCCGGAACAGGAGACGGAGTATATAGAGTTATTTGACAGAGGAAAGCAAAGAAATCGTCAGGAAGAGGAAGCGGGGAAAGAGCTGGAGGAGCGTTACGGGTATACTCCTTTTGATGGGAGAAGCGTGAAAACTTTTGCTGCATATGGAATAGGAATGGCGATGGTTTTTGTGGCAGGACTTGGAGTTTCATGGGTTTTGTTTTTGCGAAATAAAAGAGACCGGCAGCAAGATGAAAATAACCAGGAAGAACTTCAGGAAAAATATATAGAACTGCAGAATCATTTTGAAAAAGTAAGAGAAAAACTTTCCAGAGAAGAAAACAATACAAAATCTTTAATTACAGATATTTCCCACCAATTGAAAACACCGATTGCTTCATTGAAGATGAGTTGTGAACTGGCGGGGTCTGCCGATTTAACCTGGGAGGAACGGGAAGAATTTTATAAAAAGGAATGGGATGAAATTCAAAGACTGGAAAATCTTTTGGATTCACTGATTCATGTGTCCAGATTGGAATCTGGGATGATTCAGATTCAGCCAGAGATGGGCAGTCTGAAAAATACATTGGTACAGGCTGTAAACAGTGTGTATATGAAAGCGTATGAAAAATCCATAGATATTTCTCTGGATGAATTTCAGGATGTGCAAATTGTACACGACTCGAAATGGACAGGAGAAGTGTTCGTAAATATTTTAGACAACGCAGTAAAGTATTCGCCGGAGCATACAGAAATCCGAATTCGGGTAACAGAGCTTGCTACCTGCATGATGCTGGAATTTATCGACCAGGGAACAGGTATTCCGGCAGAAGAGGCGCATCGGGTATTTCAGCGTTTTTACAGAGGAAACCAAGAGTATGTAAAAAAACAGGAGGGCTCTGGGGTTGGACTTTATCTTGCCAGAAAAATTTTGGAGGAGCAGAAAGGCACGATTTGTGTAAAAGTAGCACCTGAAGGCGGTAATAATTTTGTGGTGACATTACCAAAGAAATAGATTTCTGAAAAAAAGATTTCTTACACAATTGTTATGCTTTTTGTAAGCCTACTGTAAGACTGGATTGATAGAATGACATTAGCAAAGAAAAAGGAGGCTTCAAAGTTTATGAAAGCAATATTAGAAACAAGAGATCTTGTGAAATATTATGGAAAAGGCGATAATTTGGTGAAAGCTATTGACCATACAGATTTAATAATCGAACCAGGTGAATTTACAGCAATTGTAGGACGTTCTGGATCGGGAAAAAGTACTCTTCTTCATATGCTGGGAGGATTGGACCGTCCTGATTCCGGAAAGGTTTTGATAGAAGGAAGAGATATTTTTGAACTGAAAGATGAAAAACTTGCAGTGTTCCGCAGAAGAAAGATTGGGTTTATTTTCCAAAGTTATAATTTAGTACCATCCTTAAATGTTTGGGAAAATATTGTGCTACCCATTGGATTGGATGGAAAGAAAGTGGATACAGAGTATGTTATGGATATTATCTGTAGAATCGGAATGGAGGATAAATTGAAATCCTTACCGAATACTCTTTCTGGTGGGCAACAGCAGCGGGTTGCTATTGCAAGAGCGTTGGCATCCCGCCCGGCGATTATTTTAGCAGATGAACCAACAGGAAATTTGGATTCCAAGACGGAGTTAGAAGTGATTTCTATGTTGAAATCCTGTGTTTCAGAATATGGGCAGACACTGGTTATGATCACGCATGATGAGACCATTGCGCAGATGGCTGACCGTATGATTGTCATTGAAGACGGTAAGGTGGTGAGAGCATGAAAACAGTAACAAAAACAGCGCTTGCCAATGTAAAACAGAACAAAGGAAGAAACTTTTTATGTGGATGCGCCATTGCACTGACTACGTTTCTGATATTTGTTGTTTTAACGGTGGGATATGGAATGATCCGCGTACAGCTTGCATCGGTGGATGCTTATTATCCAACTTACCATATTATGTTCCGCCAAGTTTCCGAGAAAAACACCAAAGCACTTCAGGTGCATAATGATATAGAAGAAATCGGCCTGAGAATGGATTTGGGACAGATTATAGATGATGATGCCACAATCATTATGACCGCTATGGATAATAATGGGATTCGGTTGAACAAAGCGGAGTTAGAAGAAGGAACCTTCCCAAAAAATGAAAAAGATATTGTTGTTTCCAAGGGAGTTTTAGAGGAACTGGGAATTCAGGGGAAATTGGGTGATGAAATCACGATTCCATACCAAATTTACGAAAAAGACGGTATGGGATATGCGAAAGAAGACACTTTCCGCATCTGTGGCTTTATGGAATCTTCTGATTTGAATAAAGAAAAGAAAATGTATTTTGTGATGAATTCCATGGAATATGCGAAACAGATGATACCGGAAGCAGACAGAGAATATCGTGTGATGTTCCGTCTGGCAGATGCAGAGCATATGACAACAGATGAAATCGAAGCGAGGGGAAAAGAAATCGGAGAGGATTTTGGTGTACCTGAGGGAAATGTGGTAGAAAACAGAGAGTATTTGGTTGCAAATTATACGGATCCGTCATTTGTAAAAGGAATGATCGTGGTAATCGTTATGGTTGTTTTAGCAGGAATCCTGACTATTTACAGTATTTATTATGTGTCTATGATACCAAAAGTACAGGAATATGGAAAATTAAAAGCCATAGGCTCCACCAAAAGACAGATTCGGCAGATGGTATTCCGTGAAGGAATGCTGGTTACGGCGCTTGCCCTCCCTGTAGGATTGCTTATCAGTAGTTTCCTGTCCAGATGGATTATGAAACAGATGATTACTTTTATGGCAGGCGAAGACCCTCTAATGCAGGTAGCAGCAGAACTTGTAAAAAATGGTGAGGTATCTTTGTTGCACTGGTGGATTTATGCGATTACCATTATGGCGGTGCTCTTTACTTCCGCAGTTTCTTTGGCAAAACCGATGCGAATTGCTGCCAAAGTTTCGCCCATTGAGGCTATGCGTTATCAGGGGTTAGAAAAACGTGGGAAAAAAGTACGGAAAGGCTATCAGAATCTCACGATTTTTCGTTTGACAAAAGCAAATATGGCAAGAAATAAAAAGAGGACTGGGATTACGATTGTTACATTAGGAGCAACTGGTATTCTGTTCATGGTTGTGGCAACCATTTTATCTTGCGCGGCACCGAAAGAAATTGCAAGAAAGGATATTGAATCTGATTATAAAATTGAATTGGAAACATGGGGTGGGGACAAAATGAATCCGGACAGAGACTGGAGACAGGTTCAGCAGAATAACCCCTTGACGAAAGCGTTTATTGATCAGGTTCGTGATGTAGACGGTGTGGAAGAGGTAAAGGTAAAAACATTTATGAATGGCGAAATTCCGAAACTATCTATGGATGGTGAAATTTGGGGCGCGGATATTATTGGACTGGATGCATCTTATGCAGAAACGCTGGAAAAAGGAGAGATACAAGGACATGTGACATATGAAGAATTGGAAAAAGGAGATAAAATCCTCATGTCTGCTAATATGGTATACTGGTTCCCGGAACTGAAAGTGGGAGATTCCTTGAAGATGGTTTTGAATATGGGAGATGACCAGGTAGAAAAGACTTTTGAGATAGGAGCCATCGGAGATTACTATGAAAGCCTTGGCGGAAGTTCATTTTATCTGCCCCAATCAGTGTTGGAAAAAATGAATCCCAATAATCTGAACTACACACTGGAAATCACAGTGAATGATCAGAAAAAGAACAGTGCATATCAGGAACTTCAGGCACTTGCCGACAACAGTGAATACCTGGTGACAGGAAGTTATGAAGAGCAACTTCAGGAGTGGGAAAAGAATATGCGGTTGACGAGCGTTTTGTGTTATGCATTTCTGATTATTCTGGGTGGAATTGGAATCATGAATCTTGTGAACACTATGATGAACAGTATTTACACAAGAAGGCGGGAGCTTGGAATGATACAGGCGATAGGAATGTCTGAAAAACAGTTGATCCGTATGCTGCAACTGGAAGGAATCATCTATACTTTGGGAACATTGGCAGTTTCTGTGGGCATTGGAAGTCTTGTAGGATATGGTGCATTTCTTTATGCAAAAACCAAACACATGTTTCAGATCAGTGAGTATCATTTTCCAGTGGTCCCAGCAGTGCTTTTGATTTGTGTGGTTGCCTTTTTACAGGTACTGCTCACATATGGAGTATCTGCAAATTTCCGAAAATTGAGTTTGATTGATCGGATACGATATGCAGAGTAATATATTAAAAACATCATATATACAAAGGGAAACGCTATAAAAAAACAGAATTGCCCAATATGATTAAAAGGATAAAGAAAGCTCCCTTCTAAATAAACAAGATTTTATTATTTCTCTTGTCTACTTAGAAGGGAGCATATCATATCTTCACGCGTCATTTCTAAATTACGGCGGCTTTGATTTTCAGAGCCGCCGCTTTCTTTTTGCCTATCGGCAAGTCTACGACGACCCGAACACTGTAAAAATGCGGCGGCTATATGCTGGAAAAACGACCGGGAGAAATTTCTCTTATGGATGTTATTAACTGTACAGAGTCAACAATGGCAATCAGCAGATGCCTGGAGAAGGACGGATACTGTTCCAGAAATTACTCGGATTGCTGTAAAGTACATAAAGTGTTACTGGATCTGCAGAACACTTATAATAACAGTCTGGAAAATGTGAAAATATCAGATATTATTCAGCCGGGTAAAGATGAATATTTTGGACGTTTTTATGTAGTTATAAAACTGAATTTGAAGGATCAAACATATGAGTGTATTTATTCCCATGTACATGAAGTCTATGATAAAGTAAGTGCTTCAGCTAGCTACGGTGAGTTTGTAAAAAAGTATACAGAACAATATGTACATGAACAGGATCGCCAGAAGTTACAGGAATTCTTGGCAAGTGAAAAGCTTACGGAACACTTGGTAGACGGCTGCATGGAAGAAGATATGAGAGATTCGATAGATCTGACAGATCTGGATATCCGGATGGATTAAAGGGAGATCAGATTCCAATCTGTGCTCAGGTGGTCGGTCTGGTAGATGATTATGATGCGTTGGTCAGTGAACGACCATATAAACGCAAATTGAGACATGGAGAAGCGGTAAGGATGATTATAAATGGTGAATGTGGAGCGTTTTCTATGAAACTGCTTCAATGCTTTCTGGCTGCTGCTATGCAAAAAGAGTGGGTGCAGAAAGTAGAAACGGATACGGAAGCGTAATAGGATGCAACCTGGGTAATGGGAAAACAGAGAAATAGTATCTTATCATTTTTTTATGAAATTGGATGAGATTCTGCCTATATAATACGATTCTACCATTAAGGGGTGTACTTTTTGGGACAAAATAGATACTATAATTCTGAAAGGGGGAAGTATTTATGGACCTTGTGAAAATCGGAAGCTATATTGCAGAAAAAAGAAAAAAACTTGGTATGACTCAAAAACAGCTTGCTGAGAAACTGGGTAAGAGTGATAAGTCAGTTTCCAAATGGGAACGTGGAGTTTCCCCAACAAAAGGATATTAGAAACAATCCATGAAACACCTGCTTGCG
>ENA-OROH01001061-OROH01001061.1-human-gut-metagenome-genome-assembly--contig:-NODE-1061-length-27951-cov-6.899269_pt1 | contig 27951 bp, 24 predicted proteins | sample MGYA00242125_ERZ509042 | MGnify/ENA primary metagenome ERZ509042 (study PRJEB26280, sample SAMEA2338738) | human gut metagenome | biome: human gut; feature: human-associated habitat; material: faeces... | reverse complement strand
GCGAGATCAACCACGAGGGCTACAAGTCCGTGGCCAAGCAGCTGGCCGACAAGTTTGGCTTTGAGAAGGTGGCCATCACCCTGCGTGAGTCCCACTCCGCTTCCGATAACGGCTGGAGCGCCATGCTCTACGACGTTGCCTCCAACGAGTACTGCTTCTCCAAAAAGTACGAGCTGCACATCATCGACCGCGTGGGCGGCGGCGACAGCTTCGGCGGCGGTCTGATCTACGCGCTGCTCAATGGCAAGTCCACCCAGGAGGCTGTGGAATTTGCCGTGGCCGCTTCTGCTCTGAAGCACACCATTGAGGGCGACTACAACATGGTCACCGTCGCTGAGGTGGAGAAGCTGGCCGGCGGTGACGGTTCCGGCCGTATCCAGCGCTGATTTCGATTGTTTGACTTTCTCCTTCATTCCTTTTTATCCTTGCCTTGGGGCTGGGCGTAAAACGCCCGGCCCCAAGGCCATTTTTTATGAATCTTCCGGAGGTACCTATGGAACACAGCAATCCTTTGCTTCGACACAGTGACAGTCCCTGCAAATTCATTACCATCGGTGAGATCATGCTACGCCTGACCCCGCCCAACTATGAGAAGATCCGGGTGTCCACCGGTTTCGAAGCCAGCTACGGCGGCAGCGAGGCCAACATTGCTCTCTCCCTGGCCAACCTTGGCGTGGACTCCACCTTTTTCAGCGTGGTGCCCAACAACAGCCTGGGCAAAAGCGCAGTGCGCATGCTGCGCAGCAACGACGTCCATTGCACCCCTATGATTCTCTCTACTCCGGAGGAGACCCCCACCCACCGTCTGGGCACCTACTACCTAGAGACGGGCTACGGCATCCGCTCCAGCAAGGTCACCTACGACCGCAAGCACAGCGCCATCACAGAATACGATTTCTCCCAAGTGGATCTGGACGCACTGCTGGAGGGCTTTGACTGGCTCCATCTCAGCGGCATCACCCCCGCACTCAGCCCCTCCTGTGCCCAGCTCGTCCTGGACTGCCTCAAGGTCGCCCGGAACAAAGGCATAACGATCAGCTTTGACGGTAACTTCCGCTCCGCCCTGTGGAGCTGGGAGGAGGCCCGGGACTTCTGCACCCAGTGTCTGCCCTATGTGGATGTCCTGCTGGGCATTGAGCCCTACCACCTGTGGCGGGACGAAAACGACCACAGTAAGGGGGACTGGAAGGACGGAGTCCCGCTACACCCCAGCTACGAGGAACAGGACATGATCTTCCAGACCTTTGTGGCGCGCTATCCCAACCTCAAGTGTATCGCCCGCCACGTACGCTATGCCCACAGCGGCAGCGAAAACAGTCTGAAGGCCTTCATGTGGCTGGATGGCCACACCTTTGAAAGCCACCTGTTTACCTTCACCATTCTGGACCGGGTGGGGGGCGGCGACGCCTTTGCCAGCGGACTGATCTATGCCATGATGCACCATTATTCCCCCATGGATACCCTGAATTTCGCTGTGGCCAGCAGCGCCATCAAGCACACCATCCACGGCGACGGCAATATCACCGACGATGTGGACACCATCCGCAACCTGATGAATATGAATTACGACATTCGCCGCTGAATGGCAGTTTAACAAAGAGAGCCTTGAAATTTTTCGTTTTCAAGGCTCTCTTTATTTTCCGGCACAAAATTATTTGTTTCTGCTCTCAAGTATAAACCGTTTCCATTGTTTCCAGACGCAGTCTTCCAGAACACCTGCTGTATCTTTGCTGCTATATACGCTCCATGTCCTGTTTGTAAAACGCCACCGATGCTTCCCACAGCCCATAATATTTTAGATGCCGCGTCCCCAATTATTCTCGATACACTCCGTTGTTCTATGAGTGGATATATTGAACAATTTTTCCCATTCATCTTCGTATGTTTTAGTTTTGGCCTTTTAAATTTTAATCAGCACTTTCTATAAACCGACTTACTTCATTTGCCTATTTTACATATTGCAGCACCCCCATGACACATCTCTTTCCAGCAAAATGATCCCAGCAACGCTTTCTTTCTGCCTCAGAATTGCCGCAATCTATCTGCGTCAAACAACAAAATGTTTTCCATTCTTTTGCCCTCTTTTATCCATGGCATATCTCATCAGAAAACACATTTCAGTCCCCGCACTTTTCATTCCTTTTTCCAGTGCATAATATTAGTTTTTAGCTAATATTATATTTAAAATAATATATTTGACGTAATGATAAATCTTCACTATGTTAAAGACATAAACTTTCCAACACATCCCGTTGGAAAAATAAGATAGTGAGGAGAGTGTTCCTATGGCAGCAGAAACAAAAGCAAAAAAAAGAGGGTTCCGCGCACCTCACGCACTGGTTATCATGGTAATCCTGGTCTGTATTACCGCGCTGCTCACCTATGTGGTTCCGGCAGGCGAATTTGACAGAACGGAAGACCCTGTCACCGGCAACACCATTGTGGTAGCGGATTCCTACCACCGAGTGGAACAGGCCCCAGTCAGTTTGCTGAAAGTGCCGGGAATCATGTACCAGTCCATGGTAGATGCAGCTGATATCGTCATTTTCCTGCTGATGATCGGCGGCGCCTTTGAAATCATCCACTCTACCGGTGCCATCACTGCTCTGAGTTGCAAAGTGGCCCAGATTTGCGGTAAACGAAAAAATCTGGTCATCATTTTCTTTATGGTGCTCTTCGCCATCTTTGGTACCACTATGGGCATGTCCACCGAGGTGTGTATCTTTGTTCCAATCGGTATTTCCGTCGTACTCCCAATGGGCTTTGACCGGGTAACCGGCACTGCCATGATTGCTATGGGTGCCGCTTGCGGATTTACTGCCGGCGTACTCAACTCCTTTAACGTAGGTGTGGCCCAGGAGATCGCAGAAGTTCCCCTGTTTTCCGGCGCGGGCCTTCGTGTTGCACTGCTGGTCGTGCTGGTTGCAGTAAGCAGCGCCTACATCATCCGCTACGCCAACCGGGTAAAGGCCGATCCTACTCGCAGCATCGTCTACGGATTGGGCAGCGAATATGAGTATGAAGAGGAGAGCCAGACCGTTGAGATGACCGCATGTTCTCATCCTCCTCACCGTCCTGGTTGCCTTTGTCGCCCTGATCTACGGCGTAAGCCAGATGGACTTCTGGTACGAAGAGATGACTGCTATCTTCCTGGTTATGGGCGTGGTAGGCGGCCTCATTGCCGGTTATGGCCCCAACAAGATCGCCTCTGTTTTCAGCCAGGGCGCCAAGGGCATCACCGGCGGTGCGCTGATCGTAGGCTTTGCCCGAGGCATCTCTCTGGTTATGGCCGATGGACAGATTATTGACACCGTTATCAATGCTTTGTCTCAGGTAGTCATGAACCTCAGCGGTCCGGTCCAGGTGCTTGGCATGTATGTAGTTCAGAATCTTATCAATGTACTGATCACCTCCGGCTCCGGACAGGCCGTCGTTGTGATGCCCATTATGGCTCCCATTGCCGACCTGGTAGGCATGAGCCGTCAAACCGCCGTGCTGGCTTTCCAGATGGGCGACGGTTTCTCCAATTCCATCCTGCCCACCTCCTCGGCTACCATGGGATACCTGTCCGCGGCCAAGATCCCCTATGAGAAGTGGCTCAAGTTCATGCTACCCCTGTTCGGCATTTGGTTTGTAGTAGGCGCCATCTTTATGCTCATCGCCTCTGCCATCGGCTATTGAGTGAACGCAAAACCCGTCAGAAGGAGGTTTTTGCATGACATACAGCGAGATCGCACTCCGACTGGATCAGGATCGGATCTGGGAGCATCTGACATATCTCAGTAAGCTGGACAAACTGTCGGGCAGCCCTGCTGCCCGGCAGGCCAGCACCTATATACTCCAGCAGCTGAAGCAAATCGGCCTGCCCTGCCACGAAGAGCAGTTCGAGGAATTCTTAAGCAATCCAATTACCAGCTGCCTCACCCTGTCCGACGGCACCGTCATTTCCTCCCGTCCCCGCTCTTTTTCCGCCAACCGCCCGGAGGGAGTGACCGGAGAACTGGTTTTCGACCCTCACTGCCTGGACAAGCAGCCGGACTTGGTCCAGTGGGAGGCCCAGTTGGAGAGCTTCCGAGGCAAAATCGTAGTCGGACACGGCTTTGATGAACGATACATCAAGCGGCTGGAACGCCACGGTGTACTGGGCCTGATTCAGGTTTGGGAAAGCGGAGAACCCGGCATTCACGAAGACACCGCCAGCGGTGTATGGGGTACTCCCACCCAAGATTCCTCTCTGCTTCTTCCCACCATTCCCATTGCCGGCATCAGCGGAGGAGATGGACAAGCTTTGATCCAGCGTCTGGAGAGTCAGCGTCTGGAGGCCACACTGCAGGTACAGATGGAGACCGGGGTATTTCCGGTAACCATGCCAGTGGCCGACATTCCGGGACGTACAGAGGAATTCGTACTTCTCTCCTGCCACTATGATACCTGGTTTCTTGGCGCCACAGACAACTGCGCTGCCAACGCCGCCGCCATTGAGATGGCCCGGTGCTTCTGGGAGCACCGTGAAGAGCTGGAACGAGGAGTACGAATCGTCTGGTGGACAGGCCACTCCAATGGCCGGTATGCCGGTTCCACCTGGTACTGTGACCATCATTGGCTTCAGCTCCACACTCACTGTGTCGCCCACATTACTGCCGACCTGTTAGGCAATCGGGGTGCAAACCGGGAAGGCATACATACCACTGGGGCAGAGGGTCGGAAGTTTTTCCTGGAAACTGCAGCTGCGGCCGCTCCCGGCACAGAAGTAGACTTCTTTTCCATCGGACGGGGGGCAGACCAGTCGTTCTGGGGCACCGGCATCCCCTTCCATTTCTACAGCCGCTCCGTATGCAGACCGGAAGAAAAACAGACAGCCACTCCCGGCCCCGGAACCCCGTGGTGGCACACGGCAGAGGACACGCTGGATAAAGTAGACCCGACCGTGTTAGCCCGGGATGCCAGGATGTTCTATTTAAGTGCCTACCGTCTGGCTGCAGAACGCCGCCTTCCCTTTGCCCTGGAAGAGTACTTCTCACAGACAGTACAAACGCTGGAAGACTGCGCCAAGCATTGCGACGTATGCTTTGATTTTGCTCCTGTACTGGATCAGGTGGCCTCCCTTTGGGCTGCGGTCCGGCAGGCAGCAGAAGGCTGTCAGGAGGAGGACACCCGCTGGAACCGGCTGGTCCGTATGGTGTGCGGAACCATGAACCGACTCAAGCAGAGCTATGGCTCTGCTTACGACCAGGACCTGGCCTTCTCTGCCAGCGGACTGTTTCCCCGGCTTTGCTGCGTCAAGGATAAACGAAGGGAAACCATGGGGGCGGAAGAATATCTGTTCCTATCCACCGATTTCATTCGCCAGAAGAACCGCATGATCGATGAATTGACCATACTGACCAACAAGATCCAGTCTTTCTGACAGAACATAGGAGGTCCATAGATATGACAAATGAGCAGCTGTATCATCGGATCGACCAAGCTGCCGCAGAACTGTGTGCCATTTCCGATGATATTTTTGACCATCCCGAGCTGAGCGGCCGGGAGTACCATGCCTGCGAAGTACTTACCGCCTTCCTGGAACGGGCAGGCTTCCGCGTGGAGAAGGGGGTGGGCGGCTTGGAAACCGCTTTCCGCGCCACCTGGTCCAACGGTGCCGGCGGACCTAACTTCGGCTTGCTTTGTGAGTATGACGCCCTGCCCGATCTGGGCCACGGCTGCGGCCATCACGCCCAAGGTCCGGCTATTCTTGGCACCGCATTGGCTCTGAAGGATATGGCAGACAACAAGCCCTTCACCATCACGGTCTACGGTACACCTGCCGAGGAGAGTATTGGCGGCAAAATCGTGATGCAGAAAAACGGCTGCTTTGAGGAACTGGACGTTGCCCTGATGTTCCACGCCGGACAAACTACCACCACTGACATCAAAAGTCTCGCCCTGTCCAGCTTCAAGGTCCGTTTCCACGGCTGCAGTGCCCACACAGCCATGGCCCCAGAGGAGGGCCGCAGCGCTTTGGACGGTCTGATGCTTGCCTTCCAGGGAGTCGAATACATGAGGGAACATGTTCGCGAGGACACCCGGATGCACTATACAATCACCAACGGCGGTGGCGCGGACAATGTAGTCCCTGCCCTGGCAGAGGGCACGGTGACTCTGCGCTCCTATAACCGCGCCTATCTGGACACTGTAGTAGAGCGGTTCCGGGATATTATTGCCGGCGCCGGTCTGATGAGCGGAACCCAAGGAGAGCTGGTGGAAGACCTGCCCTTTGACAGTAAGATCCCCGTGCTGCGTCTCAATCAGCTGCTTATGGAGAAGGCGCAGGCCCTCAACGCCCCCACCATCCGCCCCGCCCGGGAAAAAACAGGTTCCACTGATTTCGGCAATGTGATGTACCGCGTTCCCGGCTCCTGTATCCGGGTTGCCTTTGTGCCGGAGCACTGCGTAGCCCACAGCATGGATTACGTTCAGGCCGGAAAAAGCGAAGAAATGCACCAGGCGCTGCTCATTGCCGCCAAGGTTCTGGCGGCGGCCTGTGGAGACATGCTGGAACAGCCAGAACTGTTAACGGAAATTCGTGAGGAGTTTCGCCAGCGCAAGCAGGAACTGGGGCGCTGAACCGCAGTATACGTTCCTGTCATTCTACGTTTGTCGCTGATTGCTCGAACACAAAACCATGTGTGAATCTGCCGCAAAACACCACACAGATATGAACAACGAGCCCTGCCGGTCTTGTTGACCGGCAGGGCGCTTTCATTCTCTTTTGCTTACATCAGGACGCGGCGCAAAACAGGAATGTAAGAAACAATGGCAGCAAACAAGAAGGACAGTAGGATCGTGCAGCCGCTCCGAAGCAAAAGATAGGGGAGAAGGGAGGCGTTCTCCAGAAACACTTCGGTAAACACATTTAAAATCAGCACATGGCTCCAGTATACGCCAAAGACCAGGTTAGACGCTCTTGCCAGAGGGCGAGAGAAGTTCTCCAGCCGGTCCGCGTGCTTCTCAAACCAGGTGCCGAAAAACACAAAGATTCCTGCCGCCAGAAGATAGTGGTTGAGCATATATCCGCCGTTCATAGGAAGGGGGATCCCCCTGGAAGACGCCTGGGCCAGATTGCCCAACAGACCGGCTCCGTAACCTGCCAGCCCCCCCAGATAGATCAGCATGCGGGAAGCTTTGGGAAACTCCGCGCCGCCCAACAGGTATCCCAACAGGAAATACCCTATGTAGCCCTCCAACAGGGGGTTAAACAAATGGATATAAACAGGGAGGATATGATTTAAGATGGGCCGCAGTGTGGTTGGAAATAAAATAAGAACCCACAAAAAGACAAGCTGCCGCGAGGTACACTGGTCTACCATACGTTTCAAAAACGGGCAGAGCAGATAGATTCCCAGAAGGGTATAGACAAACCACATGTGGTAGGTCACACCCTGATTCAGAAATCGGCTCAGGAAATCATGCAGGTCTATGGGGTGCTGTCTGTAACACGCCTCAGCAACATAGTAAATAAGGCTCCATACCGTCAAAGGGATCACCAGTTTTGGAATATTCCGCCTATAAAATTCCCAGAGGTTCTCTGTCTTGGGGCTGCTGAGGAGCAAAAATCCGCTGATCATGAAAAACAGCGGCACACCGGTGCGGTCAAAGGGTTCTATAAGCATGCACAGATACCAGGAGGGATGCTGATAAAATGCAGGATTTTCCAGCGCAGCCATAATGCTGTGCAGAATAATCACGAAGATGATCGCCAAACAACGAAGGAAGTCCAGATATAGGATGCGCTGCTTCATACCGACACCTCCCAGCCCCTCTTAATACTATAATACGACATAATTCCAAGTACGCAACAAATATTTGGGAAGTGGCTTCATTCGGTCTGTGTATCCAATAGTCAGTTCAACAACAAAAACAGGGTTTTGCACAGATTCAACGGTGCAAAGCCCTGTTTTAGTTTATCCCTCTTAAAGAGTCAGCGACGGACTACAGCGCAGCTGCTTATGATGGGTGCCCAGGTACTGCTCCAGAGAGTCATGGTCCACCAGAGCAGGGATCACCCCTTGCTTAGTGACACAGAATCCCGCTGCATGGCTTGCGATCTCCACCGCATCGGGCAACTCATGTCCATCCAACAAATAGACGGCTAAAGCAGAAATAAAGGCATCAGCCGCTCCCGTGGTGTCAACCACCGATACGGGAGGCGCATCATACCAAATTGCCTGCTCGGCATTGCGCAAATAGCATCCCCGATGCCCCAGCGTGATGATCACATTTTTTACGCCCTGCTGCAGGAAATAAACTGCCTGCTCCTCCACGCTTGAGAAGGGGGCCAGCGCCGCGGCCGCATGGCGGTTCGGAACCAGGATATCAATGAGCTGGTATAGTTCCGCGGAGATTTTTTCCCGGGCAGAGGGCTTGAAAATTGTCTTGGCCTGATACTTTTTGGACAATTTGGCCGCTTGGAGCACACAGTCAGTGGGCGGTCCGGGATTGAGCAGGCAGTAGCCCGCATTTTGAAACATCGGTGCCATAGAGCGAATGTACTCGGGCGTAACTGCCTGGTTGGCGCCGGGCACCAGGGTAAGCATGCTCTCTCCGTCTTCCTGGACATGGATATAGGCCTTTCCGGTGGTATGGGCCAGATCCCGGCGGATTCCGCTGGTATTGACGCCGCCGCCGTTCAGTTCCTGCAGCGCCATAGTGGCATCGGCGTCATTTCCCACTTTTGCAATCAAACAGGCCGTCCACCCCAGCTTTGCTACGCCCATAGCCTGGTTTGCACCCTTTCCGCCCAAATTGACCGACATATTATGACTGACTACGCTGCTGCCGATCTGAGGCAGGCTGGTAACATTGAGCGTAATATCCGCATTGATGTTGCCCAACACAATGACATGCTTCTTGCGGGCATGGAAAGCCCGGTCCAGGGTCACGGAGCTGTTCAGGCTCAGGGCAGGCCGCTCCGGCTTGGGAACCGCCTTCTGATCCTCACACTGGGCAATCAGATCCTCCACCAGCGTGCGTCCATACGTCTCAAAGGGGACCGCCTGCTGGGAAATCCGTTGGGAGGGAGTGGGCACATCATCTGCAAGGGCAATGACGGATACATCATTGGGCACTGTATAGCCCACCGCGCTCAGCACATTGATGACATGCTGGGCAGACTGGGGGGTCACACAGGCAAAGGCACTCACACCGGAGGCCACCAGTTCCGGAAAGGCGCTGTCCTGGGACAGAATCAGGTTGGGATCGTGAGGGATCCGATTTTGATACAGACACTGCTCATAGCCCATACACAAAGGCGCAGAAAAAGTGCTGCTAGGCTGAGTCACAAAGGCAATGGTCCGGTGGGACAGATCCACCAGCTGCTGGGTCATGATCTGTCCCAGCTGACAGAATTGGTCATGATACCAGTCGGGGATCGCCCCGTTGAAAATCTGATAGCAGATGTGCTGTTCCTGCAGCTGCTGCTCTACGGCATCCGTGTGATAGATGACCGGCTCCCACAAAAGGCCGTCCACATGGTGGCGGGTGAGATTCTGAAAGTTGGATGCCTCCTGGGACTGGGACAGGGCGCTGTCAAACACGAGAACGGAATATCCCCGGTCTTTCGCACCCGCAATGATCCCCTTGAGAAGGGTTGAGGATGCGGACACGTTGCGCAGCATAACAGCCAGAGTAAAGCCCTTGCTGTTCAGCGCGCTTTTGATCTTGCTATATGGAACATAGTGGTTCTTTTTGGCAATCTCCAATACACGGTCAATAGTGGCTGGACTGATGTTATCGGCTTTATTGTTGATAATTTTGGAAACGGTAGAGACCGATACGCCAGCCTCTTGCGCAACATCCTTGATTGTCATAAAAAAATCATCCTGTAACTTAAGATTCGACCGCCGCGGGAAACCCTGCGTGCTGATCGGGAAAAACCGGGAAAGCGCAAGGGAAATTTGGATCAGACGAAATTTTCTATATTATGACTTTACGTTATTTCTTGTATTTTGTCAATGCAGAAATAGAGCATTTTTGTAATTATTATCAAACGAAAGAAATTTCGTAAAATATTATACTAGGATTTTCATACAAAAAAATTGTTGACTTTTGTAAAAACTGTGATATGCTGATGAAAGTTAAACCAAGGAGGGAAAGTGCAAGCGATATGGAGCAGATGAAGATTCTCGCCCCCTGCGGCATTTTGGGGTATGGCTTCCCCAAAGAGTCCTTTTTGAGGGGAATCGAGCAAAAGCCGGATGCTATCGTCGTGGATGCCGGAAGTACCGACGCCGGACCCCATAAGCTGGGAAAAGGCGTGGCAATTGTAAGTAACACGGCCATGTTCAAAGATCTGGAGCTGATTATCACTCACGGATACCGCCTGGGCATCCCCATGGTGATCGGCTCTGCCGGAGGCGCGGGCGGAAAGATCCATGTGGAGCGCACGCTCAATGTCATTTATGACATCATCCAGAAGCACAACCTGCAGGACCTGGATACCGCCGTTGTCTGGGGCGATATCGACAAAGATCTGGTGCGCAGCAAGCTGGAGCAGGGGAAGGTCCACCCCCTGGGCAACACCGTCAAGCCCCTCACCGACCAGCGCCTGGATGAGACCAACGCCATTGTGGCCCAGATGGGACATGAGCCTATCTTAAAGGCCCTGCAGAGCGGAGCAAAGCTGGTGGTGTGCGGCCGTGCCTACGATCCCAGCCCCTTCGCTGCGGTCACTGCCTACTACGGCTTCTCTCTGGACTACGGCTATCACATGGGAAAAATTTTGGAGTGCGCCGCTTTGTGTGCCGTGCCCGGCACCACCAAGGACTGCATGATGGGCACCGTGGATAAAGAGGGCTTTGTGGTGGAGCCTCTCTCCGACCAGCGCCGGTGCACCAAGCTCTCGGTGGCTGCCCATACGTTTTACGAAAAAGAGCACCCCTACATCCTCCACGGTCCCGGCGTGGTCATGAATCTGGAACAGTGCCGGTTCCTGCAGCTGACCGACCGCAGTGTCCGGGTGGAAAACAGCCGCTGTCTGCCCGCTCCGGTGTACCAGGTCAAGCTGGAGGGCGCCCGCCAGGCCGCCTACCGCACCTTTGTGATCGCAGGCGTGCGGGATCCTCTGATGATCCAGCAGCTCCCCCAGATCGAAAACGAAGCGGTGGAGCAGGTGGCACGCTATTACAGCGACGTCAGCCGGGAGGATTATCAGATCAACTTCTTCAACTACGGCATCAACGGCGTACTGGGAGACCTGGAGCCGGTTCAAACGCTGCCCCACGAAGTGGGTCTGCTCTTTGAGGTGGTCGCCAAGACACAGGAGATGGCCGATATGCTCTGCGCCACCCTGCGCTCTACCATTCTTCACTTCGGATACGAGGGAAGAAAGTCCACCGCAGGAAACCTGGCTTTCCCCTTTGCCCCCAGCGATGTTTCCTTTGGCCCTGTCTATGAGTTTAGTGTCTACCACCTGATGGATCTGGACCCGGAAGAGATTTGCGGGTTGTTCCCGGTGGAGCGTCTGGATTGGAGGACTTATGAAAAGCGCGAAATTGTATGATTTGGCCCAGGTGATCCGCTCCAAAAACAGCGGACCCTTCCAGACCACTCTGGATGTCATTTTTGACGACGAGGCTCTCTATCAGCAGATTAAAAACAGCGGCCAGATCACGCCCGAGCGCGTGGCCCAGTGCTACCACATGTCGGTGGACCGCATCTGCGAATTTGTGTTTTTTGACACCGCTCTCGGCTTCAAAATTACATTTGACCGGGCAATTTCTTCTGGAACGGTAGGTGACCGGGATGTCTACGGCGCTCAGCAGCATGCGCCGCTGGCCATGATGGAGATCCAGGTACAATAAGGGGGCGGATGTATGAAACGAAAAGAAGCTCGCTCTCTGGCCGTCCATTCCACCCTGCTGAACATCAAGCGCAGCCGGGTGCTGTACCTGATGCTGGCCCCCGCCCTGATCTACTTTGTGGTCTTCAAGCTGCAGGCCATCCTGGGCATGGCTCTGGCCTTCTATGACTACCGCATCGTGGGTCCTCACGAGTTTGTGGGGCTCAAGCACTTCAAGGAGCTTTTCTCCACCCCCGCTTTCTGGCAGATCATGAAGAACACTCTGGTGATCAGCTTTACCAAACTGATCATCATCACTCCGTTCCCTGTCATGTTTGCCATCCTGCTTAGCCAGATGAAAAGCGGCAAGCTGAAGAAAATCACCCAGGTGGTCTCTTATCTGCCCCACTTCCTCTCCTGGGTCGTCATCGCCGGTATCTGGTTTGAATTTTTAGCCATGAACGGCGTGGTCATGGATCTGTGGGATGCCATGGGCGGTACCCGAACCAATCTGCTGACCAACAAAGACACCATCATCGGCGTGCTGGTAGCCTCGGAGATGTGGCGAAGTGTGGGCTGGGACTCCATCATCTATCTCTCCGCCATCCTGGCCATCAGCCCCGACCTGTACGAGGCCGCACGGCTGGACGGCGCCAACCGCTGGCAGATCATCCGCAACATCATTCTGCCCGCGCTGATCGCTCCCATCATCACCGTGCTCATCGTCAATGTGGGCGTGGTGCTGAACGTGGGCTACGATCAGATCCTGAACTTCCAGAATGACGCGGTGCTAAGTCGTGTGGACGTCATCGACACCTACGCTTACCGCATCGGCCTGCAGGGGACCCAGTACTCCTTTGCTACCGCGGCCTCCCTGTTTAAGAGCGTGATCAGCCTGGGTCTGATCCTTATCACCCACTTCACCGCCAAAAAACTGACCGGAAAGGGGGCCTGGTGATGCTGACACAGAAGAAAAAATTCAAACTGCCGCAGATTTCCTCCGTGTGCATCAACGCAATCATGGTCTTTGTCTTGCTCGTGGTTCTGGTCCCCATGCTCAACCTGGTGGCAAAATCCTTCTCCGATCCCGCCAAGGTGGCCGGAATGCCGGGCTGGCAGATCATTCCCGCCGGTTTCTCCCTGATCAACTACGAGATCATTTTCTCCAACCCCGCCATTTGGCGTGCTCTGCTCAACAGCGTGTTCATCACCGTGGTGGGTGTGGCCCTCAACGTGGTGGTCACTTCCATGGCCGCCTACGCCATGACCCGCCCCGTTCTCCCCGGAAAAAAGTTGTTTATGGCCTTTTTCATCATGATGATGATCTTTGAGCCGGGCATCATCCAGGAATATTTCGTCATCAAAGGATTGGGCCTCATGGACAACCTGTGGTCCATGGTCCTGTATAACACGGTCACGGTGTACAACCTCATCTTGTTGATGCGATTCTTCTCCGACACCCCCGAAGCCATCCTGGAGGCCGCTGCCATTGACGGCGCAGGACACCTGAACATCCTCTTCAAGGTCTTCCTGCCCATGAACAAGATCCCCATTATGACTGTGGGCATGTTCTACGCGGTGGCCCGCTGGAATGAGTTCTTCCGCAGCAGCGTGTTCCTTACCAGCAACAAAAACACCGTTCTTCAGGTGTTCCTGCGGCGGTTCGTGGTGGAGGGCGACTCCACCGTCCTGGCCTCTCTGGGCAACATTGACCTCACCGGCGTCAATATGACCTCTCTGAAAAGCGCAACCATCGTTGTCGTTATCCTTCCCATCCTGTGCATGTACCCCTTCATTCTGAAGCACTACACCAGCGGGGTCATGCAGGGCGGAGTAAAGGAATAACCAAATAATAGGAGGAAGAAAAAATGAAAAAGCGCATCCTGTCCGCGGCACTTGCACTGGCTCTGATGCTCCCCATGTCTGGTTGTCTGCCTCAGAGCAACTCCAACGGCACTGGAGACAACACCTCCAGCAACACCAGCCAGAACGTCGACCCCAACAAGCCCCTGGCCATGGGCGATGTGGAAAATCCCGTCACCCTCACCATGGTCATCAAGGACCACTCTCCGGAAAACAAGGCGGACGCCGACTGGATTAAGCTGCTCAACGAGGAGCTGCTGAAGGCTGGCATCGGCGCTCAGGTGGAGCTGGTGGCCATGCAGTCCGGCTCCTATTCCACCAACCTGGGTCTGATGCTCAGCGGCGGCAACATCCCCGACCTCATCTGGTTCCAGGGCGGTGACGAGGAGTTCGCCCTCACCCAGAAGATCCTGGTGGACATGACCGATTACGTGGAGAACTCCGTCTACATGAAGGACGCCATGGAGGAGTACCAGCTCCAGCGTCTGGAGAACTACCCCTACCTGGTCTACCTCACCCCCGCCTCTGTCAAGGTTCCCGTCATGCGCAGCGATGTGCTGGACTCTCTGAGCATCAAGGACGAGTTCCTGGCCAACCCCACCATCGACAACTACCTCAAGCTCTTCCAGGAGCTCAAGGCCAAGGGCTATGAGGCCGTTTGGACCGTTCCCGGCGATCTGTCCGAGATCAACAACACCTTTGACCAGGCCTTCGGTCTGACTTCCACCTGGCTCCAGCAGGAAGACGGCTCCTACATCTACGCCCCTGTTTCCGATCAGGCCAAGGTGAAGCTGCAGTTCTATGCCCAGCTCTATAAGGAGGGCATCCTGGACAACGACTACCTGACCGACACCTGGGAGACCAAGGAGAACAAGTTCTACAGCGGCCAGACCGCCATCGTTTCCGGCACTCAGGGCGCCGTCATCGACGTCTACAACAACAACCAGGTAGCCGCCAACGGCGAGAGCGCCAGCCTGACCGTTTTGCCTCCCGCCAAGGGCGACGCCCAGGGCTACACCCCCTTCTCCGTGGCCAAGGAGACCCGCGGCATGGCCATCTCCGCCCTGTCCGAGCATCAAGATCTGGCCTTCCAGGTTCTGGACTTCATGTGCAGCCCCGAGGGCCGCTTTGTGGAGATTCTGGGCACCGAGGGCAACAACTACGAAGTGGGCGAGGATGGTAAGATCACCATCACCAACACCTGGTATGTTCCCATGTTCAACACTCTGAACAACTTTGACGAGTCCGTCCTCAGCAAGCCCTACTACTCCGACGTGGCCCAGTCCTCTCTGGACATGGTCAACGAGTACATGTCCCTGGACAACGACTTTGCCATCCCCAGCGACCTGACCGTCTCCTGGGACGCTGCCCAGAACGTGGTCTCTGAGTTCTATGCCGACTACATCATCGGCAACAAGACCGATGCCGACTGGGATGCCTTTGTGGCCTCCTTCTATGAGATGGGCGGTCAGGCTGTGACTGACTACGCCAACTCGGTCCTGAAGTAATCAAATCACCCCAACCCAATGATGCAGGGCGTCTTGCCGCGCCCTGCATCACCTATGACACGAAAAGGAGAACGGATATGTTAACGAGACAGGAACTGCTTTCTAACCGTGAACTGCTGATCGACAAGACCCGGGGCGCGCTGTGCGGACTGGCCATCGGCGACTCCTTCGGCGACGCCGCCCGCACCCCCGACAACCAGCGGGATTATGGATTTATCACCGATTTCCACAAAGGTGACTCCTGGAGCACGGACGACACGGAATTTGCTCTCATGGTGGCCAAGACCATCATCGAAGCCGGCGGAGATTTCACCTCTCAGGACGTGGTAAATGCCTGGCTGGAAAACGTCGCGACTGAGGACGAGCTCAGACGCGGCGGCGTCAGCGAAGTGGAGGCCTGCAACAACCTGCGCCGCGGGATCCGTCCTCCTCACTCCGGCCGCTTCAACCCCTATCACCAGAGCGACGGAGCTGCCATGCGCAGCGGCCCCATCGGCATCTACTGCGCCGGCGACCCGGAAAAGGCCAAGTATCTGGCCCAGGTGGACGCCGAGGTCAGCCACAGCGAGGAGGGCGTGTGGGGTGCTCAGGCCGTGGCCGTGGCCGTCTCCCTGGCCATGGTGGACGCTACCATGGACGAGATCTGGGATGGCGTTATGAGCTGCGCTCCCAAGGATTCCTGGTTTGAGGAGACCCTGAAGCGGGCTGCGGACATCGTAGAACGTGCCCAGGGTGACATCGCCCAGGCCTGGATGCCCCTGCACAACGACCTGTTCTCCACTCACCGCTCCACCGTCTGCGAGGCGCTGCCCGAGGTATTCGGCTGCCTGAAGCTGCGCCACGAGAACTTCAAGAGCGGACTTCTGCTGGCCTGCAACTTCGGCCGGGATGCGGATACCATCGGCGCGGTGGCCGGCGCGGTTCTGGGCGCCCGCTACGGAGCCAACAGCATCCCCCAGCACTGGATCAGCAAGACTCAGTTCCCCTCCGGCACCTGCCTGAGCTTTACCAAGGGGATCGATATTCTGGATTACGCCGACAAGATCGCCGCTCTGATGAAGTAAAATAGGGAGAATCACCATGCAAAACGATTATCTGGCCCGCGTTTATGCCGGATTTCTTGGAATGAACGTAGGCATCCGGCTTGGCGCTCCCGTGGAGCCCACCATCTGGACCTACGAGCGGATCAAGGAAACCTACGGGGATATCCGCGGCTACGTGAAAGACTACAAGAATTTTGCGGCTGACGACGACGTCAACGGCCCGGTCTATTTCTTCCGCGCTCTGCGGGACAGCTCCAAAAACGGAGAGCTCACCCCGGAGTACGTCGCCAAAGCCTGGCTCAACTACGCCCGGGACGGCATCGGCATGTTCTGGTGGGGCGGCTATGGCGTGAGCACTGAGCACACCGCCTACATCAACCTCACCCGAGGCATTCCCGCTCCCCAGTCCGGCTCTGCCGCTACCAACGGCAAGCTGCTCTCCGACCAGATCGGCGGGCAGATCTTCATCGACACCTGGGGCCTCATCTGGCCCGGACGGCCCGACAAGGCCGCCGACTACGCCCAGGCCGCGGCCAGCGTCTCCCATGACGGCGAGGGCCTCAACGGCGCCCGCTACATTGCCGCATGTATTGCCCTGGCCTTCCAGGCGCAGGACATCGGCAAGATCGTGGAGCTGGCGCTGAAGGAGATCCCCTCCGAGAGCCTGTACGCCAAGGTGGTGGAGGCGGTGATCGCCCACCACAAGGCGCACCCCGACGACTGGGAGAGCTGCCTGGAGATGCTGCACCGGGACTGGGGCTACGACAAATACGGCGGCGTGTGCCACATCATCCCCAACGCCGGCGTGTGTGTGCTGGCCATGCTGTACGGAGCCGGCAACTTTAACCGCACGGTAGAGATCGCCACCATGTGCAGCTGGGACACCGACTGTAACGCCGGCAACGTGGGCACCGTTCTGGGCGTGCTCACCGGTCTGGACGGCATCGCGCCCCACTACCGCACCCCCATCAACGACGGCGTGGTCCTGTCCGGTATCTCCGGTTATTTGAACATCCTGGACCTGCCCACCTACGCTAAGGAGCTGGCCCGCACCGGGTACGCTCTGGCAGGAGAGGCCGTGCCCCAGGAGCTGGAGGAGACGGAGGGCGAGCTGCATTTCGACTTTGAACTGCCCGGCTCCACCCACAATTTCCGCACCTCCGACCCATTCTTCCTCACCCTGAAGCACAGCACCGCTCAGGCCGCCCAGGGCACGGGCAGCCTGGAGATCCTGGTGGACCGCATGGTGCGGGGCAACCGGGCCAGAGTGTACTACAAGCCCTTCTACACCCGGGCAGACTTTTCCGACGAGCGCTATAAGCCCGTCTTCTCTCCCCAGGTATACAGCGGCCAGACCATGGAAATGCAGCTGTATTTCGACCAGTGGGCCGGCTGGGACAGCATCTTTGTCTCTCCCTACTTCCGCACGGTATCGGACCAGAAGATCCATACCCACGGGTTTATCAAGATCAAGCCCGGTCAGTGGCAGACCATCTCCTGCACCATCGAAGATACCCAGGGCGATATGATCGACGAGATCGGCATCGTGGTGGAGGGAGATACGCCTACCACCGTGAAGACGCTGGGCAAGCTCTATCTGGACGAGTTCCGGGTCTTCGGCAAGGCAGATTACTCCATTGACCTAGCCAAGCAGAAAAAGGAGCTGGCCACGGTTACCCCCTTCGCCGTGAACCACGGCGCCTGGGAGATCGAAAACGGCCGCCTGGGACTGATGTGCTGCGAGGAGAGCCTGGCCTACACCGGCAACTACTACGCCAAGGACATTCGCATCCAGGCCGAGATCGAGCTGGAAAACGGAGATTTCCCCGTTCTGCTTCTGCGCGCACGGGGCGCCAAGCAGTCTTACATGGCCGGATTCCAGGGCGGAAATGTCTGCATTTGGCGGCAGGACTTCGGTCTGGAAGAGCTGGCCCGCGCTCCCTTCCCCGTGGAATATGGCCGCGCATACCAGTTGACATTCCAGGCCGTGGGAGATACTCTGTCTGTGGATGTTGACGGCGTTAATGTGCTCCAGGTCCAGGACAGCACCTTCACCAGCGGCATGGTTGGACTGGGCGCCTGTTCCATGGGACGCACCTTCTTCGGAAAGCTCCACATCCAGGAACTGTAAGTTCTTTTTCCCACAAGGCAACGCAGCCCCCTGATACAGTCCTCTTTCTGTACAGGGGGCCGCTCTTATCACGCTATCAAAACGGAGGCAGTTTATGGGCAAAATTTTAACATTTGGATCGCTGAATGTGGACTATGTTTATCATGTCCCTCACTTTGTCGCCCCCGGTGAAACCCTGGCCGCTTCCAAACGAGAGGTCAACTGCGGCGGAAAGGGCCTCAATCAGTCCATTGCCGCCGCCCGGGCGGGCGCAGAGGTATTTCATGCGGGAAAAATCGGAGCAGACGGCCAGATCCTGACCGATATGCTCAGCCAGAGCGGCGTGGATATCTCCTACATTCAGCACAGCAGCGGTCCCAGCGGTCACGCCATCATACAGGTGGATCCCAGCGGACAAAACTGCATCCTTCTGTTTGGAGGAAGCAATCAGGAGATCACCACCCAGGAAGTCGATCAGGTTCTGGCGAACTTTGGCCCCGGCGACCGGATCATCCTGCAAAATGAGATCAACAATCTGGCCTATATCATGCAGCAGGCAGCTGCACGGGGTCTGGATATCGTCTTTAACCCGTCTCCCATCGACGCCTCTATCCAGTCTCTGCCGCTGGAGCTGGTCTCCCTGCTGGTTCTGAACGAAATCGAAGGCGCTGCGCTGGCCGGGACAGAGGATGAGTCCCTTGTGCTGGAGGGGCTGCGCAAGCAGTTCCCCCGCTGCCGCATCCTGCTCACCCTGGGCAGCCGGGGCTGTATCTATGACGACGGCACACAGCGCATCCAGCAGAAGGCCTGCTCCGTGGAGGCGGTGGATACCACCGCGGCAGGCGACACCTTCACCGGTTACTTTGTGGCCGCCGATGCCGCTGACCTTCCGCCCCAGGAGTGTCTCCTGCTTGCCACCCACGCCGCAGCCATCGCCGTCTCCCGCCCGGGAGCCGCACCCTCTATCCCGGTTATGGCTGAAGTCAAACAATTTTCCCTTTGATTTTTTCATACTACTTCCTTCCCAATAAAGAGACAGAGGATCATCCCACGGATGATCCTCTGTCTCTTTATCCATCAGGAAACTGAGTGGGGCAGCTCCATGTTCTGATACCGCTGCTGCATAGCCTGGTCCCCGTACCAGGTATCCAGCATGTACTCCAGGTGATTGCTGGGCACAGACCCCCGGCTGCGCTCCTCCATCCGCCAGAAGGCTGCGGCAGAGAGGAGCATATCCAAAGCAAGCAAGACCGCCAATCCCGCGAATATGGCTTGTCCGCTTTTGCGGGGGATCTTTTCTGCCAGGCGGAGCAGATACGGAGCCAGCCAGTATACCAACACCACTCCGGCCAGTCCCCAAAAGACCGCGTACAAAAGGTTCGTGCGTCCGTCCAGGTTGAAAGGCAGATGAGAATAATTCCAGAACAGGCGGTGAAACACCCGCTCCAAAAGCAGGCTGCTGCGGCTCATCAAAACGCCGGTTCCCAGCCACACGACCCCCATTTCAAACAGGCACCCCAAAAAGGCACTGCTCAGAAAGAGGAAAAACCACTGATGCCAGCGCAGCTTGGGCACGCGAAACGCTCCGGAGGCTGCCTCCGCCGAGGAAAGGAGGACAAGGAGAAGAAGGAGCAAAATAATAAAAATTGTCATGGATTTCCCTGCTTTCAGCGCTCGATCATAACGAAATATGCCGTCTGGATCTGTCTATACCTATCGTATCATGGCGCAGGCTTTCATTCGGTTGTCCACACAACCCAGTCTCTATGTGGAAAAAATAAAGAAACAGGACGCTTCTGTGCGTCCTGTTTTCTGTGTGTTTGTCGTTACGGAGTGTCTGTGCCGGGGGCTGTCTTGCGGGAAATGAGGGCGGTGACCAGATCGCTGACTCCATCCGCCACCAGGGCGGCACCGAAGATCATAATGGCCAACTGAGCCACATGGAAGGGATTGACCACCAGCAGAACTCCCAGAGCAATGGGGATCAGGGAGGAGAGGACCAGGGGGATCAGGATGGGGGGCTTGGACTGAATGGCGGCAATGGCCAGCGGAGCTTTTCCTACACCGTCTACCAGCAGCAGCGCACCCAAGACCAGGGGAAGGAAGGAGAGGATGGCCTGGGGCCAGGAGATGGAGAAGATGGCGAAGGCCAGAGGTAGGACGGCCAGGAAGAGATCACCTCCGGAGGCCTGCTCCATTTTGCGGCCCTGGATATACCGCCACAGGTGGCTCACGGCGTAGACCGCCGCGCCCGCGGCCAGGGCCCATACAAAGACGGAGCCGCTGGCGCCGGGGAAGAGGAGCAGGGGGAGGCCAAGGATGATATAGAGCAGTGCGATCCAGACAGAGGCTGTCCGGGACCAGAAAAATTGCAGTTTCATAGTAATTTTCTCCTTAGATTCAAAATAACGTAGGGGTGAAACGAGGGACAGCGGGAACCGGACAGTCCGTGGAATCAAAACTCATTTATACCAGATCGTAGCGGTACAGCAGCTCCATCAGGGTAGTTCCGTCCAGCTTGTCCAGTCCGGCGCGCAGAGCGATCTTCAGAGGCAGCGGCAGCTTCATTTCCGTCAGCTTTCGGCCGTCCAGCAGATATCGGGTTGCATTGAGCAGGCAGCGGACGTCATAGACCGAACTGTACACTTCCGGCACACCCAGGTGATACAGCCATTCCATGCAGATCTCAGCTCCCGTGCAGTCCTCCATGGGTTTTCCCACATAATCGCCCGGCTCATTGGGGTATAGGCCATAGATCCAGCCCACCAACTGCTCCTTGGGCTGGGCTTTGAAGTGGGGCTGGCGATTGAAGGTCCAGCTCATCAGCCAGGCGGAGTCTTTTACCGTCACGATCCCGCCGGTCACCACCTTGCCGGAGTAGGGGTCCCGCTGGCAGACCTCCTGGATATAGGGGGCGATCCTGTCATCCAGAAGGGTAACGGTGGCCGATTCCCATTTGGTGGCCTGGATGTCGGAGCAGAACTTCTCCGGACGCCCGAAGAGGGGATTTTGTACCGCAAGGTGTTTCCACAGGGACCAGCTGCTTCCTTCGCCGCTCTCTACGGTGAGCTGGGGCGGGTGGTCGTTGTCCCCCAGCGCCGCACTCTCGGTGCAGGAGCCGTTGGTGACAAAAACCAGGTCGTTCTCAGTGAGCTCCATTACTTCCTCCTTGCCGTCACGGAGCAAGATCAGCTGGTGGGCGACCTTTTTATCCGGGAGGAAGTGGAAGAGTACATTGGTCACCCGGACGTTATAGTGGAACTGAACGCCGTGTTCCTTGAGGTAGGACACCAGGGGGAGGATCAGGGACTCGTACTGATTGTACTTGGTGAATTTCAGTGCCGACAGGTCGGGCAGGCCGCCGATGTGGTGGAGAAACCGCTGCAAATACAGCTTCATCTCCAGGGCCGAGTGCCATTTCTCAAAGGCGAACATGGTCTGCCAGTAGAGCCAGAAGTTGGACTTGTAAAACTCCTCATCCAGCACATCGTCAATGGTCAGGTCATAGAGCTCATCGTCCGGCGTAAAGAACAGCCGCATCAGCTGCAGCGCAGCCTCATCGCTGAGTTCAAACCGGTTTCTGGTATCGGCGCTCTCTCCCCGGTGCAGGGTGGCCCGGTTTTTGGAGAAATTGGGATCGTCTTTGTTCAGCCAGTAGAACTCGTCCAGCACGCTGGCGTTTTCTACCTCCAGAGAGGGGATGGAGCGGTACAGGTCCCAGAGGCACTCGTAGTGGTTCTCCATCTCCCGGCCGCCCCGGATGACAAATCCAAGCTCGGGGATCCGCAGTCCGTCGCAGGCGCCGCCCGGGAGGGAGGCCTCCTCCAGAATGTGGATGTGGTCGCCGGGCATCTGGCCATCCCGGATGAGAAATGCGGCGGCAGAGAGACTGGCCAGGCCGGAACCTACCAGCCATGCGGACTTGGCGTCCACGTCTTTGGGCTTGCGGGGGTGGGCAAAAGCTTCATAATTTCCATTGGTATAGTACATAAATTGTACCTCCTAGTAAGTAGTCCAGCCATTTGGCTGGTAGGTTTTCCCTATGAACCTATCTTAGTTCCTTGGGATTGGATTGTAGGTTGTCCACACAACGGAATGGATTTTATTTATTCCAGCAGGCCTTCCCAAACCTCCTTCCCGTCGGACCGCGTGTAGCGGTGGGCATTGGCCGCCTCACAGATGTCGTCATAGGCCCAGTGAAATGCCGGTACATCCAGAAAGGTGTACAGTCCCGTATGGCCGGAGATAAAATCTGGGTCAGCCTTGCGGCCCAGCATGCGGTTTACCATGACGGACATTTCTCCCCGTGTCACCAGGCGCTGGGGGCAAAAGCTTCCATCGGGATAGCCGGAGATCCAGCCGTAGTCTGCCGCGCTGAGCACGGCCTCGTAATACCAATCCCCGGGGTGTACATCGGGGAAGGAGCTGTCGGGACTGGACACAGGGTGTGCAAACCCCATCGCCATGGTTACAAATTCCGCCCGGGTGATGGGCTGGTCCGGCAGGAACCGGTCTTCTCCCACACCGGAAACCAGCCCAAGGGAGGCCAGAGAGTTGACCGCCTTGGCATACCAAGCGTTGCTGGGCACATCGGAGAAGCCGACCGTTACCGGAATATTCGGATCGTTCAGCAGCCCGTAAAAAATCTGTGCCGCCTGTGCCCGGGTCAGGAAATCGTCCGGACCAAACCAGGTTCCCGGATAGCCGGAGACATAGGCATCGTGGTCTTTGGTGTTGAGATAGTCCGACACACCGGTATCATCGGGGGACACAGGGGTGTCCAGAGGGACAAATTCAGCAGATATGGTGTGATTTTTGGTCACGGGAGCAAAGCGGTAGGTGCGCTCTGTGTCCACCGGCTTGCCGTCTACCAGAACAGCATCCAGGCGGTAGCCTTCGTTGGCGCGCATGGTGAAGCTGGGGGTCTGCCCCCGGGTAACCCGAACCGTTCCGCTGGGCGTGATAGTCCCGCCCCCTGTGGCGTTTGTGGTAATCACGAAGGTCTGGCTGCTGCTATTGCCGCCGCCGCTACTGTCACCACCGCCGCTGCTGTCGTTCTCTGTAAATGTGCGGCTGACCGTTCCGGTATGATTTCCTTGGAAATGGATGAGAAAGCGAACGCTCCCACCTTGCTCTTCAAACTCGGTCACATAGTCCTTACCCTTTTCCAGGGTCCAGTCTCCGTACCGGATGACCAGTTTTTCCGCCTCTGCGCGGCTGGTGATCTGGGGAATGGGCAGCCGGGTGCCGTCATAGGGGGCAACCTGGACCAGGACGGGGATATGCTGCACCACCTGATAGTCGATCCAATCCTCCGGCACATAAAAGGCCAGATGGGTCTGCTCTCCGGCATTGCCTACCCGCAGGCTCCCGTTTTCCCAGAAAAACTGGGGCTCCAGGGATACATCCGCCAGATAGTCCCCGTAGGTGGCTGTCTTTGTATCCGGGGCAAGGTACTCCGGAATGGCGGGATCAATTCGGAAGGAAGCTACCGCCTCCAGACCCTGATATTGGGCAGTCTCCTCCACCAGAGCCTGGACGTACCACGTCCCCGCGCGGGTGGGCATTTCAGGCTGGAACGGCCCCTGTGGGGAAGATCCATAGTGGAATGTCACACTGCCAAAGGCGGGCTGTGCCACCGGCTGGGGCGCCGGCTGTCCATAGGTCCAGTTTTCCATGCTCAGCGGCACGGTCCAGCTGTTTTCCCCTGTCACCGAGACAGAGGCATCCAGAGCCGCGATCCCATCCGTATAGCGGTATGTGACCAGCTGGTTGGGGGCGTCCAGCTGGATACGGTCCTCCAGTAGGGTTCCTCCGCTGAGCTGACTGATGTGACTGGACTCGGCCCATGGGGCAAGCTCGTTCAGAGGAATGCTGTTTTCTCCCTCCGGCAGAAGGAAGGAGACGGGACGCTGTCCGGTCAGATCACAGAAGGTGACGCTGTCCTGGGGCAGCCGGATGGCCAGCAGGCGGTTGCCTCCGGCATAAACGGTCTCCAGGTTGGTGTTGCCACTGAGATCCAGAGCAGTGAGCTGATTGTCGGTGCAGTTCAGGAAGGTGAGTTCGCTCTGATTGGACAGGTCCAGGCTCTCAATCCGGGTGTGGTTCCACAGCAGGGTGTCCAGCTGCGTATTGTGAGACAGGTCGGCCTGTGCCAGGTCTCCACCCAGGACATGGAGAGTGTGGAGCTTGGGATTCCCGCTCAGATCCAGTTCCTGCAGAGGACTTCCTCCCCAGGCCAGGTAGCTTAGATTGGGAACGTCATGCAGGTCCCATTCAGATAGGTTAGAGTGGAATCAGTAGAGGTGTTCCAGCGCGGGTGCGCCGCTCAGATCCAGGGTTTCCAGCCTGGGATTTTCGTTGCAGGTCAAAGATGTCAGCGCAGGCAGATCAGGCAGCTCCAGGCGGACCAGATCATTTTCACTGCAATTGAGCTCTTCCAGTGCGTCAAACCACTCCAGGCCGCTCAAATCCTGAATCCCCAGCTTCCGAAGGTCCATCCGGGTCACCGCTTCCCGCTCCGCCTGGGAGAGGGCGCCGTCTCCATCGGTATCTTTCCCTTGCACCCAGCGCAAAAACGCCGGGTCAGGAAAAGAAGCAGAATCAATGGGAACAAGCCCTGATTCCGCGCTGCCGGTCATGACCATACCCGTAGTGATGCTCAGCACCATCAGCAGGGCGAGTCCTTTTTTCCATAATTTCATCGCAAGTTCCTCCTTGTAAAATAGCAAGCGGGTGTGTTTTTTGCCGCTAGGAAAAGTATGGAGAAAATGAAAGGTAGATTCGGTTGTTTATGCAACGAAAAACAAAATTTTGCCGCGCTCCCCGCGTTCCTCTGGAATTGACAAATCCCCCTTCTTTGGCTATGGTTATTCTAGGCGTGTAAGAGATTGGAAAGGAGCCGGATGGATATGACAGACGCGGCAAATATGCTTCCCGTTTTAAAGCAGAGCCTGCTGTTCCGGAACATGGAAGATCGTGAAATTCTGGAGGCGCTGGAAACCATCGCATCCCACCGCCGGGTCTATCCCAAGCGCACCCTGGTGATGCGGGATGGGGACCCTATGGACCAGGTGGGCGTCATCTTATCCGGAAATCTTCATCTATTCCACATCGACGCCAACGGAAACAGCAACTTAATGGAGAACCTGGGCAAAGGGGAGTCCCTGGGCCTGCTCAACGCCATTGGCGGATACCGCCTGCATATTTCCGCAGAGACCACGGAACAGACCGAAATTCTATTTTTAAATGTCAGCCAGCTCCTTCGAAAAAATGTACTCACTGCGCCGGTCCAGATCCGTTTTTTGCAGAATCTCACCCTTGCGGTGGCTCAACAGGCCCATCGGCTGACCCGGAAATTGGAGGACAGCATCCGCCGCTCTACCCGGGACCGCCTGCAGGACTATTTGTCGGGCCAGTTTCATCAGGCTGGGAACCGCACCTTCTCCATTCCCTTGAACCGGCAGGATCTGGCGGACTTCCTCTTTGTAGACCGCAGCGCCATGTCCAACGAGCTGTGCAAAATGCGGGATGAGGGACTTTTAAAATTTGAGAAAAGTAAATTTGAACTCCTGATTGAGATGCCCATTACCGAAGAGGAACCGGATCCCAATCGCTGAGTGGATGACAGCATAAAAAATGTGCTCTGAAGCAGACTTCACGTCCTTCAGAGCACATTTTTTGTCTTTGGTTGTCTGGACAACCGTTCCGGTATCCCTTTCTTGCTATGATGAGATCAGCCTCAGGACACGCAGCCGTCTGCTGCCCGCACAGGAGGCGACTTCAAATCAATACAGGAGGAATCTTTTATGAAACAAAACGACCATCTGTCTTACACCATATTAGACGCAGAGTACCAGGTGCTTGACGCGGAGCAGCCGGTAAACCGGGGCGTTCGCCGAGGCATCCTCATTACGGCGCTGATTCTGGTGGCACTGGGCCTGTCCGCACTGATATTTCCAGAGGTGATCGGCACCGGACTTGCCTTTTTCATCACCGCAGGCCTGTTTCTGTACGGCTTATCCCAGAGCCTGCTTTTTTTCCAGGCTTCGAAAGAGATGCGCAGCGGCTGGACCTTAGCAACGGCCTTTTGTTGCTGGTATTCTCCTGGATCACCATGTTCAGCGCATTTATGGGTGAACTTGGGTTGCTGCAAATGATCTCCGCCATCTCATTCCTCATGGGACTTCTCACCGCATTCATCGGCCTGAGCCAGATCTCCGCCGCTATTACAGCCGGAAGCCAGCTGCCCGACCGCGGGTGGATCTTTCTGGGGGGAGGCCTGAATCTGCTGCTCAGCCTGTTCATGTGCATCAACCCCGTGGTCAGATGGTTCGCCCTGACCACAGCGTGGGGCATCTATCTGATCGCAGCCGCCATCGCCTTGCTGTTTCTTGTATGGTCAACACGGTCCAAGGCACACGCTTGACCGGGCCGATCGACAACCTGAATCCATGCTCCCATGTTCCGCCCTGACAAAAGCGCGTTGGCTGTGCAACCGCATGTATCTCCGTAACCTGTCATAATAAAACCATACCACAGCAAAAGAAAGGTGGATTCCGTATGAATTCCAAACTCAATATAACAAAAACCAAGCAGGAAACAACAGAGCTTCTCAACCAGAAGCTGACTGACGCCATGATGGCCGCCCTGAAAACCGTCCACAGCGCCGCTTCCCCCGACTCCACAGATCTGGAGGACCTGGCCTTTCAGCGCAAAGGCCAGGAGGTCCTGGGCCGCCTGATGTCCCCGCCCATCGGCTTTAGCTGGGAGCCCTTTCCCCTGGACGAGATGCCCATGGCCTGGGTCCGTCCGGAGCGTGGACATGTCCGCAGCAAGGTGATCCTCTATTGCCACGGCGGCGGATACACCAGCGGAAACCTGGGCTATGCCAGGGTATTAGCCGCAAAAATGGCCAGTGCAACAGGCTGTGAGGTTTTGGCCTTCCAGTATCGGCTGGCCCCTGAGTTTCCCTATCCCGCCGCGCTGGAAGATGCGCTGGCTGCCTGGGAGTACCTCATGCACCAGGGCTGGGGAGCCCGAGACATCATCCTGGCCGGAGACTCCGCAGGAGGCAATCTGGCCCTGGAGCTGACCCTCGCCCTCAAGGAGCAGGGACGCTTCCTGCCCGGACGGCTGGTTCTCTTTTCTCCCTGGACCGATATGACGGCCAGCGGCGACTCCTACACCCAGCGGGAAGAGCTGGACCCCATGCTCACCAACCGCTACATCCAGTCCGTTCGCAGCGCTTACGCCCCGGACGCCGATTACAGCCAGCCGTGCTTCTCGCCCCTGTTTGGCGATTTGACCGGGTTTCCTCCCACTCTCGTACAGGTGGGAGAGCGGGAGATCCTCTACTCCGATTCTACACGGCTCCAGGATGCTCTGATCGCCGCAGGCGTTCCCTGTGTTTTACAGAGCTGGCCGGATATGTGGCACGTCTTCCAGATGTTCCCCCTGAAAAGCGCGGGGGAGGCCATGACCGCAGCGGCAGACTTTCTCCATCAACTTGGATAGCAAAAAACAGTGCCTGCCAGATGGCAGGCACTGTTTTTTAAGGAACCTCTGAATAATAGACTTTGCCCTGTTCCTACTCAATGTATTAGCCGC
>ENA-OROH01001058-OROH01001058.1-human-gut-metagenome-genome-assembly--contig:-NODE-1058-length-28015-cov-2.745672_pt1 | contig 28015 bp, 30 predicted proteins | sample MGYA00242125_ERZ509042 | MGnify/ENA primary metagenome ERZ509042 (study PRJEB26280, sample SAMEA2338738) | human gut metagenome | biome: human gut; feature: human-associated habitat; material: faeces... | reverse complement strand
GCCGCTGGTACTCTGACGTGAGGAAGCGCACGGTTTCCTCTGTAATAGGGCCTTTAATCCGCTCATATATGGTGTTGTAGCCTGTCTGCATCCCGCTTGTATTGGCCGCAACAGGCCGTATCTCGCCGGCGCGATAGTCTGCGATGATTTTGACCGTATTCAGGCACAGGAACAGCGCCAGTGCAATCAGTGTATAGCGCCGCAGGATGCCTTTTCTGGCCTCCAAATAGAGAAAGTTCATGTTTGTCCCTCGCTTGGCTGGAAAAAGGTGTGCAGGAACACATCGTCCAGATTTGGGGATACCGGCTTTGCGCCTCGGAGCGGTTTCCCATCATCCACAATGCGCAGCAGATAGGAGCCATCCTGCTGCTTGATATTGCTCACGCAGTAAGTATCCACCATCAGAGCCATATCCGCCTCGTTGACCGACACTTCCCACACCTTCCCCTGGATACTCTGTTCCAGTTCCTGGGGCGTTCCCTGCATGACCAATGTCCCCCTCCGAAGCAGGAGGATTTCTTTGGCGATATATTCCACATCGGAAACAATATGTGTAGCTAAAAGGATGATGCGCCCCTTGGCCAGACGGGAAATGAGATTGCGAAAACGGATTCTCTCGCCTGGGTCAAGGCCTGCCGTCGGCTCGTCCAACACCAGAATTTCGGGGTCACCGAGCAGCGCCTGCGCGATCCCGACCCGCTGCCGCTGTCCGCCGGAGAAACCTTTCAGCTTTTTCTGCTTTTTGTCCTCCAGATCGACCATATGCAGAAGACCGTCTGTCTGCCGCTTGGCCTCAAATTTTGACAAGCCCTTTAAGCTGGCGATATAAAGCAAAAACTGCTTCGCTGTGAAATTCGGATAAACGCCGAAATCCTGCGGCAGATACCCGAGCTTTTTCCGAAACGCAGCACCCATGACCGCAATGTCCTGCCCATTTAGCAAGACACGTCCGGTCGATGGGGCGAGCAGATCCGTCATGATCCGCATCAGCGTCGTCTTCCCTGCTCCGTTTGGACCGAGCAAGCCATAGACGCCTGACCCGAGGGTCAGGTCGATCTGCTGCAGCGCGGCTGTATCGCCGTAGAGCTTGCTGATATGTTCGAAGGAAAGCTTCATAATTCCTTGCGCTCCTTTCTTTGATGGATGGCGACCAATAGTAACCCACCCAATAACAGCGCGTACCAGACACCCCAGACTCCAGGGGTCACACCGATTCTCCGTCCGCGCATCCATTCTGCAAAAAATCCATACCGAACAAACCAGAAGAATTCAAACTTTTTCAGCACAGCGGCATTGATAAAATAGCTGAACGCAAACGGAACTCCGCAGATGCACATGGCCGCCGGCTGATTCTTCAGACTGTCACATACAAATGCTGCAAAGAGGAAAAATCCAATTGTTCCGATGAGAACGATCGCCGTGCTGCGGAACCATGCATGATTCCAACCATCCGGTTGGGGAAGCCTGCCGGAAATGAGAATTGACAGCGCATGATTTCCGGCTGCTAACAGCACAGCACCAGCCGAAGCGGCAATGCTCCCGGCAATCAACCGGTTCCGGAACAGCGTGATTCGACCATAGGCGGTGCTGTTGATGACGGGAAAGACTCCTGTTTCACGATCCGCGGAAAACAGACGGATCAGAACGAGCAGAACCAGAAAACCGAGCGTTACGGAGCCTATCTTATTCCAGAATTCTGCGGATAAGGACCAGAACGCATCGCTGCGGGTCTGGAAATCGAAATAGGCGAGGACGACCCGGACGAATAACCCGGCGCCCAGAACGAGCCAGTAAAGGGAATTTCGAAAATAGCGGGTCAGTTCAGTTTTCATGTCGTCGCCTTCCTCCGCCAGATCCTCCAAAAGATGAAAAATTCCAGAAGGATCATCCCAATCTCCAGCAGGACCGGTTTCCATACGTCCAACCATAAATATGGAAAGACCCACGAATAGCTCTCCTGCAACAGATACCCACCGAAGCCGAACCGATAGAGCGCGTCGATCGGCACGCGAAGGAACTCCGGCAGCTGAGGCCCGACAGCGGAATACGCAAAAAACAGCAGATAGCTTCCGCCGCAGAGGAACAGACTGAGCGCCGTCCGCCGCGTCAGCGCAGCGACGATAAGAATAAACCCAGCGAAGTATAACGCGCCCAGAAGCAGAAATCCATACTGGAGCGCACAGTACGCAAGATTGGACATCGGCGGCAGCGCCGTATCCGCAAAATACACGCATCCGGCAACAGGGGAAAGGGCACCTTCGAACCCGAACGCGCCGCCGTTTACCAGCAGACTGGCTGCGCCGATGATGAAAACAACGGCCGCGCAATAGAGGACTGTAAACGCCGTTTTCGCTCTCCATGTGTACCGGCGGCCAAGTGCTGCCGTCCCGACAAGATCGTCCGTCCGGTATTCCCTTTCACAGCAGACCAGCCGTGGCAATCCGACCGCAAGCAGAAACGCCGTCAGCGTCGCGCCATAGGAATAGATATTCTGCTGAACAAACAACCACTTTTGCTGTGCATCATAGAGCGCGCTGTAATTCTGTTCCGAGATTTCTGTGTATAGCCCCAGCAGCAGATACAGACCGCCGAGGAGATACGCGACCCAGACCTCGCGGAACGCCCGGTGCTTTCTGGCTTCATCCGATATAAGCCATGTCATAATGCTCCCTCCTTCGTTGAACATTGTATACAAGAATGCCGTATAAAATCAGTCCGATAGCCGCCAGCACAGCGTAGGCAGCGGTGGAGCAGAGCTGCAAAAGCCGGTCAAACGGCAGTACCGTCACGAGGAAGCAAAGTGCCGCCCAAAAGACGAGTGCAAGCAGGGATAGCCCTTCCGAATTGCGGAGCGAAGCAGACAAAAACAGGAGCAGCGCACAGAGATAAATGTCCGGTACCGCGCCGCAGAGCGCCAGCCGCAAAAACGCCTCACCCGCAGAAACGTGCAGCATCACGGAAAGGAGCACCAGAGCGCCGAACATGCAGCATGAGATCACGACAGACCGCGCAGCCAGCATCTCCGGATAGGAATACGGAAATGTAGCCTCCAATTCACGCATGTTCTGGTTACTGGCGAGCACATACCGGTGGAACAGCAGGAGCATCGGCATGGGCGCGGTACAGAAAATCGTCAGCATCGGCATGGACAAAGCCCTGACGCTGAGCAGACCGAAAATCAATGCACCCGCGAAAAGCCCAAGCAGCAGGCCTGCGTTTATTTCACCTGCGGCGATCCGCAGCAGCGTGAAGACCGGTGTCTGCCGGTCCCTCGGCTCCGGCATGGACGCTTGCAGAAGCTGGATGGTGTGCCTAATTTCTCGTTCCATTCGATCGTTCATGGAAAATCCTCCCGCAGTTCGTTTGAAAGTGTGTTTCTGGCCGCGCGGAGCCGGGACTTGATGGTCGGCAGCGGTGTGTTCGTCATTCGCGCGATCTCTTTTGCGGTAAATTGGTGAAAATAATGCAAGATCACTGCCTCCCGCTGTGCGGCAGGCAGCTTCTCCAGTGCGGCTTTTACGGACAGGGAGACCGCTGCCATATCTTCAAGCGAGGCAGCCGGATCGGGTCGGTCGAACATGGTATCTTCCGCCTGAACGATTTTCTGTCGAAAGCGAAAGTAGTCCATGCACTTGTTATGCGCGATCGTAAACAGCCAGCTGTCAAATTTCCTCCACGGCGTATAGCTGCCGATGCTCTGCATCATTGCGATAAAAACATCCTGCGTCAAGTCATAAGCGTCCTGCTCATGCCCGGTCAATTTGAAAACATATCCGTAAATTCGCGGATACCAGCGGCGAACCAAAAGCTCCAGTGCGCTCTTATCTCCGCCTTTGATCCCGTGCACCAGTTCGCGATCGCTATATTCCACTGCCTCACCGCCTTTTCTGTCAGTATAACGAACGAGAGTACCCAAAGGGATGAAAGATATTTTATAAAAATTATAACAGGTCCTTGCGTGTGTTTCCAACTGTAATATTTGAGCGCTTTTATATTTTAAGGCAACACCGGAGCGCAAAAACTGCGCATCAGGAACCAAAGAAACGGCTTTATCTGGAGTTCACGCAAAAAGCAACCGCCCTGCAAGTCGTGATCGATTTAACATACAAGACGATAACTTGCTTCGCGGATGCCTGCCTTATTGAAAGCGCGATCTCTGATCTTGTCTCCAAACCTGCCGATTATACCGCGGTCGATGCAGCCATCGAAAAGGCAAACGCTCTGAACAAGGACAACTACAAGGACTTCTCTGCTGTAGAAGCTGCTGTCAAGGCTGTTGTCCGTGACAAGAACATTACCAAGCAGAGCGAGGTAGATGCCATGGCAAAAGCCATTGAGGACGCTATCAATGCTCTGGTTCGGAAAAGCTCCGGTGGCGGCAGCAGTTCTCCCAGCTATTCCGTGACCATCCCTAACAAAACGGAGAACGGCACTGTGACCGTTAGCCCGCGTTCTGCAGAAAAGGGCGATACTGTGACCATCACTGCTAAGCCTGACAGCGGCTATCAGTTGGATGACCTTGCCGTGACCGACAAGAATGGTAAGGGGCTGAAACTGACCGATAAGGGCAACGGCAAATATACCTTTACCATGCCCGCCAGCAAGGTAACGGTTACGCCGACTTTCGTAAAAATCGCACAGCAGCCGACTGGAAAAACATTTTCTGATGTGGAAAAGTCGGACTGGTTCGCGGATGCGGTTGCCTACGTCACTGACAAGGGTCTGATGAACGGCACCGGCAGCGATACGTTCTCCCCGAATGCGTCCACCACCCGCGGTATGCTGATGACCGTTCTGGCACGCTACGCAGGCACGGACACCACCGGCAGCAAGCCGTGGTACCAGAAGGGCATGGAGTGGGCGAAGGCCAACGGCGTGTCCGATGGCACCAACCCGGAAGTAAACATCACCCGTGAGCAGCTTGTTACCATGCTGTATCGCTACGCCGGTTCCCCGAAGGCTAACGGTTCGCTCGACAGCTTCTCCGATGCCGCAAGCGTAAGCAGCTACGCTGTCAATGCAATGCAGTGGGCGGTTGCCAACGGCATTGTCAACGGCTCGAACGGCAAGTTGAACCCGCAGAACAACGCAACCCGCGCAGAGGTTGCCGCAATTCTCATGCGCTTCTGCGAAATGAGCAAGTAAACCTCATACAGACAAAAAGCACAGCTTCAGCTGTGCTTTTTCTGTTCCTCCCCCATTTCGATCTATATATTATAGAGGTAGAAGCTCCTGAGATATTCTCAGGAGCTTACTTTTTGTCCGCAAGGAAAAGTAGAGTCTGACCTTCGGGGACGACCGTATCCGTGAAGCCGTGGAGAAGTACAACGCCAAGCTGCTGATCCTCGACCGGATGAGTTCTTATATCGGCGGCGACTGCTCGATGAACAACGCCAACGAAACAAGAGCTGAGTTCAACCACCTGATTGCCGTTGACAAGGACACCGGCTGCGCCATCATTATCATCGCCTATATGAACTCGATGTACCGTGTGACGATGTGGTAGACGCGAAAGTGTTTGTCATTGACGATTTAACACATTCAAAAAACACTGGATATCTCGATGGTATCCAGTATTTTTCTTGGCGAGGATAGATTAGATGGTTGCGAAAGTGGAGATAGAAGCTCATGCGTATGGCGAATTTATTTGGGTACGGTTTCAGCAAAAAACTCACTAAGCGATATATCCAGTGCCTCGCAGATACGCTCGATGGTATCCAGGCTTAACTGATTACCGCGTTTCTTAGCAGCGCGGATAGTAGATTCGGACAAATCACATATTTTAGAGAGCTGACAAAGGGTAAGTCCGCGTTCGTCTGCAAGTGTCTGTACACGGTTAATAGTATTCAAGTCAATGACCTCCTCTGAGAGTGTTAAGGATTAGTTGAGTACACGACCTACAATAGAAAACCTGGCTAATGGAGATACGAGCTTCGGCTCGTATTTTTTATTGTACGAAATCAGAACAGACTGCATATGGAGTGTGCCGTCGCTGTCAGTAAAATCGTAACGTTCGGCTTCGCAAGGTTCCTGCTCATCATACATCTTGATGTAGCCGTCGCCGTCATACATGAAGATGCCGACCTCACCTGGGGACAGTTCACTGCATTCCTGAATCCATGCGATTTGACCATCGTGATAAACTGGCTCCATACTATCGCCACAGACACGAACACCAAAATCAGCTCGATCAGGGACCGCACTCTTAGGGAAAGAGATAGTTTCAAAATTCTCTTCATCGAGGAATGTACCAGTACCAGCCGAAACGGAAAGCGTGCTGATTGGCATATCAATGCATTCTTCTTCATAGGAGTGCCTGGCAACGACTCTGTATTTTCCGGTAGCTATCAGATCGTCACGATACTCGCGCAGCTTCCGCAATCCTTCTGGGTTCAGCTGTGCGGCAGCGCGCGTGAAGAAGGAGATATTTTCGTCTATGCCAAGAGCCTGCATAACGGCAATGAACTGATAGATGTTCGGAACAGAAGCTCCGGTTTCCCATTTGCTGATAGAAGCGTTGGTTATAGATATACCATGGATTTCAAGCAGTATACGCAGATCTGTCAGACTCATTTTATTTGCCGCACGGAAATCTGCAATTTTTTGCCCGATGATATTATCTTCCCTTTCAGAAACAGCATTATAGCCGGTATTGAAATCTTTGAAGTTGATAATCTTGCTGGAACGGTTAGCCTTTTTCATGGTCTGTTCCTCCCTCTGTGTTTATGCTTATATTATATAAGTCGGAAAGAGTAGTGTCAAGAAAGAATTGAATAAAACGATACAAATGCACGATTGACATATCGTATAACGAAATGATATGCTTAAAGCACAGAAAGCGAGGTGAGTGGCAATGAGTGCCGATCGTGCAATATTGCATAGTGATATGAACGCGTTCTACGCATCGGTTGAAATGATGCTTGATCCCAAACTGCGAGGCAAAGCGGTTGCAGTGTGTGGATCAACAGAGAACCGGCATGGAATCGTTTTGGCAAAGTCAGAGCTTGCAAAGCGAGCTGGGGTCAAAACCGGCATGGTAAACTGGGAGGCAAAGCAGCGATGTAAAGACCTGATTCTTGTTCCGCCGCAGTATGACCAGTATTTGAAGTATTCAAAGCTAGCACATGAGATTTATTACCGTTACACCGATTTGGTGGAGCCGTTTGGAATGGACGAATGCTGGCTGGATGTGACCGGCTGCGAGATATATGGCAAACCATTGGAGATTGCAGAGGAGATTCGGCAGTCGGTGAAGGAAGAACTGGGGCTGACGGTGAGTATCGGCGTATCATTCAATAAGATATTTGCCAAGCTGGGCAGTGATCTGAAGAAACCAGATGCAATTACCGTAATCACAAAGCAGAACTTCAAGAAAAATATTTGGCCACTGGCCGCATCAGAGCTGCTCTATGTAGGCAGCGCCACAACGAAGAAGCTGGCCAGCTACGGTATCAAGACAATCGGTGATCTGGCTGCAACGGAGCCGAGCACGCTGAAATATATGTTCGGCATCAATGGCCTGAAGCTCTGGCGATATGCAAACGGTACGGACGAGTCTCGCGTGATGCAGAAGGATTTTATCAGTCCGGTCAAGTCAGTAGGACATGGCATTACCTGTACGGCTGACCTTGATAACGAGGAAGAAGTATTTCATGTGCTGCTGGAATTAAGCCAGGATGTTGGGCACCGCTTGCGCGTACATGGGCTGGCAGCTACCGGCGTTCAGATTTTTGTGCGAAACAAGAGTCTTTACAGTACCCAGTATCAGTACAAACTGCCGTTCAAAACGCAGCTGCCCTCTGAAATAGCCGCAGCAGGCTTCCAGCTATTCAAAGAGCATTATATATGGACTGAAAAAGTTCGCGCAATCACCATTCGCGCAATCGACCTGATACCTCAGACAACAGAAGAGCAGCTTTCACTGATGGTCGATTATGAGCGGCGAGATCGCAGAGTGCGGCTGGAGGATGCGATCGAAGATCTGCGTCGTCGTTTCGGCAAAAAATCTCTAACGTATGCTGGCCTGCTTGGCAATCTGAAGATGCCGGATGATGGACGCGATAGCGTAAAAATGCCGGGACTGATGTATCAGTAGAAAAAGATAAATCTTTGGAGTAAAGACTATGGAACACACAGTTAATTGGGAAAAGGTCTATGTAGACACCCTGGTACGCCATACGAAGGATGGCGGCAGCATACCGCTATCTATCAAATTCTCCGATGGCAAGACCTATGAGATCGACCAGGTATTAGGCAGAAAGAGAGCCGCCGCGAGTAAAGTCGGAGGAACCGGCATTCGGTACTCCATCCGGATCGGACAGCATCGTACATTCCTCTTTGAAGATGAAGGCTTGTGGTTTGTTGAAGCCAAAAACCTCCATGTGTAGGAGGCGCTGCCTATGCCGTATCTGACAGTACAAGAAATCGAAAGAATTGCCGGACGGATCGTTCAGGCGTATCGCCGCTATTGTGTGCAGCAGAATCAAACGGTAACGAGAATCGACCCTGAAATTGTTACAAGCAATGTGCTTGGCCTCCAGATCGCATATCATAAATTATCGCGGTTTGGGCATGTGTTGGGCCTGACTTGTATGCTTCCGGTTCAGATTCAGGTGTATGATGATGTTGAGCACCCGGTATATGCGCCCTTGGACGGCAGGACGGTTTTCGTTGACGAGAGTTTGAGAAGCGAAAACGCAAATATCGGGCGTCACAATTTCACGCTTATGCACGAAGCCTGCCATCTGGTATACGGAATGCTGTATCCAGAAACCTATTTAGGCGTTCAGCTGCGCAGAGTCTATTACAGCCTGCGTTTTGCACCACGAAACGTGACGCCAGACTGGGAAGAATGGCGTACCAATATGCTGGCTTCAGCAGTGCTGATGCCCAAAGACCTAATCCTGCAGTATATGCAGGAGTATGGCTTAGGAAAGAAAATGCGTATGGTCAATCGAATATTTGCGGCAAGGCAGTATGAAGCATTTTCGCAGATTGCAGATAAGATGGGGGTCTCCAAAACGGCGCTGGCAATTCGAATGAAGCAGCTGGGCCTGGTAGATCGAAACGACCTGAATAATCCGTACAGTTTAATCGATATTTGCTGTGATGAAACAGATAGATAGATTCTCAGAGGAGGTATTTCAATATGGCAAGACTTGATGTAAAGACGCAGGACCCGGAACGCTATGCGCAGGTGAAGGCGGAGCAGGAAGAATTGAAACTTCAGTTCAGCATGGCGGCTTTCGGCACCAGCGTTGCGCGGCTCTGCCCATACTGTGAGCATAAGATCGAGATTTTGTATCGTGGGGCACATGGCCCTTCAAGGGCAAAATGCCCGAACTGCGGTGAGGAAGTAGTGTTTCCACCGATTGCCTTTCGGCTGTATACCGCATAAGCCGATTGAATTGAATATGGAGTAACAAGATTGTGCCCCGGAGCCACTTGATGTGCTGACTTCCATTGCGCCACTTGATTTGCAACCTGTGCTTTAGAAAGCACGGTTCGATCATTGTGGCGATAGGTTAGCAGATCAAGTGGCTTTTTTTGCGCTCATTTGGTTCCAGAAAGGAACGAAATGAGCGTTTTTTACTGGCTGGCGCTAATCGCCGCATATCCGTGATCACCTTTGATTTTTTCAAAAAAATTTCAAAGGAGATTGCAAGATGAAAACGACTGTGCTGGTCTTTGTTGATCGAGAGAATACAAGTATGGGAATGCGGATTGCCTCTCAGGAGGAATTCACGCAGATACTGATTAAGAATAAGGAACTGCCTTTACAGGAACGCAGGCTGTTTACCAAGGATGTAATTGCTGATACGGATGGATTGGATGTCATGTACATCGAAACAGGCTTGCCGGATTATCAGAAGTGGAACAGCAAGCAAACTTACAGAAACAAAATTCAGAATGAAAGAAGAAAGTATAAGTTTCTGTCTACAGACACGCTTTGTGCAAATGAAGATGCAGGCGATTTGACTGACTTTATTGCAGATAGCTTTTGCGTAGAGAAGGCTGTAGTTGAGAAAGAAACTATGCGCCAGCTGCGTGCTGCGCTTGAAAACTGGAAGCCATGGGCGAATGAGGTTCTCAGATTCTATTTGAATGGCAGAAAACATAAGGCATGCAATTATTTAAGGGAGAAATATGATATTCCGGAACATCAGGCAAGATACCGCGTAAAGCTGTTTGAAAAATTTATTTTGAATTTTTTCAAAAATGATTATCAGTTTTTGGACTCGAAGGTTGTAGTTGATTAGTGAGAGGATAAATTTGAGGAGGGTCGATATGAATACTTACAAGAGAAATCTCATCTTGCGCGGAGATATTCTCTATGCCGAGCTGGGTATGGCGGCTGGCTCTGAGCAGGCTGGCTTTCGTCCAGTAGTCGTCATTCAGAATGATGTTGGTAATCGTTATAGTCCAACGGTTATTGTTGCACCGCTGACCAGCAATATCAGAAAAAACATTTTACCGACTCATGTGCATGTAGGTCGAGAGAGTGGTGTACGTCCCTCTCTGGTCTTGCTGGAGCAGCTGCGGACGGTCGATAAGTGCAGACTGGGAGATAAGATCGGCCATGTAAGCAAAAGCGTTATGCACCAGATTGATGCAGCAGCGGCTATCAGTCTTGGTTTGCGCTCGTTGCAGAAAGACGAGGTGTGACGATGAATGTCGAATTGAATACCGCTGTGGTAATTGATGACTGGCAGGCTGTTGTAAACCGTACTGTGGCGAATTACTTCGATTCGCTTGGCTTTGAACATATGGATCAGGTCCTGGATATGCGCGTCTTTGATCTGCTGAATATGAACCTGCTCGATGCAGTACGAGTCGAGGAAATTATCGTTTGCCTGTATCGCAGTCTGAATCCGAATATCACAGTAGACGAAGCGATGTACTGTGGGGCAATGAATCAGTGCTTCGACTACACCGGATGGAGAAAGGTTCACAGGCAGCTTGAAAAGATTACGGTCGGGGATTTAGTCCTTACGGAGAACATCAACCTCAGAGCGATTCAGCATTTTTATGATGCTATCCGAAAGAAGTTTTTCAAGTCGAGAGAATATGACTGGTGTGAATACCGTTACACAAATTACCAGGACTATGCGGAGAAACGAACAGCAGGAGGTAAGAGAAAATGAATAGAGAAGAAAAAAACAATCTGGTCCCCGTCTGGGAACGGGCAACAATCACGCTGGAAGAAGCTGCTGCCTATACCGGCATTGGTGTCAGAAAGCTGAGAGAAATGACGGACGAGCCGACCTGCGATTATGTCATGTGGGTTGGCAACAGGCGAATGATTAAGCGCCGGAAACTGGATGAGTATCTGGAGAACGCATACTCCGTCTAATGCAACTGTGTGATTTGCTTCCGACCACTGCATTTGTACATTGGGAAAACGGGACGTCATTGTTTATGCTATTCCCGTAAGAAAAATTTGATGAAGGAAGGGAAAAACAATGGTATCGAAGAAGAAAGTCAAATCAAAGAACGGCGTTCGCTTTGACAGTAAGCATATCAGGCTGCGCACAGGCGAAAGTGAAAAAGACAATGGCACCTATGTTTACCGCTGGACGGATAAAGTCGGGAAACGCCATGCAGTATATGCTCCCACGCTGGCTGATTTGCGAGAGCAGGAAGAACAGATCATCGTAGACCGGCATGACGGTATTAAGACGAATGTAAAGAACATCACCGTAAACGATCTCTTTGACCTGTGGGTTCAGGTGAAGAGAGGCGTTAAAGACAGCACGATGAAGAACTACATTTATATGTATGAGATGTTCGTGAAGCCGACTTTCGGAAAGAAAAAGCTGACACAGGTTAAGAAATCAGATGTACGCCGGTTCTACAATCAGCTTGTTGATGAGCGCATCTTGAAAATCTCTACTTTGGACGGCATTCATAACGTGCTCCATCAGGTCTTTGCAATCGCTGTCGATGATGATATGACCCGGAATAATCCGACCGACAATATGCTGCGTGAGCTGAAATCGGCACATGGTCACGAGGTGGAAAAGCGAAAGGCGTTGACCGTTGAGCAGGAAAGGATCTTCCTTGAATATCTCAGGAATTCGCCGCGCTACAATCACTGGTATCCGGTCTTTTATATCATGGCAAACACCGGGATGCGTGTTGGCGAGATTACCGGCCTGCGCTGGTGTGATGTGGATTTCAAGACAGGACTTATCAACGTGAACCATACGCTGGTCTATTACAATCATCGTGATGAGCATGGCTGCTATTTCTCTATCAATACACCCAAAACCAAAGCTGGTATCCGCGAAATTCCAATGACAGAGGGCGTTGTCGAAGCATTTAAGATGGAGAAAGAGTATCAAGAAGAAAATAATATCATTAGTGTCAGTCATATCGAAGGTTATTCTGATTTTATCTTCGTCAACCGATTCGGAGAGGTACAGCATCAGGGAACACTGAATAAGGCACTGCGCAGAATCATGCGCGATTGTAATGGCGAAATCCTTGAAAACAATGACATTGACGATGAGCCGGTGCTCCTCCCATGTTTCAGTTGTCATGTACTGCGGCATACTTTTGCAACGCGTATGTGCGAGTCTGGACTGAATGTAAAGGTCGTACAATCAGTGCTAGGCCATGCGGATGTAACCACCACTCTCCAGATTTATGTTACGGTGTCGAACGAAATGAAAAAGAGGGAGATTTTAACCTACAGTAACTATATCCGGACGGGAGAGCGACAGGTACAAAATATATAAGCACAAAACGGGATCTGCCAAGACGATGAAAAATCGCCTGACAGGTCCCTTTTTCAAATTCGCACATTTCTCATATTGAATTTTTTCGTCTATACTGAATCTCGTTAAAGGAAAGCGAGGTGAGAAAAATGAAAAACAGCCTGGAAATTATGTTCCCAGAGGTCGCAAAACAGTGGTCAACGCGCAATTTTCCTTTGCTGCCGAAGGATGTCAGCTATGGTTCCAATAAAAAGGTTTGGTGGCGTGGAGAGTGCGGACACGAATGGCAGGCAAGTCCTCATAGCCGAACCGGAAAAAATTCTCCCGGTTGTCCGTACTGTTCCGGAAACCGTGTGCTTGCCGGTTTTAATGACCTTGCATCGAGGTTTCCGGAGATCGCGGCAGAATGGTCGGAGAAGAATTATCCCCTAAGACCAGACGAGGTAACAGCATTCAGCAATAAGAAAGCGTGGTGGAAAGGAAAATGCGGGCATGAATGGTATGCTCTGATTTCCAGCAGATCGGATGGGCATGGCTGTCCCTACTGCGAGGATCATAAACTGCTGAAAGGCTTTAACGACTTTGCTTCACAGTACCCGCAGCTTGCTAAGGAGTGGTCAGAGAAGAACAAGGTCGGAGCAGATGCAGTTACATCAAGCAAGGCGGGGCTTTTCTGGTGGCATTGCCCATCCTGCGGAGGAGAGTACAGCGCGTGGATTTCATCAAGAATGGATGGCAGCAGATGCCCGTACTGCGCTGGACGAGTGGTAGAAGAAAAACTGAACAGCCTGTCAAAGACCCACCCGGCAATAGCAGTAGAGTGGAATTGCGAGAAGAACGGAACAATTACACCAGATCAGGTTTCGGCCTTGTCAAAGCAGGAATACTGGTGGAAAAGCAGCTGCGGTCATGAATGGAAAGCAAAAATCTATGATCGAACGGTGCGAAAAGTGCCATGTCCAAAGTGCGAGCAGGAATTTGTTTATGTACTCCCTCAATTACTTGTCATGCTGTATACAGGACAAAACCATTTGAAAGTGGAGTTCGACACAGATGACTTGACGGGAATCCGCATGGAAATGTATATCCCGGAGTTGAATCTGGCTATCGAAGAAAGAAGTACCGATGAGCGAAATCATGAGCAGAAGGTTAAGAGGTATATTTGCGAGATGCAAGATGTTCGCTATATCTTGTATGAGCCATTCAAGTCGGCAGAAGATGCGGCAGCATTTATCCGAACGATTTTGAAAGAGCATCATGTACATATTAAAACGGCTGCGGCAGACGATATAGCGCTGTGCAGGGAGAAATATAACTTGCTGAAGAGGAGAAAATTAAGATGACAGATGATATGAGATTGTTGTTGCGGATTCTTTTGGAACAAGAGCTGAGGGAGGCAGAACCAGAGATGCAGCGCCCCAGAAAGAAACGGGAAGCAGAGCGGGAGGATGGAATCGATTATGCCCCGGCTGAGAGCAGAGAAAAAACGAAAAGAACAAAAGATACCATGAAGGAGGAGCGATCTGAGGATCTTCAGCAGGCGAGAAGTGATATGTATTCCACTCATGAAAATGTCGCTTATAACATGAAGAAGGTTCCAATCTGGGAGAAATACGCTTTGTCATTATCCGAAGCAGCTGAATACTTCCACATCGGTACAAGAAGACTTCGACAGATCATTGCAAAGGACAAGTATGCCAAGTATCTGATCTGGAACGGCGGACGGGTATTCTTCAAACGAAAAATGTTTGAAGAATATCTGAATAATGAGGTTCAGCTGTTTAGTAATAACAACACTGAATCGTGAGGTGCTGAAATGGCTAGGGAACGAAGAGATAATAAGGGACGTCTGCTTCTGACAGGAGAAGCTCAGATCAGAAACGGCAGCTATACATTCCGATATACGGACGAGAACGGGGTTCGCAAAAGCATAACCAACTGGAAGCTGCTCCCGGAAGATCAGCCGCCCAAAGGGGATACAAATCCGGAATGTCTGCGTGACATGGAGAACAGGATTACCGACCGGCGCACAAAAGCAATGCCTAAGAAAACGAAAACGGTCAATGCGTTTTGGCAAGAATATATTTCTATGAAATGCGAGATCGCGGAAACAACGCTGGTCCGGTACATTTATCTTTATAACAAGCATGTAAAGAACGAGTGGGGAAAAAGACCGATCCAATCTGTTCGATATTCTGATGTGAAGCGGTTCTATATCAGCAGGCTCAAACATGGCTTGAGCCTTTCTACGCTTGGAAATCTGAACAATGTAATTCACCCAGTGTTTGAGCTGGCCTGTCGAGAGCATTATATCGCCGCTAATCCGGTTGATGGTGTTTATCAGGAGTTCAAAAAAAGAAAGGACTGGGAGCCGAAACACAGAGATGCCTTAACCGAGGAAGAACAGGATAGATTGCTTTCTTATGTTGCTCATACGCTGGATTATCGTGAATTACTGCCTGTTTTGACCGTATTTCTCGGAACCGGTATTCGCTCCGGCGAACTTGCGGGTCTTACCTGGGATGATATTGACTTCAAAAAGAATACGATCAGCATCAATCATACGATGAACTATACTGCTACCCTGGACGGAACGTGTAAGTACACTGTGACTGTGCCGAAGAGTAATACGGGAAAGCGGGAGATCCCCATGCTGACAGAAGTGAGGGACACGCTGCTGGCACTGTATGAAAGAAGAAATGATTTCAATGCAGATAATCAGATTGTCATTGATGGCTATACGAATTTCGTCTTTCGTGATCTGTACGGTCGCGTTTACTCGAATCATCGAATCAACCGTCAGCTTAAAAGAATTACGGCGAAATACAATCAGGAGGAACACGCCGAGGCAGAACAAGAAGGCCGAGAGGAAAAGCCCCTTCCCCCGATCACATGTCATGTATTGCGGCATACATTCTGTACGAGGATGATTCTGGGCGGAATAGACTTGAAAACAGTTCAGATTATTATGGGGCACGCAGATGCCGAAACAACCATGCGCGTTTACGCAAACGTGACCAAAGCGCAAGCCCAGAATGAGATGATGCGAATGGAGGGAAAGATGAAGCTGAAGTAGAATTAAGTGGACTTTTGAATGAAGAAAAAGTGGATATGGGAAATGCGAAAGTGGATATTGAGAATGAAAAAGTGAACATTGAAAACGTGCTTTCCGAGAAAGACAGTAATTTCTCAGTAAAAACGACGGTTCATATTCATAGACTCTTTTGTGAATGCTATCCTAATAGTTGTCCACAGGAGATGCGGGAGGTTTGACGGTTACGTTATAATTTGAAAAATACGATTGACATACGAGATAAACAGGGCTATGCTTGTATTGCAAAAAAGCAAGCTTTTGACAGTGCATAAGGAGGAATTATCATGGCATCACTTTTTCCAAGAGAGGAACACGCCGAAGCACTGTTCCACAGAATTCTGAGCAATCCGGGTGCAGAGCAGCAGTTGTACGAAACCTTCTGCATGGAGCAGGAGAATGCATCGTTTGAGGATGGCGGCGGTGCAGAGTGCAGCTTTGCGAAAGCGCTTTTGCAGGCTTACGAGAACCGCGATATTTCCGCGCTGACGATTGCGCTATGCAATAACACGATGTTCGATCTGCTGCGCACAGCCTATCTTATTCCGTATCGCTTTCATGGCAAAAACGGCGGGAATCCCAGACTGCTGACCGATGCGAACGGTGAGGTGCGCGAGGAATACCGCAATGCCGTCTCGGCACGAGAGCTGCGCAAGTTCCACGATATTTACCGTCAGCACCTGTCTGTACCGCGTGCGGCGCTCTACCTGGCCGATGGCAGTCATCTGCGCCACAAGTACACCAAGGACATGCAGGTGCGGGAGATGTATTCGCCGTCCCGCCGCGGCGTGCTGACGCTGTACGCGCTGCCGGATACGGTCGAGCAGGGTCTGACAGAAGCACAGGCGTACAACATCGTCTGGGACGCATTCAATGAAATTCAGCAGAGGTGTCCGACCGCGATGGTATTCTACGGTCAGGACACCGGCTGCAAGCTACAGGAAAATCACGATGAGCTGGGCGTTCTGCTGCCGCTTAAGGAGTTTGAGCATAACATCCTGCACCATCTCGAGCAGGTGGACGGCATTGTGCTGCGCTGTCGTGAGGAGATGATCCATCAGGCTGGCAAGGACTCGCTGCCGCTGTAGAAGCATAACAAAACCGCTGCTATGAGGAAAACTCACAGCAGCGGTTTTGGCTTGTCTGCAGAAAATCAGGTGCAGTAACGGAACATCTTATCCGTCATAATGCGGGCGAAGATCAGTCCGAGCGGAAGCGCGAGAATGATCAATGTGGCAGATGCGAATCACGAAGCGGAAATACTCAGGTTCATCGTACCGAAATTGTAAATTACACGGTAGAGATACAGACCGTGCGCTTGCTCGCCCGTCATGCGGGAGCAGGCGATTAAAAAGGGGAGTCAGCGGGTAGCCTTCAGGCGTGCCATAGCACGGGCCAGAGCCGCTTTGGAGAGATGATATTCACGAATACTCTGCTTCTGGCGCAGCCGTTCTTCCGCGCGCTCTTTGGCGCGTTCGGCACGCGCACGGTCGATTTCGTCAGGACGTTCGGCGCTGGATACCAGAAGAATGCAGTAGTCCGGCATAATTTCTGCGAAGCCGTCGCTGACAACGACCTCGTGCGGTGTGCCGTCTGTCTGGAACCGCACCGTACCCGGACGGAGTGCAGTAACGACCGGCTCATGTCCCGGCTGCACGCCGTATTCACCGTCGAGTGCAGGCATAGTTAAATTGGTTGCCGGTCCGGTGTAAAACTGCCGGTCCGGCGTGATGATCTCCAGATAGAAGGTGTTCTCCATCAGAGTGCCCCCATATCCTTGGCCTTTTTGTGGACCTCGTCTACCGTGCCGACCATGGAGAAGGCAGCCTCCGGATACTGGTCGAGTTCACCGCCGAGCAGCGCTTCAAAGCCGCTGATGGTGTCCTCAAGCGTTACATAGCGCCCTTCCAGACCGGTAAACTGCTCGGCAACCGAGAACGGCTGCGAGAAATACTGCTGCATGCGGCGGGCACGATCGACAATGCGGCGGTCGTCTGCACCAAGCTCCTCCATACCGAGGATGGCGATGATGTCCTGCAGTTCGCGGTAACGCTGCAGCAGCTCCTGTGCGCCGCGTGCGACCTTGTAATGCCGCTCACCGACAATATCCGGCTCGAGGATACGCGAGGTGGAATCCAGCGGGTCAACGGCAGGATAGATGCCCTGCTCGACAATCTTACGGGAGAGGACGGTCTTGGCATCCAGGTGGGTAAACGTGGTCGCCGGAGCCGGGTCGGTCAGGTCATCCGCCGGAACATAGACCGCCTGCACGGACGTGATTGCGCCGTCCTTGGTGGAGGCGATACGCTCCTGCAGAGCACCGACCTCATCAGCCAGCGTCGGCTGGTAGCCGACCGCCGAGGGCATGCGGCCCATCAGTGCGGAAATCTCCGAGCCTGCCTGTACATAGCGGAAAATATTGTCGATAAACAGCAGCACGTTCTGCTTTTTCACATCGCGGAAGTATTCAGCCATGGTCAGACCGGTCAGTGCAACGCGCATACGTGCTCCGGGCGGTTCGTTCATCTGTCCGAACACGAGCGCGGTCTTGCTCAGTACGCCGGATTCCGCCATCTCGCGCCACAGATCGTTGCCCTCGCGGGTGCGTTCGCCGACACCGGTGAAGATGGAGTAGCCGCCGTGCTCGGTGGCGATGTTGTGAATCAGCTCCTGAATGAGCACGGTCTTGCCGACACCGGCGCCGCCAAACAGACCAATCTTGCCGCCCTTGGCATACGGCGCGAGCAGGTCGATGACCTTGATGCCGGTCTCGAGAATCTCGGTCGTCGGGTTCTGCTGTGCAAAATCCGGCGGCGCACGGTGGATAGACCACTTTTCCGGTGCGTTAACATCACCCTTTTCGTCGATCGGCTGACCGAGCACGTTGAACATGCGTCCAAGGGTCGCTTCACCGACCGGCGCCTCAATGGTGTGGCCGGTGGACAGCACCTCGTCGCCGCGGCCGATGCCCTCACTCGGGGAGAGCATGATGCAGCGCACGGTGTCGCCGCCGATGTGCTGTGCGACCTCCATCATGCGCGGCTGTCCGTCCGGTGCAACGGAGAGTGCTTCATTTATCTCAGGCAGGCTGCCGCCGTCAAAAGCAACGTCCACAACCGGACCTGTTACCTGTACCACGGTACCTTTGCGTTTCATAGTAATTTCCTCACTTTCTATGCGCGTCTGCCGTCTGCGAGAAAGCGGACGGTCCGCGTCGGAATCGGACGGCGGGGCTGCGGGGTTTCCGCGGCGCTGCCCTGTGTGCCGCCGACGATCTCGGTGATTTCCTGCGTGATGGCGGACTGCCGTGCGCGGTTGTAGTGCAGCGACAGCGATTTGAGCATATCGCGTGCGTTGTCGGTCGCGGAGTCCATTGCCGTCATGCGGGCATTCTGCTCGGCACAGAAGGACTCGACCAGCGCGCCGAACAGCTCACCCTTGACGTAACCGGGCACGAGATGCTCGAGTACGCGGTCTGCCGAGGGCACATACTGCACCATCTGATGATACGGTCCGTGTTCACTCGGACGCGGCTCCCATGGGAATGCGTCAATGTCGAGCGGCAGCAGCTTCTGCACGCGCGGCTCAAGCCGCATAGGCGTTACCATTTCGGTGTAAACAACGTACACGTCGTCGAGCTGACCTTCGCGGAACAGACGGATGAAAATATCCGCAATGTCCCGCGCACGGGCAATCGTCGGGTCCTGCACGGTGAACATGAACTCGCCGTCTACGCGGATGTCGCGCTCGGCGAAGTATGCGCGGCCCATCTGACCGATGAGGAACAGCGTTGGATCGTCCTCCTGCGCAAGATGCTTTTCGGCCAGACGCAGCACGTTGTGATTATACGCACCGGCCAGTCCCTTGTCGCCCGTGATAACGATGTAGCCGGACTTGCGGCGCTTGACCTCGGGCCGCTTGTCGAAATAAATATGCTCGATTTCAGGGGAATGGTGCAGAATATCGGCAATCGTGGAGCTGATCTTGAGAAAATACGGCTGCACATTGTTCAGCTGCTGCCTTGCCTTGCGCAGCTTGGAGGACGAGATCAGGTACATCGCGTTTGTGATCTTGAGTGTTTGCTGCACACTGTCAATGCGGGTGCGGATCTCCTTTATGCCTGCCATGCTGCGCTCACCTGATCTTTATAGGTTTTCAGGGCCTCTCGGATCTGCTCGGCAGCCGTGCCGGTCAGGGTACCGGTGGACTGTATCTCTGTCAGCAGGGAATCGGGCAGACTGTCGGCAAATTTCTGCACAAAATCGCGTACCCGGTCGAGCGGAACATCGCTCAGCAGACCGTTGGTAGCCACATACAGGATAACCGCCTGCCGCCACACCGGCATCGGGTGACACAGCGGCTGCTTGAGGATTTCCATCAGGCGTTTGCCGTGCTCGAGGGCCTGCTGAGTGTCCTTGTCCAGATCCGAGCTGAACTGGGTGAATACCTCCAGCTCGCGGAAGCGGGCAAGATCGATACGCAGCGTACCGGCGGTTTTCTTGATGGCCTTGGTCTGTGCCGCACCGCCGACACGCGATACCGACAGGCCAACGTTGATCGCCGGACGCTGACCGGCAAAGAACAGGTCGTTTTCCAGATAAATTTGACCGTCCGTGATGGAAATGACGTTGGTCGGAATGTAGGCGGAAACATCGCCTGCCAGCGTTTCGATAATGGGAAGCGCGGTCATCGAGCCGCCGCCGTACTCCGGCGTCAGGCGGCAGGCACGCTCGAGCAGACGGGAATGCAGGTAGAATACGTCGCCCGGATACGCCTCACGGCCGGGCGAGCGGCGCAGCAGCAGCGACAGCGTGCGGTAAGCGACTGCGTGCTTGGACAGATCATCATACACGATGAGCACATCGCGGCCCTGACTCATGAAATACTCGCCGATAGCGGCGCCGGCATACGGCGCGATATACTGCTGCGGCGCACCGTCTGCTGCGGTGGCGGAAACAATGATGCTGTAATCGAGTGCGCCGTATTTCTCGAGCGTGCCGCGCAGGCGCGCCACTGTGGATGCCTTCTGGCCGATGGCAACGTAAATGCAGATCATATCCTGCCCCTTCTGGTTCAGGATGGTGTCGATGGCAATGGACGTTTTGCCGGTCTGGCGGTCGCCGATGATCAGCTCGCGCTGACCGCGTCCGATCGGCACCATCGAGTCAATGGCAAGGATGCCGGTCTGCATCGGCTGGTTTACCGGCTCACGCGATACCACACCCGAAGCCTCTCGCTCGATCGGACGGCGCTCGGTCGTTTCAATCGGTCCAAGGCCGTCAATCGGTTCACCGAGGGCGTTGACCGTGCGGCCGATCATCGCATCGCCGACCGGAACGTCAGCCGCACGTCCGGTGCGGCTGACCGCCGAGCCTTCATGCAGGCCGTTCTCGCTGCCGAGCAGTACCACGCCGACGCTGTCGCGTTTAAGGTCGAGCACGATGCCGTGCACACCGGTGTCAAACTGCACCAGTTCGCCGTATACAGCGCGGTTTAGACCGTAAACGGTGGCGATACCGTCGCCGACCTCGATGACCGTGCCGGTTTCGTCGCAGCGCGTGCGGTTGTCATATTGTTCAATCTCCTCGCGGAGAATAGATAAAATCTCATCTGAATGGTTCAATGGTTTTCACCCCTTTACAGGTCATGCGCCAGTGCGCGAAGCTGTCCGCGCACGCTTTTATCGTAGGTTACGCCGTCGATTTCGGCAGTAAAGCCGCCGAGCAGCGTGTCGTCCTGCACGATTTCAAACGTAACTGCACAATAACTGTGTCGTGCGCACAGCAGTTTGGCAAGCGAACGCAGCGATTCATCATCCGGTTCGCGGGCACAGCGAAATACGCACAGGCCCTCGCCGCTGTCGCGCAGCTCAAGCAGACGAAACTGCCGGACGATTTCCGGCAGGAGCGCAAAGCGGTTTTTGTCCGCCAGCAGCAGATAGAAGTGCTTCAGCTCGCCCATCGCATCAAAATCGGGCAGGCGGGACAGCACAGCCTTTTTCTCCCGCGCGGAAACGGCAGGAGAGCACAGTGCATCCCATAACGGCGCACAATCGGTCAGATAATCGGCGGTGTGCTGCAGATCGCTCAGCGTGCAGCCGGTATGGCGCAGTGCACCGGCATACTGTACGGCGGTCGAGCTCATCGTGCGGCCTCCGTTTCTTCACGCAGAAAATCGTCGATCATGGCGCGGTCGGTGTCGCTGTTCAGCTTGGCGGTGGTCAGCAGAACGAGAGCGGCAATCTCCTTTTTCGCGTCACGGAGCATCTGCGTCCGCTCGGACTCCCGACGGCGGGCAGCCTGCTCATCGAGCCGCTGCACAGCGGTCTGCGCCTCTGCGACAAGACGATCGTACTCCTGCTGACCGCGTGCGCGGGCGTCCTCGATGATCTGTGCGGCCTCCTGCTTGGCGGAAGCAAGCTGCGCGGCGTGCGCGGTCTGCTGCTGCTCGGCCTCGGCGAGACGCTTGTCCGCCTGATCGAGCGTATCCGACACCTGCTGCGCACGGTCATCAAGCATTTGGGTAATGGGGCCGAACAGGAATTTCTTCATCAGCACGAACAGGATGAGCAGATCAACAAACACCCAGATAATCTGCGAATTTAGATTGAGGATCATTCGATCTCACCCCGATCAATTCATGAAAATAAGCAGGATACCGATCAGAAAACCGTAGATGGCGGTTGCCTCGGCCAGTGCACAGCCGAGGATCAGGTTTTTGCTGATCTGGCCGGAGGCCTCCGGCTGACGCGCAATGGCTTCCGAGGATTTCGCGGTTGCATAGCCGATACCGAGACCGGCACCGATGCCGGTCATAACTGCAATAGCTGCACCAATAGCAATACTCATTTTTTGTGGTCCTTTCTCAGATAAAACAGTGCTTATTCAAGCGATTCCGACAGGAAAAGTGTTGTCAGGAATACAAATACGATCGCCTGTATCATGCCGTCGAATACATCGAAATACAGGCTCAGTGGAATGGGGACAACGACCGGAATGGCCATTTTGACCAGCTCCATGATAACGAATCCGGCGAAAATGTTGCCGAACAGTCGCATGCAGAGCGACAAGGGCCGAATGCCGATCTCCATAATGTTGAGCGGCGTGACGACTGCAACCGGTTCGCTGAACTTTTTCAGTCCGCCGCGCAGACCGTGGAACCGGAACTGCGAGCCGTAGATCAGCAGGGCGCTCATGATCGCCAGACCGGCAGTGACGTTCAGGTCTTTGGTCGGCGGCGTTACGCCGAACAGACCGGCCATGTTTGCCAGCGCGAGATACAGGCCTACCGTGCCGAGGTACGGAGCGAAGGTGCGCCAGTATTTGTCGCCCAGTGTGTCGCGGCAGAAATTGTTGATGAAGCCCACCAGCATCTCTGCGGCGATCTGCTTTCGCCCGGGACGCTTGCGCAGTCCGTGCGTCAGCCAGATGGCAAGCAGGGTCAGCACAACTATGATCGCCCAACTTACCACAGCGGATTCCGGAACCGGTATTCCGCCAAACAGCGGAATCTCGAACGCAATGTGGGTTTGCAGTTCGGCATTCAATTCCGCTTTGATTTCACCCAAAGGGCATCACCTCGTTTGTCTATAGAAGTTGGTTTACGCGCTTATTGTAAAAACCTGTCGGAGTTTACGCAAGCTTATGAAACTAAAAAAAATTAACCCGCGCAATTTGACAGATTTGCATAAATCTGCAGAGGGGATTTGATGAATGTTGACCAGTGTGTTATGATATGAAGTATCTTCTTAAAAAGGAGTGGATGAATTTGATAAATGCACGTTCCTCCGGCTCGCTGCACCGGCAGGTGCGCCGGATGCTGATCCTGTGCATTGCGGTGGTGGTGCTGCTGTCCACGTCGGTCGGTTTGGGCATCAGCCTGTATCAGGAGGTGCGGACGCGCGACCAGCTGCTGTCCAATGCGGCGCAGATGGCGGCAGACGCGCCGCTGCTGACCGAGGATATTCGGGCAGATAACGCACAGCAGTATTTGGCGCGGACCGTACAGCGTGTATCTGAAGTAGATATGCTCGGCGTGTATGATATTAAGGGCAAGCCGACAGTGTTTTACGATCTCGTGTCCGGTGCAGGCGACGCATCTTTGCTGCCCGAACTGAAAGCTGATACGGTCAGCCGCCTGTGCAGCGAGGAAAAGCCGGTGCTCTCGAACGATGAGATGCCGGACGGCGCGGATCGCTGTGCCTATGCTGTCATGCGCGATGAAAACGGGCAGGCGACCGGTATCGTCATGGCAGGGCTGTATCTGCGCTCCTACCATCGGACGGTGCTGCGTGTGCTGCTGTCGTATCTGCTCATCACGCTGTTCGCGCTTGGCATCGGCAGTCTGCTCAGCGTGCGGTTTTCCGAGCGGGTCAAGCGGGAACTGCTGGGCTATGAGCCGGACGCGTTCCGTCAGCTGTTTCTGCAGCGCATGGATATTCTGGATGCATTGGATGAGGGTCTGATGGCGATCGACGAACACAGCATGATCACCTATATGAACCGTGCGGCAGCGGATATCCTCAAAATCAAGGTGAAGGATGCAATCGGTCAGCCGTTAAAGACGGTCTATCCGCGCTCGACGATGGCGCGCGTGCTGCAGACCGGCAAAAGTGAATACAACATCGGTCTGGAGTCCATCAAGCATGTTTCGGTCATTTCCGACCGTATGCCGCTCTGGCGGGACGGCAAGGTGGAGGGTGTTATCGCTATTTTCCGCAACCGGACCGAGGTCACGCGGCTGGCGCAGGATTTGACCGGCGTGCAGCACATAGTCGGTGCGCTGCGGGCGTATACGCATGAGTTTACCAACAAGCTGCATGTGATCCTTGGTCTGCTGCAGCTGGGCGAGGACAAGCAGGCGGAGGAGTATGTGCTGCATTTGACGCAGACGCGTGCGCACTCGATCGGCTATATTTCCGAGCGTATTCGGGAGCCGTCGGTTGCGGCGCTGCTGATCGGCAAGGTATATCGTGCGGCGGAGCTGGGTATCCGGTTTGTGCTCGACCCGGCGAGTGAGCTGCATGGAGACGGACGGTATCTTCCGGCGAGCAGTCTGATCACCATTCTTGGAAACCTGATTGAGAATGCGTTCGACGCACTGCGGAACGCACCGGAGACCGCACAGAAGGAAGTGACGGTCAGCATCCGCGAGGGTGAGCACGGCATGCTCATCAGTGTGGACGACAGCGGTGCAGGCATTGCTGCCGATAAGCTGGACCGCATTTTCGAGCGCGGCTTTTCCACCAAAGGAGAGGGCAGAGGCACCGGTCTGTCACTCGTCAAGGAGACCGTGGACGCGTTCCACGGGACGATTCGTGTCGAGTCCGAGCCGGGAATCGGCAGCTCGTTCATCATTACGGTTGCGGAATCCGCAAACAGACAGCAGTAGGGAGGAAATCCGATGTACACAACGGTTATTATTGAGGATGACCCGATGATCACACGGCTCAACCGCCGGTATATCGAGCAGGACAGCCGGTTTGCCGTCGTGCAGACGTTTTCGGCGGCGCATCCGGCGCTGTTCTGGCTGCGGCGCAACCCGATCGACCTGATTATTTTAGACGTTTACATGCCGCAGATGAGCGGCACCGAGCTGCTGCTGCAGCTTCGTGCGGAAGGCGTGGACGCGGATGTCATCATGGTCACATCTGCGAATGACGCAAAAACGGTTAACGATGCCGTGCGATTGGGCGCGGTGGATTATCTGGTCAAGCCGTTCGCGTATGAGCGGTTCCGGCAGGCGCTTGATGTGTTCTGCCGCCGGCGAGAAAGCGTGCAGCGCGACAGCTTCAGTCAGGATGTGCTTGACCATACGCTGTTTCAGGCGGCTGCGCCGACACCGCCTGTCACGCCGCCGAAGGGTCTGCAGAGCCAGACGCTTTCGCGCATTGAGGCATATCTGCGCGCCGCGCCGGAGACACGGCATACCAGCGATGAGATCGCATCGCATGTCGGTCTGTCGGTCGTGACCGTGCGGCGGTATATGAATTATCTGGCAGAGCAGCAGGTCATCGGCAGTGAGATGGATTACCGTACCGGCGGACGGCCGTGTCTGGTGTATTTTTTGAGAAAGTAACGATTTTCTCAAAACGAAGGATTTGCATAGCTCAAGCGTCAAGAAAAATGGGTTCTGTGAGCATTGACGCCGCAGAACATCGAATTTGAACAATCGACCCGTCGAGAAATCGGCGGGTCTTTTTTGTCCATCGGAGGTGCGGCGCGGTGTGTTCCTTTCGCAGCCTTGCAGATGCACAGCGTCTCACGCCGGTATCCCGTCTCAATCTGTTTTACAGGCACATTCGCGCAAAAGCGCTCCGAATACGGCGAACAGTCTGTGTTCCTGCCTATTTTGACAGAAAACAGGCGAAATTCCTTGAAATACCGTCTGCGAAGTGCTATGCTATTTTATATATTGCCGCTTTGCGGCGAGGCAAGAGAGAAGAGCGGTCTGTCGGGAAGAGGCGGCTGTCACGGGTAAGGAGAATCGGTTGATGAAAACAAAAAAGAGGAAGTGCGGTCTGTCCTTCCTGCTCGCGGTGCTGGCAGCAGCGGTATGTCTGCTGACCGGCTGCGGCGCACAAAAGAGCGAAGCACAGGAGGATGCGGAGACCATTCAGGTCTATCTGTGGAACACCACACTGTATGAAAATTACGCACCCTATATCCAGTCGAAGCTGCCGGATGTGAATATTGAGTTCATTGTCGGCAACAACGATCTGGATTTTTACAAATTTCTGAACGAGAACGGCGGCCTGCCGGACATCATTACCTGCTGCCGCTTCTCGCTGCATGATGCCGCGCCGCTGAAGGACAGTCTGATGAACCTCGCCACGACCAACGAGGCAGGCGCGGTCTACAACACCTACCTCAGCAGCTTCAAAAACGCGGACGGCAGCGTCAACTGGCTGCCGGTCTGCGCGGACGCGCACGGCTTTTTGGTCAACCGTGGTCTGTTCGCGAAATACGGCATTCCGCTGCCCGATTACGACAGCTTTGTTTCCGCCTGTCAGGCGTTTGCAAAGCACGGCATCCGCGGCTTTGATGCGGACTATACCTACGATTACACCTGCATGGAGACCCTTCAGGGACTTTCGGTTTCCGAGCTTTCCTCGGCGGAAGGCCGCAAATGGCGCGCCGCGTACAGCGACCCGGCCAATACCGAGAAAGTCGGTCTGGATGACACCGTCTGGCCGACCGCATTCAAGAACTTCGAGCAGTTCATCCGCGACACCGGCCTGAACGCCGCTGACCTGACACTGAACTACGACGACATCATGGACCGGATGCGCGGCGGCGAGCTTGCTATGTTCTTCGGCACCTCGGCTAACGTTAAAATCCTGCAGGATGAGGGCATCGACACAACTTTCCTGCCGTTCTTCGGTCAGGACGGGCAGCAGTGGCTGATGACTACCCCGTATTTTCAGGTTGCGCTGAACCGCGAGCTGGAACAGGACAGCGCACGCCGCGACAAGGCGATGCAGGTGCTCCATGTCATGCTCTCCGAGGAAGCACAGAACCATATCGTCTATGACGGACAGGACATCCTGAGTTACAGCCAGAACGTCAGCCTCCGTCTGACCGATTATCTGGAGGATGTGCGCCCGGTGGTCGAGCAGAACCATATGTACATCCGCATCGCCTCCAACGATTTCTTCTCGATCTCCAAGGATGTGGTCTCGCGCATGATCGCGGGCGAATACACAGCAGAGCAGGCGTATCAGGCGTTCAACGCGCAGCTGCTTGCGGACGAGCCTGCCCCGGATGCGGCTGTGCTGACCTCGGACAAGGGCTATTCGAACGTTTTCCATGCGGACGGCGGCAACGCTGCCTTCTCCGTCATGGCGAACACGCTGCGCGGCGTGTATGACACCGATGTGCTCATCGCTGCGGCGAACAGCTTTACCGGCAGCGTTCTGGCGGCAGACTACACCGAGAAGATGGCGGCCTCTATGATCATGCCGAACAGTCTGCTCGCGTATCAGCGCACGATGAACGGTGCGGAGCTGACCGAGACCGTCCGCGCCTTTGTCGAGGGCTGTGAGGGCGGCTTTACGCCGTTCAACCGCGGCTCTCTGCCGGTGGTCAGCGGCATCGCCATCGAGGTCAAGGAGGAAAGCGGCGGCTTTACGCTGACCGGGATCAAGCGGGACGGCAAACCGCTCCGCGAGGACGATAGCGTAACCGTGACCTGTCTGGCAACGGCG
>ENA-OROH01001035-OROH01001035.1-human-gut-metagenome-genome-assembly--contig:-NODE-1035-length-28552-cov-3.716321_pt1 | contig 28552 bp, 25 predicted proteins | sample MGYA00242125_ERZ509042 | MGnify/ENA primary metagenome ERZ509042 (study PRJEB26280, sample SAMEA2338738) | human gut metagenome | biome: human gut; feature: human-associated habitat; material: faeces... | reverse complement strand
CCTCTCTGAACTCTCTCAGAACTTTTTCTTGGGAGGCACCACTTTGTTGAATCAGGATCTTCTAAGGAATGTCACGGCCTTGAAGCGCTGCATAGACATCTTCCATATTTGACTTTTCGGTAAGTATTACCCTTTATACCGAGAAGTCACCGGAGCTTACCGCAAGTCACGGTGACTTCCATAGACAGTGTGGCACACTTTGAACCCTTATTCAATCCACGCTATTATTTGACGCTTACGGCAGAACGGCCCCGAAAGGCTCTGCCATAAAATGCTCCTGCCTGAGCTAAACAAAGAAACGTCAGCTTAGGCAGGAGCATTCAAAACGGAATCGGAATTAAAGAGAATTATGGAGGATTTCAAGGACTTGGCGGAGCTGATCCACTGGGATCTGTCCCGGCGCAGACACCTGTCCCACCGCCCCAAAGGTCATGGAGGAGCCGAACACTTCGCCACACAGGCGGCTGACTACCCCCTGGGAAGACATGGACATGGTAATAATAGGGCGATCCGCATAACAGCGCGTCATCTCCTCTGTGGCCGACAGCAACGTCAGCACATCCCCTGCACTCCGGGGCATCACAGCGATTTTAGGGATGTCGGCCCCCATATCCTGCATTTTCCTCAGGCGAAAGATCAGGTCCGCCTGGCTGGGTGTTCTTTGAAAATCGTGATTGGAACCTACCACGATCCTGCCCGCCTGATGGATCCCGTCGATATTCTCCCGCACCACGCTGTCCCCGGAGAAAATCTCCACATCAACAGCATCCACGTCTCCAGATAGGGCTGCCGCCAGGTTGAGCTGGGTATAACGATCCGGTGGAAGTTCCCGCTCGCCGCCCTCCTTTCTGGTACGGAATGTGAAGAGGATCGGAATGTTCCCCAAAGCCTCCCTCAGTGCCCGTAGTGTGGAGAGCACAGACGGCAGATCGTTTACATCCTGATAAAAGTCTACCCGCCATTCCACCACATGCAGTGGGATATTTGTCAGTTCCTGGGCTCTGGCCAGTATCTCCTCTCGGCTTCTCCCTACAATAGGGACAATAATTTTTGGGCTACCAATACCGATTTCAACGTCCCTCAGTTTTACTATTTCCATTCTAAAATTCCTCTTCCTTATTGATGAAATCTCAATATACTATTACCATGGCTCTGGTCCATTCGCTCTGTGCTTGGTGATGCGGCCTCTCTATATATGGGATTCCTCGCCATGGTGCCTGAATTTATTCTTAGAATTTTGAGCCCCAGGCTTCAGTGACCACTGATATGCACTGTAAACCCATATGATTTCCAAACGTCAGACAGAATTTCCAGGTGCTCCAATTTTGGCGGCTGGTATCCAATACATGGTTCTGTTGAACGTCCCAACGCTTCTAATTTTGAAATTCCGAGGGTATGGTAGGGTAAAAGATAAACATTTGAAATATATTGCTTTAAAGGTAGAATAAATTCAGCAGTTTGACGAATCAAATCCGCATCATCATTTACTCCACTTATCAGAGGCATCCTTAACCATATTTCTTTTTTTAAATCTAGCGCAATATACCTGAGATTGTCCAGAATCAATTTATTCGATACCCCGGTAAGGGCTTTGTGTTGCGAATCATTTAAGTGTTTGATATCGTAAAGTACAATATTAGTATAAGGCATTACCTGATCAATAGCTTTTCTGTCTGCAAATCCGCAGGTTTCAATGCATGTATGGATGTTCCTATCTGAACAGCACTTTAAAATAGCGGAAACGAATTCCGGCTGACTCAGTGGTTCTCCTCCACTGATGGTAACCCCACCCCCGGAATGTTTGTAAAATAAATGATCTCTTGCAACTTCCTTAAACACTTCATCTGCTGTTTGCAGATGTCCCATTAGTTCTCTTGCTTGTTTGGGACACGCTGAGATGCAGTTGCCACATGCAATACAACCGTCATGTCTGACCTGCAGAGTCTGTCCCTCCAAACTAAGCAGCTTCTGCGGACAGGCCGGTACACAGCGGCCGCATGCAATACAAAGATTCTTATAATACATGACTTCCGCCTGTACACGGTTTGATTCTGGATTATGGCACCAGATACAGCGCAGAGGACATCCCTTTACAAAAACAGTGGTGCGAATCCCTGGACCGTCATGAATAGAAAATTTTTGAATGTTGAATACCGTGCCCTGCATAGCACCCATCTTTTCTTACCTCACTCGCTTGTTGGTGTTCAGCCTGTGGTGAATCCCTTATCAGACGCACCACAGGCTGAACAGCTTTTTTATAGAACCATGTGAGTTGTTCGCGCAATTAGCTCGTCCTGAACATTGGGCGCCAGTGTTACAAAATAGGCACTGTAGCCGGCCACCCGGACAATCAGATCTTTATGCTCCTCGGGGTGTTTCTGAGCTTCTTTCAGAAGTTCCTGGTCCACAACGTTAAATTGGATTTGTTTCCCGCCCTCAGAGAGATAGGTGCGAATCATCATGCTGAGTTTGCTCATATCCTCCTCGTTCTGCAGTGCAGAAGGATGGAGCTTCATGTTCAGAAGCAGGGACTGAAGCTTTTTCTGAGGAATTTTCAGCGCACTGTTCAGCATGGCGGTTGGACCGTGTGTATCCATGCCCTGGATGGGGGAAGCGGCCCCGTCAGCCAGATATTTTCCGGCATAGCGGCCATCCGGCGTTGCTCCGCACAGACGTCCGCCGGGATCATGGGAGGTGATGGAGATGCCTGCAACACAGAATTTTGCAATTTTCCCATCCGGGCCAACACGGTAGCTGTCAATCTGGCACCCTGCATCCGCCAAGCGGCTATAGATATCACTGACAACAGCGTCTGTTTCCTCGTTGTCATTTCCGTATTTTGGAACGGCAAGGCACATGTTCCGAATCGCTTGATTCCGCTCCCCTTCCCAGTTTGCGTCCAAAGCGTTCAGCAGTTCATCCATTGTCAGGACCTTGTCATCAAATACCAGCTTTTTGATCACTGCTACGGAATCACCGACGTTAATAGTACCAATCCCGATATTCATAGTGGGACCGATTCCATACGGAAGCTGACGGTCTTTCCCGATTTTCCCGATCTTGACGCCGTCAGAGAACAGAGAGATGGGGAATGGATCCTGCATATGTTTGTGAGCGGTTAAATAGCGCAGCCGGTAGTCTTGTGCAAAATACTCCATGAAGTAAGTCATGTGCTCAATCATTTTTTCCCGGAACTCTTCATAAGTCTTCATTCCGCGCACGTCGCCGGTATGAGGGCCAATCTGCTGCTTGAGCATAGGACTGTAGCCGTCATGCATAAAAGTATCAAACGCCAGGGCGTTAACCATCATAGAGAATACCATTCCCCAGCCTTCTGGAACAGTGACATCAACGCAGCCGATGATATAGTAGTCCCGGGCTACCTCCAACGGAACTCCCTTTTTCACTAAGTTTCCGATATAGCACTCATCGCTAATAAAGGAGGGCATACCGATACCGGTTTTAACCAATTCAAGGCTCTTCATCATCAGGGCCTCTGGTGTTTTATCACTGACACGGACATGCAGAGTGTGATGAGGTGTAGGACAGCGATATGCTGCCTCTAAGAACAAATAGCTCAGCTCATTGGTCACATCATTTCCATCCCGATCGACGCCGCCCAATGTTGCACTATTCCAACGGGCCTGGCCGGACCACTTCAGACGGCTCTGACCGCCGGAAGTGTTCTTCATCTGCATGAATTTGGTGCGGTACAGCTCCAGATACTCCAGAACGGTCTCGTCATCGATGATACCGGCCTGGATATCTGCCTTGTAGTAGGGATACAGATACTGGTCCATACGGCCCAGCGGAGTGGTGGTCTGGCAACTGATCATCAGGAAGATAAACCACTGGAACTGCATCGCCTGCTTAAAAGTCTTGGCAGGATACTGAGGGACTACGCGGCAGTTTTCCGCCATTTCCCGCAGCTCAGCCTTGCGCTTTTCGTCCTTGGCCTCGCCAGCCAGCTGGTCACACAGATCCGCATAGCGGTTTGCCCAGCGAATGACCGCCTCGTTGATGATGATAAAGGACTTCAGCAGATTGATTCTGTCCACATCCTCGTCGGTGCGGATGCTTAGTGCGGTGTACTTTCCAAGTTCCTCCTTGGCTTCGTCGATGATAGCCTGAAGTCCCTTGCCAATCACATACCCATAGTCGATTTGATAGGTGTCCGCCTCAGGCAGGATAGCCATGCCGTTACAGGCGTAGCCCATGCCGGCAGCCTCTTCCAGGGTGTTGTTAACCGGAAGCAGATAGCCGCTTCTCTTCCAGGCCCACATCTCATCGTCATAGAGTTCATACAGCTTATATTCCGGGATAATCTTGTGCCAATATTCGGTCAGCTCATACATCTTGCTGGCGTCTTCATCGGAGATGGCATACTCCTCGCCACGCAGCGATTCGATGCCCTCCTTCTGCCAAGTTCCCTTGGTCCAGAAGTCCGCTTCCACCGCCATGGGCTTAGAGGCCGGCGCGCCGGCAATCAGATCGCCATCCAGCAGGTAGATGGGAATGTGCTCCATCATATAGGCCTGAGCATTGGCCATGCGGATGGGGTCCGCTTCGCCCTCGTGCTCCTGATAGGCCTTGGTAAACAGCGATGCCTTTTCCACACTGAACACCACTTCCGGCTTGCGCACGCGGTCATAAATAGCCTTCACGCGAGGCGTCATGGTACGGCTTTTTTGTTCATTCAAACTCATAATTACCCTTCTTTGCAATAAATTTCAAATCACGCAGGCAGCGCCCGCTATGGTAAGGTTTCTTGTTTAAAACAGATTGAAAATCCCCAGCAGGGCGAGCACGGTGCCAAGGACTGCGGCCAAAAGCGCTACGGCCAGCATCTTGGTGGTAATCTCCTTTCGGACGGTATCATCCGTACAGCCAGTCAGATGCAGGGCTCCGCCGGTAGACAGCGGGCTGATTGCGCTCATAGAGACGGACACAACAATACAAGTAAACATGGCCAGCGGTGTAACATTTGCTAGAGCGGCCAGACTGTCGACCAGGGGGAACAACGCAAACTTGAATGCGGTACCGTCCACAAAAATGGTCAGTAGGCCACCAATTAGCATGATGCTGGGACAGACCAGCCAGCTGGGGATCTTGGACAGACCGTCAATCAAGGTCTCCTGAACGCCCATAGCAGAGGCAAGCCCACATAGCGTACAGGCACCGCAGATGGTAAGAATCAGGCTCCATGGAACATCGTTTTTGATTACCTCAATGGGGTCGGCCAGCTTGAAGAGGGAGCAGATCACAATACCCACAGTGAAAATCATGCGTACATCTATATAGGTCGTGATCCAGAGAGTGATCGGATTGGGCAGGAAGTTCTGAATGATTGGCGGCACCATCATCAAAACGATAGTGGCCAGCAGGAACCATAGAGACTTCTTCTGCTCGTTCGTAAAAGGCTCCGGCCGCTCCAGCAGCACATCGCCCTTCTTGGATGCTCGCCAAGGTTTGGTGATCAGATAGAGGATTGCAAAGAGGACAAGACCCTCAATAAACATGAAAGCGTTGATACGGTACACGGCATCGACACCGGTTCCCAGACCGACAAACTCCTCTGCCTGGCCAATCTCGGCTGCAGAGTCGCCCACCCAGGGCCATCTGCAGCCGGCCTGGAGTCCTGTATAGATGGCCACCACGCACAGAACCGGGTTGATCCCCATGTTGGCTGCGACAGAGAACGCGATAGATGAGGTAATAACGGGGCCACCATACTTACCGCAGTTTAGTGCATTCAGTACATAGGCCATTAAGTACAGTAAAAACGGGACCAGCCAAGTCCGCCCGCCAGACAGCCGCATGACCCGGACTGCAATGCCACGCATGGCACCTGACTTGTTGAGAAATCCGATGTACGCAGTGGCAAAAATCATAATCCACATCATGGAAGTGGGCCAGTAGCCAATCAAATCGTTATTTGACAGGCCATAGACCAGCCGGCCGACCACAAAGGCCACTGCCAGACAGAAAAAGCCCACATGATTGCCGAGCTTTTTGGCAATCAACACGGATCCGATAATCATTGCGAAGTAAAGAATAACGGTTAACATGGATGCACCTTCTCTTTTCTACGTTGTTTTCGGGCCTTCCGCCCATAATCTCAGATTCCAGGGCTTGCAGATATTCTCTTTGGTCCTGGTTTGTTCCCCCCTTCTGTAGACCAAAAACGTTGTTGTAGAAGTCATCCGACTTTTCAAGGGGATTGTAGCAATCTTTGTTTAAAATGTAAAACACCTCTTTACTCTACATCCGCAACCAAAAGGTTGAAACTGTCTTCTGAAAAGAAAGTATCTTTACTCAGAAACCGATTATTCCCATTGACATCTCAACGGATTCTGAGTAGACTGAAGTCACTTTGTAGGGGGAGGTGTGTTCGTGACATTTCAAAACCTGTACTACTTCATTGAAGCCGCAAGGGATCTGAATTTCAGCAAAACCGCAGAGAGGTTGTTTGTGTCGCCGCAGTCCATCTCAAAACACATCGGAAAACTAGAAGAGCACTACTCAGTCAAGCTTTTTACACGCAGGCCTGACCTCCAACTGACGGAGGCGGGTCAGCTGATTGCAACAAAAGCGGAGCAAATCTTCAGCATTGAAAAAGACATCAACAGGAAACTAGCGCAGATGAAACTCCAAAACCCCACTGCCATCCAGATGAAGTGCAACTTGACAAAGGCGACTGTATTTCTCCCCACGATTCTGAAGCTCTACGCGGAGCAGTATCCCGGAACTCAGATCTTCTGCGATGACAGCCGGACAGACGAGCTGGGCGATACTCATATCCAGAGCGAATTACTGAATCACTCCATCCATTTTTACGTTGGGGAACAGATCCCTGTGGAAAGCGAGGATATCATTCAGCGTCTCCTCTTCCGTGACCGCAACCTCTTTGCGGTGTCAAAGCAGAAATACCACGAATACTTCCAAGATAACACAGGGTTGCTGAACAAGTCCCTCGAAGGTGTCTCTCCATCCGACTTTGGAGATCTGACGTTTTTGCTGCAAGAGGACAGCCGTATTCCCAGCACACATGCATATTTTTTGCACAATGCGGGCGGCCTGAAGCGAGAGAACTGCATAATCTACAACCATGTCCCCCTCAACATGATGCTGAGCATGTGCCGAAAAAATATGGGGGTCATTCTGTTGTCCGAGCTCTTGCTGTACTATTATGTGTCCATCCAGAATCACACATTGGACGATTTGTACCTTTTCAACGCCTCCATCAACGGGATCCCCTACTATCGCAATCTGTATCTCTGCTACAGCCGCGATGTCACAAAGCTCGACCAGGCCGTTTCTGATTTTCCCGCTATCATACAAGAGGAATTTCAGCATATCCAAACCCATATCGAACAAGAACTGAAAATTTGTGCCGGCTGTATTTAAGGGTATTTTTGTGCCGCGGCAGGCTAAAGCAGCTTTAGGGGGCCAACTCTATGTTATATTCCATTGGGGACCTCTCGGATATCTTGGGAATTACAACAAGTGCGATCCGCTTTTTGGAGTCAAAAGATATCATTCACCCCCATAAGGATCCGGCGGGGTACCGCCTCTATGACCTGCAGGACATTTTTCGCCTGCTCTCCTACAATAAATACAAAAATATGAAAATCCCGCTGAAGGAGATCAGCAGACAGTTCAGCGGCGCTGAAAATGACCGGCATCTGATCTATTCCCGCATCAAAGCGGCATCCCAGGAGGCGCAGCGAAAGGCACAGTATTATGCCGACTTGGTATGTTCCATTGATGAATACTTGGATGACATTGAATCAATTGACCGGCTATTGAATCGATATGAATTCGAACGGTCGCCAGAATGGCTTTTCCTCAGCGATTCGGAGACCGGTTGGCTGTCAGCCAACCGGCACCAACGCGGGATTATCAGGCCCTGGGTCGATGCCATGCCCCTCGTTCACCTGTCGGCAATCAGCCAATACCCCTCCCGTACCTCCCAACTCGGGTATCTGATCCGGGCAGAGAAGGCCAACCAGCGCCAGCTGCCGTGCAACGATACCGTACAGAGGATTGGGGGCCTTCCCTCCCTCCACACGATCAGGATTGCCAAGCAGGACTTTCCTGCCGACCCGAACGAAGTGTTTAGCGTACCATTGCTCTACGCGGAAAGCAGGGGGTTTCATATCGCTGGGCCCATGGTTGCCAACATTATTCTGGTCGAGACCGCTCCAGATACCATGAAGGTATATGTGGATCTGTGGGTGCCGATTCAATAGCGTAATTTTGTATAGAATCCTGTCTTGCAGCAAAAGCTGCTTTATCGTTTATAATGGGGCCACCAAAAGAAAAAGGGGAGACATCCACTATGAACGAGCAACATAAGGTGTTATTCCAGCCGATTCAAATCGGCTCCTGCCTGATTAAAAACCGCTTTGCTATGGCGCCCATGGGCCCCCTGGGTCTGGCAGACGCGGAAGGTGGCTTTAACCAGCGAGGGATTGACTACTATACAGAGCGCGCGAAAGGTGGGACTGGACTGATCATTACCGGTGTCACCTTTGTAGACAATGAGGTCGAGGAACACGGAATGCCCAACTGTCCCTGTTCCACACACAACCCCGTCCATTTCATTCGCACCGCCCGGGAGATGACGGAGCGCATCCACGCCTACGGATCCAAGATCTTTCTTCAGATGTCCGGCGGCTTCGGCCGGGTCACTATCCCTACTAACCTGGGGGAGTTCCCGCCTGTCGCCCCCTCCCCCATCCAGCACCGTTGGCTGGACAAGACCTGCCGCGCACTGACCGTTGATGAGATTCACTCCATTGTGAAGCGCTTCGAAGACGGCGCCTATAACGCCAAACGTGCCGGCTTTGACGGCGTGCAGATCCACGCTGTCCACGAGGGTTACTTGATTGACCAGTTCGCCATCGCCCTGTTCAATCAGCGGACAGATGAATACGGTGGCAGCCTAGAAAACCGTCTGCGGTTTGCCCGGGAGATCGTGGAGGAGATCAAGTCCCGCTGCGGTCAGGATTTCCCGGTCACGCTGCGCTACAGCCCTAAGAGCTTTATCAAGGAGCTACGGGTCGGAGCCTTGCCCGGTGAGGAGTTTGTAGAAAAGGGCCGTGACCTGGAGGAGGGTGTAGAGGCCGCCAAATTGTTGGTCTCCTACGGTTATGACGCCCTTGATACCGATGTGGGCAGCTATGATGCATGGTGGTGGAGCCATCCCCCCATGTATCAGGAAAAGGGCTTGTACCGCCCCTACTGCAAGTTGATGAAAGAGACCGTCTCCGTTCCCATCATCTGCGCCGGCCGCATGGATGACCCGGATATGGCCTCCCAGGCGATTATAAACGGTACCTGCGACATGGTCAGCTTAGGGCGGCCCCTTCTGGCAGATCCCGACTACTGCAACAAACTGCGCAGCGGTCGCATGGATGAGATTCGTCCCTGTATCTCCTGCCAGGAGGGCTGTATGGGACGCATTCAGGAGTATTCCGCCCTGAATTGTGCCGTTAATCCCCAAGCCTGCCGCGAGCGCTATACGGCCTATACGCCAATCCTGAAGCCCAAAAAAGTCATGGTGATTGGCGGCGGCGTGGCTGGTTGCGAAGCTGCTAGGGTGCTGGCTATTCGCGGACATAAGCCGGAAGTTTTTGAGGCGAAGTCCTACCTGGGCGGAAATCTGATTCCCGGTGGTGCGCCAGGCTTTAAGAAAGACGATATTGCATTGGCCGACTGGTTTACTCGTCAGTTAGAATTGTTAGAGGTTCCGGTTCATTGTAATGCCCTTGTAACAACTGAAATGGTTATCAAAGGACATTACGATGCAGTAATCTGTGCCACCGGCTCCCAGCCCAAAATGTTCTCTTTGGGAGATGATTCCAGGGTATATTCCGCCGCAGATGTGCTGACAGGAAAAAAGGACCCAGGCCAGACTGTGGTCGTGGTCGGTGGCGGGCTAGTTGGCTGCGAGACAGCTCTCTGGCTCGCGCAGAACGGCAAAACCGTGAAAATCGTAGAGGCGCTGGATAAGTTGCTTGCGCTCAACGGCCCACTCTGCCACGCCAACAGCGAAATGTTGGAGCGTCTCATTCCCTTCCATGGGATTGAGACCATCGTAAACGCAAAGGTTTCCTCTTATCAAAATGGAAAGCTAATACTTCAGAGTAGAGGCGATACGATTAATCTGTCTTGCGACAGCGTAGTTCTTGCCGTCGGCTATAAGGAAAATAATGATTTGTATCAATCTCTGGAGTTTGATATCCCTGAGTTGTACTGTCTGGGCGATTCCAAGAAAGTGTCCAACATCATGTATGCCATCTGGGACGCGTTTGAAGTAGCAAATCACATTTGAAATAATAAAAAATAACCCCCTGTGTAGTCTACCTTTCTACACAGGGGGCCTTTTATCTAATGTCTATCTATGCTGAAAGAAGTTTGCCTTAGTGGAGTTTAATTATTATAGTGCAACATCTGGTGTTCTATATTACTTTACAAACTCCATCATAGAACTCCCGGACGACCTGAAGGTCCACAGTCCTGTTGTGGATCGGCAGGGCATCCCAGACGATATCGTGGTACCGTTCCGGTGGGTCATCTCGGAGACGCCGGTCGATGATGGAGATGATGCCAGTATCCGTTTCATTTCGGATCAGGCGGCCGATACCCTGCTTGAGGTGGATGATCATCTCCGGCACGCTGACCTCCATCAGGGGATCAGTCGCAATCGACGCCTTATAGTCAATGACCGGATCGGGCACCGGAAAGGGTAAGCGGAAGATTATCACATGGGAGAGGCTTTTACCTTCGATGCTGATCCCCTCCCAGTAAGCGCCGGTGCCCAGGAGTACGGAATTTGCGTCCTCTCTGAACTCTCTCAGAACTTTTTCTTGGGAGGCACCACTTTGTTGAATCAGAATCTTATAAGGAAGGTCACGGCCTTGAAGCGCTGCATAGACATCCTCCATATCAGTCTTTGCAGTAAAAAGCACCAGCGCCATGCCATGAGAGATCTCCAGAAGCTGGATCAGGCGCTCCACCCCCTGTTGGATGAACTCCTCGCGCTCTTTGGTGGGATGGGGCAGGTCATTGCAGTAGTAAATGAGGGCATGCTCATCGTAAAGATAGGGGGAGGGCTTTGGCTCCGCAAGCATTCCGGCATCTCCTAATGGAAAGCCGGTACTCCGAACAAAATAGGAGTATTGCTCTTCTAGCTCGCCATCCTGCGTGTTAGTCAGGGTAGCTGAGGTCAGGATCGTCTGTATCGAGGCGCTGAAAAACAGGTTGTTGATGATGGTGCTGGTATCCTTTGGGCACCATGTCAGCTGCGTATATGGGCCTCTGCGCTCCAGCCACACGAGCTGTTCCTCCCAAGAGGTAGCAAGGACGTAAAATGACTCCGCAAGGATCTCCAGGTCATCGACGGACACCCTGTTCCGGTTTCGGCGTCTCATGTCGGCATAGATCTGGATGCTGTCAGAGAGCTCCACCAATGACTGAGATGCTTTTTGGACCAATGCGGCAGTATGTACGTGCTCCCGCAAGAAGAGACGTTCGGAATCGCGTACAGTGCGGTCCGCACCGTCGATCTGCTGCTGCATTTGATCGCTCAGATGTCGGTACAGAGCTTTTATATCGTGCACTGTGCTGGAAATTTTTCCGGCAACATATTGTCGCTCTGTGGGCCAAATCGCTTTCTCAGCCGCATAGATGGTTTTAATGATCTGCCTCTGCCAACATTGAGTGGTAGTGGCGCTCCGCACCTTTTCCTCCAGGTGATGTGCCTCATCTATAACGACCAGCTTGACTTCATTGTTTAACAGCCCATCTTGCCCCTGATTCCGGAGGAGCAGGTGTGCGGACAGGAGATCCTGGTTGCAGACGATGACTCCGCGGGTATAGCGTAGGGCAATACGCATATTGTAATATTGGCAATCGTCGGCATACTTACAGGTAGCGCACTCTGATTTGCTGAAGCGGGTGATATTGATCTTATCCCAGACTGCGTCAGGAATATGCTGTGTAAAGGAACGCCGGTCCTGATGGCCGGCTCGGATGTCACTTATGATTTGGGCCTGAGCACTACCGTCAACAGACTGGAAATACTCACTCGCGCGTCGGAGACAAAGATAGTGGTTCTTCCCCTTCGCCAAAATGAGGTCTGGTTCAATGCGCAGCCATTTCTTCAGCCGCTCCACATCGCTCAGAAGCTGCTCCTGCAAGGCAATGGTTGACGTTGCGATCACGACTGGAGAAAAGGTTTTGGCATTGTAAAGCAAAATGGGCACCAGATAGGCAAAACTTTTTCCTATCCCAACGCCAGCCTCAATCACAACATGACTGCCGCTTTTAATCGCGTCCAGCACGTCGAAGGCCATGTCCTGCTGTCCCTCTCGCTGCTGAATGCCAAGCCGGGGAGCGTCATCCCAGAAGAATTTTGTGACGCTTTCGCTGATATCATATATCTTAGAGGCTAAATTCCTCTTTTTGTCTGCTGATGGATCAAATGCCGATATATAGCTCAATTGGTATCCGTCTCCTGTTCCATGTCCAACTTTTTTAGATGATGCATATTGTTCTCGTGACACACGACCGTCTTGTATTATTGCTTTTCTTAATAATAGTGCAGAATGAGGAAATGTCAATAAACAACTAAGACCTAATCAAGCTGGAGTTTCCAATTAGATTGTAATGAGTTATAGAAATCGACCCCTACTTTGTAGAGGACGATTTCTATTTTATACTGTTACATTTTTTACATTTTTTAGAAAATCAGAACGGGGAACATATGGCAGGTCAAGTCGAAGCCCCATACGGTTGAGTTCATTTAACTTGATGAGCACCAAATTAACATTTGTTCCCATTATTGAGGAAAGCTGAACCACATCATACCCGTGACCTGCAAGCTCAAGCAATTCCTCACTGTCGATACGCAAGTGGGCTGCAAAGGCATTGGCCTCATACTCCATCTCGCTCCGCATATCAAACAGGGTGAATTCCTGGAGCCCCATTCTGCTCTTGGCTTTCTCCCTATGAAAAATATCATGACCGATCTCATGTCCACAGACCATTTGAACTGTAATGTAATCCATGTTGGAGTTCAGCAGAATATGTCTCTCCTTATGCTGGTAACTATACATTCCCAGCAACTCCTTAAAAGTATCAATTTGGTGTATATAAATGCCGATCTTACCGGCGATTCGCAGGGTATCCCGCGTTCCACAGCGCCTTACAAGTTCATTCGCTTTATGATAGATCGTTTCTGCCTTTTGCAGCATAGACGTTCCACCCCCAAAAGCACAAAGGTTTCCTTGCATCACAAATCATATATGGGTCACTGTCCCATAATCAGGATTTTTTAAATTTTTTTGGTGTATATTTTTGCACGTTCCTTGCTTTTGACTCCCAATAAATGTCCTGTAACGCTTTCATCACAGCATCTTTATCTTCTTCGGACAAAGTGCCGCCAGCACACAGGCCGGAAAATCCATCAATCACAGCTTGGGCCTGTGATGCTCCGTGAGCGCCATATCGTTCAGCGGCATTGACCACAAATTCTTCATCTTCTGTCAAGAGGTAGTTTGTTTCAACATTGAGGGCATTTGCAAGGGCTGCGTAGGTTTCTCTTTTTCGGGGGTAACTTTCCCCTTTTTCATAGTTGACGATAGTACGGAGCGCAACATGAGTTATTTCCGCAAGCTGCTTCTGTGTATAGCCTATATTGAGTCTTGCGGCTCGTACTTTTTCAGCAAACTTCATTATACTACCTCCAACTAATATGCAACTAATTACACATTCTATATTGACATATGCAGCCAAATTGCCTATAATATGGAATGTGAACTTGACCTGCGCATATATTACAACGAGTTGCACATCGTGTCAAGATTATCATTTCTTTTTGTCGAAATTCGTTTTTATGAAAATAGGGGTACAAATGATGAGTTATTTATCCCGAAGTGACATTGAAAAAATAGCAACCCAGGTTTTCAATGACTACAAGCATTTACCTCAGTTTGTAGACCGGCAAGTTGATCGTGTTGACCCTGAAATCCTCGCATGTGAGCTTTGCGGCCTCCACATTGACTATTTCCATCTATCAAAAGACGGGCTGACCCTCGGAATGACCGCATTTAAGGAGGTTGGCGTTGAACTCTACGATGATAGTGGACAGCCCTGCTTCTACTACCTTGATGGAAGAACTCTCCTAATAGAAACTGACTTAAAGAAGAATCCAGCTCTGTGCGGAAGATATCACTTTACTTTGGCGCACGAAACAGCCCACCAGATTTTAGCCAGCTTATATTCGACTAATAGATTGCTTCAAAATCGTGTTGTCTATTATCAGGGGCGTAGTCCGCAATTTCCAATCCGCGATTGGGATGAGTGGCAAGCTGATAATTTAGCGTCTGCTCTCCTGCTCCCCTCTGAGATCGTACTTGGGGCGCTCCGCAAATTTAACTTAGAGTACGGTATTGATATATTGAACAAGATATACCGGCCAAAGGAATACAGAAAGTTTTGTAAAATAGCGGAACTTCTTGGTGTTTCGAAACAGGCTATGGCTATTAGGCTGAAAAGGCTCGCCCTGCTGAGAAAGGGTTATTTGCACAACCCCTATGCGCTGGCCGATATTGAAATGGAGGATGATAACTGATGGCCCAACCTATCAATGTTGCCGTGAGGTGCCCTAAATGTAATTGGCGCGTGATGGACAAGATATCACCTACTACAGGAAAAATTGAGATCAAGTGCCCCCGCTGTCATAGGGTCGTGGAGGTCGATCTGGCCCTGCGCCGGAAGATATTATACCGGAAGGCAGGGTAGTTTCGTATATTAAACACGAAGCGGGAAGTGACAACAGAATAAGGTCTAAGTGTACCGAGCAACGGGTCATCGTACCGTAAGGTAGATAGTCACCAAATGGCCGGACATTAGGAATGTGAGGGGACGTACCCCTCTATTTCCTAATGCCCGGCCATTTTTTTGTTGCCGCTCCAGAAATGGAGTAGGGAATGGATCTGTTTGCTTGGCAGGCGGCGCTCTGCCGCTATCCGTGATCTCCTTGAATTTTTGACTTTCAAAAATTCAAGGAGATCACAAATGAAAACTACATATTTAGTTTATAAACAGGTGAATGGTGTCCGTCAGCTTGTCGTGGCAACACCGGCGGAATGGGATGCTATTTTGAAAGAAAACCGGGGATTGCCCGCCGAGCGGCGTCGGTACTTTATAAAAGACTGTTTTGCGGATGGGGATGAACTGGATTGTATGTATATCGAAATGACCGCAGTCGAATACCGGGAGTGGAACAGCAAAAACACAGTTGCACAGCGGAAGCGGAAAGCTGGTTCGATCTACTCAGTTTTATCCTTGGACGCCGGTGTGCCAGAAGCCGGACTTGAATCGCTACACGAAAGCGTCCCCTCGGCCTTTGATCTCGAAGGGCTTGCTGCTGACCACCTTCTGATTGAAGAACTGAAGACAGCCCTGCGTAAATGGAAGCCCTGGGCAGAGGACTTGCTGGAACTCTATTTGTCTGGTGCGAAACGCTCCTGCACAAACGGTCTGTGCGAGAGGTACAAACTTAGTGATCGGGCTGTTCAAAAGAGGAAAGCGGCCTTTGAAAAATTTGTCTTAGATTTTTTAAAAAAATAAGTTCGGTTTGAGGCGTTGAAAGTTGTAGTAGGGGGGTGAGAGGGCCGCAGGCCCCTCAATGCTCCTTGATAACCGAATACCCATTCGTCAAGTACATCAGTTCCGATGTGTGAAAGCATGAGCTACCACAACAGGGTACGCCACGAGGCCCGGACTGCTGGAAATCATGACCCGTTGAAAATAAGGTCTGCGAAAACATCCAGTTTTTCCGGGATGAGCGAGAACTCCCTTTGTAAGTGCCGGGTTGCCCCCGGCATGGCAATGACAGTCGGAATGACAATGGTACTCCCGCCCAGCCACAGTCTCAAACAATGGGGGCGGCTCTGTCAGAACGACAGTTGGGGTGAAACTCCCGTGAGGTGGTGAGCAGGCCACCGCTTGACGACTTCCCAGGCTTCAGCCTGCACACGGGGTGTCGAGGACAAATAGTGTGCATTACATATCTGACCGCCAACACGGAGACGGCCAATCGCCAGCTATGATAATAAGAGACTCTGAATGGATTGGCGGTCAGATGTGTTTTGCACGCTACCTGGGAAGTAGTTGGGTATTTGGCTGCAAGGGCAAATCACATAAAGGTGAGGTGTCCTTATGAATAGAGAACTGCCAGATGAAGTGCTGCGCGGCCAGATGTACTATGCTGATTTAGATCCGGTGATTGGCTCTGAACAGGGTGGCAACCGCCCCGTCCTTGTAATCCAGAACAACATAGGGAATCGCCACAGCCCGACCATCATCATTGCCCCCATCACGACCAGGGTGAAGAAACTCCATCAGCCGACCCATATCGGTGTCCCTCCATACTTTGGCCTGCCCCAAAACTCTATGGTTATGCTGGAGCAGATCAGAACGATTGATAAGAGCAGGCTGGGCAGCTATGTAGGCTGCTTCGACGATGATGTGATGGACTATGTTGACGAGGCCCTTGGCATCAGCGTCGGCCTGCATGATCTTGCTGGGAAGGAACAGAAGCCGTATGCCGATGAGTCACATGATGAGATGCACGGCGAAATGGTGCTGACTCTTTGTGGCACCTGCCTTAGACAGTTCATCTGTTCACCCGAACATATTGTGAGGCGGATTAACCACGCACAAGCTAAAGAACCTTGTATGTACTGCCACGTCCGGGACGGCTACGATTACCGTATCATTCACAAGAAAAAACACCTGGGCGATGACAGGTATTAAGGAGGCACGAGGTATGACTGATGAATTGATGGAGCAGCGCATGGCAGAACTCAACGCCCGCAACACAGAAAAAGCGCCTGCTTTTGACAGCGAAAAAAGGGCCTACTCCGTGGACGATATTATGGCTATGTTGGATATTAGCCGCTCATCTGCGTACATTCTAATCAAAAAGAACCTCTTTCGGAGCTTTAAGATTGGAAAACAACTCCGAATCTCTAAAGCAAGTTTTGACGAGTGGTTGGACAAAGGTTGATTGTCAACAGTACGATTTTAAGTTGGTCTGAACAATCGCACATTTGAGATAAAAATGTCTCCCCGGTACAATGCAGTCAAGGCAAGTGCCTTGGCTGCATTGGCAGGCTCATCAAGTCGGCATAGGGAGGTATTTAACGGAATATGAACGATAAAATTATGGAACAGCGTATACTGGAACACAATGCTCGAAACGCAGAAATGGTTCCAGTACATATCAAAGAAAAACGAGCCTACTCCGTGGGTGACATTATGGCTATGTTGGATATTAGCCGTTCGTCCGCATACATCCTAATTAAAAAGGACTTCTTTCGAAGTCATAAGATTGGAAATCAGATTCGCATCTCGAAGGTTAGTTTTGATGAGTGGCTGGATGGTGTATCTCCCACTCCACGCGATATTTGACTTCAGCTATTACAAAATCTACATAGGAGGAATATCTGTTATGGGAAAAACCAGCATCTCTGTCCCCGAAATGCAGAGGCTGCTCGGTATGAAAAAGGTCGAGGCATATTGGCTCGTAAAACAGGGACGCTTCAAGGTTATTCTTGTCGGCGGCAAAATGCGGATCATGCTGGACAGCTTTGAGGAATGGTACGGCAGTCAATTCCGCTACAAAAAGGTCAACGGGCCGGAACCAGGACAACTACTCCCTGCGTCTCTGACCGTCCCGGAGACGGCTGGCATCCTCGGGCTGAACCCTGGCTCCATCTATGAGCTGATAAAGAACCATGCACCCTTTGAGACGTTCAAGGTCGATGGGCAAACTCGCATTCTAAAGGAAAACTTTGAGACGTGGTATCAAGGACAGTCCCATTATAAGAAACGAGAGGACGCGGCACCGCAAGAGCTGTTGGACGCAACCCTTTCGGTGAGCGACGTGGCAAAACTGCTGGGCATACACCGAAACAGCGTTTATAACATGGTGAACAAGCGAGATTTGTTTGTCACAGTGAAAGTGAATGACAAGATCCGCATTTATAAGGACAGCTTTGAAGCGTGGTATAAGTCCCAAAATCGCCATACCATAGTTGCCAGCTGAAAGGAGGAACAACCGTGGCGTCAATTATCAAACGTAAAACCAAATATTCCGTTGTTTATACCTATACGGACAGCAATGGCGCCAAGCGCCAAAAATGGGAAACCTGCGGCTCCCATGCGGAAGCCAAGAAGCGAAAAGCGGAAATTGAGCATCAGCTAGACACCGGAGTGTTCATCCCGCCCAGTGCCGACACCCTATCCGATTTTCTGGACGAATATGTATCCCTCTATGGTGTCAACACATGGGCCCCCTCTACCTTTGATGGACATACGGCGCTGATCAGCAACTACATCAAGCCCATCATCGGAGATGTGAAGCTGGATGACATCAGCCCCAGAATGATAACTAAATTCTATAAAGACCTCCAAACCGTGAAAGCAGTTCCCCGGTACGGGCAGCCCGAGGGGGAACTTATCTCCCCAAATACGATACGGGAGATACACAAACTCCTGCGGAATGCGTTCAATCAGGCGGTAAAGTGGGAGCTGATGGCAAGGAATCCTGTTCAGAATGCCACCGTTCCCAAAGCCGAGAAGCATGAGCGGAATATTTGGGACGCTCAAACACTGATGAAAGCGTTATCCCTCTGCGATGACCCATTCCTCGCCCTGGCGATCAATTTGGCCTTTGCCTGTTCCTTGCGAATGGGGGAACTGCTGGGCCTGACATGGAGCTGTGTGGATATTAGCCAGGACAGCATAGACCATGACTGCGCCTATATCTATATCGACAAAGAACTTCAGCGGATCTCTAGGGAATCACTGGCACAGATCGGGGAAAAAGGTATCATGTTTAAGTTTCCCACGATGCGAGGGTGCAATTCCACTGTACTGGCCCTGAAAGAGCCGAAAACCAAGACAAGTGTGCGGAAGGTATTTCTGCCCAGGGCGGTAGCGGAAATGCTGGTAGAGCGCAGAAAAACGATTGATGAACTGAAAGAATTGCTGGGGGATGAATATAGAGATTATGACCTTGTATTCGCCAGTACCCAGGGGACCCCTACCGAAGCAAATTACATCAACCGGGCCTTTGACAAACTCATCACGGAAAATAATCTCCCCAAAGTGGTATTTCATAGTCTCAGGCACACCAGCACGACCTACAAACTTAAACTCAGCGGTGGCGACATTAAAGCTGTTCAGGGTGACACCGGGCACGCACAGGCCACAATGGTCATGGAACGGTATGCCCATATCTTAGACGATGACCGCCGTGTAAACGCCGCAAGATTCCAGAAAGAGTTTTATGGGGGTGGCAGCACAGCGGAAACCGCAGCGGTGACTGAGTCTCCCGTGGAACAGCAGCCCCCGGCACCAGACCCGCTTCAAAACCTTGACGCAGCAGCCAAACAGCAGTTGCTTCTCAAACTCCTTACAGAATCCCCGGATATGGCGGCGCTTTTGACAGCCCTTGCAGGAAGAAGCGCATAATAGAGACGGACAGGAATGAGTACCATTCCTGTCCGTTTTTACATAGACAAAGACGACTACCTGTTGGCGATGGAGCGCAGCCCAATTAAGGACACCGAGATCAAGCTGCTCCTAAAAGCCGCTCTAACCGATCAAATCAATGATCGTGAGGTTTATATGAAAGGCGTGGATGCCAGTTACCGCTATGAGGGCTACAACACCTACAAGACCGGCGACATTTGAATTGAACTGGTTGCCATTGGTGTTGCAAAGATGAGATGTTTTGAACGCTGAACCGTCAAGCGATTTTTCACCCGCTTGCTAATTGCTTGCTAATTTGGACCCTAAAAAACAACCGAAATTAGCAAAATGTGATGGGATTTATTGAGCAGTGAAACCTGAAAAAATCCAGTAATATCAATGGTTTTCAGTCGATGACGATTTCTGATGAACAGCGTCCGGAGCCTTCTCCTAAGCGGTAGGTCGGAGGTTCGACTCCTCTCGGGCGTGCCACGTCGGAGCAAGCGCCATATCGCTTGCTCCGACTTTTTTAAAGTCAGAGCGCACTCATTCTGCTGTTTCTCGCTTCCAAACCGGACTCACTTCGTTGGGCGCTGGTTTGGTGCCGCCCTGCGGGCGGCTATTTTTCCTTTATGACAGAAATATCGGTTTAACCGCCCTTGCACGGCGGGGCAAGTGCCGTATCGCCTGCGCGGTCTTTTTGTGCCCTTGCCCCAAAAGACGGCATCCGTCCAGTCCCTCACACCAACATTCATGTGACCGTTTATTAATATTGACGCGTCCCCTTTTCAAAGCCGGTAGCCGCATCTCTCTTTATCGTATCAGTGTCCGGGGGCAGTACGCCGCCCCTGCCAGCAGGAGAGAGCGCTGGATTACAGAAGACCCCGCTCCTGACAGAAAGCCATAATATCCCCCACATAGTCCTCCCTGCACTTAATGGGAAGGTCAACATGGTCCACCCCCTGGTGGAGTACCAGCTTGGAGCCTTTCAGGGCCCTGAGAGTGCGGAGCATCAGTTCGGGGCTGCTGATGTTGTCCTCGGTCCCGCCCATCATAATGGTGGGGACAGTGATGCGGCCCAGCACCTGGGCAAGCTCCTCCTCTGTCTGAACTTTTGCAAAGGGTTTCCGGGGATTGAGAACAGCGGACTGGGCGGGCATGTTGGTCCAAAACTCCACAGTCTGCTCTACCGCTTTTTTGGCCTCTCCGCCGATGACGGGGTCAGACTCCAGAGGAACAAACGCCTTGGCACAGTAAGAGGCCTGCTTTTCCGCATAGGGGACCCAGGTCTCCCGGCTTTTCGCTGCGTTGATGGTGTCCATGCGGGCAGAGCCGGTTGGCTTGCCGTCCTTGAGATGGGGACCACTCCCGCTGGCAAAAAAGCCCCGCAGGCGGTCCGGGTGGTTCATGCACAGATGCCAGCCAATGCCGGCACCGTGGGAGTGGCCGGTGTAAAAAAATTTTTCTATCCCCATGGCATCGGCAAAATCCACTACGTCCTGAGCCCATACGTCATACCAGTCGTCTCCCAGGTCCTCTGTGACCATGGAGGAGGGGGCATAGCCCCGAATTCGGATGATGAAGGCATGAAAGCCGCAGCGGTCCGCCAGATCCTTGGTATAGTAGATATGGCTGTTGACAAACTGCTGCGCCTGGATGAGATAGCGGTCTCCCCGACCGAATTCTTCATAGTAGAGTGAAACATGGTTCAGATTCAGAATGGGCATAAAAGGTTCCTCCTCAGTTTGCAGATTGACGTTTTCCCTCGATTTGATGATCTGGATAGGGCCAGGGCCGCATGGGAATGCGGCGGCGGCAGTGGCTCATTCGCTCCATGTTGGATTCTACAACAAGGCTGAGACGCTGGCCGTTGAAACGGCAGTAAAATGTATTGTAGTCCATCCAATCTGTGGAGCGGACCTGAAAGATGAAGCAGAAATCAGAGGCCCAGCCGCCGCTGACCCAGTGCCGGACCGGACCCGTGTGAAACATCATGTTCAGCCGTTCGTTTTCCCTGGGCATGGAAAGAAAGGCATCATTGGCGATCCAATCCCCATGGAGACCGACCTGAAGAGTACAGGATTCCTGATCCGTTTCCAGGGAAATATGGGGCTGTCCCTCCCGCAGGGACAGAGAGAGGGTGCGCAGATGCCAGGGGTTCTCCTCCAGCACATAGACGCAGCCGTAGTAGTCGTCCAGAAAGCTGGGCTGTGCCGCTGTGCGCGGAGCGCAGGACCAATGGGACAGATAGGACTTGAGACGGGCGGATTCTCCATGGTCGGGGACGGCTTGGGGCTGTATGGCTGAATAGAGGGTATCCCAGAGGACGGCAGGGATCAGACCGCTGTCCTCCTCAATGGCGTTGCAGACGATGGCCATTTCCTTGTCCGGGAACAGAAAACCGAACTGACTGCGGCCGCCGTCCAGGCGGGCTCCCTCCCGGGCGTTGCGCCAGAGCTGGAAGCCGTAGCCTGCCAGCTGGTCGCTGTGCATGAAGGAGATAGAGGAGCAGCGCCGGGTAGGGACCTGGAAGGAGACAGCTGCCCGCACCAGTCGGGCGTCCAGCAGCTGTTGTCCATTCCAATTGCCCTCCTGAAGATAGAACAGGGAGAGCTTGGCGAAACCTTCCGCAGTACACATGGTGCGGGAGCCCTCCAGCTCCCCGCGCTGGGTCTGTTCCACAGTGCAGTAGATGCCCAGGGGCTCCAGAAAGCGGGGGAGCAGGAAGTCCAGATAGTTGATGCCGGAGACTTTCTTCACGATCAGGCCCAAGATGTGGGGGACACCGTTGTTGTAGAGAAAATGGGTGCCGGGTTCAAAGTCCAGAGGCTCCTCCAGAAAGGCGCGGACGCTGTTGGTGCTGTTGAGCACCGGTCGGAAGGTGTCCCGATCATGGCCGGTGGTCATGGTCAGGAGATGGTAGACGGTGATGGATTCCATCCTGGGGGTGACTGTTTCGGGCAGATCTTCCGGAAAAAGCTGAGTCAGGCGTGTCTTCAGTGAGACTAGTCCTTCCTGAATGGCGAACAGAACAGCTAGGCCGGTGAGGGCCTTGGCAGCGGAATAGATGCGCCGGGGGGTGTCGCCCTGATAGGGACGGCGGTTGGCACCCAGCAGTTGAAAGCCGTTGCGGAAGATGTACAGACTGTGGAGATCGACATCCAGGCGGTCCAGCTCAGTCAGAAACTGCAGGATCGCACCGCTGGGAACGCCCTGGGAATCAGGGGAGGCGGTATGGAAGCGGCCTTCCAAATAGGGGACATAGTGCAAGGTGGTCCCCCTCCTTTCTGCGGCTGTCCGTCGTTAACCGACCAGACGAAAGCCGCCTAGAATTGCGACAAAAACAAGAACTGCGGAAAAAATGGGGGCGAGGATGGTCTGCTGCCGGATCAGCCTGCGGCGGAGGGACTCATCACTGCAGCCGGTGAGCACGGCGGCGCCCCCCTGGGAAAAGGGGCTGATGCTGCTGGCGGTCAGGCCCATCTGCATCCCGCAGTAAATGGTCCCCACTGGCATACCGGAGGCAGAGGACAGGGCGGAAAGCAGAGGAAGCATCATGGGAACCACCACGCCGCCTGAGACGAAAAAGCTGAGCACACACATGACCAGCACTACCCCAGGCAGGATCCAATGGGCGGGGATGGTGTTCTGGAGCAGATCGGACAGATAGCTGACGACCCCCATGGAGTTGGCCAGGGCCATGTACATGCCGGTCAGGGAGAGCATCAGCAGGGTGTCCCAGGGGATGCGCGTCTGAACTACGCGGTGATAATCCGCAGTTTTCAGAAGCACGTTCAGCGTGATGCCGATGACCGCAAGAAACTGAAAGTTGCAGTAGGTGCTGATCCACTGGGTCACAGGATTGGGGGACAGCAGCTGGACTGCGGCAGGCACCACGATCATAGCGATGATGCCGAGGATGATAAAGAGAGTCTGCCGCTGCCCAGTATCAAACGGGGCCGGTCTGGTGAGAGAGACCGCCGAGGATCTGACCCGCCAGCCCCTCAGGAGAACAAACATTGCCACATACAGAATGGTGTAAAATATTCCGCGGAAGGTAAAGAAGTCCACCACATATCCCGAGGAAGTGGAGAGATCGAAGTAGATCTCCAGCTGTCCCACATTGGTAGCATACCCGGAGGTCCAGGGCATGCTGCCACCCACCATGGAGGAGGTCCAGAGCGCCACGGATACCAGGAGCGGATCGATGCCCGCCTGGAGAGCCAAACTGAAGCAGATGGCAGACATGAAGAAGGGAGCGGCCCCACCAGCACCCAGACCGGCCACAATGGCGGACACGCCGAAAAACAACAGACCCAGAAGCCAGCCTGCCCCCCGGCAGGAGTAGAGCAGATGCTCCGCCACTTTTTTCAGTGTCCCGTTTTCCTGGGCAAAGCCGAAGAGAAATGTGGCTACCATAAAGTTAAAAAACAGGGGCACTGGAAAGAGGGCGACCACGCCGCCGGGGGTCAGACCGCCTGCTGTGGTGCCCAGCAGAAAGGCAAAGCTGAGCGAGATCAGGCCAATGTTGATGTTCAGCCTGGTCCCCAGGATTAGGGCAAGCACGATAAAAACAAAAAACAGGATCGTATTGAGCAAGCTTACATCCCCTTTCGCTCCAGCATCCGATACAAGGTGGCGCGGCTGATGCCCAGCAGTTCGGCGGCCCGGAGCTTGTTGCCGCCGCTGAGGGCCAGGGCTTCCTCCAGCGTATAGCGGCTGCGGAGGCTCCCACCGGCGGCGGAAAGCCCCCTGTTTTCCTGAATATAGGTCTCCACCAGCTCCGGACCGATCTCATCGGAGTCGCTGATGACGCTGACCCGGCGCACCATGTTCTGGAGTTCCCGGATGTTTCCGGGCCAGTCATAACGGAGCATGGCGGCTTTGGCTTGGCTGCTGAAGCGGAGATAGCGTCCCGCCCGCTCCGAGGTCTCGGAGAGAAAGGCGTCGGCCAGCAGGATAATGTCCCCCTGGCGCTGGCGCAGAGGCGGGATACACAGTCCCAGCACATTGATGCGGAAGTACAGATCTGTCCGGAAGGTGCCCTCCCGGACCATAGAGACCAAATCACGGTTGGTGGCAGCAATAATGCGGATGTCAATGGGAATGGGAGTCTCAGCACCAATGCGGCGGATGCTGTGCTCCTGCAGGACACGCAGCAGCTTGCCCTGCATGGAGGGAGAGATCTCACCGATCTCATCCAGAAAAATAGTTCCGGTATGAGCACACTCGAACAGGCCCCGCTTGCCGTCCCGGCTGGCTCCGGTAAAGGCTCCCTTTACATAGCCGAACAACTCACTTTCCAGAATGCTTTCTGGGAGGGAGGCGCAGTTGACAGCCACAAATGGCATGTCCCGCCGGCGGCTGGCCCGATGAATTCCCTGAGCAAACATTTCCTTGCCTACACCCGTCTCCCCCTGGATGAGCACAGTCTCGTCCACCTTGGAGTAGCGCAGGGCCAGCCTGAGCGCCTGCGTCATGCAGGGGCTGTTCCCCAGAATGTGGTCAAAGGAATAGACAGCCTGATTTTCCTTGGTGGTGAGCGTACGGCGGATACTGACCTCGGAGCTCATGACCGTATTTACGTCCTGAAAGATGACCGACACACCCTCCAGCGTGCCGTCCCGCTTCCGCAGGATGGGCTCCGCATGGTAGAGAAAGATTCGGTCTTCCAGCTTGGCGATTTGATTAAGATAGGGACGGCGAGTAGAGATGACGTCAGCGATGCGGCTGAACTGGGGACAGACGTCATCCACAGAAAAGGCGACTGCATTGAGCTGGTCCAGCTTCAGATATTCGCTGGCCAGCCGATTCATCATCAGGATCTCACCCAGGCAGTCCACCGTAATGGCGGCATAGATGGAGGACTCCATCATGGGGGTCCCGGTCTCGGATTCATCCTGCCGCTTTTCCAGATAGGACTGGGCCAGAGAGATGGCCTTTCGGATCTCGGAATCCCGGGTCTTGATGAGTACAGTCGGGATCCCGTACTGCTTGGCGATCCTGGCCTGATAGTAGCCCCCCACCAGTACATCGATGTCCTGGACCTTCTCCAGCTCATGGGGGATCTTTTCCGGGGACACAGTAGGAAGCCATACCAGATCAATGGAGAGCAGGTCCCGGACATAAAACACATCCTTCAGAACTCGGCGGAAGCCAAAGATAGCGATGCGCTTTCCCAGCTTAGATGCCTCCAGCAGAGCGTCCATAACGTCCTCCGTCTGCAGATCCACCATAATTACGGGGACATCCACGCTCTGGCGCACGATTTTTGCAAACATGCCGAAGGCGATCAGAACTTTTGCGCCCTGGGCTACTTGGCTGCGGGATACCTCCTCAAGATCCTGGGTATTGGAGAGGACCACCTGGCAGTTGGCAGGGGATTCCCGCAAAATATTCTGGACCTTTTCGGCGGCCAGCAGGTCCGAGGCAATGAACGTAATGTCTGAGTGCATATCCCATCGCTCCTTTATTCGTTTCGGCGTTGCTCCGGGAGGGGGAGGACACACGCAGCTGAGCCGCCCCCAGGCCCGTGGGTGAAATATAACGATTATACCACAGCCCTGACCGAAATGCGGGGGAGCGAAACAGTCAGGCAGTCCTTTCCTGCTTTTCCAATCTGGACAAAATTACCACAGCCAGGGCAACGGCCAGGACCACAGGGACGACAAAGGCGGCAAAGCCCACACGGTAACCGAACACAGCGCACAGCACGCCGCCCACCGTGGAGGCCAGTGCAGAACCGATGTCCATGCCCAGGTAGTTGGTGGAATTTGCAGCGGCCTTCCGCTCCGCAGGAACGGTGCGCATAGAGATGGTCATCAGTACGGGAGAAATGCCATTCTGGCCGATTCCGATCAGGATACCGGAGATAATGAACCAGGTCAGATCCTGGGCAAAGGCGAGACACAGGAGGCCTGCAGAGAAGAACAGGCCTGCGGGGATCAGGGTGGCAATGGGTCCCTTCTTGTCGAGGAGAATGCCGAGGGCGGGGCGGGCGACCCAGCCCATGAGAGAGGCGGCGGTGGCAAACACGCCGATATTGGCGATCCCCAGCTCCTCCAGGGCAAAGGCAGCCATAAAGACGGTGATACCGGTCCGGGTGCCCTGAAAGGCCACATTGATGATCATGGGGGAGATGGCTTCCTTGGCAAACAGGTTGTTCAGCTTCAGGCCGCCGAACATGGACTGGCCGGGCAGGCGCGCTGGGACCTTGGTGGGGGCGGTGAAGCACACCAGCACCAGACCGAAGGCGGAGATGGCGGTAAAGACCAGCAGCATGGAGGCATAGCCCATGTACTCGGCCAGGGCAAAGGCCACAGGCTGGGAGACCGCAGAAGCGATCATCTGGGAAATCATGAAAAATCCCATGGCGGTCCCCAGATCCTCCCGGGGAACATACTCACTGACGATGACGGCGGTAATAGTGGAGATAAAAGTCCAGGATACGCCGTGGATAATTTTGGCCGGCACTGCAAAGGCGGAGTTGTCCATGCTCAGCGAATACATGAACACAGCCAGGGTCAGGGCCCCCACTGCAGCGATGTAGATCAGCTTTTTGTTGCCGCGGTCGGTAATAGGGGCAGAGAAGGGGCGGATGATGAAGGCGGCCCAGCTCATGGCGCTGGCAATGAGGCCGATAGTGGTCAGGTCCATGCCGGCCAGCCGCCAGCCTGCGCTGGTGACAGAGTTGGTCATAGAGTGGGTGATGCAGATGACCGTGTACGCCACAAAGAGCATAATAAAGTTCTTGTTGGCGATCTGGAAGAAGGTCTTCTTCTGCGGAACAGCATTACTCATTCAAATTTCCTCCCATTTTATAGTTTGTTTTGGAATTCCATAGATTAATACAAGCAAGTTCTGTGCCAACTTAATTTTATTAAAAATTACGGGGAAACGGCAGAAAAAAGGGGGTTTTTTAGAAATGATGCTGTCTCAAAAGTGTTTCATATCTGTCTCGCGATACAAAAAAGAGGACCATCAGCAAATTTGAAAGGCAGGAATATTTGGCTTGAACTGCCCGCTGCCCCGTACAGAAAAGAGAAGCTTGGTGCCAGAGCAAAAAAATGCCCCCGCTGTGTACACAGCGGGGGCATTTCGGAGAGAACTTATTCAATGGCAATGCGGTTTTGAGTGGGCAGGGTCTGCTGGTCCTTCTTGGGCAGGGTCAGCATCAGGATGCCGCTGTCATATTTGGCATTGATCTCCTCGGGCTGCACATCGCCCACATAGAAGCTGCGGCTGCAAGTGCCGCTGTACCGCTCCTGGCGGATGTAGCGGCCCTCCTGGTCCTTCTGGTCCCGGTCCAAGCCCTTGGCGGCCTGAATGGTCAGATAGCCGTTTTGCAGCTCCACACTGATTTCATCCTTCTGGAAGCCGGGCAGGTCGATATCCACCTCGTAGTGGTCCCCAGTCTCCTTCACGTCGGTCTTCATCAGATTCTTGGCGTGCTTGCCGTATAGGGGATTCCGGGCGCCGAACAGGCTCTTCTCCCAAGGCTCATCAAAGAATTCATCCAACAGGTTCTCACCAAAAATGCTAGGCAACATAAGTCATTCCTCCATTCGCGATCCTTATTTCGTGCCTGCCGGGGGACCTCTCAGGTCCCCCTCTTTCTTGGTACGCCCTTAGTATAGCACTGAAATTAGCACTGTCAAGCAGAGAGCGCTAAAATTCATAAAGTGTTCACAAGATATTGCAAAAAAAGACATAAACAGAACGAAAATGGAAGAAATATTCCGAAAAAGTTGGGGTGGTCAGAGGGGAGGCAGGGGAAACCCCTGCCCCTGGGCGCGCTGGAGGCCAAGCTCCATCAGGCGGCGGTCCGTGTCCAGGGTGGCGGGATAGGGCCAGCGGGGCGCACAGCGCTGGAACTGACGCCAGGACAGCAGGGCGGCCTCCGGGTCCCGCTGGGCCAGCAGAGCCCAGAGGAACTCCATGCGGCTGGTGGAGGGGGTGAACTTCCGGGTAGCCTTGCAGTAATGGAGAAGGGCAGGGG
>ENA-OROH01001034-OROH01001034.1-human-gut-metagenome-genome-assembly--contig:-NODE-1034-length-28629-cov-16.856828_pt1 | contig 28629 bp, 25 predicted proteins | sample MGYA00242125_ERZ509042 | MGnify/ENA primary metagenome ERZ509042 (study PRJEB26280, sample SAMEA2338738) | human gut metagenome | biome: human gut; feature: human-associated habitat; material: faeces... | reverse complement strand
GCGCACGCCGCCCTTGGCCGCTCCTGCATCGAGCCCCCAGAGATTTGCGAGCGCGATGATCTCCGATGCATTGCCGCGCACGACAGCAGGCGGCATGGCGCGGAAGCAGTGCAAGAGTTCCGTGCGCAAGCTGCCGATGCCGATGGCCACCGGGTCGAGTACCCAGCGGCGGCGATGCTCATGGAGCGCCCGGACGGTGCGCGGCAGCGTCTCCGCGTAGAATGGCATGACCGTGCCCAAGTTGATGTAGAAGGATTCGCCGGCGGCTGCCACGCCTTCGCCCTCATCGGGCAGATAGACCATGGCGGCAGAGCCACCCGCCGCCAGCTGCGCATTGGCCACGAGCTCCATCGTCACAGAGTTCGTGATGGACGGTACGAAGGGGCAGTCCTCCTTCGTGCGGCGCACCGTCGCTGCGATTTCCCGCTGTATGCTCTCACAATCCAAATCCAATCCCCCTAACCTTTATCAAGCCAATATCATTTTCCCATCGGCAGGTCCGTCGCCTTGGCATTCGCCAGGATATCGGCCGGTACCTGCACATCCTCGAGCGTATTGAAATCGCGTCCCTGCATGTGGAAGTCTACCGTACTCTCGCGGATGTCCTTTAGCAGCTGCTCGCGCTCCGAGCGCGGCATGTCACGGCGCTTCACGATGATGGATGCGGCCTTGCGGATGGGCTCCGTGAGATTGGCGTGGACATCCGTCAGCAGCTTCTTCTCCGTGTCGATCGTGACTGTGTAGCTGAAATCCGGCAGGCTGCGGCAGATCTCCGCCAGCGTCTTCTGCATCACTTCATCCTTAGCCGTCGGCACAATCTGATCAGCAAGCAGCTTCCCGAACGCCTTGCCGTCGACCGTCACGAGATACGTCTGGTTGGCGCCTTCCTGTACGCCGAACGATACATCCTTGGCGATGTCCATGAAGCCGTCGGAGAAGGCAGCGGACCAGAAGTCATTGACCTTCTTGTCGGCCGGTTTGCGCGGCGTGACGGATTTCTGCCATTCGCCGTGGCCGAGCTTGCAGTAGAATGCTGTAGCCTTCTCCGTCTCGCGGATGTAGTAGGCCAGCTCGCGCTCAAAGGCCGGCGCGCCCGGCAGCGTGACCGTGATGCGCATCGTGCCCTTCGCCCGCGCGTACGGCTCCGAGACAAATGTGATGTCGCTCGTCAGCCCTGTGCTGCCCTTCGGCGTCGAAGCCGCGAGATTGAAGTCATACGTGCCGTTCTTGACCTCTGCCAGCTGGTCGAAGTCCTGGTCGAGCGAGCTCCTCGCATCGATCGTGACGACTTCTTGTGCTGCAACGGCCCCCTTCGCCTCATCCTTGCCTGCCTCTTTGTCGGCAGCAGCCTCTGCTTTTTCCGCTGCAGCTTTTCCGTCTGCAGCATTAGCCGCCTGCGGCGCAGCCGCTTCAGTCGTCACGGCTGCCGCCGCAGCAGGATGCTCTGCGGCTTGTGCCGCCTCTGCGCTTGTCATCCCATACGGTGCCAGGGTCATGGTCAGCCCCAGCAGGATGGCGGTCATCTTCTTCTTGCTGCTTGTGGCACGCATCGTGCCGTTCATGAAATGGAACTTCATCGAATTCCCTCCTCTATTCCCGCATGTCGCATGCGCCTGCGAACTGCTGCGTTTCGTTTTCGATACTCTACACTATTCTCTGAGATACGAGAAAAATCCTTCTCGAAAGAAGGATTTCCCGATTTCTCTTTGATTTTATTGCTCGTATCCCTTGAGATGGTTGAGGAAGTTCTGCATCATCGTCCGTCCCGACGGAGTCAGGATGGACTCTGGATGGAACTGGATGCCCTCGATGTCTTTCTCCTTGTGTCGCACGCCCATGATCGTGCCGTCGGCGAGCTCACTCGTGACCTCGAGGCAGTCGGGCAGCGTCGCGCGGTCGATGATCAGGGAGTGATAGCGGCCGACCTCGACGTCCTGCGGCAGTCCCTCATAGAGGCCGCGACCGTTGTGGCGGATGCGCGAGACTTTGCCGTGGACGATCTCGCCCGCGCGCACGACCTTGCCGCCGAAGACCTCGCCGATGGCCTGGTGGCCGAGGCAGATACCGAGAATCGGCACCCTGCCGCCAAGTTCGCGGATGACATCCTCGCTGATGCCCGCATCCCTCGGGACGCCAGGCCCCGGCGAGATGACGATGCCCGCGTACTGTTTCGCCTCGATCTCGGCCACTGTCGTCTGGTCATGGCGGATGACCTCGACGTCCGCGCCAAGCTCCGCCAACAGCTGGTAGACGTTGTAGGTAAAGGAGTCGTAATTATCTAAAAGCAACAACATCGTTCTCGACCTCCTCTACGACCTCAAACAGGGCTTTCGACTTCTGCAGGATCTCCTGATATTCTTTTTCCGGCACGGAGTCGGCCACGATGCCGGCGCCAGACTGGATGACGGCCGTGTCATCGTTCTCGATGCGCATCGTGCGCAGCGTGATGCACATGTCCATGTTGCCGCAGAAATCCATGTAGCCGACTGTGCCCGAATACGAATTGCGCTTGACCGGCTCGAGCTCGTTGATGATCTCCATCGCACGGAGCTTCGGCGCACCGCTGACAGTACCGGCCGGGAATGTCGCACGCAGCACATCCATCGGCGTGTAGCCCTTCTTGAGCTTGCCGACGACTTCCGAGACCATGTGCATGACATGGCTGAAGTACTCGACCTGGCGCAGCTTTGTCACGCGGACTGTCCCCGGCTCGCTGATGCGGCCGATGTCGTTGCGCGCGAGATCGACGAGCATCGAGTGCTCGGCGCATTCCTTCGTGTCGCCCTTGAGGTCCTTGGCGAGAGCCGCATCCTCAGCATCATCGCGGCCACGGCGGCGCGTGCCGGCAATCGGGTACGTATAGACGGTGTCGCCTGCGACCTTGACGAGCATCTCCGGCGAAGCGCCGACGAGCTTGACCGGGCCGAAGTTGAAGTAGAACATGTAGGGCGACGGATTGACCTGACGCAGGCGGCGGTAGAAGTGGAAGCACGGCTTCGTGATCTTCTCGCGGAACTGGCGTGAGGGCACGACCTGGAAGATATCGCCCGCGAAGATGTGCTCCTTGGCCTTGTGGATGGCCTGCAGGAAGTCCTCCGGCGCCTTGCCGAATTTCTTGAGGAAGTCGACTTTCTCGCGGCGTTTCGCCGTCTCACCAGCCTGCGGCGCGAGCGGTGCCGAGAGGCGTGCCTCGACCTTCGCGATCTTCTCGACGACGGCATCGTACGCCTCATCGGCATCGCGCCCCTTCGTATCCGCCAGGCAGATGAGGCGGGCGCTGTTGTGCAGCGCATCGTAGACGACGAGGACGCGGCAGATCATGAACTGGCCCAGGAGTTCCTCCTCGCCGAGTTCCATGCCGCGCACGCGGTCGAACGTCGCGACGATGTCGTAGTTGAGATAACCGACCATGCCGCCGTTCGCGAGCGGCAGCGAAGCATCCTCAACGGCAGGCCTATAGCCCTGCATATACGTCTTGAGCGTCTCAACCGGATCGCCCACGATGCACTTCATCAGACCATTCTCGTTGATCATGAGCTTGTCCTTGAAGACCTGCAGGCGAGCAAACGGCTCCGCTCCGATGAACGAGAAGCGGCCGAACTGCTGATGTGTCGTGTCGACGGATTCGAGAATGAAGCCCTTCTTCTCGCCGACGAGCTTATAGTAAACGGAGACAGGCGTGTCGAGATCCATGTTGATCTCCTTGGCGACAGCGATGAGATTCGTCTCCGCTGCCAGCTTGCAGAACGCCTCCCGCGATGGTTTGAGTTCCATGATGATTGCTCCTCTCATGTCACACATAGGATATCCGATAATATGGCGGTCAGGCATCCTTGCTGTACGCCGCATCAAGAGCTTTGCGCATCGCGCGGATCAGCGCCATGGCCTCCGCGAACTGGCCGTCCATGAGGCGCTTGACGACAGCGCTGCCGACGATGACAGCATCGCTCTTTGCCGCAGCCTCGACAGCAGCCTCCGGCGAGCCGATGCCGAAGCCAACAGCCAGCGGCGTGTCCGTGAATTTGCGCGCTTTCGCGCAGACCGCGCCGATCGTCGAGTAGTCGATCTTCTTGACGCCCGTGACGCCGTTGTTCGAGACGCAGTAGATGAAGCCCGTCGCGCCCTTGCACGTCTCTGTCATGCGCGCCTCCGTCGTGCCCGGCGTGATGAATTCCGCGAGGTGGAAGTCGTGGGCCGCACAGATCTTGCGCATCTCGCCCGACTCCTCATGCGGCACATCCGGCACGATGATGCCGTCCATACCGGCCGCCTTGAAGTCCGTGACGAACTTCTCGAAGCCGTAGTGGTACATGTTGTTGATGTAGCCCATGCCGATCAGCGGGATTTCCGAGAACTTGCGGATCTCGCGCACGATCTCGAGTTCCTTCTTGAGGGTCATGCCATTCTTCAGCGCGCAGACTGAAGCCGACTGGATGACCGGGCCGTCTGCCATGGGGTCAGAGAAGGGCAGGCCGAGCTCGATGACGTCAGCACCGGCCTTCTCCGCCTCGCGAACAGCCCGAAGCGTCGTCTCCACGTCTGGCGCACCAGCCGTGATATAGATGAAAATCCCCTTTTTGCCGGCTGCCTTGAGTTCAGCCATCTTTTTATCCAAACGCGTGCTCATCAGTCAATCTCCTCCCCAAGAACCTTTGCTACCATCTGTACATCCTTGTCGCCGCGACCCGAGAGCGTGACGACGACCGACTCGTCCGGATGCGTCTGCGGCATGAGCTTGTCAAGGTACGCAAGCGCATGCGAGCTCTCCATTGCGGGGATGATGCCCTCGACCCTCGAGAGGCGCTGGAATGCATCGAGCGCTTCCTTATCTGTGACCGAGACGTACTTGACGATCCCTTCATCTTTATAATAGGAATGTTCCGGTCCGACACCCGGGTAGTCGAGTCCGGCCGAGATGGAATACGCCTCGACGACCTGGCCATCCGGGTCCTGCAGCAGATAGCTGAAGGCACCGTGCAGAATGCCCGGTTCGCCGGCTCCCGACAAGGTCTTGGCATTGTCCGTCGGCGCCTCTCCGCGGCCGCCCGCCTCGACGCCGAACTTCTTGACCGACGGGTCATTGCGGAAGTCGTAGAACGTGCCGATGGCGTTGCTGCCGCCGCCGACGCAGGCCAGCAGGTAATCCGGCAGGCCGCCGATCTTCTCAATGGCCTGCTGGCGGATCTCCTCGCCGATGACCTTCTGGAAGTCGCGCACGATGGTCGGATACGGATGCGGGCCGACGGCCGAACCGATGATGTAGTGCGTATCCGTGATGTTCGTCGCCCAGTAGCGGATGGCCTCACTCGTCGCATCCTTGAGCGTGCCCGTGCCAGAAGACACCGGGATAACCTTTGCGCCGAGCAGCTTCATGCGGAAAACATTGAGCTTCTGGCGCTCGACATCGAGTGCCCCCATGAAGACATGGCACTCCATGCCGAAGAGCGCGGCGACCGTCGCCGAAGCGACGCCGTGCTGACCAGCGCCCGTCTCCGCGACGATGCGCTTCTTGCCCATGCGCTTCGCGAGCAATGCCTGCCCGAGAGCATTGTTGATCTTGTGGGCGCCCGTGTGCAGGAGATCCTCGCGCTTGAGGAAGATCTTCGCGCGGCCGTAATACTTCGTGAGCTTGTCGGCGTAGTAGAGGTTCGTCGGACGGCCTGCGTACTCGCGCAGGTACATCTTGAACTCATCCTGGAAATCCGGATCGTCCTTGTACTTGGCATAAGCCGCCTCGAGCTCATTGAGCGCCGGCATGACAATTTCCGGCACGTACTGTCCACCAAATTTACCAAATCTGCCCTTCGTGTTCATCTCTGTACTTCCTTTCTCATTCTATCTCGCATGTCCTGTGGGAATCAGTCCATATCTTGCTGTTCTGCACCGGCAGCGGCCATCAGGCGCGTCTGCGCGGCGATATCGTCTGCCCGGACGAGGCCCTCGCCGATGAGGATGCCATCGCAGCCCGCAGCGCGCAGCCGCCTTGCATCCTCGCCCGTGAAGATGCCGCTCTCACTGATCAGCGTGCGCTTCTTGTCGGCATATGGCAGCAGCTCCATCGTCTGCTCGATTGATGTCGTGAACGAGACAAGGTTGCGGTTGTTGATGCCGATGAATTCCGCCGGCATCGCGAGCGCCGCCTCCATGTCGCGGCGGTCGTGGACTTCGACGAGCGCATCCATGCCGAGGCTCCACGCCGTGTAGAGGAACTTCTTGAGCGTCTCCGGCGTCAGGATGCGCGCGATCAGCAGTACAGCGTTGGCGCCGAGCATCCTGGCCTCGTAGATCTGGTATGCGTCAATGATGAAATCCTTGCGCAAAAGCGGCAGGCTGACCTCCGCGCGGACTTTGCGGAAATCCTCATTGCAGCCGAGGAAATGCGGATCCGTGTGCACGGAGAGCATGCTCGCACCATTGTCCTCGTAGATGCGCGCGAGCTCCGTGACGGAGTAGCGGCGGCAGAGCCTTCCCTTTGCGGGGCTCTGGAGCTTGCACTCCGCGATGAGGTTCCATTTGCGCTCGCGGAAGCGGTGTGCCATCTCGAAGTTCCCGCAGACGAGCGCCCGCTTCACCTCATCGAGCGGCATCTGCCGCTTGGCATCGGCTACGATGCCCTTCTTCTTCTCGACAATCTCTGCTAATATATCCCGCACGTCAATTCCTCCCATTGATCTTGTCTATCTGCGCCATAAAGGCGGCAATGCGCTCTGCTGACTTCTCACGATGGACTTCCAAGCTGCCTGAGACATCGACGGCAAACGGATGGAAAATCGCGTTGACCTCGCCGACATTTGCCTCGCTGATGCCGCCCGCAATGAGCACGGGTTTCCGGACCGCAGCGACTTCGCGCTGCGCCCGCTGCCAGTCGAAGCGCGTTCCCGTGCCGCCGGCCGCGCCCTCCTGGTAGGCATCGACGAGGATCATCGCGGCGGGATAGGCATTGGCAGCCTCTGCCGAGAAGCCGTCACCGTAGCGGTAGGCCTTGATGACGGGGACTTCCATCTGCTCCGCATAGGCCGCATCCTCGTGACCATGCAGCTGGACAAAGTCGAGATGGCACTGCCTTGCGATGAGGTTGACCACCTCCGGTGTCTCATCAACGAATACGCCCACTTTCTTGACATGTGGCACGGCCTCGACAATTCGGGCGGCCTGCTCCGGCTCGACGAAGCGATGGCTCCGTCGCCAGAAGATGAAGCCGATGAAATCCGCGCCCGCACCTTCCGCTGCACGAGCCGCCCCGACCGTCTTCATACCACACAATTTCGCCTTGAGCATCATTCCATCCCTCACGATCCTTTGTCCACATCAAAAAGCACCTGCAAAAAAATCAATCAAAAAGCCCCGCCGAGCGCATTGCTCAGCGGGGCGAAAATTCTTCGCGGTACCACCCGTTTCAAATGGTATAGCCATTCCTCATTTCCGGTACGGGAAATCCTTCCGATACCGTAGCCCTTTAACGGTGGCAACCGTCCCAGCCTACTCTTTTCTCCCTTCACGGAGAAAATTTTGGTGAGCTCTCGCAGGACCATTCACATAGCATATCGCGCCGTACCTTGCACCAATCGACGGCTCGCTGTCGGGATAGTGGCTGTGCTACTATTTCCTGTTCGATGATTTTGTGTAACACTGTTAACTTGTTGATGGCTATTATATTACTCGACTTTACATGTGATGTCAAGCCCTGTGCAGAAATTTTTCTATCACAGGTATCACAGGCAGCACGGTCATCAGTCATCCATCGCGGAATCGTCCATCATCGGTCCGGGGCCGTGATGCCAGCCCATGCTGCGCGGGCCGGGGCCGCGGAATTTCTGCAAGGCACGGCGGTCCACGCCGAGTTGCTCGGCGACATCGCTCCAGCGGTTGTTGATCTTCTTGAGGTCGAGCACCGACTGGATGTCCTTGTCCGCCGCCTTGGCGAGTGCCGCTGCCCAAGAGATATCCCATGGCTCATAGCCATCCTTCAGGAGGTTCATGGCCGTCGTCTCATCGACATTGCCGTCCTGGCTCAGGTCCTTGGCCGTCATCTCGCAGCGCACCGATGCCACCTTCTCGCGCGTCACGCCAAGCGACCTGCCGATCGTGCGCCAGTCCTTGTCATCCGTCTTGAGAGCCAGCACATCCTCGAAGGATTTGCCGCTGATCTTGGCCAACATAGCCGCCTGACCGATGTCGCGGAAATCCTTATTGTCGTCCAGCGCACTCTTGACCTGCTTCTCGTCCACGCCGAACGACGCAGCAATGTGCTTAGCTACCTCATCCGTCGTCATCCGCGGCGGCTGGCCATCTGGCCGCTCTCCCTGCGTCATGCAGTAGCGCGGCTGCATAGCCGCCTTGTCCTGTGACTGTGCCGAGAGCACGCCAAAGCCGCCCGCCGTCAGCACCAGGCCAGCCACGATGCCGGCCACGATTTTACGCTGTTTCCATATCATAATTCATCAACGCCTTTCTGTCAGCTGATTCTTTCCTTCTTGATACTTACACTATAGCGAAAGGCATTTAAGTTGACTTTAGCAAGGAATTAGAAATCGATTGAATTTGCAAAACGCGCGATTCTCACAAGTTTATTTCAAAAAAACAAGGAAAAAACGCACAAGATGTCGTATAATAATAAATGCAGGTTATTATGGGAAAGAGGTGACTAGGATGACGGAACAGGAAATCGAGAAGCTCGTCCAGGACAAGCTCAACGAGGCGTACAAGGAAAACGAGCCGCCGAAGAAGTTCTTCCTCACGGAGAACGGCCGCGGCGTCGTTGACGGCGGTGACATGTACAACGCAGTCGTCGAGGATGTCCTTCGCATCGTGCAGAAAGCCATGACGGAAACGCTCAAGGCTGCACTCAAGAAATAAGGCATGAAAAAATCCGGCAGGAGATCATCCCGCCGGATTTTTTATGCCTCATTTCTTTGAGCCTCACTGCTCCACGATCTGTACGCCCCATGGCTCCAAAACCAGACGTTCCCCATAAGAGACTTCCCGCCCTGTCGTCAGTTCCATCGCTGCTTCTCCTGCATAGACGAAGCTCTGCTGCTGGGCCGAATAGTTCAGGTAGTACGTCAGGCGATGCCCCGACTCATTGTAGCCCGAGCGGATGATGCGCGGAAAGACCTCCTCATGCGGTCGGATGGCAGGCAGAGCCTTCACGACGACTTCACGCACGAACTGCTCGAGATGGTCTGGCGAGAAATAGCAGCCGAGATACCACGCCCTGCCCTTGCCATAGGGATTCTCTGTGACAGCCGCATAGGACTGCCAGGCAGGGTTGTCGTACGACGCCAGCACTTTGGCCATGTCAGGGATGAGCAGTTCCTCCCAATCGGAGCAGGAAGCGCCGTCCAGGGGCTTCTCTCCGCGCAGCTTCATGCCAGGCGAAACGGTGAATTCTTGATAGTGGAGCCCAAAGACCTCCGTCAGGCCATGCGGCTGCTCGTCGTGATAGACCTGGACATTCTCATCCGTGAACGCTGTCTTGAACGTAGCGAGCAGATGGCCGCCACCTGCCACATACTGCCGCAATGCATCGATCAGTCCCTCTTCCGCTGTGTAGAGCGCTGGGACGAGCACGAGGTCATATGCTCGGAAGTCGCGCGTCGTCGACGGCAGGAAGTCGCATTCGATATTGTTGCGGTAGAGCGCATCGTAGAGCCAGCGCACGACGTCATTGTACTTGAAATCGCGCTCGCGCAGCACATCACCGATTGGGTGATACTCGAGCGCCGACAGCGCTTCATTGCTGACGAGCATGGCGACGCGGTTCTCCTTGCGCAGACCCTGCAGATGCGAGCTCAAGCGCTCAAGTTCCCGTCCGATAGCCTGCACCTCATGGTAGATGCGGCCAGGCTTCAAGTCATGCGACAGAACTCCCTTCCAGTACGTCTCCCATGAATTATGCAGTGAGTGCCAGTGCCAGTACATGACGCCACAGGCACCACTGGCCAGATGGCTGAATGCCTGCAGCCGCAGCTGACCTGGGTATGGTGTCCACTGTGGGAATCCCTGCGCCTCCGTCTCCACGACGAGGTAATTGCTCTTCTTGAGTGAACGACTGACATCACCGCCAAAGGCAATCTCTGTCCCCGTCAAGGCCGACTGCGTCGGATGGTAGATATCGACACCAGCGAGGCTCACCGCCTCCGCACACTGGAAGTGATCCACCTGCGGTTGGATACCGAAGGACCAGCCGCGCCATTCATAGTCGAAATTCTGTGTGATGAACTGGTCATCGTGCAGGTACTCCTTGACAATGCCCGCCTGCCACAGGAGGAAGTCTTTGACCGTCCCGCGGCGGAACTCGTCAAAAGCGGAAGCGAGACTGCCATTGATGGTGCCACGCACATCGGGGAAGTCTTCCCAGCTGTTGATGCGGTTGCTCCAGTAATTGAGCCCAAACGCGCGGTTGAGAGCCTCAAGGCTGCCGAAGCGCTTTTTGAGCCACGCACGGAACGCCTGCTGTATCCTAGCGTTTGCATTGCCGTAATACTTCGTCTCGTTGTCGAGCTGATAGCCGATGATGCAGCTGCGGTCCCTGACATGCTCCATCAGGGCACGAATCATCTCCTCGGCACATGTACGGTAATAGGGGTGACCGATGTCCATGTTTTGGCGCCTGCCGTAGAGCTCATGTCCGCCGTCAAGCACGGCGCCATTGCAGATGGAACCTGCCTCAGGTACGAGCATAACATCCGGGCACTCGCGCGCCATCCACGTCGGTATCGCATAAGTCGGCGTCCCCACGATGACGCGCAGGCCCTGCTTCTCAGCCGCATCAAGTGCGCGGTCGATATGCGAGAAATTGAATTGGCCGCGCTCCGGCTCCATCGTGCCCCAAGTCGATTCCGCGATACGGATGGTATTCATACCCGCCTCTTTGATGAGGCGCATGTCCTCTGCCAACCGCTCGCACGGCATGTACTCATCGTAGTAAGCTGCGCCGTAAAGGATTGGACTCTTCATATGATCCCCCCCTTTCTCAGCGAGCCACGCCGCGGATAGAGAAGATGCAGAAGCTGGCAATCAGGGCAAATACCATGGAAACCACGAATACGCCCGAGAAACCAATGATGCCTATAGCTGCCGCTGCGATGACCGGACCGATGGCCTGAGGCAGCGAGTTGCCGACATTGTAAACGCCGAGGAAGAAGCCGACACGATCCTTGTCCGGGATGACCTGCAGGTTTAGGTAGTTATCGAGCGAATTCCAGAGGCCCATGCCGATGCCCGCACAGAATGCGTAGATTGTGACGCCCGTCATGTCATGGCTGAGATAGAGTGCCAATGCACCGAGTGCGAGGAACAGCGCCGAGCAAGCAACCGGCAATTTGAGAATCTTGAACTTGTCGGCAATCGGGCCAGCAAAGAACCCCATGAAGACGCCGATGAAGAACATGATGGAATTGACGAGCTGGATACCAGCCTGTGTCTGGTCACCAAGTTTCAGGAAATCCGTCATGATGTAGAGGATGTAGCCCGTAATCGCGAAGTTGCCGATGCCGAGGAATACCTTGCCGATCAGTGCCAGATAGTAGTCACGGCCGATGTGCCATGCGGGGAATACCTGGCGCAAGCTATCCATTGAGAAGGAGTAATGCTGCGTCTTCTCGCCAGCCTCTTCTTTCTCGCCGAGATTCGAGGGCTCATGAACGAGTAATGTCGCCAGCAGGACGCCGATGAAGGTAATGACGCCGAAGATAATAAAACCGAGGCGGAACTGGCCGAGGAACATCGCGCCGATGACATTGAAGCCATTGTTGCCAAGGGCCATGCCGAGGCCGCCGTAAGCTGAGGATGCCTTGCCCTTGTGCTCATCCGCAGCGAAGTCCAGCCAGGCAACCATCGGTGCGACGATGAAGTTCAGAGCAATCTGGCCGATGCTCCAGCAGATGAGCAGCATCGTCACGCCTTCTGAGAAGGCTGCGCCGATCATCGAGAGCATGAAGAAGAAGGCACCGCCGACAATCCAGGGCGCGCGCTTGCCGAAGCGCGAATGCGTGTTGTCGGAAAGTGCGCCTGCCACCATGTTCGAGATGGCGGAGATGATGCTGCCCGTCGCTGCGAACAGCGCGAGCATCGCGACCTTGTGCTCAGCATCGAGCTCCTGCAAGAGTGCTGGCAGGAACAGGCCAAGCATGACAATGTACGGACCGAGCCAGCTCGCCGGGCCGATGATCAGCGCCGGTACAAGCCGCTTGATGGAAATGACAACCTTATTGCTCATGATAAACTCCCCCATATCCATGATTCATCTTGTGATTCACTTATCTGCCTTGACCTGATAATAATGGAATTCCGCATGGGAATCGTGCTGATAGGCATCGACACTGCCGATAAAGTTGAACAGCGCTGTGAAGCCGCCAATCTCACTGGGCTCACCATTGACCCCCTCATCAGAGAGATACGAGACATCGACCGCGTCCGCGATGGGCGTCCACTCTGCCCCATCCTCCAGCCGGTAGAATGCCCGTGCCCTGCCGTAATGGTACTGCCAGCGAAGTTCTGGAACAGCCCCATCGGGAATCGGCACTGTATCGAAGTCGAAGGCGATGCGCTGGCCGAGCTTTGCCTGCAGGATAGAGATAATGCGCTGATTCTCCTTGTCATTCAGGCCAACATAGGCGTAGATCCAGTTGTTGGAATCGTAGTAGAGTCCTGTGCCTGCCGTCTGCGAATAATGCACCGGCCTGAAGTCCAGCTTCGTCTGCAACTGATACGAGAAGGATGTCGCACGCGTCGCAAGGATGGACGGGTCATTCTGCGAGAAGAAGGACTCGCGGCCGCAGATCCATAATTTCTCGTCCTGCACGCTGACCCAAGAAAGATCCGGCTGATGGTACGGTGTCATGAATGCCTTGCTGTATGTCCCCGACGAAAAACTGTCATAGACCTCCGACGATGCATTACACACGGCACATTCCATCCCTTCTGGTGATTCTGTCGTCATCTTAGCAACATTGGATCCATCTGCCATTTCCAGCCATCCATCTCGCGTCCAATGCATCTTCTGCAAAGATGTTTCGCGTCCTAGTGGATTAAGCGTAGTGCCAGGCAGTGGGCGAGCCATAAGATGTGCGATGTACCACTCATGATCTGGCGTCTCAACTAACGAGCCATGGCCAGCCTTCTGCATTAGAGAGTTCGGATTATACATCTCAAAATGACCGGCATCCGGGTCACCGAGAGAGAATAGATGGCGCGGTGATGATGTGATGATTGGCTCTCCCGTCGGATTGGGCTCATAGGGGCCGAAAATATCTCTTGAGCGCCCCATCTCTACGCCGTGTGCATAGCCCGTTCCCCCCGACGCAGCTAACATGTAATAGTATGCCCCATGCCTGTAAATCTGCGGTGCCTCGATGCAGCCACGCGTCGTAAAACCATTGGTGATGCGATGCCAACCGTTTATGAGTTTTCCCGTATCAAGGTCGACTTCCGCCATGACGATAGTGCCCGGAGCCTGATATCCACTGCGCGTCTCCCACTCGAGTATGGACAGATAGTGACGACCATCCTCATGGTAGAGCGATGGGTCGAAGCCGATGGAGGTGAGGTAGACCGGTGCTGACCACGGCCCCTTGATGTCATCCGCTGACATCGCATAGCTCTCCGCATTGAATTCGCGCCCTGCCATGTTCTTCATATGGCAGAAGACCAGCCAGTATTTCTGTGCCTTTGCATCATATGAGAGATGAGGAGCCCAGATGCCAGCTGGTGTATGCGTACCGCGCAGGTTCACTTCCCTGCCATCGAGAGCATGTGTCATGAGTTCCCAGTCTGCAAGATTTCTTGAATGATAGATGGGGATTCCCGGCAGCCAGTGAAAGGTCGATGTCGCCAAATAGTAATCATCACCGATGCGTAGAATGCTCGGGTCCGGCGCCATGCCTGGGATAACGGGATTGCTGATGATGCCCATATATGTATGACTCCTTTCGTGATAAATCAGATGAAGATTATGTCACATCACGTGCGTTCTTGTGCACGCTTCATCATTACAATTATCATAACGAAAAAACAGGACACATTCTATAAAGAATGCGTCCTAAATATAAGAAACACGGCATTTATTTTATTTTTTATATTTATTGCGATATTGTTTTGGTGTCATATCCATATATTTGCGAAAAACCTGTCCAAAATGACTCTGCGATGAGAAAGAAAAATACGAACTGATGATATTGATGGGGTAATCTGTATAACGCAGTAGATCAGCAGCCTGACGGATCTTTTCCTGCAAGATGTACTCCTTGAGCGGGATGCCTATGATCTGCGAGAAGTGTGCAGACAAATAATCTGTCGACAGATGAAAGGCCTTTGCAATGCCATTGAGCCGCAACGGTTCTTGAATATGCTGCTTGACATACGTCTTGCAGCGTGCCGTCAGCTTATCATCGCACTTTGACTGCCGCAGCTCAGCCACCTGAGATGTGTAATAGAACTCTGCCTCTCTTGCCATCTTGTCAACTTCTTCTTCCGTCTGCAACTTCTCGATCTGCTGTGCATAGGCATCTTCAATCGTGAAAGCTGTCTCGGAGTCCATGCCGCCGCGGATAGCCGCTCGGGAGGCCAGTGTTAAGATGACAATGCCGATGTTCTTGGCCGAGCGCAATGGATTGTCGGCCAATTTTCCCGTCATCGTCCCCGTACGTTCTTCCGCTAGCGCTCTCTTGAGGCCCTCAAGATTCCCCTGCTCGATGCTCAGGAACTCCCGCTGTTCCTGATCATACGGATTATGCGGCAGCTCCATCTCCCGCCGTTCCATGTTGATCTGCGAGATTTTCCGCTGGATGTCCCGCCGCATTTGTTCCCGCCTCGATATGTTTGATTCCCACATCTTGCCCGTCTCCCCTGTCAAATGATTTCCTTCACTTTATTATAACAGAACGTCGCCATTGCATGCATTCTTTAAAGGTTATAAAATAAGAATGATACTACGTTGTACACGCTGCCGCATCACCTAGAAAATCTAATAGGAGAAGTATATGAACATTGTAATTGCGATTGACTCATTCAAGGGTTGTATTTCCTCTGTCGACTCCGGCAGGCTCCTGAAGCAGGCCATCGAGGAGGTCTATCCAGGCGATGTTGTCTCCGTGTTTCCGCTAGCCGACGGCGGTGAGGGGACGGTAGACGCTATGACGCAGGGGCTGAACGGCCGCATTGTCAAGGTGCCTGTCGCCGGGCCACTCGGCACGAAAATCGAGAGCCGCTACGGGCTCCTGCCGGACACGAATACGGCTGTCATCGAGATGGCGGATGCCTCGGGGCTTCCCCTTGTGCCGCCTGAAAAGCGCAACCCGCTCCACACGACGACGTACGGGCTCGGCGAGCTCATCCTCGCGGCTATCGACGCGGGTTGCCGCCATTTCATCATCGGCATTGGCGGCAGTGCGACCAACGACTGCGGCCTCGGCATGCTCACGGCACTCGGCTTCCGCTTCCTGAAGGCAGACGGCAGCCGTGCTGGGGTCGCAGGCGGAGACCTCGCCGATGTGGCGCAGATCGACGCGCGGCAGGCCGACTCCCGCCTTCAGGATTGCACATTCGAGATTGCCTGCGACGTCACCAATCCGCTCTGCGGGCCGGAAGGCTGCTCCAATGTCTTCGGGCCGCAGAAAGGGGCCACGCGGGAAATCGTCGCACGCATGGACGACGACATCCATCACTTTGCCCAGCTGGCCGAAAAAGCCTGCGGCATCAAGGGACAGGAGATGGCCGGAGCCGGTGCCGCCGGCGGGCTTGGCTTTGCCTTCCACACCTTCTTGCATGGCACACTGACCCCAGGCAGCGAGCTCATCCTCTCGGCCATCGGCATCAAAGAGGCACTCTCCAAGGCCGACCTGCTCGTCACAGGCGAGGGGCGCATGGACAAGCAGACGGCTATGGGCAAGGGCCCGGCCGGTGTCGCCCAGCTGGCAAAATCCTGCCAACCCCATTGCCTCACCGTGGCCCTCTGTGGCTCTGCCGCCCGAGATGCCGAGCGCATCAACCAGCATGGGATTGATGCCTACTTCCCCATCCTGCACGCCCCCATGACACTGCAGGAAGCCATGGACCGCGCGACGACCGAACAGAATCTCCGCCAAACCGTCCAGCAGGTCATGCACCTCATCCACCAAACAGTCGCATCGCACGCATGAAAACAGCGCCGCCAAGATGAAACTCACCTTGACGGCGCTGTTTTTTGTCCAATCACAGCCATGCACGGCACCTGTGCGCTCCATCCCAGGGGACAGACCGATGCAATCAGGCATCAAAATCCGTGACGATCTGGGATCCTGTGCGCTTCTTGGCCAGGTACATGTAGCGGTCGGCACGGGATACGAGTGACTCTATCGTATCCTCTTTGCGGACGGCTGTGATGCCAATCGAGGCACGGCAGACCACCTTCTGGCCATCTTCGATCAGCTCGCAGTCGTTGGCAATCTTCAGGAAGCGTCTCGCCGCGCCCCGGATATCATCGAGCGTCTTCAGATGAAGCAGGCCCACGAATTCATCGCCGCCCCAGCGGCAGAACTTATCGGCCTTTCTGCCGTACTTCCGCAGAGCAATGCCAAGCTTGCGCAGGATGTCGTCGCCGACGCTATGGCCGTACGTATTGTTGATGTCGTGGAAATTATTGACATCGGTGAAGAGCACGGCAAACGGCTGCCCCGTCCGCCGATAGATCTCCATCGATTCATCGAGACAGACCTCCATGAATTTCCGCCCGGGCAGGCATGTGAGCGGATCCCGCGTCGCCGTCTCATAGATGGCCCGGATGAGTCCCTGATCATAATCCACATCCGTCAGCGGGACAAAGAACGAGATGAGCTTCTCGACCTTGCCATCTGCTCCCTTCAGAGGCGCCAACGTGTTGCGGATCAGGATATCCTTGCCGTTCTTGTGCCGCATGAACATCTCGAGCGACTTGGAGCGGCCCGTCGCACAGGCAATCATGGCCGGACAGTGAGCCCCCTCAATGCGATCGCTGTTGGTAAACGAACAGCCCAGCGGCATGTCGACACACCGCTTCCCTTGCATTTCTGCCGCAGAGAAGCCGAGGATATGCTCGGCGGCAGGATTCCAATAGAGGACCGTATGATCGGGGCGCAGGATATAGCAGCCGATCGGCACTACATCCATCAGCTCCCTCAGGATGCGGTTCTCCTCCGACAAATCGCCCGGATTCCCTCGGAAAGAATCCTTGACCGGCTCGAAGTGCTCCAGTTCCTCTCGGCAGCGGTCCTGCTCCTCAGGCGGAATGCGCAGCACCTGCATCGCCTTTACCAAGGACCAGCCCGTACTCTCCATGAGGTGTTTCAGGTCTGCTCTTGCCCTGTCGTGAAGTCCATCGCGGTAAATCTCCTCGCTCAATTTGCACATCATGCCTACCCCTGCCTTTCTGTTGCCCTACACTCAATACTGTTCCAGGAAGGTGTGCTCCTCGCCTGCCTGCTTGTACTTCAGGACGGTGTCGAGATTGACATTCTCGAGCGCATGGAAGATATTGCCGGGAACCTGGCTGTTCGTCTCGGCAAGCCTTGCGATGAGCTTCTTGACCTCGAGGCGCTTGGAGTCCGTCGTGCCGTCCGTGTGGCAGGTCGAACACGTCTCGGTGAACTTGCAGGCGCACTGGATGAAGTAGAGGCCATTGTCATCGCGCCAGCGCTTGATATCCGCCTCGTGGACGTAGTAGAGCGGGCGGATGAGCTCCATGCCGGGGCAGCTCGTGCTCTTGACCTTCGGCATCATCGTGCGGACGGCGCCGGAGTAGAGCATGCTCATGAGATTCGTCTCAATCACATCGTCGAAATGATGGCCGAGCGCGATCTTATTGCAGCCGAGCTCGCGGGCCTTGCGGTAGAGGTAGCCGCGGCGCATCTTGGCACAGAGGTAGCACGGCGACTCCTCCACATGGAAGACCGACTCGAAGATGTCCGTCGAGAAGAACGTCAGCGGCACATGGAGGAGCTTCGCATTCTCCTCGATGATGCGGCGGTTCATCTCGTTGTAGCCGGGATCCATGCAGAGAAAGACGAGCTCGAACGGGAACTTGTTGTGGCGCTTGAGCTCCTGGAAGAGCTTCGCCATGAGCATCGAGTCCTTGCCGCCCGAGATGCAGATGGCGATCTTGTCGCCGGGGCGCACGAGGTCGAATTTGCAGACGGCTTCGACGAACTTCGTGGAAATCTTATGCTTGAACTTCTTGCGCAGCGAGCCCTCAATGCGCTTGAGGCGCTCTTCATCCTCGGCCGCCTCAGCCGTCTCGCGCTCCAGCTTCCGCTGCAGCCAGAGCGCATAGCCGCCCTGCAGCGAAACGGCGGTATATCCCTGTTGCCGGAGATTATGCGCGAGGCCCAGGCTGATTTTTCCCCACATGCAGATGCAGACGATGAGCTTGTCCTCAGGCAGATCGTATCCGCCCTGCTGCAGTTCCAGAGGGTTGAGGTTCTGAGCCCCCGGCAGAGAGCCGCGCTCAAAGGCCACTTCATCGCGGATGTCGACGAGCTCGACCTCATTCTCAGGCAGCGCGGCCAATTCTTCCACAGTGATTTCCTGTTTCGTCTTCCAATCATCAATAAAAGCGGTCATATCCATACATTCTTCCTTTTCGTTTCGCGATTGCACAATCCTGTGCCGTATCTTCATATTGTACCACAAAGAACCGCCAAATAGCCAGGATAGATGACCGAAATCGGGATGACCTCACCCGATGTGGATCCTGCCCGCATGACGCCATTTCTCAGGCACAAGAGCAGCTGCAGCTGCATCGACCAGGACCGTTGCCGCGCGATGCAGCTGCAGGATGGAAGCAGGCACCCGGGGCGTGACCCCCCCGCAGACAGCCCGACGAACGGCCTCGGCCTTATCCGGACCGCTTGCGAGCAGGACGACGCGCTGCGCCTTCATGATGGCCCCCATGCCGACACTGATTGCCTCACGCGGCACGTCCGCAAGGCGCGGGAAGAAGCGTGCATTCGCCTGTATCGTATCGTCCCGGAGATGCACCCGGTGCGTCCGGACCGCAAAGTGATCGTCCGGCTCGTTGAAGCCGATATGGCCATTCCTGCCGATGCCCAGGACCTGAAGGTCGATGCCGCCCGCTGCCTCTATCCGCGCATCATAGCGTCCCGCCTCAGCCAGGACATCTCCTGCCATGCCGTCCGGCAGGAAACAGCGGGCGGGGCAGAGATTGACCTTTGAAAAAAGATGTTTCTGCATAAAGGCGTGGTAGCTCTGCGGATGTGTCGGAGAAAGTCCGATATACTCATCGAGATTGAATGTGGTGACGGCAGAAAAATCCAGCCTGCCCGCTGCATACCACCGGCAAAGCAGATGATAAAGCCCCAGCGGCGTACTCCCCGTTGCCAGCCCCAGCACCGAATCCGGCTTCTGGCGAATCTGCCCGGCCACGATTTCCGCTGCCCGGCGGCTCATCGCCTCATAATCCTCAACAAAAACGACATCCATTCTATCATCTTCCATCTTCACTATAACAATCATCCAAGACATGCCTTACCCGAAGACATGGAAGACCTTTGCCATGCTCAGCCTGCATAGTGGCGGATGATGCGCGTGACGGCGGTGAGATACGCGCGGCCAAAGAGGTACAGGTGGTTGAGCAGATGGTACAGATTGTACAGGTCGCGCCGCTCCGAATAGCCCGGTGCCAATGGTGCCGCCTCTTGATACGCATCGTAGAACGCTGGCTCAAATCCGCCGAAGAGCTGCGTCATCGCGATGTCGAATTCGCGATTGCCGACCGCCGCGGCCGGATCGATCAGCACAGCCTCGCCGTCCGAGCCGAGCATGACGTTGCCGCACCAGAGATCGCCGTGCAGAAGGGACGGATACGCTGGCTCCTCCAGATACGCCTCGAGATGATCCAGCAGATAGCGCGCCCGGCGGCGGTCTTCCGGCGTGAAGTACTGCTGCGTGAGCTCCAGGCGCGGCAGGAGGCGCTGCGACCGGAAGAATTCCACCCAGCTGTCATGGACCCGGTTCTTCTGCCGGATTGAGCCGCTGTAATTATTCTCGTAAAAGCCGAAGCGCCTGCCCTTCGTCCAGGCAGATGTGTCCGCCCGATGCATCGCGGCGAGCATGTGGCCGAGATTCTGCCAATAGTCGCGCCGCGGCCTGGACGGACGCACGTACGTCATGAGCAGAAAGGACTTGCCGTCTCCATTCCGGCCAAATGCCAGTACCTCCGGCGTCCTGGCCCCCGCCTCGCGCATCGCCTTCAGGCCGTCCGCCTCCACCGCAAAGAAATCATCCGCCACATCCTCATGGCACTTCATAAAGAGATCACGCCCATCCTGCAGCACCAGATGATACGCCTCATTGATATCGCCGCCCGAGACAGGTGACTGCGCTACAATCCTCGCCTCCGCGCCAAACAGCCGCTTCAGGCACGTTTCCAGATCTTCCTGCATAACGATTCATCCTTTCCTGCATGCTTCATCCAAACAGATATATCCTTCGCGACAAGCCCGCGTGATTCCTGCATACAAAAAGCCCCACCAGCTGATGCCGGTGGGACTTGTATGTTCGTGTAAAGCGAGTGATTAACGCTTCGAGAACTGAATGACACCGAAAAGCCCTTATTTATAAGGCTTCAACAGTCTCTTTGTATATTGTACGTATAGTTTATCGCAACAAGCACAGTGCGATGGACGTTACTAGGATTCCAGATGATTGACAACGCAAAAATTACCACAGCACAATCTTGTTACCACATGCAAACGAATCTGTCGAACTTGTACGCAAATCTCAGTCAAATAGTTTGATTGATTGGTATCCATCAATATACAACGCTCTCGCCATCGGCTGGCATATCGTAATTCACGACGCCACGAGAAGCCAGGCGGCCGCGCATCACATGGCGAGTGATGGATGCATGAGCAACATTGTCCATATGCGTGATATAGAGTCTGGCATCAGGAGCTGCAAGTGACACATTCCAGACATCTTCATCCCCCATGATCAGACGGCCATTCTCGAGAGTCTCCGCTGCACAGGCATTGAGGGCGATTACTTCTGGTCGGAATTTCTCAATGGTTGCAGCGACTTCCTCATACCAGATGGTATCGCCAGCAAGATAGAATGTCTTTTCGTCTTTTGCTTCAAAGAGGACGCCCATGGCATTCCCGCAGGGGAGGTAGGTGCCGTGGCGAGCGGGAACCTGACGGATGATGGCATCTCCTATTTTCATCCATTCTTTCGGAAGGATGGTGATCTCCTGAAATCCAGATTTCTTCAGGACAACCGCATCTTCTTCGTTCTGGCAGAGAATGGGTACAGCCTTATCGAGTGGGGCGCCTACAGTACCGTCGGCGAAAGAAATGTCAATGTGGTCCGGATGGAGGTGCGTGACGATGACGCAGTCGACATCTTTCAGGATTTCTTCTGTAGACATGGGAAGGTCATAGAACGGCATCGGCAGATGCTCCTTCACCTGGTCAGGGATATTGTAGGGATGCCCGGGCACGTCGGCGACAGTGAACATGTGGCTCGGGGAAAGCCAGGGATCGATGAGAAACGTCTTACCGGCATATACCAGACGGTTAGTCGCGTTGCGGATCTGTGTGATTTTCATAGTATGCAAAACCTCCTCGTTCTTTATATGCCTCATTATAGCGGAGTCATGACACAGGGAAAAGAAGATAAAGGGATGATTGAAGCAACGATATGGTTGCGCTACAATGAACACAGGAGGTGCTCTATGAATCAGAAACAGCTTCAGTATTTCGTAACCGTCTATCAGACACAGAACATAAAGACAGCCGCAGACAGGCTATTTGTCTCAAGGCAAGGCGTGAGCAAGGTAATCCGTCTGCTTGAGGAAGAGCTGGGGCAGCCGCTTTTTGTACGCAGCATAAAAGGAGTCATGCCAACAGACTACGCAACAATCCTGCTGCCTCATGCAAAACGTCTCCTAGAGGAATACGACGCCATACGCGGCCTCCACACGCTCGCGGCGCAGTCAAAAAGTGTGGTCACCATTCATGCACTCGACCATGTGCTCGCCTATCTCGGTGCGCCCCTGATCAACGACTTCCATGAGGCGTATCCTTCCATCATTCTCAGTATCGTAGATACGACAGATGCCATGGCTCTAGCCGCATTGACGGCGCAGCAATGCAACTTTGCCATCGTAACGGGGCCGCTGGACGAGACGCGTTTTGAAGGAATCCCCCTCTTTTTCAGCAATTACAGTGTACGGATGCACAAATCACATCCTCTGGCGAAAAAAACATTTCTGACCTATGACGACCTAGACGGTCAGACCATCATCAGCAAGGGCCGTGCCTATGACTGCTTCCGCCACAATATCGACCAGCACATCCTCGTGCCCGGCCGACAGATCCACATCCTTGCGGAAACGGCTGATGAAAGCATCATCCGCGCGCTTCTCCTTGAAAACAAGGCCATCAACATCGGCTACGACTATGCGGATGCCCTATACCCACATCCAGATATCGTGAGCCGAAGACTGAAAGCAGAAAATGGCGGGCAGATGATCTATCTCGTAGCAAACCTGCAGGTCCGCACGACAAAGGCAAGCCGCCTTTTCCGTGACTTTCTTTTAGAGTGGATACATAAAAAAAATCCCACCAGCTGATGCTGATGGAATCTTGTGTGCTCGTGTAAAGCGAGTGATCAACGCTTCGAGAACTGGATGACGCTGAAAAGCCCTTATTTTGATGCGCAGCATCTCGATCAGGCTGTCCTGTGTCTTGCGATTGCCGAGATACAGCATGACGACATTCAAGAGATTGTACTGCCACTGCTCTGCGCGATACTACAATACCCTTACAAGCTCGTCATTACTCCTACGCTGCGCGTGCTGAGGGGCAGCCTTTGCTCCTGCCGCGACGTAGCCAATAGGCAACAACAGCAAAGGCACTTCATTCAGTTCCAGCTGGAAGGCATCCGCCGTCTTCGTCACCGGGAAAAAGTTCACCCAGCAGGACCCGATACCAAGTTCCCAGGCTTCCAGCATCATGTGGGTGGCAACGATGCTGGCATCCTGCTCTCCGGCCCGGATGCTGTGTTCAAAAGGGTTGACCCATTCTTCGTCCTTGCGCACCGTCACCATCAGCACCACCGGCGCATTGAAGGCGCAACGCGTGAGCCCCCGGATTTTCTCCAGTGCTTCTGGGCTCTGGAGGACACATACTCGATACGGTTGGTAGTTGTGGCCGGTAGGAGCTATGCGTCCCGCCTCCAGGATAGCGTCCAGTTTTTCCTTTTCGATTGGCTTGTCACTGAATTTCCGAACCGAATATCTTTCCTTGGCCAACTCCATGAATGTCATGTATTCTCATCCTTTCTTCTCATCGGCTTTGTCAGTCTCTTTACATATTGTTTTATCGCACCAGGCACAGTACGATATCTGCCGTTAATGCTGCTTCTTCAGCGCCTTCTCGTAATGATCTCTCTCCTCAAGCGGGATGCGCAATGCCTGCATCGCTTTCTCCAAAGACCAGCCCGTACTCTCGATGAGGTTCTGCAAGTCCTCTTTCGCTTTATTGAGGGTGCCAACATTGACTCCATCATTGAATCCACTGTTATAGACGCCTTCGCTTAAGTTGCACATCTTACTCAACTCCTTCGTTTCATACTCTGTCAGACAATGTCATTTATCCTGTCATTGATGATAGAGTTTTGTTAGCTCCTGTTTCAGTGACCCCTTCTCTGCATACGGAAGAGTATCGAACAAGCGAATATTATTCTTCTCAATGTGGATATCCTCACTGAAGCCAAGAATATAACGCAAACAAATACGATACAGCAGTTTACAGCTTTTAAGCCGCTTGCCCATCGCCCCAAGCCAAGGCTTGCAAGGCTTTGAGCAGAGCGCTTGAATTTATGCTACTTTGGGCTTTGGACACCAAAGTGGCGAAAAATACTTCCTTGTGGATCTGCTGACTCAGCGCGTGCCGCAGCTCCTGCGGGCTCTTGTCCCGGTAGGCGCTCAGCTTCTCGTCCTCGTATGGCAGGATCTTCATGAGAGCGTGCCCGGCATTCGTCAGGTTTAGCAGGTGCTCAATCGCAGTCTTCGTGCGAACTTTGTAGCTGCCGAGCTCCCAGAACATCTTCTGCTCGTAGTAGTTCGTCTCAATGCCCCAACGGAGTTTGTAGAGCTTAAGCGGGTAAATCGCCATATGCTTGGAGCTGGTGTTGCGGAGCGTCTTGTTCTCCTGCCAGGCAATGCTCATGTGCAGGGCCATCGGATCTACGGTGCTGAAAAAGAGACGGTACGAGCCGCTCTTGCTCAGCGTCACATAGGCATGAACGGTGCGGTCACCGAAGATGCGTGTCTTCACCAGACGGTGGGCGACAAAATAGTCGTCCATCCGACAAAGATAATTTTTGAGATCATCGGCAATCTCATCCAGCATCAGTCGCTTGCCGTACTTCGGCGGACGGCCTCGGCGGCCTGCCGTCGGACCCGGCAGTTCGAACATCGCCGTATCATGACGTGCATTGCAGATCACGTTGAGATTCGGGTAGCGGAGTGCATGCGCGAGCAGCTCACGCTTGGCATACCAGCTGTCGAAGAGCAGGATGACCTGGCGCTTTTCAAGGATTGGCATGACTTCATCGAGAAGCTGGCAGGCAAGCGTCAGCTTCGAGGCTTCGCCGTTGCTCATGACGTAGCCAATCGGCACCGCGATATAACGGATCTGCTGCTTGCCTGCGTTCTCATGGAGGACCGGCACGCTCATCGTCAAGCTGACAAATGCATGGCCATTGAAATAGGACTTGCCATCGTGTTTGGCGTGGTCGTACAGGATCCCTACACCGTCGAAGTGCTTGCCTCACTTGGCAATGGACGTGTCGTCCACGCTGAGCAGGATAGGCTCCTGCCGCAGTGCCTCTGGCACTATGGCAAACGCCCGCAGCGCCAAGGCCTGGCGAATGGATGCATCCGTGACGAGGCCGTTGCCAAGGGCACGGTAATAGCTGTTGAGCGATGTGTCCGTCTGCTTCGACAGGAACTGCCGGAACAGGCAGCGCACCGACGAAGCCGACTCCAGAGCCAGCTGAGCAATGAGAAGCCACGCCAGCAAATGGCGCGTCGGTCTCGTTGCAGCGAGAAACAAGGAAGAAAAAATCGTCAAGAGTTTGTCAACTGTTGACTGACTGGTGTATAATTGAGACATCACGTAGCACCTCTCGTGTTTGGTTTGTGGTGAATCTATTATACACCAGCAGGGGCTACGTGATTTTATTATGTCTCAAAAGCTGTAAACTGCTGTCAATCATCAAGTCTTATCTGTCGATCATAGTTTTCGATCCAGTCCTGACTTCTATGGTCGAATGTCCGAATATCGATATGGTCGCCATAAATATACAGCGAATTCGTCCAGATATGTTTTCTGTCCATATCGCTATTGTGTATATTCATAATCCGCGAGCCATACATATTGATTTCCGGAGCCGCAAAGCTGTCATTCGTAGCCGGTGTATGCGTATGTCCCGAAATCCAGAGACGCACTTGCGGATTGGACATGAGCAAATCATGCAGCTCATTGACCGGCTGAGCCACGGTCCGATTCTTGTTCACCGAGTTGTTATAGTTCAGCAACGTCCCCATGAGTGGTCCATGGAAGAATATCAGCGTAGGCTGCGGGTGCTCTGCCAAATCATTCTTTAGCCAGGCGAACTGTTCAGCACCTATCTGCGTAGGCAATGGCCCCTCTGTCGCTAGGAATATCAGATGACATCCGCCAAGATCAAGACTGTAATAGGGTTTCGAAAGCTGCCAGAACTCGCAGAAATGCTGCAACTTGCGCCGCCTGGATTCGGCATCACCCTTCACGAGCTTACCGTTCTCATTCGGTTCATCCTCATATAGGATCTCATGATTGCCATCGATGACGTACAGTGGCACCTTGACACCTGAAAAATACTGACGAATGAAATCATACTCACTCGGGATACTGTAGCGGGCCACGATATCACCCACAACTGCTATGCCATCGACATCCGGCCAGGAATTTATATCGGCTATGGCGCGCAGTTTAGCCGCTACGATAGCCTGACGCTTCGCTTTGTCCGGATGCTTCTCCACGCGCACCGGCAGATGTGGGTCACCGAGCACAACGAGGCGTTTATAGGCACGCTCGCTCCCCCACACTGGCGTCCAAGATTGCCATGGCCACAGATACAAGGCTCCAGCTCCCAATAGTGCTCGTTTTATGAATGTACGCCTGTTCATCATGCATCTATCCATCTCCCCCACAAGTGATAAGACAGTAGTTTACCACTAACCAGCTACTTCATCATCCCACGCAATGTCTGCGAAGCCTCCAACTTTTATCTATCAATTATACCATACCGTCTTTTAGACGCACAACCACAGCTGTGAAAAGCTGCGACTCTTGCAGGATAAAGTTTTTTGTGTTATGTTGGCGATATAGTGTACGATTTGGAGTGATATAAAATGAATAAAAGCCAGCTACATGGTAAGCTAGGACAGTCTGGCAAAGGCTTACGGGGAGCACTAGCAGGCATGCTCGGAGCAATGTTGCTGTGTATTCCTGTGCCAGCATTGGCCTGTACACTTTATGCTGCGCAGGGAACGGCTGTAGCAGACGGCGGTACGATAGCAGCAAAGAACCGCGACTGGCGGCCGCAGGAACAGTCACTGCATCTAGCAGAACCGCGCCAGCCAGGCGGTTATCGTTATTATGGTCTCTATGGTGGTCCGTTCGAGCGTCATCAGCTGCGTGGCGGTGTCAATGAGGCAGGACTCGTGGCCTATTCGGCGGCAGTCAGCTCGGTGACGAAGAAGCAGAAGGCCGCAGCTGCCGAAGCTCATCCGCCGGTCCAAGGAACACTGCGCAAGGTGCTGGAGCGCTATGCAACGGTCGAGGAGACGGTGCAGCATCCGGAACTATTCCAGGGCGTGCGATTCGTCATGCTGGCTGACCGCAGTGAGGTCGCCTGGATAGAGGGGGGGCTGGACGGAGAAGTGCGCATAGAGAGGCGTCAAAATGGCGTCCTGGCCCATACCAACCACTATCTGATCGCCGATCTGGCGGCGCAAAATGAGAAGTATTATGAGAGCAGCCATAAACGCTATGACCGGGTCATGGAACTGCTGCAGACTCAAAAACAGTATACGCTCGCTGATTTCATTCGCATCGGCGAGGATCAGACCGCCGGTCCGGTCAATTCGCTATGGCGTACAGGCGATGAGACGAGCCATACACAGACAGTGGCTCAAATGGTAGTCTGGCTGCGTCCGGACGGAGATTTCACGGTCTATGTGAAATACCGGGCCGCAGCTGACGCTGCCGGACATGAGCAGACGGTCCGACTCACGAAACAGGAGATATTCGACAATATCACACCCCAATAAAATAAAATTTCACCACAGTCAGTGCTTTTTGATGAGCCGTCTGTAATGCGCTTCCTTATTGGGTGGAATCTTCAATACGCGCATTGCTTCATTCAAGGACCATCCTGTATTCTCCATGAGTTTTTTTAAATAATCTGCCCGAATTCTCTCATTCCCCTCTTCAAAGCCTCTTCGAAATCCTTCCTCATATAGTCCTTGAGTCAGCTCGCCCATATTTCTATATTTCTTCAACTCATCCTCTGTCATCCAGATGCCATATTCTTCTTCAAATGGACTTTTTTTGCTCAATACAATCACCCCAAGCTCTCATAAAACCTGCGAATAAATCCTGCCATCAGAATGCGCCGCTTCTCAAGGAAGGCCTTGTAATCATTGCTATCCATGTTCATGAACTCCTCTGGCACACAGTTTTCGGCAAGGTTTTTCTTGAGGTCATCTGCATCGGTGATTCCACCATACTGCAACTCGCCGTTGGCAATTTGCTCCTTCATTTTTGCCATGTACACGCATGGTGCATCATTCTTGATATTGATGTTGATTTCCGACTGCGTATAGACGTAATTAGCAATCTGATTGTAGTCCCTGCGGTTGTTGATGCCGTTCTTCTGAAGATACCTCTTCGGGAAAATATGGTGAATGTCGCCACGCTGCTGAATCAGCGATGATACATCGATCTGCTCAGACAGAAAACCTCGGGAGCCCGCTTTCACCTGTGCCATCAGGAACAACAAGAAGTACGGGCTGCTGGATACGGAAGTATCCAATCTCTGGACAAGCACCGTATTCCAGAAGGCATCCGACATCTCGCCTTCTTCCGTAGTTGCAACAAACTTTTCGGGATTCATTTCTGTAAAGCGCTTGATATCGTAGTCCATCGCGGATTCAGGTGAGCTAGAATAACGCCCCGTCAGCATGGAAAGAACAATCCACTTGCGCACCAGCTTCTCGATTAGCGGGGCGTTCATGCCTCTGTCCCTCAACGTGAGATACAAGATATATCCGAAATTCAGCACGTTCTGTGAACGGACGAGCGATGTATCAATAATCCCAGTAGACTTGACAATCATGATGTAGCGCTTGAAGTTAGTTTCGTTTACAAAATTCTCTACGCCTTGACGAAGCTTATGAAATGAATCTTCTGCGATGCTTTCCAGATTCTCTCTCGTCTCAAAATCACGGCCAGATAAAAGACTGACCAGATCTGCAATCTTTCCTCGCAGATAAGGTAAAATATATTTCGCAAATTCAATTTCATAAAAAATAGACATAGTCTA
>ENA-OROH01001031-OROH01001031.1-human-gut-metagenome-genome-assembly--contig:-NODE-1031-length-28646-cov-4.703263_pt1 | contig 28646 bp, 17 predicted proteins | sample MGYA00242125_ERZ509042 | MGnify/ENA primary metagenome ERZ509042 (study PRJEB26280, sample SAMEA2338738) | human gut metagenome | biome: human gut; feature: human-associated habitat; material: faeces... | reverse complement strand
AGCCGGAGCACCTTGACAATTCACATATGATTGATTTGATTCGTTTGCACGACGTCCGATTTCAGCTTTGACGATTTCGTTCCATGGAGCCAGAAGTTCTAATTCATCATCGCTCATCCTATCATTATCGTGCTGATTTGCACAAAGAAATAACCTTATTATGCCGGTTGACAGGTTGGATTACGCTGATTTTTTGAAAACTTTATATGGTATATTTTAATGAATTGTAGGATTACTTTATTGACATTTCTGACACTATCATATACACTGTACATATCGTATAAGCACGCATATATCAGAAGGTGGTGAGAGGAAGTTAGAATGGAAATTATCATAAGTAATAGTAGTGATAAGCCTATTTATGAACAAATTGCTATGCAGATTAAGAGTTTAATCATGAATGGTACCCTATCTGCCGGAGAAGCCCTGCCTTCCATGCGTGCACTGGCAAAAGACCTGCATATAAGTGTTATTACTGTTCAACGAGCTTACGAAGATTTAACTCGAGATGGGTTTATCGAAACCGTATCGGGAAAAGGTAGTTTTGTTGCATCACCAAATAAAGAATTTATTCAAGAAGAACAACTACGAATAGCAGAAGAACTTTTAGAAAAGGTTGCTATAATCGGTCGTACTCATGGTATCAGCTATGAGCAAATGGCTAATATTCTAAAACTATTTTTTGAAGAATGAGAGGTGGAATTATGGAACAGAACAGTATTGTTGTAAAAAATGTGACTAAAAAATTTGATGATTTTATGTTAGATCATATTTCATTTACAGTTCCTACAGGACGTATTGTGGGTTTCATAGGAGAAAATGGTGCTGGAAAAAGTACAACTATCAATTTAATTTTAGACCAGTTAAAGTTGGATGCGGGTGAAATAAGAATATTGGGTAAACAAAATCATTCTTATTTGCATAAAGAAAACATTGGTGTTGTTTTTGACGAATGTAAATTCCATTCCGTCTTAAATGCAAAAGATATTGCCCAAATCCTTTCGGGATCTTATAAAACATGGGATATGAATTTGTTTGAAGAATATATGAAACGCCTTGATGTTCCATTAAATAAATCAATAGGGCAACTTTCAAAAGGTATGAAGATGAAATTGTCAATTATTTGTGCACTATCGCATAGACCCCAGATTCTGATTTTAGACGAAGCAACAACAGGGTTAGATCCTGTTGTACGAGATGAAATTTTGGATATTTTTTTAGAATTTATTCAAGATGAAGAACACTCTATTTTGTTCTCTACACATATAACCTCTGACATACAAAAGGTTGCTGACTATGTAATTCTGATTCATAATGGAAAAATTATTTTTGAGGAAAAGAAAGATGACCTTATTTATAATTATGGAATTATACGCTGTAAAAAATCAGAATTTAATACTGTTTCGCCAGATGACTATGTATGTTGTCGAGAAACAAATCTTAGCGTGGAATGCTTAATACATGACAAAGTAGCTGCAAAAAAAAGATACAAAAATCTAATTATTGATAATGCTTCTATTGAGGACATTATGCTGTTCTATATCAAAGGAGGTGTCAAATGAAAGGATTGGTTTTTAAGGATTTATTGCTTATGAAGAAAATGAATAAAAAAGTCATTTTTGTAATGTATTTTTTTGTAATAGCAATTTCATTCTTCGGAGAGAATGAAGTTTACTCAATTATGTCATCGGCTTTTTTTTCACTTTTTATCGGTATGCACTTAATGATGACCATGACCTATGATGGATTGACTTCATGGAAACAATATGAATTAACCTTGCCGATGAGTAAGTACCAAATCATTTTCAGTAAGTATTTGACTAGCTTGCTTCTTGTTCCGATTAGTATAATGGGTACAGTTATCATTTATATCATTCGTTATGTGGTTTATCATAATTTTACACTTAGCCAGTTTGGTTTTTCTATCGCCATTGCAATAGCATTACCTGTTTTATGGTGTTCTATATGTTTAGCAATAGCACAGTGGTTTGGCTATATGAGTGTTCAGTATGTGAGAATGATTTGCACACTTCTCGTTATCTTTTTCGTAAGTAAAATATCAAAAGATATGAAATACGTTACTCAAAATTTGGTTAAAAATCCTATGTTGATTACTATTTTTGCTTTGGGTATAGTAGTCGCATCGTATTTTGTTAGTGTTATAGGATACTCAAGAAAAAAATAAAAAGTAGAAGTGCAAATAAAAGTAAGTGTCGAGCGAGTACGTTGCCCTGTCTGCGGAAATAAAACACGTGACAAAATCCGAGAAGATACTGTACTAAAAAATTTTCCACTCTTTTGTTCGAAGTGCAAAAGAGAATGTCTAATCAACATTGAACAATTCCATATAACTGTTATTAAAGCGCCAGACGCAGAGCCGATAATACACAGTTCTTTGAACTGTAGTTATCGGTTTTTGTATTTTCCCAATCATAGTGATTATCAGCTATTGATTTACACTTAAAACTGATCCAGATTTAATGCTTAAAACTGACCCATGGTATAATTTGGCCTTATGGCCTTGATAACTGATAATTATTTGTATAAGTCAGTTTTATATTCCTGTGACCTCTCTTTCGTTTTAATATGTTGTCTGTAACAGAATCGGCTGTTCATGTTACGTCATTGCTACAAGTCTTTCTTTCCATATCATTTTGAATCCAACCCGGGCAGATTTTCTTCAAAATCATGGTAAAAGTGCTTCGTTTCTGTGTTGGGAAAATGAACGGAAACACTTGATTTTACTGACTTTCTTCAATGTAACCTTATTATAACGTCCTCCCCATATCCCACCTCACGGTTCGGATACTTTCCAAATCCCGGCAACTCTCTCGCCCCGCGCCGGAGATACGCCTTCACCTTCTCCCCATACAAAAACGGATCATTTCCTCTTACGATCCCCCATTCCATCAAAAGTGCCGATGCTCCTGTCACAAACGGCGTTGCGAAAGAAGTTCCACTCACCACTGTCACCCCTCCGCCAACTGCTGTCGTCCTTACGTTCACTCCCGGTGCCACAAGATCCGGTTTCGTCCTTTCATCCTGCCAGGTATATCCTCTTCCTGAAAAAGATGCATAGGAAAAAGTAAGCGCATCATACGCCCCAACCGATATCACTTTATCTGCAGTCGAAGGAATCGTTAAGGTCACTTCTTCATCCGGATACAAAAATCCTGTCCCCCGGTTCAATACATTCTCACTTGGCAACCACAGATCATACTGCCCTTCCACAACCCTTGTCGGATTCAAAATGATCTGCCAGACTCCCGACGTAATATAATCTGTCACCGGAATCATATCAATATAAATCTCCTGCGCGACATTATACGGGCTCGGTTTTCCATAATATAATAAAATCTCCGTTTCTCCGATCCGGAATCTCTGCGAACCGAGAACAGATTGTATTGGACCGATCCGCGTCCCCGCAGGAGATACAAATGAAATTTCCACTTCGTCCGTATACGCTTTCCAGATCTGAATATTCAATGTTGGTTCATCTGCCTGTACTGCGAGCTGTATTCTTTCTTCTTTTCTTTTCTGCAGCACTCCGGAAGTATGCCCGGCACTTGCTGCTTCATTTCCGGTCCCCACACAGATCACACTCTTCCAGAAATTCGACAGATCATCAATATACCGTTCTACCAGACTCCTGCCGTCATGAGAACCATATGTATTTCCAAAACTCAGATTGATCGCCACCGGCATCCGAAATTCCAGTGCTTTCCTCACCACATAATCCATCGCCTGCATCAGTTCTGTCGTCCGTGGAAATCCGTCTGGCATAGGCGACCCCATTTTTACCACAATCAGCTCACTCTCCGGTGCCACACCGGCATACAGATTTCCGCTTCCTCGCCCATTTCCGGCAGCAATCCCTGCAACTGCAGTCCCATGACCGGATATATCCTGACTTGGTACCATTCTTCTCCTTTCCTCTGACGAGTCAGCCTCAAGTGCCCTGTTAATCTGCTCCTCGGTAAATTCCACTCCCATCCGATAACCTTTTGGTGGATTCTTCTCTTCATCCGCATTCGGTCTTAATGACTGATCCCACATCACCCGTATTCTCGTCGTTCCATCTGCATTCCGAAAATCTTCATTCGCATAATCAATCCCCGAATCAATTATCGCCACAAGTACACCCTGTCCACGCAGATCAAGAAAGCGGGTATCCTGCACCTCATTGATACAGGATACCCGCTTCCCATTTGCTATTTGAAAAAATAAACGTTTCGGTTTCTCTATATATTCTACCTCAGGAATATCTGAAAGTAAATCAATCCTGGACTGATTGATCCGAATGATCGCGTACTCATTCTGAAGTTCAACCACCTGGATTGCCAAGGCTCTTACCTGATCCAGATTGCCCGAATATTTAATAATCAATTCCCATTCCCTGTCAATCGGATGATACCCGACATCCAGGTTCAATGATTTTTCTCTTTCTTCTTCCATCGCTCCAAGTGCCAGATTTAAAAGATTTTCCAGTTTCTGATCTTCCATATCTTCTTACGCCCTGTAAGTTATTCCTGATATTTTATGATGACCATTCCGAAATTATTTCTGTATTTTATGCTACATTTTCTGCAGCCTGCTTTTTATTTGCAGGCTTTCCTGCTTTTCTCTTATCATATGCTGCAAATAATCCTGCGAGAAGTGTTCCTGAAATAGAATGCCATGTACAGGATACAGCACAGATAATTGCGGATTCCGGTGCCACCGCAAACTGTGCCGTTGTGGTTGCAAGGTTGGTAGCAAGTCCAGCGTTCTGCATTCCAACTTCAATAGAGATTGTTCTCTTCTTTGCAGTATTCATACCAGTCAGTCTTCCTGCGCCGTATCCCAGCAGATATCCAAGTCCATTATGAAGAAATACTGCCACAAAAATTACAACTCCTGATTCAAAGAATTTGTCTCCCTGCGAAGAAACCACTCCGCCAACTACACATGCAAGTCCAAGTACTGCAACTCCAGGCATCACTTTCTGAAGCTCTGTAAATGTTTTTTTCTTTCCAAACAGATAATTCAGTAAAAATCCAAAAGCTACCGGAACAATAACGGTCTCAACAATAGATACAAACATCGGAAGTCCTTTGATCGTAATATGCGTTCCGCTTGCAAGAAGTGAAACCATAAGCGGTGTCATAATCGGTGAAATGATTGTGGATACCGTAGTCATTCCTACGGAAAATGCCACATCTCCACCACACAGATAAGACATGATATTGGAGGATACACCACCCGGACAACAGCCTACAAGGATCAGACCAAGTGCAATTCCATCCGGAAGCTGAAGTACTTTCGTCAGTGCAAATGCAAGAAATGGCATGATCAGATACTGCGCGATTGCGCCGATACAGATATCAAAAGGTCTCTGTGCCAGAATCTTAAAATCTTCGGTTGTCAGTGTCAGTCCCATGCTGAACATGATGATTCCGATGATGATCGACTGACAGGTGAACTTGTTGGATACCGGATCAACGAACAATGGGTTATTTACCCATCCCATCATTGCCGGTACAAAGAATGTGACTACTGCAATAGCGATTACCACCAATGATGTATAGTCTGATAAAAATTTGCTTGCTTTTTGTAATGCTTTCATTACAGTTTCCTCCTTTTTCTTTTCGTCCACGCAAAACTGTTCTTCTAATCTTCCGATAACAAAATTCACAGGATTTTTTTGTATATACAGCAACAAAAAAGTCCCTTTCCAGAATCAATCTGAAAAGGGACGAATAAAATCCGCGTTACCACCCTAATTCCACAGATAATAATCTGCGGCACTTCACATACCAACATATGCTATCCATATAACGGTGGATCCCGGCAAAGTCTACTTGCAGATACTTTTTCTGCTTTGGACCCGCTTCTTAGAGAGGATATCCTTATCCGGTTATTACCTGTTCACACCATCCACAGGCTCTCTGAAAATAATGACGGATACGACTTTGTTCTCATCAACGAATTTTGGTGAACCATATTTTCTTTAACAGTTATTATAGTCTTCTCTTCGGAAATGTCAAGAACGAATTTTAATTAAATCCGACAATTCTTCTCGCCACAATATACGCCAGAGACGAAATCTTTCTTCCTGATCTGCCCGGAAGATTCATGGTCTGTCCAAGGATTCCGTAACGGATCTTCCAATAAGTTCCGTAGTGATTCTTCTTCAGATACTGCCACAGCTCCCGTTTCTTTTCCAGATTCTCTGCATTTTTGGAACGAATCAGAAGAATCGAAGATACCGTCATCATAATTGCAAGATAATTAGTCATATAGGTCCGCAGTTTTTTATTAGAAATCTTGCGCATATCATACATATCAATCATACTCTTTGTGACAAAAATCTGCTGATCCACACGACTGATCATCACCTTTTCATTGACAGACTGATCTTCTCTTCCAATGTAATAACGATAAAAATCCACATCCATATAATACATCTTACGCACATGCGGAAGTGGATAGTAAACATAAATATTGTCCACATAAAATGTATGCTTCGGCAGCCTGAGCTGACATAATTTCAGGAAATCTGTCCGGTAAATAACAGAATGCATCAGAATATACTGTCCCAGATGAAAATGTTTCACATCATTCCAGCCAAAAATCTCTTCCTGTGGAAGCACATTCTTGTACTCAATCACTTTCTTGTGCTCCATTCCTTCTTTTTCGTATACATAATTGGCAAGCAGCATATCCACCTGCTTTTCTTCCTCTTCAAACTTTTTCAGAACATCAAGAATCTTGTACAGTGCTTCTTCATCTACCCAGTCATCACTGTCCACAACTTTAAAATATTTTCCCTCTGCGTGGTCAAGACCTGCATTGACCGCATCTCCGTGCCCACCATTTTCCTTATCAACTGCACGGACGATCGTTGGATACTTTTCTTCATACTCATGTGCAATCTTTGAAGTATCATCCTTTGATCCGTCATTAACTATGATGATCTCTACATCTTCTCCACCTTTTAAAATAGATTCCACTGCCCGGTCCATATAAGCTGCCGAGTTATAACACGGAATCGCAAACGATATATATTTCATGTGTATTCTCCTTCTCAATTTAAAGCTCACGTTCCTAGTATAGCCTAATTTTTTTTGTTTTCCAACTGATATTGTAAATTTCACATTTTTCGGCTATAGTTAAAGCTATATGATTACTATGAATAAAGAGGAGGATTTCAACTATGAATCACAATTTACTGGTCGGACAATCAGGTGGTCCTACTGCTGTAATCAACGGAAGTCTCTATGGTGTTGTCTCAGAAGGTCTGGCAAATCCGGAGATTGATAATGTCATCGGTATGGTCAACGGTATTGAAGGTTTTCTTGCCGATCACACAATAGACATGGCACCTTTAAAAGAAAATGGCGAACTGGAACGTATCCGCACCACACCGGGTTCATATCTTGGTTCCTGCCGTTATAAATTACCGGAAGATCTTTCCGATCCGGTTTATCCTGAACTTTTCCAGAAATTTACCGAAAAAGAAATCAGCTATTTCTTCTATATTGGCGGAAATGATTCTATGGATACCGTAAGTAAATTATCCCGCTACGCAGCAACAGTCGGAAGTGATATCCGCATCATCGGAGTTCCGAAAACCATCGACAACGATCTGGTTCTGACCGATCATACCCCGGGCTACGGAAGTGCTGCCAAATATGTTGCTTCTACAGTACGCGAAATTGCAATTGATGCCTCTGTCTATGATAATAAACCATCTGTCACCATCGTCGAGATCATGGGACGCCATGCCGGATGGCTGACCGCCGCAAGCGTTCTTGCCCGCAAATTTGAAGGCGATAATCCGGTTCTTATTTATCTTCCGGAAGTTGCTTTCTCCCCGGATGCATTTATCGAAAAGGTAAAAGAAAAGCTTACTAAAACTTCTAATCTCGTTGTCTGCATTTCCGAAGGAATCAACGATGGTAACGGAACCTTTGTCTGCGAGCTTGCAAGTGATGTCGGCACAGATACTTTCGGTCATAAAATGCTGACCGGCTCCGGAAAGTATCTTGAAAATCTTGTAAAAGAAAAACTTGGTATCAAAGTACGCTCTGTGGAGCTCAATGTCTGCCAGAGATGCTCTTCCTCCTGTTTATCTGCCACAGATCTGGACGAAGCCGCTGCTTCCGGCCGTTTTGCTGTAAGTGCCGCTTTAGATGGTGAAACAGGAAAGATGATCAATTTTATCCGTAAGAGTGATGACCCATACATCCTTGAATTCGGAACTGCAGATGTAAACGAAATCTGCAATAAAGAAAAAGCTGTTCCTGAAGAATGGATCACAAAAGACGGTTCCGACATCAGAGATGAATTCATCGCTTATGCCCGCCCACTGATCCAGGGAAGTGTAGAAGTACCTATGAAAGATGGGCTTCCATACTTCGCATTCCGCAAATAGTCTTGTTCACAATTTGTTCATTTATCTTTCAAAAAACCTTCATTTGTTAAACACTCTTTCTTCACAAGTGTTTTATATACTAGAATCATCAAATGAAGAACATAAAAGATAAAAGATTTCAAACAAATCATTTAATAAGACGTGCAGAAGTTAATAATAGAATAACTTTTTCATAATACATGCCGGGGGCTTTTAAGTCACCCGGCATCCTCCCTTTTATGGGACTTTTTCAAAAATTTCTTTCAGCGTTTTATTCTCCAACCCGGATATTTTCTCCATCGATCACAATTTTATATTTTCCCTGAAGCTGTTTAAACGCTTCTGATTCTGCAAGCTCAGGAACTGCCTGGATTGCTTTTTTTACTGCTTCTGCACATAATTCTCTTTCCATTTCCGGATTCTCACAATAACGCTCCAGATAGTTCATCCACAACCTTTCTGAATCCGGTAATACTTCAACCGCCTCTCTGCTGATCTCCCACACTTTCTCATATTCCTGCGCTTCTTCATAAATCAACTGCAGCTTTTCATAAATCTCTTCTAATTCTTCTTCATTCGATTCTAATTTTCTGATCTGTTCATATTGTTCAGCTGCTTTTAAATTCTCACCAAGTTTAAAATAGCTTTCTGCAAGATATTTTCTGACCTCACACTCCTTTTCTCCATTTGTATCCCACCGGTACCACGCCTGTCTTCTAATCATCTCCTCACCAATTCTCTTTGTCAGCCTGTTCCATTTTTCACTCTCTTCCAGAATACTTACCTTCAATAGCGGGTATTGGTACAAATACACTTTCATCTGTATTTTTTCTGCACGTTTCTCCAATTCATCTAATATTTTTTTTACTGCATCTTCTGCGTTTAATCCATCCTCCTGCTGCTGTATACTCCCTTCTTCCAGACTCGCTATGACCACCCGGTATGCATCGGAAAACTCTGTCTCCTGCATTTCCTTATCGAGACTATCCAGGCTGTTCACATAATCTTCCCACGCTACATAATAAATAAGTCCCATTTCCAGATAAGGACTGTCCCCATTTTGTTCCACAACCTCTTTTGTCTCCTTTTTCTCCTTTACTCCTTCCTGAACTTCCGCCTCTGGCTGATCCTGATCCGCTGCAATCGCTTTTGTTTCCGGCTTTTTCACTGTCCCTCCGATGATTGCTGCACTCATGATACAAACCGCCAGAATTGCAAGCAAAATCTTTTTTGCCGAAACCTTATCCCTCGGTCTTTCCATTTCCCTTTCCAGAAAACCAATTTCTTTTTGCATATTTTTCAATACTTTTATGGCATTTTTCCCACTGCTATAACACTTTCCAAGCATTCTTTTCCAGACTCGTTCTTCTTTCCGTGTAAATGCCTTTGGATCCAGACATTTTTCTGCTGTAAATTCCATTATCTTTGCCAGACCATACAGATCATCCGACCGTTCTGTCTTCTGCGAAAGAACCCTTTCTTTCCTTACAAAAAGCATACGAAGCTTTTTCTTCTTCATCTGCTTTAAAAGTTCCTCGTTTTCCGGTTCATTGATATCCAGAAGACAAAGCATTCCGTCTCCGGTTATGATCACTGCATATGGGTTCACATATCCATACGCCGCATCCTCATTTCCACAACGATAATACTGTTCCAGCTGTTTTGAAAGCTGTCTGATCCATTCAAATACTGTTTCTTTTTCCACCCGGATCCCCTGTTTGATATACTCCATCAAAGAACAGCCTTTTGCATAGTCATTTACCATATAACTCCAGCCATTCTGATCCACAAAACGGAGTACCGCATAGTCTCTTCTTTCTTCCATCCTGTTCCTCCCTGTGTCTGTTCATTCATATTAACTTGTCCTGAAAATGCCACATCGAATCATGTGTCTGATATCATATACTTTTCTTGTGATCTGTTTCAAAGCAGAGAATGTCACCCGGCGTATCTTCAGAGTATTTCATTATACCGGATGCAATTTCCTATAAAATAAAATTAGAATCGAATTAGAATGACTTCACTATACACTGACATCCGCCACTTTACAAGCAGAACTTTTTTCAATAATTCACAAACTTTTTGTTCCAAAATCAGTCACTGATCTTTTTATTTTCTATAATCCTCTGACAGTCACAAGGATTCCCTGTCTTGTGCATTCTGCCAGACTGGTTACTGTTCACAGTACCTGTGACCAGCAACGCATCTCGCCATTTTAAATCGCCTTTGGCGATGGGCGAGATGCCATTCAAGATAAAACGTGCATCCTCCGTGCCAATCAGCGTAGTGATTGACACGGGAGTGATCAGTAACCCGGACTGTACTTTTTCCCACTTGCTTTTCACTCCCGTATCGCTTATCCTTTTATTGAATATATTTATGAAAGAAGGCATACCTATGGCTCAATCTTCACATGTACTTCACGAAATCCATCCTGTATTTAACACAGACTCCCGCATTCTGATCCTTGGGAGCTTCCCTTCTGTAAAATCACGGGAAAGTCAGTTTTTCTACGGGCATCCAAGAAACCGTTTCTGGGATCTTCTTGCCACACTTACAGATGAACCACTTCCTGCCGGCATAGAAGAGAAAAAATCACTGCTCCTTGCACACCACATTGCCGTCTGGGATGTGATCGCCTCTTGTGATATCGAAGGCTCCAGTGACAGCAGTATCCACAATGTCGTTCCCAATGACCTTTCAGAGATTCTTCAGACGGCATCCATCCGACAGATTTTCACCAACGGTGGCACTGCATACCGCTTATATAAAAAATACTGTTTTCCACAAACTCAGCAAAAAGCAATCTGTCTGCCATCCACAAGTCCGGCAAATGCAGCCTGGTCAAAGAAACGCCTGCTTACCAAATGGAATCAGATCTGTCCTTATCTCGAATAAGAACCAGCAAACCGGCTTTCATCGCCCCGTTCAAAAATGAGGTCAAGATTTTTTGAACTTTTTTCATTTTAATACTTGACATATTATTTTTTCTGATGTATACTTGATTTTGTTGTTGAGCAACACAGTTCAACACACGATATAAATGTGCGTTTAGCTCAGCTGGATAGAGCGTTTGGCTACGGACCAAAAGGTCGGGGGTTCGAATCCTCTTGCCCACGTTTTAATAACATCACTTAAGGAAGGGTACTTTACAGTATCCTTTTTTTATTATCCTAATAAGATTTTTTGCTTCTAAGGAGAGTGCGAGAATGGGACAAATATGGAAATGCAATGGAGACGACAAAAGAACGATGCCCCGATGGCTATGGGAAAAAGATTTATCAATTCTTTCAAATGAAGAAGAGATGGCTAAAGTTCTGCTTGCATGGAAAAAGGCAGAAAATCGGAAAGAAATTATATTACCTCTTGTTCAGAACCTTGAAGGCGCAGTTCTTGGAGCTGATGTTATAAAAAGAGAAAATTACTGGACAACAGGAGATTATCCTTTTTCTAGGTTAGAAGAAATAAAACCAGAACAGTTTACTCTTATGCAAGACAAACGTATTAAAACTATCATAGAGGTTACAAAGAAATTAAAAGAAAAGCCTCTTATCCTTGAAGCAGAAGCTCCGTTTTCTATATTAGCAGCCTTGATTGATCCTATGAAACTGTATCTGGCAATGCAAACGGAACCAGAAAAGCTTGAGAAAATATTGAAAAAGATTGTATTAGAAGAAGCAGAATATATCAAAGCTGTCATCCAGGCAGGCTGCCGAATCATTTCTTTAGCAGAACCAACAGCAACAATGGATATGGTTGGAGAAAAGTGTTTTAAAGAGTGTAGTGGAATGGCTACATTCATGCTTTTAAAAGAAATAGAGAAGTTCCTTTCAAATAGCGTTGTTCATCTTTGCGGAAAACTGTCAAGTTCTATGATTGCTGTACATATGGCAAAGGAAGAAGAAGATTTCGTAACAGGTGAAACATATCTTGAAAATTTAATAGAAGTAACAAAGAATCCAGAAATACACTTTGTAGGACAGCGCTGTATTCATCAAAAGAAAAATGAATCAGGAAAAATTCATGTTATGAAATTAAATTTAATTCAAACAAAAAAAATAAAAGATAAAGGAAAACACTACATACAAAAAGATAAGATGAGTGGAGGAGGATCGTGTGGTTGATTCATAGTTCTCAAGATATTTAGTTATACAAATTATATATTCTTGCTTTTCTAATGCAGCAGCAAAATTAGTATGTTTGCCAGATTTCTTATATTTCGACCATTATCTTTTGCTTCACACGGCAGGGATATTTACTATTTTGGCATGATTTGATAATATTTCTACCTCAATTAAAGAATCAAAATCCTCGCCAATAAAACAGAGATTAAATCAACAGGAATGATGAAAAGGCATTATGCCTCATATTTACCTTTCTGGCACCAACGTTTACTACAGACGTTTCAGGCTTTTCACCCTTCCTTTCCAACAGAACAGGAGACATATTATCATCCGGTCTACTTCCGGACTTCCTCCAAGTTTTTCATTCGGAATTCTTTTGGCGTACATCCATACTTTTCACGAAATACTTTAAAGAAAGTAACCTTATTTGAGAAGCCCGATTCAAAGACTATTTCATCAATCGTCTTCTGGGTCTTCAACAATAAATCCTTGGCCACATGCAAACGACACTCCTTTATCAAAATCGTAGGACTTTCTTCACCAATTTCTTCCATTTTCCGGTAAAGGCTGCGGACACTGATTGCCAAATGATCGGCTATAAAACGAGGAGTCAGTTCTTTTTCCTGAATATGGTCATTGATTATCTTCAAAACAGATTGCTGGAATTTCTTTGATTCTTTATGTGTCAGTTTTCCGTCCGTTTTTTCAAAAGAACTGATCGCTGAACTGAAATAGTCTTTCAGCACCTCCTTACGCTCTAGCATCTGGCAGACGGAAATGCGAAGATATTCCGCATTAAACGGTTTGGTGATATACATCTCTGCCCCTGCAGAAAGTGCAGCCATCTGCTGCTCCATTTCATGCCGTCCGGATACCATGATAATAGGAATGTGAGCCGTTTCTTTCACTGATTTAATTCGCTTCGTCAGTTCAATGCCTCCAATTCCCGGCATCATGACATCACAGATAATCACATTGGGATAGACTTCATTCATGACCTGTTCAATCCGCTCCGGATCTTGCAAAGTAACCACATTGAAATCGTTAGAGAAGATTTCACCAATGAACCACAACATTTCCAGTTCATCATCGATAACCAGTAGCGTTGGCCTCATCTTGTCAAATTCATAGTGAGGAAGTTTCAAGGCAAGTTGCGACTCTATCTTAGGGATATACTCCGAAGTTATTCGTTTAGAAGATGATACACCAGTGCTCACTTTCAATGGAGGTAATGACAACGTAAACAAAACCCAGCCGTCAGGAGTATTTTCCACTTTCAACGTTCCATTCAGCAGTTGGGCCATATTGTAAGAGATAGCAAGCCCCAGACCATTGCGGGAGAAGTTCTTTTCATCCTGATTTTCAAAGCTATCCAAAATAGCATAACGGTTGAATACATACTGGAAGTCTTCTTCCTTGATTGTACTTCCCTCATTGGCAACCCGGAGGACCAGCAGGTTTTCATCATTGGTATCCACTTCTATTTTAATACTTTTCCCATCCGGGGTGTATTTGAAAGCATTGGATATCAGATTGATAATAATGGTATTCAAAAAACCTTTGTCTGAGTTCCAGGAAACTTGCTCCGGTATCTTACTCAAGAAAGTGATATTTCGGGATTTAGCCATATCAACAAAGATCTTTGCCGTATTTTTCATTAAAGAAGATACATTCAAAGTCTCTATACGCACTTCCCGATTCCCCGTTTCGATACGGCGGAACTCGATCAGTTCGTGAATCAAGTTATTCAAGCGTTCCGCATTCGTCTGAATCATCTGAACGTAATCAATGACAAATTTGCTGAGTCCTTTCGATGACAGAATACGCCCGCAAGGACCATAGATAAGGGTCAATGGAGTACAAAATTCATGAGCTATGTTAGTGAAGAAACGAAGTTTCGACTCAAATACATTCTTTTGATGGCGCTGCTCTATTTCATTGAGCAGTTCCTGCTTTTTCCGCTTAGTACGGAGGATAAATGAGCGTACCAGCAGAGTGACCATCAGCAGCAGACATAAAGTATAAATAAGATATGCCCACCAAGAAGCATACCACGGGTCACCTATCCGGATTAACAAAGAATAGACATCACTCTCTTTATCAAATACACTATTGTAGTATTTCACCAATAAGGTATATTCGCCGGGGGCCATATTCGTAAAGGAGACAGAACTTTCTTTTCCATTATTGATCCATTGGTCACTCAAGCCTTTTAACTTATAGGAATAGGTACAGTTATTTCCGGTCAAGTAATCGACAGAAGTGAATGAAACTGCAAAGAAGTTCTGGTCATATTTCAGGTTCAACACTTCATTCTCCTTTTTCCGGGTGATGAATTCTCCCAGATTGTATTGTTCTCCAAAGATAGAGAGTTTATCAAAATAAATGGGAGGCATATAAAGCTGTTCGGGACGTCCGTCTGCCTGAATGGCTACAAATCCGTTGATTCCTCCAAAGAACAAGGTGCCTGTTTGCGGATCTCTGTAAGAAGCACCATCACTAAATTCAACAACTTTAAGCCCGTCACCAAAACCATAAGAACGGAATACATCTCTTTTGGTATCAAAATTAATCAAGCCTTGATTTGTACTCAGCCAGAAGTTATCAGGTGAGTGCCTCAGAATGGCATGAATAGTACTATTCAGAAAACCGTCTTTCGCATTAAACAGTTTATAAGAGTTTTCTGAAGTATACTTGATTACTCCATAAGTAGTACCGATCAAATAATTGTTTGCGTCATCTTTAACAATGGGCACTACCTTGTTCAGATTCATATTCTCATACTTATGAGTGGTCAACGGCTCCAATCCATTACTGATTTCATTGAAACGAAATACTCCAGACCCCATATTGCCGAATAGTAACCCCAAGCTGTCTCCTTTGCAAATGGTAAAGAAACAATTGGAACCGAACTCTCCGGCATTAGCCACATAGCGCTGCATATTTTCAAGAACCGGATGGTCCGGTGTGCCTCCGATACGCGCTCTTACTATTCCCATTCCCACACTAGCCAACCACAATTCCGAATCTTCCGTTTCATAAATATCATGTATATATTTAATCTCCTCGTTATCAATCCAGAGAGGAATTTTCTTAATACGTCGTTCACGATACGAATAAAAATTCAATCCTTCCTCATCACCAATCCATAGTAAGTTACGGTTACTTCCCTTGATACAATAGACCGCATTGCTACCCAAACCACTGTTAGATATTGTCAAGACCTCCGAACGGCAGTCTGAAATATCCTTATCTACCTCATAATCATAGATCTTAAGTATACCATTTCCTTTAGTGCCGATCCAGAAAGTACGTTCTTTGTCAAGCAACAGCGCACGCACGGGACGCTCTATCTTTTCGGTATAGTTACTCAACACAACCGACTTTATAGAATAAAGAGGATTCGAATAAAGATAAACACCCTGCCCATCTGTAGCTATCCAGATAAGATCCTGAAAGCGATCTTTCACCAAGCTGAACACTCCGCTGTTTATAGGTAACGGCTGAATCTGATATTCATTGCTGCCTTTTGGCTTTTCCAATATAAGAACACCATCAATCATTAATCCGACAAAGAAGCTATCATGATATTTAATAATCGTGGAAATTCTGTCATGTGCCTGTATTTTCGTCCCCAAATTAACAACAAACTCTTTCTGCTTGCTTTCAATATAAAATGTATAAAGATTGTATTCCTTATCTACATAATAGATAGTCCCGTCATCATGAGTACAATAAATCAACGGTGTGTGGTGTTCCAAACCACTTTTTTGTGACGTCAACGTAATATTACCAGTAACGGAATCCTGCTGAAGATCGTAACACCGATTATACCCTCTCATTATTACCCACATGCGATTATTATTATCAAAGAAGAAAGTAATAACATCTGAAATCGGAATACCAGCAACATTGATTTTTTTAAAGACCCCTTCCTTTTTATGAAAATAGTAAACGCAGTCGCTATCCTTAATAATAAATAAGGTACCATGATTATCCTTATTCATCGGAAACAGTTTCTGAAATTCATAAAAACGTGTAATAGAATTCGTTTTACGGTCAAGACGAATCAAACTATAATAAGTCTGAAACCAATAAGTATCGTCACCGGTATAGATAATATTATCAATTTGATTGCCGGACAAGTAACCTTCCTTGTCACAGATCTTAAACTCTTCGACCGCCCGGCCATCATAGACATTGAGTCCATCACAAGTGCCAATCCACATCAGTCCTTTGTCGTCCTGGCACAGCGAAGTTATAGCACTGTTAGACATATATTCTTTGTCAGCAACCTGTTTCAGATTATAGGCGCCGGCTGTATTCATCAGTATATTAAGGCAGCAGAAGAAAAGTAAAATACAATGTTTTTTCATGGCATAGAATCCTTAGATTTGCAATATGACAAAGGTAAACAAAAAAACTATCCAGCACTTTTTTGGCGCAGAATATATGTAAAAATGCGTGCCAGTTTGGTTAATTACAGCGCCACGGAGCGATTTAGTATTTCCACTTCCTGCAGATGCATTCCTTTTCTCTCTATTTTCGTCACAGAAACTAATTTTATACATAAATTCATTTGTTCATGAAAACACATCTTTCATTTAAACACCTGTTATTTATTGGGGGTGCGGTGCTGTACAGCATGCATATTTCTGCCGTCAAGAATCCGGTAGACTATGTCAGTACGCTGGTAGGAACGCAATCCAAGTTTGAGTTATCGACCGGAAATACATATCCTGCTACGGCATTGCCGTGGGGAATGAACTTCTGGACACCGCAAACCGGCAAAATGGGCGACGGCTGGGCATACACTTACAATGCCGACAAAATCCGTGGCTTCAAACAAACACACCAGCCTAGTCCGTGGATGAACGATTATGGTCAGTTTGCCATCATGCCAATCACCGGCGGACTCGTATTCGACCAAGACCAACGTGCCAGTTGGTTCTCGCACAAAGCGGAAGTTGCCAAACCTTATTATTATAAGGTGTATCTCGCAGACCACGACGTTACTACGGAACTTGTACCCACGGAGCGTGCCGTTATGTTCCGTTTCACGTATCCGGAAACCAAGAATGCTTATGTCATTCTCGATGCATTCGATAAAGGTTCGTATGTAAAGGTGATTCCGGAAGAGAACAAAATCATCGGTTATTCCACCAGGAATAGCGGCGGGGTGCCGGAGAACTTCAAGAATTATTTTGTCATCAAGTTCGACAAGCCGTTTACCTTTACTTCCGGTGTAAAAGAGAATAACATCCTCCCGAACGAAACAGAAGTTGAGGGCAATCATACCGGAGCAATCATCGGATTCGCCACCAAGAAAGGAGAAATCGTTCATGCCCGTGTAGCTTCTTCCTTTATCAGCTACGAACAGGCGGAACTGAATCTCAAAGAATTGGGCAACAACAGCTTCGACCAGTTAGTCACTAAAGGAAAAGATATCTGGAACCGTGAAATGAGCAAAGTTGATGTAGAAGATGACAATATCGACAACCTGCGTACTTTCTATTCGTGCTTGTATCGTTCCATGCTGTTCCCACGCAGTTTCTATGAAATAGATGCCAAAGGTCAGGTAGTGCACTACAGCCCTTACAATGGCAAAGTACTGCCCGGCTATATGTTCACAGATACCGGTTTCTGGGATACTTTCCGTTGCCTGTTCCCGTTCCTGAACCTGATGTATCCGTCTATGAACCAGAAGATGCAGGAAGGTCTGGTCAATGCTTATAAAGAAAGCGGCTTCCTACCGGAATGGGCAAGTCCCGGACACCGTGACTGCATGGTGGGCAACAACTCCGCTTCTGTTGTAGCCGACGCCTATATAAAAGGGCTCCGCGGATATGACATCGAAACGCTTTGGGAAGCATTGAAACACGATGCAAACGCCCATCTTCGCGGTACCGCCTCCGGACGTGTAGCTTACGAAGCATACAACCAACTGGGATATGTCCCCAACAATATCGGTGTAGGTCAGAATGTTGCCCGCACGCTGGAATATGCTTACAACGACTGGACTATCTACACATTAGGAAAGAAACTGGGCAAACCGGCAAGCGAAATCGATATCTTCAAGCAACGTGCCCTCAACTACAAGAACGTTTACCAACCGGAACGTAAACTGATGGTAGGTAAGGACGACAAGGGGGTATTCAACCCGAAATTTGATGCAGTAGACTGGAGCGGTGAGTTCTGCGAAGGTAACAGCTGGCACTGGAGTTTCTGCGTATTCCACGATCCGGAAGGCTTAATCAATCTGATGGGAGGCAAGAAAGAGTTCAATACTATGATGGATTCCGTCTTTATCATTCCGGGTAAACTAGGCATGGAAAGCCGTGGCATGATTCATGAAATGCGCGAAATGCAAGTAATGAACATGGGGCAATACGCTCATGGCAATCAGCCCATCCAGCACATGGTTTACCTTTACAACTATTCGGGAGAACCCTGGAAAGCTCAATACTGGGTACGCGAAATCATGGATAAGCTGTATACAGCAGGTCCCGACGGATACTGCGGCGACGAAGACAACGGTCAGACTTCTGCCTGGTATGTCTTCTCGGCTTTAGGATTCTACACCGTTTGTCCGGGAACAGATCAATATATTCTGGGAACTCCTCTTTTCAAGTCAGCCAAACTGCATCTGGAAAATGGGAAAACCGTCACCATTAAAGCGAACAACAATAGCGCCGACAACCGTTATGTGAAGGATATGAAGGTAAATGGCAAAACATTCACACGCAATTATCTGACACACGACCAATTGTTGAAGGGTGCGAATATCCAGTACCAGATGAGTCCGACTCCGAACAAACAACGGGGAACGACTGAAAAAGATATTCCCTACTCCCTCTCATTTGAATAAAATGTCGTATTTTTGGATGCTTTAAAGAATGATCTAATCCAAACAAACTAAAGAAAACATGAAACTAAGAAACCTTTTATTTATCGTCCTTGCGGCCATAGTCTTCTGCAACTGCCAGAGCTATCAGCCTACTTCGCTTACAGTTGCCTCCTACAACCTGAGAAATGCCAATGGTTCCGACTCCGCCCGCGGAAACGGTTGGGGACAGCGTTATCCGGTGATTGCCCAGATTGTGCAATACCATGACTTCGATATTTTCGGCACACAGGAATGTTTCCTTCACCAATTGAAAGATATGAAAGAAGCTCTCCCCGGTTATGACTATATCGGCGTAGGACGCGATGACGGTAAAGATAAAGGTGAACACTCTGCTATCTTCTACCGCACTGACAAATTCGATATCGTAGAGAAAGGAGATTTCTGGTTGTCGGAAACTCCGGACGTCCCGAGCAAAGGCTGGGATGCCGTATTGCCTCGTATTTGCAGCTGGGGACATTTCAAATGCAAAGATACCGGTTTTGAGTTCCTGTTCTTCAATCTCCACATGGACCATATCGGCAAGAAAGCCCGTGTGGAGAGCGCTTTCCTCGTACAGGAAAAGATGAAGGAGCTGGGAAGAGGCAAAAATCTGCCGGCCATCCTGACGGGTGACTTCAATGTCGACCAGACTCACCAGTCATACGATGCATTTGTCAGCAAAGGAGTACTTTGTGATTCTTATGAGAAATGTGACTACCGATATGCGACCAACGGTACTTTCAACAATTTCGATCCGAACAGTTTTACCGAAAGCCGCATCGACCATATCTTCGTTTCCCCTTCTTTCCACGTCAAGAGATACGGTGTGCTGACAGATACCTATCGGAGTGTACGGGAAAACAGTAAAAAGGAGGACGTGAGAGATTGTCCGGAGGAAATCACAATTAAGGCTTATGAAGCACGTACGCCATCCGACCACTTCCCTGTAAAAGTGGAACTGGAGTTTGACCAACGTCAGCAAAAATAAACCCGAATACTTCATTTTATAATCTGATACTGATATGAGAAATATATGTTTTGTAGCCTGCATGTTCTTGTGCCTTGTTTCCGCTTCCGGAAAAACGGCTAAGAATCATCCCTTCATATCCATTGCCGACTCCATTCTCGACAATGTCCTGAATTTATATCAGACGGAGGACGGACTGCTTACCGAAACATATCCCGTGAATCCCGACCAGAAAATCACTTATCTGGCGGGTGGAGCCCAACAGAACGGAACGCTGAAAGCCTCCTTCCTGTGGCCCTATTCCGGAATGATGTCCGGTTGCGTGGCCATGTACCAGGCCACCGGAGACAAAAAGTACAAGAAGATACTGGAAAAGCGCATCCTGCCCGGACTGGAACAGTACTGGGACGGGGAACGCCTTCCGGCATGCTATCAGTCATACCCCGCCAAATACGGCCAGCATGGACGCTACTACGATGACAACATCTGGATTGCACTGGATTATTGTGATTATTATCGTCTCACCCACAAAGCCGACTATCTGAAAAAAGCCATCGCACTGTACGAATACATCTACAGCGGATGGAGCGACGAACTCGGCGGAGGAATCTTCTGGTGTGAACAGCAGAAAGAAGCGAAGCATACCTGTTCCAATGCTCCGTCAACAGTACTCGGTGTCAAGCTATACCGCCTGACAAAGGACAAAAAGTATCTGGACAAAGCAAAGGAAACTTACGCATGGACCAGAAAGAACTTATGTGATCCCACCGATTTCCTTTACTGGGACAATATCAACCTGAAAGGAAGCGTCTCTAAAGATAAATATGCCTACAACAGTGGACAGATGATTCAGGCAGGCGTATTGCTGTACGAGGAAACAGGAGACGAACAATACTTGCGCGATGCCCAGAAGACAGCCGCAGGGACCGATGCCTTTTTCCGTTCGAAAGCCGATAAGAAAGATCCGTCAATCAAGGTACACAAAGACATGTCATGGTTTAATGTGATTTTGTTCAGAGGCTTCAAGGCGCTGGAGAAGATTGACCACAACCCGACTTATGTCAATGCGATGGCGGAGAATGCTCTCCATGCATGGAGAAATTACCGGGATGCCAACGGATTGCTGGGAAGAGACTGGTCGGGACATAACGAGGAACCTTACAAATGGCTGCTGGATAATGCCTGCCTGATCGAGTTATTCGCCGAGATCGAGAAATGAAACTTTGATTATTAACCATTACATGAATTAAAGAAAACAATCACCATGAATATAACCAAAACACTTTGCCTTTGCGCGGCACTTTCGGGCGCTGCCGGCATACAAGCAATGGAAAACTGCGAACTTGTCACTAAACAAGACAACACGCGGGTCAACACTTATCAGACCAACCGACCCGAAGTATCCAAACGCCTGTTCGTATCGCAGGAAGTGGAGCAACAAATTGCCCGCATCAAGCAATTACTGACGAATGCGAAACTGGCCTGGATGTTCGAAAACTGTTTCCCGAACACACTGGATACGACCGTTCATTTTGACGGAAAAGAGGATACTTTCGTATACACCGGAGACATCCACGCCATGTGGCTTCGCGATTCCGGTGCCCAGGTATGGCCGTATGTGCAGCTTGCCAATAAAGATCCCGAACTGAAAAAGATGCTGGCAGGAGTCATCAACCGCCAATTCAAATGTATCAATATCGACCCATACGCCAACGCCTTCAATATGAACTCCGAAGGAGGCGAATGGATGAGTGACCTGACGGACATGAAACCGGAACTTCACGAACGCAAATGGGAAATCGACTCCCTGTGTTATCCGATCCGTCTGGCTTACCATTACTGGAAAACAACGGGGGATGCCAGCGTCTTCTCCGACGAATGGCTGCAGGCTATTGCAAACGTACTGAAAACATTCAAGGAACAACAGCGCAAGGACGATGCGAAAGGTCCGTACAGATTCCAACGCAAAACCGAACGCGCACTCGACACCATGACCAACGACGGCTGGGGTAATCCGGTGAAACCTGTCGGACTGATCGCTTCCGCTTTCCGCCCTTCGGATGACGCTACAACCTTCCAGTTCCTCGTTCCTTCCAACTTCTTTGCCGTAACTTCTCTGCGCAAAGCAGCCGAAATACTGAACACAGTGAACAAGAAACCGGCTTTGGCCAAAGAATGTACCACATTGGCGGATGAAGTTGAAAAAGCATTGAAGAAATATGCTGTCTACAACCACCCGAAATATGGTAAAATCTATGCTTTCGAGGTAGACGGATTCGGCAACCAACTGCTGATGGATGATGCCAACGTGCCGAGCCTCATCGCTTTACCTTATCTGGGCGACGTGAAAGTGAACGATCCGATTTACCAAAACACCCGCAAGTTTGTGTGGAGCGAAGACAATCCTTATTTCTTCAAAGGCACTGCCGGAGAAGGTATCGGCGGTCCGCACATCGGATACGACATGATCTGGCCTATGAGCATTATGATGAAAGCGTTTACCAGCCAGAATGATGCAGAAATCAAGACTTGTATCAAGATGCTGATGGATACCGATGCAGGCACCGGCTTCATGCATGAATCATTCAACAAAAACGATCCGAAAAACTTTACCCGTGCATGGTTTGCATGGCAAAACACACTGTTCGGAGAACTCATCCTCAAACTGGTCAATGAAGGAAAGGCAGACTTACTGAACAGTATTCAGTAGTTTCTACCTCGCCCCTTACTTGCAAGATAACTGCTTCATACGGTGAAACCGATGGTTCCATGCATTGGAACCAATCGTTTCATTGTATGAAACAAGGAGTTTCATGCCTTTGAAACTAAAGTTTCACACCGTTGGAACTAGAGTTTCCCGCCCATGAAACTTTGGTTTCGCACCGATGAAACTTTAGTTTCATACCGATGAAACTCTGGTATCAAGGCGAGGAAACCAACTCTTCTCGCCACAGTGACAGCAGAAATACTGTCACACTGCTATCACACCGTGCCGTCACCTCAAAACTTACACATACTCAGCCTTTTACCCTTGTTTATGTGACAGATGACAGCAAATATTTATTTTTATTTTAAATGTAGAGAGTATATATTACTCCCCCAATAATAATTTATATAATATGAAATCAACCTTTTTATTTCTAGTTGCTACAACCATGATGACCTGTACCGCCTTGGGACAGTCCTCCAACGACAAAAAGAACGTATTGCCCGATTGGGCATTCGGAGGTTTTGAACGTCCGCAAGGGGCCAATCCGGTGATTTCTCCTATAGAGAATACAAAATTCTATTGTCCGATGACACAAGATTACGTTGCATGGGAGTCCAATGACACTTTCAATCCGGCAGCTACTCTTTATAACGGCAAGATTGTTGTACTGTATCGGGCAGAAGATAAATCCGGTGTCGGCATCGGTCACCGTACCTCGCGTCTCGGATATGCCACTTCCAGTGATGGTATTCACTTCAAGCGAGAAAAGACTCCGGTATTTTATCCGGATAACGACACCCAAAAAGAGCTGGAATGGCCGGGAGGATGCGAAGACCCACGTATTGCCGTCACAGCAGAAGGACTATACGTGATGACGTATACTCAATGGAACCGCCACATTCCACGCTTGGCAATCGCTACTTCCCGCAATCTGAAAGACTGGACGAAACACGGTCCTGCTTTTGCCAAAGCTTATGACGGCAAGTTCTTTAATTTAGGATGTAAGTCCGGCTCTATTCTGACCGAAGTTGTCGACGGGAAGCAGGTGATCAAGAAAATCGACGGAAAATACTTCATGTACTGGGGAGAGGAACATGTGTTTGCCGCTACCTCCGAAGATTTAATCAACTGGACTCCTTATGTAAATACAGACGGCTCCCTGAGAAAGCTGTTTTCTCCACGTGACGGATACTTCGACAGCCATTTGACCGAATGCGGTCCTCCGGCTATCTATACTCCGAAAGGAATCGTGCTTCTGTATAATGGTAAAAACAGTGCAAGCAGAGGTGACAAACGCTATACAGCCAATGTATATGCTGCCGGGCAAGCTCTCTTCGATGCCAATGACCCAACCCGTTTCATCACCCGTCTGGACGAACCGTTCTTCCGCCCGATGGATAGTTTCGAAAAGAGTGGCCAGTATGTAGACGGAACAGTGTTCATCGAAGGAATGGTTTATTACAAGGATAAATGGTATCTGTATTATGGTTGCGCAGACTCTAAAGTAGGTACGGCCATTTACAATCCGAAGAAACCCGCCGCCGCAGATCCGCTGCCCTAACATTTCACAAACTCTTTCTGTTTGATTGGATACGAGCCGCAAGGAATTTACCATTCAAAATGAATACGGATTGTTCATTCCTTGCAGCTCCTTTTATCATCTCTGCCACAATATGTACTTTAATTGTACAGACTGAGACGTTATCCGGTGATATACAAACAATTACGTCATACTCTAATTGATCAGCCAGTACTCTGACCTGCCAATATACATTTGCTTAAATATTGTCACGACAGAGAACAGATATCCATTTCCGAATCACTACATTTGTAAACATATTGAATAAGAACCAATTTGTAAACTACTAAACTTGTTAAAATAAACCATGATGAACAAAAAAGTAATTGCCGTAGCCCTCGCCCTTGTTTTGGCAGGAGGCGGCTATGCACAAAACGACGCCTCCGGGAAAAAGGTGAAAGCCTATATGGTGTCGGACGCCCACCTCGACACCCAGTGGAACTGGGACATCCAGACAACAATCAACGAATATGTATGGAATACCATCAGTCAGAACTTATTTCTGCTAAAGAAATATCCGGAATACATTTTCAACTTTGAAGGGGGAGTGAAATATGCCTGGATGAAAGAATACTATCCCGAGCAGTACGAAGAGATGAAGAAATTCATCGAAGAAGGACGCTGGCACATTGCCGGAAGCAGCTGGGAAGCCAGCGATGTATTGGTTCCTTCCGTCGAAGCCTCCATCCGCAACATCATGCTCGGACAGACGTACTACCGGCAAGAGTTTGGAAAAGAAGGAACGGACATCTTCCTGCCGGACTGCTTCGGATTCGGATGGACACTTCCTACCATTGCCGCACACTGCGGACTGATTGGTTTTTCTTCACAGAAACTGGACTGGCGCAATCATCCCTTTTATGGAAAAAGCAAACATCCATTTACTATCGGCCTCTGGAAGGGTATCGATGGCAAACAGGTAATGTTAGCACACGGGTACGACTACGGACGCAGATGGAACAACGAAGACCTCTCGAAGAACAAATATCTGGAAGGATTGGCCAAACGTACTCCGCTGAATACGGTCTATCGCTACTATGGAACAGGAGATATCGGCGGTTCACCGACATTGGGTTCGGTACGTTCTGTAGAGCAAGGAATCAAGGGCGACGGACCGGTGGAAGTGATCAGCGCCACCAGCGATCAGTTGTATAAAGATTATCTGCCATTCAATAACCACCCCGAATTGCCTGTATTCGACGGAGAATTATTGATGGATGTTCACGGAACAGGTTGCTACACTTCGCAGGCAGCCATGAAGTTGTACAACCGACAAAACGAACAGCTGGGCGATGCAGCAGAAAGAGCGGCTGTCGCTGCCGAATGGTTGGGTACAGCCAGCTACCCGCAACATACACTGACGGAAGCATGGAAACGCTTCATCTTCCATCAATTCCATGATGACCTGACAGGAACGAGTATTCCCCGTGCCTATGAATTCTCATGGAACGATGAACTGATCTCTCTGAAGCAATTCTCACAAGTGCTGACTTCTTCCGTCAACGCCATTGCCGGACAGATGGATACACGTGTGAAAGGAACGCCTGTCATTCTTTATAACGCCAATGCTTTCCCCGTATCCGACCTGACTGAGATCACCCTTGAACAACCCAAAGCTCCGAAAGGATTCACTGTATACAATGCGCAGGGCAAGAAAGTCGCTTCTCAACTGATCGGCTACGAAAACGGACGCGCTCACATATTAGTTGCAGCATCATTGCCGGCAAACGGTTATGCAGTCTACGATGTCCGCAACGGGGGATCGGAAAAGACAATAACTCCCTCACCTGCTTCTGCCATTGAAAACTCTGTTTACAAAATTACACTGGATAAAAACGGAGACATCATCTCGCTGACCGATAAACGTAACAACAAAGAACTCGTGAAAGACGGAAAAGCGATTCGTCTGGCACTCTTCACCGAAAACAAGTCGTATTCATGGCCGGCCTGGGAAATTCTGAAAGAAACGATTGATCGTGAGCCTGTCTCAATCACAGATGACGCTAAAGTCACTTTAGTGGAAAACGGAGCACTCCGGAAAGCGCTTTGTATCGAGAAGAAGTATGGCAAATCACTCTTCAAACAATATATCCGCCTCTACGAAGGCAGCCGTGCCGACCGCATAGACTTCTACAATGAAATAGACTGGCAGTCAACAAACACCTTACTGAAAGCGGAATTTCCTTTGAATATAGAAAATGAAAAGGCAACCTACGATCTGGGAATCGGCAGCGTGGAAAGAGGAAATAATGTACAGACCGCTTATGAAGTGTACGCACAGCAATGGGCAGACCTGACAGATAAAAATAACAGTTACGGCGTATCTATCCTGAACGACAGTAAATATGGATGGGATAAACCGGATCATAATACCATCCGCCTGACTCTGCTTCATACTCCCGAAACTAAAGGTAATTATGCTTATCAGGACCGTCAGGATTTTGGTTTCCATACATTTACCTATAGTATCACAGGACATGACGGAGCACTGGACAAACCTGCCACCGCCATTAAAGCGGAAATTCTGAATCAACCGATCAAAGCTTTCAGCAGTCCGAAACATGCCGGAACACTAGGCAAGGAATTCGCTTTCGTCCGTTCAAGCAATGACCGGGTTGTCATCAAAGCACTGAAAAAAGCGGAAGTATCGGATGAATATGTAGTACGCGTATATGAAACCGGAGGCGCAACTGCCCAGCAGGCAGCCATCACCTTTGCCGGTGAAATAGAGCAGGCAGTGCTTGCAGACGGTACGGAAAAAGAAATAGGAAGCGCAGATTTCAACAAAAATCAGTTGAATGTATCTATCGAACCCTACAGCATACAGACATTTAAAGTGAAACTGAAGAAGAAAGCAACTGTCCAGACTCCGCAATATGCCTGTCTGCCGCTGGATTATGACCGCAAATGCTTCAGTTGGAATGCTTTCCGCCACGAAGGAAACTTCGAGTCGGGCAACAGTTACGCAGCAGAACTTCTCCCCGACTCCATTCTGGAAGCTGATGGCATTTCTTTCCGCCTGGGAGAGAAAGAAATAGCGAATGGACTGACTTGTAAAGGCAATGTGCTTCAATTACCGACCGGACATTCATACAACCGTATCTATTTCCTGGCAGCTTCTGCCGGCGAAGATGCTACTGCGACTTTCCGTATCGGTAACAACTCGCAGGAAGTCACCGTACCTTCATACACCGGATTCATCGGCCAGTGGGAACATCTGGGACATACGGAAGGTTTCCTGAAAGATGCTGAGATTGCTTATGTCGGTACCCATCGCCATTCTGCCGATAAAGACGAAGCCTACGAGTTCACATATATGTTCAAATTTGGTATGGATATTCCTAAAGGAGCTACTACAGTCACGTTGCCGGACAACTCTTCTATCGTATTATTTGCCGCAACACTGGTCAACGAAAAGTATCCTGCCATATCTCCGGCTTCGGAATTGTTCCGCACAGCTCTGAAAGCTGGTAACGGAGAAGAAGCCACGGCTAAAACGAATCTGCTGAAACAGGCCAAGCTGATTAAATGTTCCGGTGAGACTAATGCAGACGAAGCCGCCCAATATGCCACAGACGGTGATGTAAAGACTAAATGGTGCGACACAAACACGGCTCCCAACTACATTGACTTTGACTTCGGAAAAGAACAGACGATTCGTGGATGGAAGTTAGTGAATGCCGGAAACGAAGGCAGTGTCTTCATCACCCATACTTGTTTCTTACAAGGTAAAAACAGTCCGGACGAAGAATGGAAAACAATTGATGAGCTGAGTAATAACAAGAAGAATACGGTAGTTCGCCAATTTAAGCCGACTTCAGTACGTTACGTCAGACTATTGGTAACACAGTCTACACAGAACAACAGTCTGAAGGCTGCAAGAATCTATGAATTGGAGGTATACTAATACCTCCATACCCAACCAAAAAGAGGAGGTTGTGTCAAAACGTTGGCACAACCTTTTTTTTACGTTTTACAGTCCTGC
>ENA-OROH01001019-OROH01001019.1-human-gut-metagenome-genome-assembly--contig:-NODE-1019-length-28981-cov-4.465636_pt1 | contig 28981 bp, 24 predicted proteins | sample MGYA00242125_ERZ509042 | MGnify/ENA primary metagenome ERZ509042 (study PRJEB26280, sample SAMEA2338738) | human gut metagenome | biome: human gut; feature: human-associated habitat; material: faeces... | reverse complement strand
CACAATCAGATGGATAGTCCCTTCTGTATAAACAGAGAATCGCTATAAACTTATTAGATTTATATAGTGATTCTATATTTTATACGGGGTACTTTATCGGGAGCTTACCTTTAAAATTATAATTTTAGTCTTTTGTTATATAATTGAGTTCTGATTTTTTGTAATCTAATGATTTGTTCTTCTGTTAATTTTAAATTATCTTTCAATATATAATTATCATTTTCTTGTAATATTTCTGTTATGTTTGCTGCCTTTTTTGCCCTATTGTAGAATTGTTGAAATATTTTCTCGTTAATGGCTACATATGGAATAGGTAGACGCTTAAACTCGCTTGGTATAAGTTCAAGAACACCGCCACCATAATATCTTCCGAATAATTCAGAACATACAATAGTCAAAGTATTATAAAATGAATATATAAAACTGGATAAATCGAATCCTGTCTTCATGCAAATTTTATAAGCAGAATCTGTAACATAAACTTGCGCTTCATTTATCAATAGTTTAGGGTATTGATGGCATCTTTTAAAAAAGAAGGCGTCTGGAATAGTTGATATATTGGGTATTATATACCAGATTTTTCTTTTACTACATTTCCAACCATTAACAAAGTCCATTTGCGAACCAATATTTAAATATGATTGTACATGAGAATTGATGTTTTTAGTATTATCTTCTGTGAAGCATAATATTTTAGATGGCTTTCCCTCTTTTATCAGTTTAGCATATGCCTCTTTGGTATATATAATATCATCATTTACGAATAGTCCTCTTTGTAGAATAGGGAGAGTATATTTATGTAGATGAAATTTATTTTCAGTCTCTTCATTTATTATAAAATAGCTATTGGCGGCTGATACAATACCGGGTTTAGTTTCACAATAATCTCCAATGAGCTTAATCTTTTTACATAATAATTCAATAAACTGTAAGTCTTCAGTATCTAGATAATGGTGACTCCATTTAAAAGGACTATGTGTGATATAATTGTTCTGATTAAGTGTTAATTTTTTGTCGGATAAGTTCTCTATATTTGAAAAATAGACGCCGTTGTTTTTTGACTCTTTATATCCGATAAATATGATTGTATTTTGCCCTTTGCATTCAAATAACAAATTGTCAAATGTAATAATTTCTATTCTTTGAAATTTGTTAAGAATATAATGACGCAGCTCTTCTGCAAAACTTACTTGTAGTAATTCAGCAGGTAGAACCATAGCAAGTATTCCATTTTTATCCAGCAATGATATACTTTTTATAAAGAAAGCTGTCCATATATTTTTTGCGGAAGATTTAAGCCCCGCTGCTGTCAGAATAGATTTGCATGAGTCTATTTGGGCCTTTTGCAATAGATTCTTTTTTATATAAGGAGGATTTCCTATAATTAATGAAAATAATTTGTTCTCATTATTGTATTCTAAGAAGTCTTCTTTGTACGTATTTATGTTAATTTCTTGAGGGATTATACTTTGAATATTTTTAAAATGCTCATCGTTAATATCAACTATTGAGATTTGATTTACTGGAATATTGTTTGCAATTATAGTTTTAATGAACGCACCGTCACCTACACTTGGTTCAAGTATAGAATTAGTATCATTCAAAGATGGTTTTAAATGTTGAACAATAAAATCTGCTAAATCTAATGGCGTATAGTATGAGCCTGTTTTTTTCTTACTATTCATATCTTGTATAATTCTTCTAACAGTTTATGTTGAGAGTTATATATTTTAATTATTCTGATACAAATTGAGGAATCTAAAGATTCAGGAAAGTCGATGAATGGTTTTAGAGCTTTTAACGTTTCATCTAATTGTTCTATGTTCCACAATATTTGATGCTGTCTTTTATGAAGTTTAAGCTCATCATACATCCATTTGCCTAGGGGTGTAACAGGTATAATCTTGCCATTTTCTTCTCGTTCAAATTGTTTATCATATTCGTCACAACACGGATCTATCCAACCTTGATTCCCATCATTATGTATGTGTTCTTTTCCTGTTGGCCATTTTTTTCTTTTCGCATTATTGCATGAACGACAAGAATAAACAAGATTGGAATAATCAGTATCTTTGATAGTAGTCAACATTACTTTAGGTACAAAATGGTCTATTTCAAAGAACTCTCTTCTAGGCCAATCTCTATCGTTGCAATATCCACAATGCCCACGAAAATCTTTCTGGAGATTAATTTTATGTTCATGATAGTCGGATACCTCTTTTGTTATATTTTGTCTTTTAGGTGTTGTTTCTCTAAATTTCATTCCTTGTTCTTTTTGAGAATAGATAGTAGTTCTTTGGATTCCTTTACTAAGTCAGAGATATTGTTGATAGCGCTTGACGTTAATAAACTTGCTGGTAGTTGATTAGCTTCCGGATCGACTTCATTCATGAAAATATGTAAACGCAGTAATTCTTCTTCTTCTTGAATAGATAAAACTTTTTTTTCACTTAGCTCTTTTATTTTATTTTCGGCTGTTATGATTTTTGTTTGATATCTATCTATGGCAGTTTCTAGCTGCTTTAAAAAAAGATTGGCCGAACTTTCAATTTCCTCTTTGTCTTTAACAATATATACGTCTTCCATGTGTGCTATGGCGTCCTGTGCATAGGAGGTCAGCATGACTAATGGAAAGTATTTTTTTTGTGAATTGATAAGGTCAACTACGCTATCTCCATTAAATGTTAGTTGTCCAGAGTCAGCTAAACGATAATCTACGACTAATGCATCTAGTTCTTCATCATTAATGAAACGTAAAACGTCATAGACATTATTAATATTATCTATGGGCAGAATTTTAATATCAAATTCATTTTTAAAAGCTTGATAAAATTTGGCTTGATAGCCTTCATCTTCATCTAAATACCCTATTCTATATTTTTTGCTCATAATTTTTAATCTGCTTTTTTAAATGTTATTTGAATGGCAAAACCATCTTCTATATCTCTAACAATTCTTATAGCAGAATTGTTATATTCACTAATAATAGATTTAACGATATATAAACCTAATCCAGTACCAATTTGCTTTCCTAATCTATCTTTTTTGGAAGATTCAAATGAATTAAAAATTTCTTCAGGATTATGTTTGTATTCTTCTGCAAGTCCTAGACCTGTATCTTGAAAAATTATATGTACTAAATCATCTTCTACTACGCATTTTATGTCTAATCTTCTGTTGACTTTATCTTTCTTTTCTTTTATTGAATAAAAAGCGTTAGTTAAGAGATTATTGAAAATAGTGTCCAGGTCTACCTCATGAGCTTTAATTGATGTTAAATTATTTTCTTCTAAATTATGTAATTCAATAGAGATGTTACTATCAGTAGCAGCTGCTATCCATGTTGATTTAAATAAGTCAAAGTAAGTTGATAAAATAATTTTTTTTCTTTTTCTTTTGTCTTTTCTTAATGAGTTTAATGCAAAATCTAACCAATGTTTGATGTTTCTATCTTCTTTCTGAATTATTTCTAGTAAATAAAAAGGGTTTTCAAATTTAATAATTCCCTTCATTTGTTCTTCTGTTAAATACTGATGTAATACGGTAGACAAATCGTTTGTTCTTGAAGATAGAATGCCTGCCAAACTTTTAAGTTCATGCGCAAAAGAAGAAATTATCAATCCTGTACTAGCTAAGTTTCTAAGCATTCTTAGTTCATTGTCTTTTTCTTCTAGCTCTTCTGTTGCTACTTTATATCCTTCTTTTAAAGAATCAATATCTTCTTGAGGAGAGTCGGAACTTTCGGAATCATTTTTTATAAGAGCATCAGCTTTTTTTCGGGCTACTCCTTTCGGATTTTTTAGTTCGTATAATTGTGATAGATAATACATTATTGTATTCCTATCTTTCTCAAAGAAAGAGATTATTTCTATAATGATATTAGAAAACAGACTAAAAACATCGTTTTCTTGTAATCCTTCACGACTTGACTTGTCTTGAAAATATGGATTATCAATTCGTGAAATTTGTACGGCTCCTGCGATTTGGTTAGGACGTATTCTATATCCACCTAGTTTTTGTCCGGCACCACCAGGGCTTTGTGCTTGCCTTTCACCTAATTTGAGCCAATCTTGTCCATTTTCTCCATATGGGCGAACACGAAAGTTATCTCTAAATATCTTAATGCCCCCATTTTTCTTTAACCAGTTTTTTCTTACTGAACTTTGAAAGGTTTTATATGGGTATTTTTGTAAATTATCTTCTCCTATATTATCCGAAATTGTATTTTATAAAATAAAAGTCAAAATGAAATTTGCCTATTTTATCCAATAAACTATGATCTATATTGCTAAATCCCTTTAATTTGTTTAATTGGGTTTCTATAGTAATAGTTTTATGTTTAAAATCTTCGAGTGTATAGGGGTATTTCTGCATTGTTTCATACTTGAATAATTCTTTATATTCTTGTTCAAGAGCAGAAGTAACTAATTCATTTCGAGTTATATTGATAATTAGAGTTTGGTCTTTGTCAGCTTTATAAGATGAAGAGATTTTATAATCATAATCATCGCTTTCGCTTTTATTTATTTTACCTTTTAAATCCGTAAAAGGAGAATATAAAAATATTGAAAACTCTTCTGTATTAAAAGGAGGAACTAAAATTTCTAGGTTTGCAGATAAGCTTTTAATTGCTTCTATATCCCAAACATCATTTAACTGTGTTATTTCTAAAACAGTCCCATTTTGGAATGGTGGAATTTCTTTTATGATTTTTTTTTCTTCAATTAAGTGATAAATTTTGCTTTTTACATCTTTCGGATCAATATTGTTTATCGATGCGTAAATATCTGATACTGTAATACCTGGTTTATCAAAGTAACTCCAATCTACAGTCCATTTATATCCTATATCACTTTTTTCAGGAACAGTATACATGGTAGTGTAATTCCCTAATCTATTTAATGCAAATCGTCCAATACCTTTAGCTCCAGTTTTTATTCTGCCATTATCTGATTTTATATTAAATAATTTATCATCAGTTCCTATTGTCATCCAACAATTTTGTATTGTTGTATCATTCATACCACATCCGAAATCAATAATGTAAATTGTAGCATTTAGGGTGCCTATATTCTCAAAAAGTATGAAACAATACTGGGAGTCTGCATCATATGTGTTTTTTACTAACTCAATAATGGCTCCTTCTGCATTGGAGAAGTTTTCTTGTCCAATGAGCTTAGCAGTTCTTGCAGAAACAGTAAAAGGTATTTGAGACATAATCTTACACTTAATTTAGATTGAGCAAAAATACAATTAATTCTCTTATTATTTTTAATAACTATGAAAAAAGTATTGTTTATTAATAGAATTGATTATTCTTTTTTCATTTTCTTTCTCCACCTCTGAAACCCTCTCATCAAACTTTCCTCTTCCACCGACTCCACCATATCATACTTTACCACAAACTCATGCATCGACTTTATATACATCACCCCATTTTTGAACTTATTCTCCAACAGAAACGAATAAAGCTCTGCTTTCATTTCCACCTCAATTTCCTTTTCAATAATAAAGATACTGTCCTGACCGAAGTAATTGTAGATTTCCGGGTTCTTGCCCTGTCTTGGGCTAGGAAGAACAAAAGTGATATTTCCAGTCTCTTTCCAGGAGACGCCTTGCGGATGAGGAACGGATAATTGATGTAAGAAGTGATAAATGGGAGTGAGGTGGGAGAGGTGGATTGGAATGGGGAGCCTTGACGGTGGATTGTTATGGGATAGAAGTTCTAAACTTTGTCCGTACCGGACATACATATACCTCGCCAGATATGGCTTGATGGCAAACGTGACTGTAACCATGGGATTTGAATTTTGAATTGTTGAAATTTGTTGTATACTGATTGCCGCTTCGTGCGGCAGATTCCGCCGTGTTTGTTGGAAAAAATCCCATGGGTTACGGGGACGGAATTCTGATTCGGTAAGAAGTTGAAATTCAAATGGTTACAAATGCCGGTTTTTCCTTTAAAACCAACGGGCCGTTCCTTTAAAAGGAACGACCCGTTGCACACCGAGGAATGACCTCTTCCTTTTAAAGGAACGGACAGCTCCCTAAAATCCATAGTGCAAAGCTATGCCTAATATTCTGATTTTTCAAAAGGAAGAATAGCGGTAATCTTTATATTATGTAATGAAATATCATAAATGGTATACATGTCTAATTTATGCGTATGTATATTGGAAATATGTAATAAAAATATACTAATTGCTAGAACGTGTATTTTAACTATATTTATCAGATAACTATTCTTAAAGTGGAAAAACTTTTTATTCCATTTCTTGTTTCTTGCGTAACAGGCGGAAAAATAGTTCTGATAAGTAAGGTGAACTTCGTACTTTTACGTCTCAAACAAAAAAAGCAAGATATGATAACATCAGTGAAACTTATGCTGAATAAGAGCAGGATATTGAATAATGGCAGTTATCCTTTAGTATTTCAGGTGATCCACAATCGGAGAAAAAAGTTACTGTATACAGGCTACCGGGTGAAAGAGGAAGTGTTTGACGAGCTGGAAGGGAAGATTATGAATGGCGTAAGTTCTACTTTTACGGCTACAGAGGTCGTGAAAATGAACCGCGAGCTACGGAAGATGCGGAATCGGATTGATACACGGATCAGGCAGCTTGAGCGGACAAGGGAAGAATTTACAGTGGAGGATATTTTGGCTCAAAATGCTTTTGGTACAGGAAAACCACAGTTTTATTTATTGCGATATATCAATGCGCAGATTGAGCGTAAGCAGGAACTGAAGAAAGTGGGGATGGCTGCGGCCTACAAGAGCACCCGTTCGTCGTTGGCAAAATTTATAGGTCGCCCTGATGTGCGGATGTCAGAGGTTGATTTGGCGTTCGTTAGGAGATACGAGGATTTCCTGTATAGTAACGGCTCTTCTGGAAATACGGTAAGCTATTATCTGCGCAATTTGCGCTCTTTGTATAACCAGGCGGTAACGGACGGTTATCATCCTCGTGGCGAATATCCGTTTGCGAAGGCACAGACCCGCCCGGAGAAAACGATGAAACGTGCTTTGTCACGGACGGATATGCAGAATCTGGCGGACTTGAATTTGGAGAATGAACCTGAACTGGAGTTTGCCCGCGATCTGTATCTGTTCAGCTTTTATGCGCAGGGAATGGCTTTTGTTGATATTGTCCTTTTGAGGAAGAGCGATATTTGCAATGGTGTGCTGACTTATTCCCGTCATAAGTCGAAACAGTTGATTCGCATAGCGGTGACTCCGCAGATGCAGGGCTTGATGGATAAATACAAGACGGAAAATGAGTATCTCTTTCCGATAATCAGCGGTGAATACGCTTCGGGATACAAACAATACCGCCTGGCGTTAGGGCGTATCAATCGCCATTTGAAGAAAATCGCTGTTGCAGCTGATATAAAAGTTGCGTTGACGACGTACACCGCACGACATACTTGGGCTACTCTTGCCCGTGACTATGGAGCTCCAATTTCTGTGATTAGTGCCGGACTAGGGCACACTTCGGAAGAAATGACACGTGTCTATTTGAAAGATTTCGATGTATCCATGCTTAATCAGGTGAACAGCATGGTTACAAATTTATCCAAGTGAAATGAAAATTTGTAATTTAATCTGTTGAAAATTAGAAGATATAATATTTTTATTTATCTTTGCGGTATTGTAATCTATTCCGTAATAGAGATTATATTAAAATCTCTTTGTTGTTTTGAACTATTTTCACGCTGCAAAGTAAGCTTATTTTTTTATAATATGAATTGTCATAAAGTACATTTTTTTATTCATTTTGTACATGTTGCGTGGTTATCCTCATAAATAGGGTTGTTTTCGGTCTGGCAGCGTTCCATTAACTGTTTGGCGGTACATCCGAAATATAGTTTGCAGTGACGGTTGAAGTTACTCTGCGAATCAAATCCCAATTCTTCAACGGCGTCTTTTATACATACTCCCGGTTCGGTCATTTTTTCGAGTATCTTTTGGTTCTTTTGTTTCAGCATCCATTGTTTGGCAGTCATTCCGAACACCTCGGTGAATTTGGAGAAAAAACGGCTTCTTCCCAGGTTTGATAGTGAAATGAGCTGTTCTATATTATCCACTTTGGTATGGTTGCGCATGACAAAATCCTTGAAGTCCATTTCTTTTCCGATGATAGGATGAAGCAGGGTTGCAATCTCCCGCTTTTCATAAAATCCGCGCAGGAGAAAGAAGAATTCCCGTTGCATCAGGGTGTGCAGGTGAGCGCAATTCATTCCGTTCTTGATACAGTGGGTCAGCACTTCGAGGAATGGTGTCAGCGGGTAGTGTATTCTAATCGGTGAGAAGTCATATTCAATGTTGTCGCAAAGGTCTGATAAAGATTGCAATATGAGCTTGTCACAGTTTCCTTCGGGCATATCGAAAAACATGGAGAGCAGGTTTGAACCGGTTTCCGCAATTCCTTTCAGCCGGGAAGAACGGGGGATGAGTATCATCTCTCCGGCATGAAACGACCTGTTGTGGAACTGGTTGCAAGTTATGGTGAAATCACCTTTCAGGAAGAATAGAAGATAATTCTTACTTGTAGTGTCTTCCTCAAATTCTGTGTTCTTATTGAACTCAAGATACTTGAATCCGGTTTCAATCGTTGTCATGTAGTTTTGGCATGACAGGTGTTCTTCGATGTACAGCAATTCGCTTTTCATAAGTTTTGTTTCCATGGCAATAACTGTTTTGATTGTTTGGTCTGTTACCTATCTGTTTGTTTCACAATTGTTTCAGTATCTGTATTTTTAATGAATTATATATCAGAATATTATTTTCTGTTTTGTTTGCTATGATTCATTTTATCATGATACTGAAACGTTATATGGGTGCTTTATGTGATATAAATCATTGGTAATTAGGTTTTTATTGTTTGTATTCTTTTGTTTCATCTCTATTACGGAATAGAGATGAAACAAAAGCAATAATAAATAATAAGACGACATGAAGAAATATCTATGTTTAATCGGAGTCTTGGGAATACTACTTTGTAATACGGGCAACTCTTACGCCCAAAAGGTTGCAGTAAAGACTAATTTGCTTTATGACGCTACTACTACAATGAACTTGGGGCTGGAAATAGGTTTGGGCAAGAAATGGTCTCTCGATTTATCCGGAAATTATAATCCCTGGAAGTTTGATGATGAAACGCGCCTGCGCCACTGGGGCGTACAGCCGGAACTTCGCTACTGGCTTTGTGAGAAATTCAACGGTCATTTTCTGGGTCTGCACGGACACTACGCCAAATACAATGTGGGCGGAATGTCATTTTTGAGTGATAACATGGAACGTCACCGCTATCAGGGACATTTGTGGGGCGGCGGAATATCCTACGGTTATCAGTGGCTGCTCGGCAACCGCTGGAGTATGGAGGCTGTACTTGGAGTCGGATATGTGCGGTTGGATCATTCCAAATATCCTTGTGCCACATGTGGAACCATTCAGAAAAGTGAGAAGAAAAACTACTTCGGCCCGACAAAAGCTGCAGTGAGTATCATATACATTATAAAATAGGCTAATGATGAAAAGAATCTGTATATACGTGACCTTGGGACTGCTAGGCGCAGTTTCCGCCCATGCCCAGGAGATAAATATCGGACAAGCCATTGCCCGGAAAATAAGCGATGACAAAGTGGAAGTCTCATTTAATATGGATTGCAGCACACTGCGGCTTCCTTCACGCCGACAGATGATAATCACTCCTTTGATAATCAGCCGGTCGGAAAACGATACGCTCGCCCTGCCTTCAGTCTGCATTGCAGGCAGAAACCGTTATCGCATGAACAAGCGGAAAGAAAGTCTGTATGGCAAAGAACCGGCTGCGGGAGAGGGACAGGAAATGATTCGTTTTAACAGGAAACGGGATATGTTGTTAGAATATAACGAAACAGTCCCGGCACAGGAGTGGATGTCCGGAGCACGTGTCGAGATATTCCGTGAATTACAGGGATGCGCAGGTTGCGGAGAAGCACTGGGTAATGCTCCCGTTGCGGAGCTTCCTTTATTCAAAGAGGTAGTGGAACGCCCGAATCTGGAAATAATGGTGGCACAGGCAGAGGAGAAACGTCGTTCTTTCACCCGCAGCGCATATCTTAATTTTAAAGTGAACCAGTCGGCATTGCTTGCCGATTATATGAATAATCCTGCCGAACTGGCTAAAATCCATTCGTCCATTGATTCTATCCGTGAAGATGATAACTATCGTATTGCCCGGATTAAGATAGTGGGCTACTCATCGCCGGAAGGCAATTATGACGCCAATGCCCGCCTTTCCGAACAACGTGCGAAAGCGTTGGTACAAAACCTGAAACATGCCTATAAGCTGGACGACAGTATGATAGAATGCCGTTCGGTGCCGGAGAATTGGGAGGGACTAGCTGCATGGTTGCGCGAATACTGTCCTTCCTATATGCAGAAAGTGCTTGATATTATCGGGCAGACTCCCGAACCGGATGCACGCGACGCGAAGATAAAAGCTATCGACGGCGGAAAAATCTATAATGCCTTACTGCAAGAGGTATATCCGAAGCTGCGCCTGGTGGAATATACAGTCAGCTATACGGTGGTTCCGTTCTCCGTGGAGCAAGGGCGGGAAATAATCAAGACGCGCCCCGACAAAATGAACCATAACGAAATGTATCAGGTCGCAGTCAGCTACGGCAAAGGTTCGGACGAATACAACAGGATTATCCGGATGATTGCCGACCGCTTTCCGAGTGACAGGATGGCTAACAACAACGCCGCTATCGTAGCATGGGAAATGGGAGATTATGATGCGATGCGGATGTACCTGAAACGTTTGGAAGGTATAAAAACTGAATAATATAATCTGAAACTTATACTTAGTAATTAACATTTTAGTATTCATTAAATTTTAAAACAATGAAATTGGACAAATCTTTTTTAACGCTGTTTGTCGGACTGGCGATGGCAGCATGTAGTAATGATGAAGAGATGGCAACCGGCGGACAAGACCAGTTGCCGGTAGACGGCAGGGAGGCTTATATGTCCGTATCTGTGACAATGCCTAAAAGTACGGGAACACGTGCTCCGGGAAAAGACCATGGCAGTGCGGAAGAACAGAAAGTAAACGAAGTGCTTCTCGCATTGTTTGATGCGTCGAATGTTTGCTTGGAAACAAAGACATTGGGTACAACCGACTATATCTTGAATGTAGGTGGTGCTGATAAGTCAGGATATACCGGAAAGGCATTCAAAGTACCTTCCGCTACCGCCAAAGTACTGGCAGTAGTCAATCCGAGTGGCAAGTTCAAGGCTGCCTGTGTAGCTTCAGCTCCCTGGTCTGTCATCAATGGTGCTGTGGAGCAGACACTTGATGAAGTGATTGGAGCATCAAAGGACAACTTTATGATGATTAATGCCGGCGACAATACAAACCCTACTAACGGAGCATTGGCGGAAGCTAAAGTAAAAAAGGTTGGCGACGCGGGTATTTCTGACGTTGCTGCCGCGATAGCCGCAGCCGAAACTGACCGTTCAAAGATTTTTGTAGACCGTATAGTTGCTAAAGTTTCTTTAGGAACAAATCCGGCCGGCGTCATAGTTCCTGCCGGAGTGACCTGTACATTCGGTAACTGGGCATTGAATGTAACCAACAAGAGCATGTTCCCATATTCTGAAATAGTAATGCCTGCCGGAGGTTCTGCTGATGCAGATTATAGAATTGACCCGAACTATGAAAAGGCAGGATTCAATGTGTCGCAGTTCAACTACCTGAAAGTATCTGATAAAGGTGTTTTGCCTGCTGACTTCTCTCCCATGACAGACAGCAAATACTGTCTTGAGAACACAATGGAACATGACGCGCAAACCCAGGCGCAGACTACGGCTGCCGTAGCAAGTGCGGTTTACACTCCTAATTCATTTACTGTGGGCGAAAGCTGGTTCCGCCTTTTGGGTGTCACTTACAAGACATTGGCTGATTTGCAGGCAGTATATAATGCTGCGGCTGCTGGTACACCGGATGCGGCACAACAACAGATAATCGATCTTTGTGACCAGTTCTATGCACGTATTGCCAAAGCCGCCACTGCACAAGAAAAGACTGTCGGTGCTGATTTTGCCTCTATTACTATTGCTGAACTGGACGGCCTTAAGAGTGGTGGCGAATACTCCAAACCTGATGCAAAAGCCGGTGAAACCGTAGGTGTGGAATACTTCCAGAAAGGCGTATGCTACTATAACATCCTGATTCGTCATGATGACGAAATCACTGCATGGATGGCACATGGTAAATACGGTGTCGTGCGCAACAACTGGTACACATTGACTATCAACAGCGTGAAGCAACCGGGTACTCCCTGGATTCCTGACAAGACAGATCCTACTAAACCTACAAATCCGGGTGAAGACGATGATGATAAAGAAGCATATCTCTCTGTAAATATTACAGTTAACCCATGGACTACTTGGAGTCAGGGAGTGGATTTGTAATGACTGATATATCGGGCTAAAATAACAATTAAAATTATAAGAAGGCGTTATGATACGGCGCAGTTTGTCTTGTGACGCCTTCTTTTTTCTTTCTTTTCATTTTTTATTCAGCCGGCGGAGGCTTATTTCCGTGAATCAAGACCTTGATATGAAAAACTTGATAAAAACAGGTCTTGCCATACAGACAAGTTTTAAGACTTGTCCACTAAAGCAGATTATTCCGAGAAAAGCACAAAGGCGCTTTTCCACACCATATATGAAATTAGAAAAAATAAATAGAACCATAGATTATGAGAAAGATAATGAATACAAAAGGTGCCGTCCGGCAGATAAGTTATGGAAGTTGCCTGTTATTACTGCTTGTACTCTTTTCTTGCACATCCATAGATGAGACACTGTCGGAATGTCAGTTATATGTTAGTTTCCGGTATGACTATAACATGGAGTTCACCGATGCTTTTGCGACTCAAGTGAATCGTGTCGATGTGTTTGTATTCGACAAGGATGGCACGTTTATCATGAAGAAGAGTGAACAAGGGAAAACTCTGGGCAGTGGCAGCTACCGTATGCAGTTACAACTGCCAATTGGGGAATACCGGATAGCTACGTGGGCGGGAATGAGCGATGCCTTTGAAATGCCGGAACTGGTTGCCGGAAAATCGACACTGGAAGATTTGACGGTAAAAATGAAACGGGAAGAATCCTTGATACATAATAAAGTTTTGGAGCCTCTCTGGTATGGTGAGGTACAGACCGTAAACTTTACCGGCAAACAGGAACAGACGGAAACTGTCCGGCTGATAAAGGATACCAATAAATTCCGCTTTATTCTGCAAAAGTCCGGTCCGGGAGAAGAACTGGATATGAATGATTGCCTGTTCGAAATCCGGGCGGACAACGGATATTACGACTGGAATAATGACTTGCTGGATGACGACATGATTAGTTACCAGCCGTATCATCTGGAAAAAGTGGAAGATGTGGGCATTGTGGCAGAAATGAATACCATGCGCCTGCTCGAACATAAAAAGGTATACCTGACGCTTACACGCAAGTCGGATAGTAAGGAACTGATGAAGGTTGACCTGATACCTTACCTGCTGCTTACTAAAATGGAAGGGCACAATATCCCGGCACAGGAATACCTCGACCGTCAGAGTGAGTATGCGATTGTCTTTTTCTATAACCCGGAATTATTGAATTTCCTTTCTACTAAGATTATGATTAACGGCTGGACTATCTGGCTGAAAGGCGAAGATCTCTGATAAATAAACAAAGATTGATGAATATGAGATATAAAGGCTGTATATGGTGGGCGTGGTTGCTGTTGTTCTTGTTTTCCTGTACGGAAAGTGGACAGACAGTCGATCCGCTAAATCCCGGAGAAGTACGGATGAGCATGAATATCAGCACACGTGTCACGAGTGACCCGGTAGTGTTGAACGCGAATGAAACCCGCATCAGCCGGCTACGCATCTATGTTTTTGACGGCACGTCACTGGACAAGATGTATTACTGGCAAGGGCTTTCCGCTATCGACGGGACTTATACTACTCCGGTTTTTACGGTGAAAGCCGCCACCGGGAAAACATTGTATGCCATTGTAAACGAACCTGTTGACTTTGATACCCGCGCTATATTGGAGTCTGTGGATCATCCCAATGACTTGGTGGACGTACAGTATCAAATGGCGGACTACTTATCCACAAGAACCAATGTGGTGGAATACACTAAAGACTACTGTCTTCCCATGTATGGAGAACTGGCAGGAGTGGACGCGGCGGAGGGAACGACGCAGACAGTCAACATGCGTGTAGACCGTGCTGTGGCACGTGTGGATGTTTATATGCGGAAGGAGGCAAAGAACTGGGAGGAGGTCTTGATGCCTACCACATTGGTTGTGACTGGAGTTTCCAAGACAGGATTCGTATCCCCAAAAAGAACAGGAAGTTATGCGTCTTCCGTTCTCAATCTGTTATCGAGAAAGAAAGTCAGTGAGATCCCTGAAGAAACTTCTCCTGAAGACAAGGGCGTGCTGGCTTACTCGTTTTATATTCCGGAAATGGAGTGTAAAAACAATAAACTGAATATCGGTTTTGATGATTACGATATGATAGAGTTGGGTGTGGATTCGGATAATTCCGGCAAAGCGCCTTTGGAAAAGCTGGAGCGTAATCATGTTTATCAATTACTGTGCCGGTTCATGCAAAAAACAGTCTATTTGGATATAAACTTGACAGTGTGTCCGTGGATAGCATTAGAACCCCAAGTAGAAGAAGTGAACGATATACGTATAACAAACTGTTATGTGGTATCGCCCGGTGGAAGGGTGCACATTCCCACTGACGGGGTGTACAAGGCATGGGCACAAATGGATGAATTTGAACGTACACCTATTCCCGATGGTGAGGTTACGGCCGAAGTACTTTGGGTAGATGGAATGGGGATAGTGTCGGCTTCCGGAGTGAAGGTTATGAATGCGGAAAAACGTGATAAAGCTTATATCAGTGTGGAAACGGAAAATCAGTCTGGCAATGCAGTGATAGCGATGAAAGTGAATGGAAAGATTTACTGGAGCTGGCATATCTGGTGCACAGACTATGATCCGAATTTAGAAGAGGGACAACAAGAGTTTAATGGTTATACTTGGATGGATCGTAATTTGGGGGCCACATATAATAACTATGATGAGAAGCAGGGAGGAATTGAGTCTAAGGGATTTCTATATCAATGGGGGCGGAAAGATCCGTTTCCACCAGCTAAGGGTTGGCTTTATACGGAGCCTGAAGAAGAATTGTATAGCGTCACTGGCGAAATTAAGCCTATTACTAAAATTAGTGTATCTACGTCGGATATTAATAATATACCGGGTTCAGTGAATAATCCGATGGCATATTATACAGCACCCTCACAACTCCTCTGGTTTTCGTACTCTACCAAGTATCCTTATTTATGGAATACGAAATCTGGAAAGAAAACGATTTTTGACCCTTGTCCGGATGGTTGGAGAGTTCCTGCCGGCAAAGATGGCATATCTACTCCATGGGAAGATTCTGGTCTGGAGCAGGTTTTCTATGAAGAAAGATATGGTGGCGGATTTGCTGGTAGGAGTGATATTTATTATCCTGCAGCAGGATATAGACACGGGGGGACTGGGGAGCTGTCAGGATCCTTAGGGCAGGTTGTTATGCTTCGTGCAGGAAACCTTGGTCGAGATATGAAGTGTCGGAACATGTGTCTGTATTGGACAGAGCGTATTCACGGTCAGGGTGAAAGTGTTATTTGGGATGAAGCGACTGCAGGTGCTGTACGTTGTGTGAAAGAGTAAAATGGAGGTTACATCTATGACTAATAAAATGGTAATAGGATATAAGTTTGCTTTTATACTGCTTTTATTATCTTCATGTGTGGAAGATATTAGAAATTGTGATATTGGCAATGTGGACAACATGATACCCGACGGCAAGGAACGGATGGAACTCCGTTTGGTAATACCCGGGGGGAAACAACCGGTTGTCCGAAGCATAGAGAATGGAACGACCGGTGAGAACAAGGTTGAGCGGCTTTTCATGGATGTTATGAATAGCGGGACTGTGATAGCATCCCGTTCCACAGCAGACGGAGCATTGACATTGACCCCTACGGATGTTGATAGTGTCTATACGGTTTCTACACTATTTGATATAGGGACATTGGAGGCGGGTTACACCTTGCGGGTACGTGCCAATGAAGACACTCCCGCAATCATCTCCGGACAGCCGGTTTCCCCTTTCTACATGTCAGGTACGGGAGTGATTGAGGACGGCATAAATAGAAATTTCAAAGCTTCCGTGCATTTGTTACGGGGAGTCGCCAAACTACGGACTACTGTTCGGACAACCTCATTTACTGTTCCGCAGGAATTGATGATAGGAGATGTAAAAATACAGGTGATTCATGCTGCAGATAGGATTCGTAAGTATGCTCCGTTCTCTTCTCATGCTAATGAGGCTGTTGTTGAAAATCTGCCGGCATCTTCATTAAATTATCCGGATTATCCGGAAATGAGCTTATATGATATACTTGCTCATGAACAAGCGGAGATTAACGGTGAAGCTATTACTTTTTATCCATTATTCGTTTATGAAAATTATCTGGAACAGGAAGAGGAGTATGACCCGGCTATTAACGTGACATCATTGAAACTGACTATTCCTGTGACGGACGGAATAGCTAGTCGGGTGATAGAACGCACGATACCTGTAAAAGCGGAAGATTCTTATCGGATGAAACGTAATCATATTTATTCGGTGGACGTACAAGTGCTAAGTCTTGATGAAGTGAAAGTATTCACAGATATGCTTGATTGGGAAGATGTAGGGGTTACGGGTGATATTGTAGGTACTGACTTTTATATAGACAGGGCTGCAAGTAAAGGAATAACCCTGATTAAAGATATTGTTGATCCGGTGAAGCTGGTGAAAGTGGACTGTCGTACTTCGGGACGTTTACGAATCAGAGCCTTGAAACCTAATAAGACAGATTTAATGCCAATAACTGATTTACAATTGTATTGTAATGGAATAGCGGAAACAGATAAATTGGCGGATAACAGTGGCATTTATGACCTTACTGCTGCGCAAGTAATGAATTTCTATTGTACAACCGGTAGTATTCCCGCTAATTATGAAGGTGGTTTTATCGAAATTTCTTCTGATAATGTACATGTGGAATATATTCCTGTCAGTTCATTGGATACTTTTATTCCATTGGATACGGAAGGGACTTCCAACAGTTATATAGCAGATAGAGGTGCGGCGTCTTATTCTTTCACAGCTACCATAATGGGAAATGGAGCAAACGGTATTATTGACGAAGGGAAGTTTGAAGACGCAAGTGGCAATATCTTGACAAAAGCCGGTGGTGCCAACATACATCCTTTATCGGCCAAATTGCTTTGGCAGGATACGGATGAACTAGTGGAACAGGTTGCTTTAGTCAATGGCAGGGTTCAGGTGAAAATGGGACGAAGCCGGGGAAATGCATTGATAGCTGTCTATGATAAGGCTAATCCTAATGCGGAGGATGCGAAAGTGTTGTGGAGTTGGCACCTTTGGTGTACGGCTGTGCCACAAATAATAGAATTTACTGTACCAAAGACTGGCAATAAATATATAATGATGGATCGTAATCTTGGGGCAACAACTACTGGGCCTGCTTTGGGGACTACTCAGGGATTGCATTATCAATGGGGACGTAAAGACCCGTTTTCCGCTTCATTGACTTATGATGGTAACTCGACCACTTTATATAATGTCAGAAGTGTCGGTTCTTGGAGAAAGGTAACTGATGAGGAACCGCTAACTCTTGCTCAAGCTATCAATAATCCGGATATATTTATTAATAGAACTTGGTCAGACGATACTTGGTGTACGAAAACTTCAGACTCCGAAACAACAGAAATGCGCTATGTGTGGGGTAATCCGGAAGGAACAATGGCCGATTATTATCCTAGTTCGACTATTAAAACAATTTACGATCCTTGTCCTGTTGGTTATAAAATATCACCATTTGATGCATTTTTTATTTTTAATGAGAGTGGGCTAAGTATGGATGGTCTTACTGTCTATGTAGAAGACAAGATGATTTTTTTGCCAATAACTTGTACTCCTGATTGGGCAGTTTCTCGAGCGATAAGTGGGATGTATTGGAGTTCGTCAGTTCATGGGCGACGTAGCGATGACTTTTATTGGCAAAAAATGGGAGCTTTACTTTATTTTTATCCGGGAGGTAATAGACTTTCTACTACTCTGTGGCGTGGATTTGTACAGGCTGGCTCTATACGTTGTGTAAAGGAATAATTCATTAGAAATCAAAAAAGTATAAATGAAATGAAAACAAAAATACAGCAACGCTTATATTACTTATTCAGAGAATGTCTATTAATTCTCTGCACAATTAATATTCCTTTGTTAGTTGGTTGTAGCGATAACAGTGAAACAGGAATCATAGACTCCTTTCCGAAAAATGTCATCAGATTATCTATCCCTGATACGGAACTAGTGCAAGTGCGTAGTGGGGCAAATGAGTCGGAATGTAAGATTAGCGGTATACAAGTGTTCGTATACAATGATTCTCACACCTCATCTCCTGTATATTATCAGGAGGGTACGACTGATTCATCTTTTTTGTTTGGAAATGGAACCGCGTCGCCAACCGTGACATTGAAAGAATATGTTCCCGCTGACAAAGAACGAATTTATGTGGTTTGTAACCTGACTAATCGTTCTTCTGTATCAGGAACAGCTGATTTTCTTATAGATGAAACGGTTAGTGAGGAACAGTTAAGAAATTACGCGAGTCAAGGCTTGATAAGAGGTTTCTCTAATTTGAAAGATGAAGAACAGACATTTCCTATGTACGGTTGGATGGAATGGAATGAAAATGCTACCTCTAACGTGTGTCTATTGACTCGCTGTCTTGCAAAAATAACGGTTGATGCAGCAGCGGATTTGTTTTCAGGTAAACAGGTTTATTGGGAATGGAAAAATCTGAATTATTCGAATTTTGTATTAGACAGCGAATATCGTGGCATTTATCAAGGGGCTATCAATGGCGCCGCTACTTCCGGAAAGTATGATTTACTTTCTGCGACAACACCTGTCGACGAGTCGATTGGATTGGTGACTACCTATTACCCTTTAGAGTACAAACATTCTGTTTATGCTTTAGGAAATGTGGTGGATGAAAAAAAGTTTTCCCAAGACCGTTCCATGTTGCTTCTTACTGTTCAGAATCCGGATGGCTCGAATAAGGAGTATTATCGTCTGGACTTTTGGGATAAGGAGACAGGAAAGTATCTGGATATAGTACGAAACCACGCTTATCGTTTCAATATTACGAAGCTGAAAAGTAAAGGATATACTTCCGCACAGGAAGCAATACAAAATCCGGGAAGTAATATTGAATATATAATAACAGTTTCTGAAAAATGGGCGCAAGAGTTCACTTCAAACGGGCAGTATCTGGTTCAGATGGATAGAGAAGAAATAAAGTTGTTGCAAGGTACAATAAAAGATCCGGTGATAATGTTGAAGATAGAGTTGCAGGCAGATGATGCAGGAAATGTCAATTTGGATAATGTGACAACCCGTAAAGTACGTTTATTGGGAAAAGATAAAGAGTTAGTATCCCGTTTTTTCATTCAAACATTTTATAGCACGGATAATGAACATCTGATTCCAATAGATAATGGAATTGCCATGGATCCTATCCCTTCATCTCCGGGTGTGGGAGAAAAAGTTACTGGAAACGAATGTGAGCTACCGTTGGATAATAAATATTGGATATATGCTACTGTGATTGACGGAGGATCTGTTCTTATGCCGACAGAGGGATTCTTGGAATTATCAATAGGCAATATGGTGAAGTATATCCCTTTCAGCATTATACCTCACACAGAAGTGTTCCCTGTGGATGATGATGGTCCGGCAAATTGCTTTATCACTCCGGTGACTTATGGCGCTTATTCGTTTGACGCTACAGTGATAGGAAATGGGGTGGATGGTATAGTGGAAGAAACGAGAGTAAGACGTGGGGGGAGGAAAGAGTTAGGTGAGGATATAGATATGTTTCATTTCAAGAACACATACGGTGAGGATATATCAGTCTCAAAAAATGTAGGTATAACTCCTCAATCTGCAAAATTGATATGGCAGGATAAGGAAAATGTTATTTCACAGGTAGCGTTTAATACTACTACTAATCGGGTTGAGTTTTTGAGTCATGACGCAGGAAACGGAGTTATTGCAGTTTATGATAATTTTGACCCGAATGCAGAGGATGCCAAGGTGTTATGGAGTTGGCATATATGGTGCACAGCGAAACCTGATATTATAGAATTGGGGTTACCAACCAACGGAGAAACTTATAGTGGAATAAATTATAAGATTATGGACAGGGATTTGGGAGCGACAACCAGCACTCCTGATAAACTGACTACTCGTGGTTTGGGGTACCAATGGGGCCGTAAAGATCCTTTCAGTATACCGGATTCCTTTGAAAGTACAGAAGAGGCATTTATATATAATGTACGTGGAGGCAAATTTAAACATACAGAAGTAGAAAAGAATGAAAATATAGGAACTATTGAGTATGCAATAAATCATCCTGCATCATTTATAATAAGTGATAACCATTATAGTGGTTATGATTGGTTATACTATACTGATATTAATACACCAGGTAGAGATAATCCCATTATAGGGAATCAATATTTATGGGGGAATAATCCTTATTCGCTGTATAGAATGCGTAATATAAAAATAATGAAAACTCTTTATGACCCATGCCCCGCAGGTTACAAAGTGCCTTCACCGGATGTATATGGGGTATTCTTGAAAGATCCAATAATAAGAGAGGCTGTAGATTTGAATGTCAGTAGTGATGAATTTTATGGAAATATGGGAAAGGCATATTTTTATACTCCTTCATTTACTAAGTATGGAGCATATTGCTATTTTGGAGGAGAAAATAGTACACAGAAAGTATATTTTATCTGTACTAAGAGTCGCTATGGAAGGACTGATTATAGAGGATTTCAGAATATGACTTTCTATTTCGCTCATCTTTGTGGGACAATGACTTACTTTTATGGGGATGGTATGAATGCAGTAATGACATTTGGATTTAATCTTAATAATGGTGAAATTGGTTGTGGCTTCGGTGGAGGTAATAATTTCTGGTTAGATCGCTCTGTTGCTGCACAAGTCCGCTGTGTCCGTGACGAATAAACATATATAATTCATTTTAAATACAAACTTATGAACAAATCAGAACTAATCAAAGAAGTAGCCCTTAAAGGTCAGTTGAGCTTTAACGAAGCTACGAAGGCAGTAGATGCAATCATGGAAACCATTGTGGAAACAATACATAAAGGAGAGAGTGTCACCTTAGTCGGTTTCGGCAGTTTTGTCGTTCAGGAACGGAAAGCGCGCAACGGGCATAATCCTGCCACAGGCGGCTCAATGCTGATTCCAGCCAAACGACAAGTGAAATTCCGTCCCGGAAGTAAAATGAAATTAGAGTAAAGAAACAGGTTAAACTAAATGTTGAACATAAAAATTGAAACATGAAAAAGAAAATTATTACAGTTGCATTGGTATTATCATCAGTCTGTGCCATGGCACAGCAAAAGGAAAATCGTGATACGGACGGAAATATTCTCCGTGGCTCGTATGAAACGAATAGTTTCTGGAGTAACTGGTATATCGGTGTAGGCGGTGGAATCAATATCTATGAAGGTGAATTTGATAACAAGACATCGGTGGGCAACCGTATTGCTCCTGCACTGGATGTTTCGTTGGGCAAGTGGATTACTCCTTCTTACGGAGTCCGTCTGCAATATTCGGGTCTGAAAGCCAAAGGTCTGACGGACGCAAGCGGAATGTATGCCAAAGGGGCGCATCGCGGTTATTATAAGGAAGAGTTTAATGTTTCCAATCTCCATGTGGACTTTATGTGGAACTGGTCGAACGGTTTCCTCGGATTCAATGAGAAACGTGTGTGGAATGTGATTCCGTTTGTCGGTTTCGGTTGGGCACGTTCGTGGGGAAACAGCACGCATGACAATGAAATTGCCGCCAACATCGGTATTTTGAATACGTTCCGCCTGGGCAAGCGTCTGGACCTGACTTTGGAAGGACGGCAGATGCTAGTGAAAGAGTGTTTTGACGGAACGGTAGGCGGCAGCAAAGGTGAAGGAATGAGTTCGGTGACACTGGGTCTAAGCGTGAAGTTGGGCAAGACCCGTTTCAATCGTGTCGAGAAAGTGGCTCCGGCAGATTATTCATCTTATAATGAACGTATCAACGCGCTTCGTGCCAAGAATCATGATTTGAGCACCGAAGCACAACGCCTTGCCGCCGAACTGGAAGCTGCCAGAAATCGGAAACCGGAAGTGGTGAATGAATCGAAAGTGACTGCTTCGCCGGTAGCCCTGTTCTTCAATATTGGCAAAGCTACTTTGGATAAGAAGGAACTTACCAATCTTGAGTTTTATGTGAACAACGCTATCAAGGCGGATAAGAACAAGACTTTCACGCTGATTGGTTCGGCGGACAGCGCTACGGGCAGCAAGGAACTGAACCAACGTTTGAGTGAACAACGTATGGAATATGTGTACAATTTATTAGTCGAAAAGTATAAAATTTCCCCTGAACGTCTCGTGAAGAAAGCGGAGGGCGATACGAACAACCGTTTCAGTGAACCTGAATTGAACCGTGCCGTAATCGTCGAATAATAGTTTTATTTCATTTCAAGGTATTTCAGGCAACATTGCGGGACTGTCTCGTTTTCTTCTATGTCGGGACTGAAAGTGCTTTGTCGTTACAAGGTGGGCTTGTCGGCCGGTAGTTGGACGGTTCTTTGCAATGTTGCTTTTTTGAATGAAGAAGAGGATATGATAATATATAATAGTCTGTTGGCGAAAACTTTTCTGAACAGGAAGAAGAGACATTATTTTATGATTTTCGGATGTTGTTTCACCCGGTTCAAGTATCTGGAAGTGTGGGAGGATATGGAGCTTCGGATTCATGCGCGGCAGTATACGGAGTGTTTCTTTCTGGCGCTGTTTCCCGCCCTGGTGTTGTCCGTCTGGCTTTCGTGGTGGTGGATGTTGGTTGCGTTCATGAGTTATCATCTGCTTTACTGGCTGGAGAGGTGGTTCGGACATCATTCTTCTTTTGACTGGGAAGCGTTGGAACATTGTGGCGATACGCTTTATTTGAGGAAACGGAAATCATACGCCTGGATGAAATGGTACGGGAAGAAGTCGTTGCCGCCTTCGGAATGGGAGGATGATTAGAAGGAGTTTGAATGATTGGAGAGAGAGTGAATGATTGGAGAGAATTGAAAATCTTATAGTTGGAAATATTGTAGTTGAATATCTTGTAATTGGATATCTTGTAATTGAATAGAAAAAAGTAGATTATGAAAACGAAATTTATAGCTGAAATGGTGGGCACTATGGTGCTTGTCTTAATGGGATGCGGCGCTGCTGTATTGAATGGCGGTGCGACATCGGTAGCTGCTGTGTTGACGATTGCTTTCGCGTTCGGTTTGTCGGTGGTGGCAATGGCGTACACAATCGGTCCTGTTTCGGGCTGTCATATCAATCCGGCCATCACCATCGGCGTTTGGCTGAATGGCGGACTGTCGGTAATGGAAGCCGGTGTGTATATCGTAGCGCAAGTGACGGGCGGAATACTTGGCTCTGCATTGTTGTGGTTGATTACTGGCACAATGGGGATAGAAGGTACGGGAGCCAACGGTTTTGAAGAACCGTATCTGCTGGCTGCATTTGTTGCCGAAGCGGTGTTTACGTTCATCTTCGTGCTGACTGTATTGGGCACTACCGACCGGGATAATAGCAGTCCTCATTTTGCCGGGCTGGCTATCGGATTGACTCTGGTACTGGTGCATATTGTATGTATTCCCGTTACGGGGACGTCGGTTAATCCTGCCCGTAGCATTGGCCCGGCATTGTTTGCCGGTATGGAGGCTATCAGCCAGCTCTGGCTGTTTATTGTGGCTCCGATTGTCGGTGCGGTGGTAGCTGTGCCTGTCTGGAAAACAATAAAAGGAAATTAATTGTTTCATTTCATGGTTTTGTGAGAATAGAAAAAGATGTAGGTTTTCCCCATATAGTATAATAAATGAGTTTAATGGCCTATATCCTTAATGTCGCTGTGAAGCGCCTCATTTCCCCTGGAGAATCCATGCCCTAAACATTTTTCTTTTTATAATAGTAGCATGGGAAAATGGAATAATGGGTTCTCCTCTGCCTGTGAAGGTAGACTATTGTTTGTTTTGTTTGTGTGGTGCACCTTTTTCCCGGTGGGGGAGAAGGTGCACTCTTTTTGTATAATGTATTAATGGTCGGAAGTATTACATACGTCCATATGCTTCCCAATATGGCATTAAAGCCTCTTGCAGCCAATGTGCCACCTCGGAGAATGAAAGGCTATTTTTGATAGTTGCCTTTTTTAGAAATGCTGACCATCGTAACTGCATCTGCGGATGGTTGGGAAAGTCTTTCCTGAAGAACATCATATCTGCATTATAAAGAGTATGACGATTCTCGAAAGTGCGGTTGATAGCCTCCTGCAATATGGTATTGTCATATTTGAATGATGTGAGCAGGTGGTAGATGTCATAATAGTCTTTCATCCGGCTGCTTTGGTCAGCTAAGTCTATGATGGCGTGCATCTTCTCCGCAATCACGGTTTCAGTGGAATAGGCAAGAATGTTTGCTTCTGGCAGTTCCTCTAATAACAATGGGTAATCTAATGATACAGGATGTGGTGTTACCACATCTCCAAAACCAATGTCCATTGTCATCACTTGGGCAATGGTGTCCATTGTCGCCGGAATACTTAGACGGATACCGTGGTAGTCTTTGAACTCGGTGATGTTCTGTGCTGCAATCTTGTCGGCAGCAAACCTTACTCCGTCTTCCTCACACTCTACGGCGCATATTTCACGGAACGCCTCGGCGATGCGTTCGCCATCATTGCTGATATGCGTGCCAAGAAAATCAATATCCAATGTCGGACGTGCAGCAAAGCGTTCGTATGCATACATCAGTGCTCCACCTTTCAGGTAGAAGTTCTCACGGTAATGAGTCTGTGAGATACGGTACAATAGGCGTTCCTGAAAATATCTGGTCAGAATGGTCTGGTAGAACACATCCTTCTGCTTGGCTACATTGAGCAGCTTTGCCCGGATGGACTTTCCAGGATTTTTGATTTCACTCATAGTTTTATTGCAATATACTGTTCAAGGATTCGTCTTACTCTTAGTTTGTCGGCATAATCCATCAGCAGGGATAGATTTCTGTCTGGCTGGGAAATGTAGTTATTCACCACTTCGGAACAAACATCCATGCCTATCTTGTTGCGGTACTTCACCGCATCGCACACGCATCGCTCTTTATTATATATATGTATGTGGTAACCGCTTACAACCAGTTCCTCGACACCTATGTCAAACATCGTGTCTGTGATATGATGGAGCTCTATCTTGGGAAATGTTGGAAGCGTGATTTTGCGACCTCTTTTTACCGCCACATGGTATGCCTGAGGCAATGAGGTGGTGAGCCCATGCACATTCCATGCGGAGAAAAGGCATAGCACTCCGCCTGGAACGATGGCTTCCACATCTATCATCGTGTCCGCCAACTGCTCGGCTGTGGCATATACGCCCCGTTTGATGCGTACCGCGTCTCCGTCACGCACACTGTCCAGCAGCTTGTAATAGGCTGTCCGACCTTCTTCCTTTACCATACTAGAGGAGGTAAAACTGTTATTATATCTCTTGCTTTTCATGCCTGTACTCTTTATTTTAGGACAAATCTACTACATTTATTTGTGATTGTAGTGCGTTTGTACTGGGAAATGCTTATTTGCCATGAAATATTAACATATATCAGACAATCTTGCCCGAATCATCTCGCAACAATTTCAGTAATTCTTGGTTTTCATTGCTTTCGATATACTGGCATAATTGCAGTTTGCTCTCTTTCAATATGCGGTATCTGGCTATTGACAGCCTTGAGCGCCTAAAACTTTCCATGCTTTTTAGTATGGTATTTATTAGTTTGAATATATTTGTTTGTTTATTATTCTCCCCAGGCTATCGGTTTTGTCGCTTTTTCCTTGCTTTTTGTCGTTATCTTGTCGTTTATTTGGTTCCTCTATGTCGGTTGTATATGTCTGAAATGCTTTTTGGTACTTTTCTGATGAGGCTATTTGGTGTCGTTTCATCTCCGTGGAAGATGCTGCATCTTTGCATCGTTAACGTTAGCGAAGTGATAATTAAAACAGTATTTATTAAAAAAAGAAAGTAGTATGGCTATTAGATTTAGAAGGGTGTCTCGCCTGTGTGACCCTACAAATAAAGAAGCAGGAAAGAAAGTGTATCCGGTGATTTCTTATCAGTATGATACGAGTGCAACGTTGGATGAGTTTGCAAAGGAGATTGCGTCTGCTTCCGGTGTCAGCGAGGGTGAAACGATTAGTGTATTGAAGGATTTCCGTACGTTATTGAGAAAGACATTGCTGGGTGGTCGTTCGGTAAATATCGCCGGTCTGGGATATTTTTACCTTTCTGCCCAAAGCAAAGGGACGGAGAAGGCGGAAGATTTTACGATCGCTAATATTTCAGGGCTTCGTATCTGTTTTCGTGCTAACTCGGATATTCGTCTGTTTACCGGGACGACTACCCGTTCGGACGGATTGAAGTTCAAGGATTTGGATCATATTAATGATTTGGGTAGTGTTGGTGACGGTTCGGATGATGGAGGTGAAACTCCGGATCCGGATGGTGGTTCGGGTGGTAATGGTGAAGCACCGGATCCGGCAGCTTGATTCATAGATCGTTGAGAACTGTTTGGTTTGTATGGAATGGGGCTTTGGCCTCATTCTTTCTTTATAACTACGTAAAAATATAAATATGCAAATAACTACAATCCTTGCTTTTATTACCGCTATGGGTGGTTTGGAAGCTGTGAAATGGTTAGTGAGGTATATCACTTGTCGTAAGACGGATGCACGGAAAGAGGAAGCGTCCGTGAACAGTATGGAAGAAGAAAATCGCCGTAAAAAGGTGGACTGGCTGGAAGAACGGCTGACTCAACGTGACGAGAAGATAGACGGGCTTTATATTGAACTTCGCAAGGAGCAGGAAGAGAAGATTGACTGGATACATAAATGCCATGAAGTGGAGTTGATACAGAAGGAGTCGGAAGTGAAGAAGTGTGAGATTAGAGGGTGTGTGAAGCGTATGCCACCTTCGGATTATTAACAGGTACATTTGAACTAATAATGAATTATCATGAGAAATATAGATTCTATCATAGTGCATTGTTCGGCTACGAAAGCCGGACAGGATTTTACTGCCACAGATATTGACCGTTGGCACCGGGAACGTGGGTTCAACGGTATCGGGTATCACTATGTGATCCGTTTGGATGGGAAATTGGAAAAGGGGCGGGATGTCGCTTTGGCCGGTGCCCATTGTAAGGGTTGGAATGAGCGAAGTGTCGGGATATGTTATATCGGCGGATTGGATGAGAACGGGCGTCCGACAGATACCCGGACGAATGCTCAAAAACGGGTGCTTTATCAGATTATTATGGATTTGCAGCGGGAATATAATATTCTCCAAGTGTTGGGACATCGGGATACTTCACCGGATTTGAATGGTGACGGAGTGATTGAACCTTATGAATATGTGAAGGCTTGTCCCTGTTTTGATGTGAAGGAGTTTTTGAGGAGTGGGAGGGAGTTACTGTTTGTGTTGTTGGTGGCTTTGGTTGTGCCTGTATTGCTGTCGGGATGTAGGAGTAAGAAAGAGGTGATAAACAGGGAGAGTGAAGTTAGGGTTGATTCAAGTTTAAATAGTAGCTCTGGGAAAAGTCTTGTTAAAAATAAGGTTGCTTCAGAAAAGGATTCGGAGGTGGTGGGGGAGCATATCGAACAGGTGCTGTTTGTGTTTCCTGTGGATACGCTTGGATTGAAGGTTGGGATGGCGGTAAAGACTGTGGTGGATAGGAAAAACGTTTATGAGAAACAACATCTTCAAGAAGTGAATTCACAGTCTGTGAGTTTGTCGGATATGAGTTCTAAGACAGAGATTCATAAAACGGGAGTTGAGAAAACTACTAATAGGACAACCGGAGGTTGGTATTGGTATGGAATTATTTTGCTGGTTCTGGTTATTGTGTGTTGGATTTGCAAAGTGAAGAGGAAGTGAGATGTTGTTTGTCTGGTACAAAGTTAGTTTTGATGAAAAATGGAGTCATGGTAGTGCTGTCTGTGAAACTGTGTACTTTTTTGTGGAGTTTGTATGTGTATTCCCATGGAAATGCGTATCTTTGAATAATCAAAATAGAGAAAAAATCATGGACGGGATATTACGTAAACTTCCTATTGGAATACAGACTTTTGCAGAGATTCGTGAAGAAAATTATCTCTATGTAGATAAGACTGCTTTTGTGTGGCGAATAGCTAACACAGGTAAACCTTATTTTTTGAGCCGCCCTCGCCGTTTCGGCAAGAGTCTTCTTCTTTCTACTTTTGAAGCTTATTTCGAAGGTAAGAAAGAATTATTTGAAGGGTTGGCCATAGCTGATATGGAAAAGGAATGGAAGACATATCCGGTATTTCATTTGGATTTAAACGCGGAAAAATATGATTCTCCCCAGGCTTTAGTCGAAATTCTTAGCAGGCAGTTGACGCAATGGGAACTGAAATATGGCAAAGGGGAGGATGAGGAAACTCTCTCCGGACGTTTTGCGGGTGTAATTCGCCGAGCCTGTGAACAGTCTGGTCGTGGAGTCGTAGTCTTGGTGGATGAATATGATAAACCTTTGTTGCAGGCATTGGGTGATGACGCTTTGCTTGATGACTATCGTAAGACATTGAAGGCCTTCTATGGTGTACTGAAAAGTTCTGACCGTTATCTTCGTTTTGTTTTCCT
>ENA-OROH01000993-OROH01000993.1-human-gut-metagenome-genome-assembly--contig:-NODE-993-length-29390-cov-2.782171_pt1 | contig 29390 bp, 28 predicted proteins | sample MGYA00242125_ERZ509042 | MGnify/ENA primary metagenome ERZ509042 (study PRJEB26280, sample SAMEA2338738) | human gut metagenome | biome: human gut; feature: human-associated habitat; material: faeces... | reverse complement strand
GAGTCATCCCGTGTCACCTTGAAAATCCGAGCGCCAAAGGCCTCTCTGGAAGGAGGAGCCAGCGTCAAGCTGTTCAAAGCTTCCAGCAGGGCGTCCACCCCCTCCAGCTTTAAAGCAGACCCGGAAAAACAGGGGAAAAGCTGCCGCTTGGCGACGGCCTCCGCCAGCTGCTCCGTGGTGGGCCGTTGCCCCTGGGTGATCGTCTCCAAGAGCGTTTCGTTGCACAACGCCAGGTCTTCCTCGCAGGCGGGATCGGACAGATCCACGCACCCCGCTCCCAAGCGGCGGCGCAGCTCCTCCAAACAGCGCGCCCGATCCGCGCCGGGTAAATCCATTTTATTCAGAAACAAAAACACCGGCACGTGATACCGTTCCAACAGGCGCCACAAGGTCTCTGTGTGGCTTTGCACACCATCTGTGCCGCTGATCACCAAAATCCCGTAATCCATCACCTGCAGGGCCCGCTCCGCTTCCGCGGAAAAGTCCACGTGGCCGGGGGTATCCAAAAAGGTCAGCTGGGCCTCCGGCAGCTGCAGCACAGCCTGCTTGGAAAAGATGGTGATGCCCCGGGCGCGCTCCAGGGCATCCGTATCCAAAAAGGCATCCCGATGGTCCACCCGTCCCAACTTTCGCAGCGCTCCTGCCCGGTAGAGCATGGCCTCGCTCAAGGTGGTTTTGCCAGAGTCCACATGGGCCAATATACCAATCACAAGACGTTTCATTTGCCAGTTCCTTCCCCCGCGGTCTTTGCTTATCTTTTTCAGTATACCGCACCCCTGGGGCAACTGCAAGAAACTTTTTCCTGTCCCTTGGAAAGCAAAGGCCTTTCTCCGCCATGGTCCCGTTCCGCAAAAGCAAACTTTCCTGCCTGGAAACAGCACCTTTCTTCCCAAAAATGACCTGGAAGCTACTGGGTATCCCCAGGTTTCCTTGGAAAGGCGGCGTTACCAGGTCTTTTCTCTCCTTCGGGGCAGCTGAAAATTCTGTACACGGTCAATGAGAAAGGAGGAAATTGTCACAGTGATAACGGAAAACACAAGGCGGGAAAGGGGAATGTAGGTCAAGGAAAGCCCCAACACCACATAGTCTGTAAACATGTACGCCCGGGACAGCCGCCAGTGGGTGAGGCGGGAAATGGTAAGCGCCAACGCATCGTCTCCGCCGCTGGAGCCGCCCTGCCGTACAATGATGCCCACGCCCACACCCACAAAAACACCTCCGAGAACGGCAGCTACGAGCGGGTATGAGGATAGATCCGGCAGCATGGGCGGAAATTGCTCCCACACTTTATAAAACAGCGATACGCTGCATGTGGAGACAATCGACACTTTTATGAATTGTCCCCCCAAATATTTGAAGGCCAGCAGATAGCAGGAAATATCCAACACAGGCGTGATAATCGCCGGTGAAAGACCCAGCCAATGCTCGATCAAAAGCATCATGCCAATGACGCCGCCCTCTGTAATACCCACCTGCTGGTGGATATTGTGAATGCCGAAGGAGCAAATGGCCGCCCCCAACAGAATCCAGGCAATCTTCCTCCAAGAAAGCCCCTCCGCTACCTTGTCCACAGAAACCTGAAACCACTTTTTTATCACAAAAAAGCCTCCTTGCATGGCGCTCAACTACTGGGTATAATAAGGGATATAGTAACTATAGTGTCAAGAGGGGAATCATGGACAATCTATTTTCCATTGGCGAATTGTCAAAATATCAGAACATTTCCAAGCAGACGCTGATTTTTTACGATAAGATCGGTCTGTTCCGCCCTGCTTATGTAGATCCGAAGAACGGGTACCGCTATTACAGCTCCAAGCAGATTGATTACCTGGACACCATTTTGATTATGAAAAAGATCGGGTTCTCTCTGGCAGAGATTCGGGAATATATGCAGCAGTATACCATTGACAGCAGTTTGGTCACTTTAAAAAACCAGGTTGCCGCCATCGACCGTCAGATAGAAGAGCTCCGTCTCATCCGGAGCCGGCTGCTGCATCGCCGCACACAGATGGAAAACGCGAAAGTCTATAAGGAAAAGGAGAACACGGTCCTGCTGGAAAAAGTCGAGGCACAGTACTTGTTGGTTCACCCTGTGGAGCCGCCCTATAGTTTGCGGGAAATCAGCATTGCCACAAAAACCTGTTTCGCGGATTCTTTTCAAAAAGAGCTTCCCATCTACTTTCAGTGCGGCGTGATTGTTCCATACAGCCGCATCCTGGAGAAACGGTTTACAGAGGCTGCCTTTGCCTTTCTCCCCATCGAAAAAACAGACAAGGTCTCCAACATCAAACGCCTGCCCCCAGGAGAGTGCGTAAGCGTTTACCATGTGGGGGATTATCTGTCCATTGGGCGTTCCTACGAAAAGGTTCTGGAGTACTGCAGGCTGCACTCCCTGGAGATTGTATCAGACTCCTATGAATTCTGCATCAACGATTACATCACCACGTACGATGAAAATGAGTATATCACCAAAATACTCTTTTACACCAAAATATACGACGATTAAACAGCCAAAACGGAGGATAACCGTATGATCATTCGCACTGCTACCTTAGCGGATTTGCCGCAAATTTTTGAAATCGGCGCGAAATGCTATCCGGCAGAAGAAGCCTTGACACAAGAAGAATACCGGGGCCGGTTACTGGTTTATCCGCATCATTTCTGGCTTTTGGAAAAAGACCAGAAAATCCTGGCCTTCATAAATGGTCCCGTCACCCCCATCGATCATATTACCGACGAGATGTACCAGAATCCCGCTCTCCACCGGGAAGACGGGACATGGCAGGCTATCCTTGGAGTAAACACTTCACCAAAGCATCAGGGAAAGGGATATGCCTCCCAAATTATGAAGCAGGTGATAAGGGATGCCCAGGCACAAGGACGAAAAGGGTGTGTATTGACCTGTAAACCGGAGCTTATTGCTTACTACGAGAAGTTTGGCTTTCGTAACCGAGGAAAGTCCTCATCTGCCCTTGCCGGCCAGACCTGGTACGACATGGCCTTGCTTTTCTAAAATAAGAACCACAAAAAGCCCTTAGCTATGAGTGATTCCCCACAGCTAAGGGCTTGTCTATATGGATTTCTTTCGCCATACAAGCCACCTATCATCATCCTGCAATCCATAAACCACTGGACTGCAAGAATAATGGCTCTTGTATGGCTGTTATCAAATTGTTAGCAAAAGACTTCTGTAAACGCCGCAAACCCGCATAAATAATGGGCTTTTACGGTGTTTCATTTTATTCCCACTCTGTTTTTATGTTTGTCTCTTAGGTCTTTTAACCCGAGTTTTTATCTCTTTGAGGTCATAAATCCATCAATTTTTATGCGTATTAAGCTTTTTCAACTGTTCTGTGTACCTTTTATGTACCTCGAAATCAGGTATCTCACAATTCTCAAGCGGCGAAATGCCGCTTAGAAAGGAAGTGTTAGATGGAAAATATATCGTCTGACCGCAAATTTATGACTGCGGATGACGTTGCCAAGATTCTACAAGTTTCCAAAAGTACTGCTTATAGAATCATTCGCAAAATGAATGATGACCTGAAAAAGAAAGGGAAGATTACAATAGCCGGGAAAGTGTCTGCAAAATACTTTTATGAGAACACCTATCTCTAAAACAAGTGTTGGATAGGCAGGTATCCCGCCTCTCCCCTTAACAGGTTAAGTATATCACAAAAAGGCAACGAATTGAAGCTTGAATATGTAATTTTCTGCGGCGCAGGTTTTCATTCCGGGAACCTGCGCCGCTTTTTTATTTTGGGAGGTATCCATGTCAGAATATCAATTAGAACTCAAACAGATCGTGGACTACCCACGATGCCGGATCTACCGGCAATTCGTGCAGTCGCTTATCACGGACCGGAACATTCGCGCCAGCAGGGGCTCCGGTCTTTTTTATTATACCGTTCTGTCCTGCTATGCCAACTTCCGAACCTCTTACCGCAGGATAGACGGAATCAGCTATACCATCTATCCCGGCGAGTGGCTCTGCCGGCTCAGCGAACTTGCGGGATGGTTCCGTGTTCGTTTCCAGCATCAGGCTCTCTCCATCCTCAAGGATTTGCAGGAACGGCGCCTCATTACCTATACCGTTCTCGGTCATGGGAAACTGGTGAAATTTAAAATTACGGGATGGCACCGGCACAATCGGGTGTTGGAATATAATGCCCCCTGTCAGAAAGATACGGGTTTTTTCTTTCTCCCCCTATCCGTCGCATCTGAGATTATCAGCAGCGGCCGGCCGTCTGAAATGGATGTGCTTTTGGATTTATGGCTCAATACAGTATATAACGATGAACAGGTGCAAGGCTCCGAAGCTGGGCCCGTGGTCTATATGCGCAATGGTACAGGCTGCCCGCTGATCAGTTACGCTGAGTTGGCCGAACGGTGGGGAATCTCTAAGGCCACTGTCTGCCGGTATCTGCAGAAGCTGAGCGCCCTGGGATATTTATCCCTCATCTCTTTCCCCGGAACTCATGGAACAGCCATCTATCTGCAGAACTATTTGTCCACGATGTTCCAAATATCGGATGTCATGCTGGATAAGGACGAAATCGCAATGGCCCTGCACATCAAAGTGGAGCTGGAAGACAGTGTTTCAGAACCAGATTCCGGCGTTTCAGAATCGAACATGGAAGTCATCGTGGGCAAAGTCGGTCAAATCCTTACGGCACAAGGCTTTCCGTGTTTTTCATGCCCGAAATTGCAGTGTAAGTTATTACCCTTATCGGACGATTGCCAGAGAGTAGTATTAGATTCCTGTAAACCAGGGAAGGAAACCAACGATGTGCATTTCCTGTTGGTTATCTCCTGCGGGGAGATCCCGGAGATTGCAAGATTTGAACTGCGGCTGCGTCCGTATGAAGATTGGAGGATATGTGATGAAAAAGGAGAACTGTGAGACTTTAGAGAATCCCATGTATCACGACACATGGATTTTGTTGAAAAAATACCGGGATGTGGTCTGGAGCCTGGAATTATCGGTCCAGAGGGTTCGCCGGCAGTTTCAAATCGAATATGGCAGCAGCATCGAGGAATTTTTGGAGTCCATTTACCTCGCCGGCGTGGACTTTGCGGATTCCGGTATCGAGGAACACGCCCAGAGTATCGAGCGCAGCCACAAGATGCTGAAACTGGTGGAATCGTCCGTGGAATTGCTCCGAAATAAGCATAAGCACGGAGAGGATTATTACTGGCTGCTCTATTACAGCTTCCTCTCCCCTCAGCAATATCGGAGCGCGGAGGAAATCATCGAACAGCTAAAGCCCCATATCCGGGACATCAGCTACCGCACATATTACCGAAAGCGCAAAGAGGCTATCGACGCCTTATCCTCAATCCTGTGGGGGTATTCCTCCAAGGACAGCTTACAGATTTTGGAGCGATTTTTCCCCGAAAATTCAAGCGGCAGATAATTGGCACAATATCGCACGGTATTGGCACGGTTTTGCGATTGAGGCGTAAAAGAGGCCATGCTAAAATGAGTATGCTCAAAACTGTATCAAGGGACCGGCAACCGCAAAGCACCATTTTGACGATGGTGTTTTTTTGTTGCCAGAATCCCCGAAACCAGGCCGTCCATGATCCGGGCGGCCTCATTCTTTATCACAAGGAGGTACTTATTTGAAAAACAAGATTACCAAACAGCCGCCAAAAGAACGCCGGCGCATCAACTACGGACGCTTCCTCTATACCGGATTCCTTTGTTTCACGATGATTTTCGCGTTTAGTACGCAGGCGTTCGCAGCCCCTACCGTATGGGAAAAGGCCAATGAGATCATGAAGGATGTGTACAACCAGATCCTTCTCATTTCAACCATTGCCGCCGTTGTTACGGCCTCCGTGGCGCTTTTGCTGATGAACTTCTCCAAAAGCGGAAGAACGGTCGATGAATCCAGATCGTGGCTCAAGCGCATTATCATCACATGGGCAATCCTCAACGGCCTCGGATTCATCATGGCATATGTTACTCCCTTCTTTACGGACGGGCGCTGGAACGGTTAAAGGAAACAACGCCCCTCATAGAAAGGAAGTGACGCTATGGGCATATTAGACGGTATCGTAGCTTGGATCGCTGAGCAGGTCATGCACGGTTTGGATTTAATATCCACCTCGGTTTTGGGCGCATTGGGCTGCAACATGGATACCTTTTTGCGATACTTTCCGGCTGCCGAGACCATGTATAACATCTTTGTCGCTCTGGCGATTGGTCTTATTTTACTCAACTGGGTATGGCAGCTATTCAAGAACTACGGATTATCGGCAGGCATCGAGGCAGAAGACCCGATAAAGCTCAGTATCCGTTCCATCATCTTTATCCTGCTGGCGTACTTCTCTGATGAGATTGTTGACATCGTCTTGAAGATCGGCGGAACACCTTATAGCTGGATTTTGAACTCGGAATTACCGCCACTGAATTTTGCGGACTTCAACTCTGCTATTATTACGATTCTCAGCGTATGTGCCAGCGGAGCCGTTACCATCATCGCCTTGATACTGGTGCTGATTTTGGCATGGAACTATGTCAAGCTGCTGTTTGAGGCAGCGGAGCGCTACGTCCTGTTGGGCGTGCTGGTCTACACGGCGCCGGTGGCTTTCGCAACCGGCGCGTCGCAGACAACGGGAAATATTTTCAAAAGCTGGTGCCGGATGTTCGCCGGACAGCTTTTTCTTCTCCTGATGAATGCCTGGTGCCTGCGTCTTTTCACCTCAATGGTCGGCAACTTCCTGTCAAATCCGTTGTCACTGTAAAGGAGGATCTATGAAGAAAAGAAACAGAATCTTATTGATGCTCTCTGTTATGCTGGTCATGATCTTTGTGTTCAGTATTCCGGCTTTTGCTATGTCAGAGAGCGATGTGCAGGCGCAGGTGGATGCCCACGGGAAGGAAGCTGTCACGGGAAATGTATTTATCTGGTTTCTTTGCGCCATCGCATTTTTGAAAGTAAGCCAGAAAATCGACAGCTTTATGTCCAGTCTTGGCATCAATGTTGGCCACACCGGAGGCTCCATGTTAGGCGAGGCTATGATTGCGGCAAGAGGTATCGCTACCGCCAGAAATTTCGCTGGAGGCGGCGGACACGCTTCCGGTGGAGGTGGAGGCAGCGGCAGCGGTTCATCCGGCGGCGCCTCATTTGCAAGCGGCGGCCTTGCGGGTGTGGTAAGCCGCAGCTTTACAAACAGCGCTGTTAAAAAAGCGACTGGCAGCGGCGGCGGAGGACTTGGCGGCAAAGCGTATGATGCGTCAGTCAGCAAAGGTGGAGGCTTTGCCAACAACGTGATTGGAAAGGTCGCAACCGGCAACATTTCTTCCACCGGCTCTATGACCGGCAAAGGCGCGGAGGATGCGCTGATGTCCTATATGGGCTATACGGCGCTGGAACAGGGTGCGGCGGATATTCCGTCCTATTCCAATGTGGAAATTGGCGGAGGAAGGATTATGGCTACGGAAACTTCGGCGGAGCATCCGGAGGGAATTTCCATTGGTATGTATCATACCGACCAGTACATGGCCCCTTCCGGCGAGTATTCCACGGTAACTGCCAAAGACGGCACGACGTGGTATAAACAATACGCTACTGACACGGTGCAGCGCACGCCATACAAAGCTCCGGACAATACGATCGCCTATAAAGAATCTATTGTGAAAAAACTGCCTGATCCGCCGCGCAGAAAGGACCGGGTGTAAGCTATGGCAGAAAACCAAAACCCAGCATCCGAGCCATTACAGAAAAGCGCGCAGACTGCGGGAATGGTACGAGGCGCGGTAAAAACAGGAAAAGCGATTGCGGGAGCAGCCAAAGGCGCTGCCGGCGGTCCTTACGGAATTGCCGCCGGTTTTATCTGGGGAAGCAGGAAAACCATCGGGAAGGTGGTTATCGTCATCGTTTCCCTGCTGCTACTCCCGATTTTATTTATTTTAATGCTCCCTGCGCTTATTTTCGGCGGCCTTGTCAACGCCTTTTCCCCGGATAATCCGGAAGTGCCGGTTTTGAATGACAGCGCCGCCATCACCGCCAACCTAAACGATATATCTACCTCTATCAGCTCTGTCCTCTCAGAGTCCATGACGGATATTCTGGCAGAGATTGACGCTGATTTCGCATCCTCGGGCGCTGACCAGATGGAGATTATCAATCCCTATGAGAACTCTCCGAATTACAATGCCAACGCCTTTGTTTCGCAGTATTGCGCATCCAAAAACGAGGATTTTGAATCGGTGGCTATTTCGGATATGGAGGCGCTGCTCCGGCAGCACAAAGATAAGCTGTACTCCTATTCCCGGAAAATCGAGGAACGAACCAGCACAACAGAAACGGTCACGGTCAATGCGGAAACCGGAGAAGAAACTGTTACAGAAAATACGGTCACTGAAAAATGGGCCGTTTACACGGTCACCTACAACGGTGAGAGCTACTTTGCCGACAATGTATTTAATCTCTCTGATGAGCAAAAGGTCCTTGCGGATAACTATGCGCAGAACCTAAGTACATTTCTCGGAGACAGTATGTTCCAGCGTTTACCGGCCGAATACGAGGTGCTCGAACAACTGGGAGATATTCGTTTTACCGGCGGACAGACCGAAGTGGTCTATTTCAATCAGCTGGATGAACGGTACGCAAATAAGCCCTATGGCACGGACAATATCGGCGGATATGGCTGCGGCCCTACTTCTATGTCCATTGTCGTGTCATCGCTCACCAACGATATTGTTGACCCGGTTGAGATGTCGCAGTGGGCCTATGAAAACGGATATTGGTGCAGCGGTTCCGGCTCTTACCATTCTCTGATACCAGGAGCCGCCAAAGCGTGGGGGCTGCCGGTGGAAGGATGCACCGCCTCTGAAGGACAGCGGATTGTTGACGCCCTCAGCAGCGGAAAGCTGGTGGTCGCCATTATGTCGAAAGGGCATTTTACAAGCTCCGGCCATTTCATTGTCCTGCGCGGTGTTCAGAACGGGAAAATCCTTGTGGCTGACCCGGCCAGTTATACTCGAAGTGAACAGGAATGGGATCTGTCCATCATATTGAATGAAGCGTCAAAAGGCGCCGGCGCGGGCGGCCCATTCTGGATTATAGGTTAATTTTTTTGAGGATCATTCATTATGTCAAATTTTATTGCATTTACACTTGGGAGCATGTTCGGCGTTGCGCTGATGTGCATCTTACAAATCAACCGTATAGACAGCAACAGGCAGCAACCGTCACCCGACGAGTACCAGGGGAAAGGAGGACTCGATGAGCAACAATCCAAATGAACATGATTCCTACTACATACCGCCAAATTTCATCGAGGGCGGTACGCTTTTCGGCGGCATGTTCAAATTCAGAAATGTCATTGAGGCCGGTATTCTCGCGGTAGCTGTGGGAGCGCCGGTTTTTATGTTCGAGCTGTCTCTGACTGTAAAAATCATTATTTTGTGCCTGACAGCGCTCCCGGCGGCTCTGCTCGCTCTCATCGGTATATCCGGTGAGAGCCTGTCCGCCTTTATCTTTGGTTTTTTTAAGTTCTTGAAACGCCGCCGTATCATCGGCAAGGTTCCGGAAAAGGCCCGCAAGAAGAAACGGAGAGAAAAAAAGAAGGAGCAGAAACCGCCAAAACCAAAGAAAAATAAGGGAAAACACTTGAAGGCAGAGCCTTTACCGGAAGATAAGGAAAAGTCCATGGCAGCCGAGATCATGGATGTAATCCGTTCCCGAAAGGCAAAGAAAAAGAAGGCGGAAAAGAAAACCAAACCGCCGAAAGCCAAAGAGACGAAAAAACGGCGGTCTAAAAAATCTGCTCCGGAATCCAGATTCCTTAATCCGGTTGCGGAGTACCTGCCGGTGGATAAAATCGAAAATGGCATTATCTATACCAAAGACCATCGGTATGTGAAGATTATCGAAGTGGTGCCGATTAACTTTCTGCTCCGCAGTCCAAGAGAACAGCGGAGCATTATTTATTCCTTTATCAGCTATCTGAAGATCAGCCCTGTCAAAATGCAGTTTAAAGTCCTCACAAAACGGGCTGACATTAACCGGCACGTTGAAATCGTACATCAGGAGATGGAACGGGAAAAGGATCCCCATTGCCGGATGCTGCAGGAGGATTATCTAAAACTCATTGACCGTCTGGGCTCCAGAGAGGCCACCACGCGCCGGTTCTTCATTATTTTTGAGTACGAAGCCTTTGGCGGGCGGCGCGGCAATGAGGAAAATGAAGCGATTGCCTCGTTGCAGACAGCCGCCCGGACTGCGGTGAACTATTTGAAACAATGCGGGAATGAGGTTTTGACCCCGGATAATGAGGATGAATTTACGGTGGAGGCACTTTACAGTATCCTCTGCCGCCAGCAAAGCTCCCGGGTGCCGATTCCGGTACGCGTTCAGGACATTGTTTCAGAATATCTCGCCGCCGGGAAAGACACCGATGATATTCCCTGCACGGAATTTTTCGCCCCGCAGACCATTGACTTTACCCACGGAAAATACATCTGCGTAGATGGGCTGTACCACTCCTACCTCATGGTTCCGTCGCAAGGGTTTAAATCGCAGGTTGCCGCCGGCTGGCTGAGTCTGCTCGTCAATGCCGGCGATGGGATTGACGTTGACCTGTTTCTCAGTAAACAGCCAAAAGAGCGCATGGTCCAGAAACTTGGACAGCAGCTTAGGATCAACCGTTCCAAGATTAAGGATGCCAGTGACACCAATACCGATTTCGATGATCTGGATGGGGCAATCCGCAGCGGATATTTTTTGAAGAACGGTCTTTCAAACAACGAAGACTTTTACTATATGAATCTGCTGATTACCATTACCGCCTCCAGTATAGAGGATCTGGAATGGCGCGAACGGGAAATGAGGAAACTTTTGCTCTCCCACGATATGGGCGTAGTCACCTGCTCATTCCGGGAAGAACAGGCTTTCTTATCGGCGCTGCCATTGGTATCTCTGGAAAAGCACCTGTATGCCCGCTCCAAACGGAATGTACTGACAACGGGCGCTGCCAGCTGCTATCCCTTTGTCAGCTTTGAGATGTGCGATGATAACGGTATTTTGCTCGGCGTCAACAAGTTCAACAACTCCCTTGCCATCGTGGATATTTTCAATTCCCTGGTCTATAAGAATGCCAACATCTCCATTCTTGGCACTTCCGGGGCGGGAAAGACCTTCCTGTTACAGCTCATGGCGCTGCGTATGCGGCGCAAAGGGATTCAGGTGTTCATCGTGGCGCCCTTGAAAGGGCACGAAATGTACCGGGCCTGCAAGAATATCGGCGGGGAATTTATCCAGATTTCCCCGGCGTCAAAAAACTGTATCAATGTCATGGCCATACGAAAGACCGATAAAACCGTTGACGAGATGTTAGACGGCGCCTCTCTGGAGAAATCTGAGCTGGCCGCCAAAATCCAGCGCCTGCATATATTCTTCAGCTTGTTGATTCCGGATATGTCGCATGAGGAAAAGCAGCTTTTGGATGAGGCGCTGATCAAAACCTACGCATTGAAAGGTATTACCCACGACAACGATTCGCTCGAAGACCCGTTGAATCCCGAACAATACCGGGAGATGCCCGTACTGGCGGATTTATACGAGGTTCTGATCAAGGACGATCAGACCAAACGGATGGCAAATATCTTAAACCGTCTGGTGCATGGTTCCGCCAGCACATTCTCGCAGCAAACCAACGTCAATCTGGACAACCGGTACACGGTGCTGGACATTTCAGAACTCAGCGGCGACCTGCTCTCTGTGGGGATGTTCGTGGCGCTGGATTTCGTCTGGGATAAATCCAAAGAAAACCGGACCGTGGAAAAAGCTATTTTTATTGACGAATGCTGGCAGTTGATCGGCGGCTCGGGCAACCGGCTGGCCGCAGAATTTGTCCTTGAGATTTTCAAAATCATCCGTGGCTACGGCGGTTCCGCGGTCTGCGCGACCCAGGACCTCAACGACTTTTTTGCCCTGGACGATGGAAAGTACGGCAAAGGCATCATCAACAACTGTAAAACAAAAGTTGTGCTGAATCTGGAGGATGAAGAAGCCCAGCGGGTACAGTCCATTCTCCGGCTGTCTGAGGCAGAACTGATGGAGATTACCCATTTTGAACGGGGCAACGGCTTGATCAGCACAAATAACAATAACATCTCGGTGGAATTTAAGTGCAGCCCACTGGAAAAAAGTCTGATTACCACCGACCGCCGCGAACTTCAGGACCTGCTCCTGCAAAAGACGGCAATACCCATGTAATACAGCCGGAATACGCATAGGCCCGCCTTATGCGGGTCTAATGCGTAGAGATTGCGTATAAAGGAGTACAAAGACCATGAAAACCAGAGAACAAATCTACGGAAAAGAAGCTGCCGCGCTGCTTAGGGATATTACCACCTACCGCTGTATCAAGCATCAGCAGCTTTTGAAACTGTATCCCGGAAAGGAACGGCAGATAGACAGCCTTCTCGCCCATCTTGTGAGGCAGGGGCGGGTTTTTCATAACACGGATACAGACACCTATTTTGACAGTCCGGATATGCAGACCGATCCCGATATGCTGTCTGCCCTCTGGGTGCTGGCAGATTTCAGCGGGCGAACCGACTATCATAGCAGCGATGAATTTCCCGTCAAGCTGATTTTCTTTGCCGAAGGTGAAACCTGCGAGGTGATCTGTCTTTCACCGGAAAAGGAGACGCTGATTGAACACGCCCTTTCTCTTGCCTCAGATGAATACGGTGGGAAACGGATTTTGATTGTTGAAGATACGGGGCAGATTCCCCGTATCAATATTCCAAATGCTATTTTCTGCACGGTGGACCCACATACGGGCGAGGTGCAGTATTACAGGAAAGAATAAGGAGGGATTGATTGAACAGAACGGTACTATCCCGGAGGATTACACGTATCCAGAGCGACATTGAAAAGCTGTCAAACACGCTTTGCGCGATGGATAAAACAGATATTGAAACCTATCCGGAAAATTACGAGATGCTTTCCACGGATGCCGCGCTGCGCAGTGAACTGATTACCTGCAAGGTGCGGCATTTGATTTACAGCAGTACGGGGCTGAAAAAAGCGCAATACCTCACGGCGGCGGGGATCGTCCAGGGTATCGGTATTACCTGCCAGAACGACCTTTTGGAAATCACGCTGCCCTGCCTGCTTCCCAAAAGAAAGCAGCGCCAGAGTACAGAGTTCCTCATTGACCCCATCTATTTTACGCTCAGCCAGTATGCGGACTCCCATGTACTTCCCAAATTTGAACACTGCGTTGTCTGCTTTTCGCACATATACAGCCAGGAGCTGCCGCTGCGCCGGGTAAGGGATTATGACAATCTGGAACTGAAACAGCTTTTAGACGTCATTTCCACCTTTGTGATGGAGGATGATACAGGGCTCTTATGTGATGCCTACAACACCACGGAAATCGGTGAAAATGACTGTACCCGTATCACGGTCATGGATAAAAACCGCTTTTCGGAATGGCTGAAAAAGAGGGAAAAAAGTCTCAAATCCATATCGGATTTTTGATGATTTTCCCCCTTTGATTTTCCGATACCGCAAAAACTCAAAAAAATCCGCTAAAACAGGGTATTTCGCATCCTTGTCAGAGGGCGGTTTTACCGGGGTTACTTGCAACCTCGGTATTATTTTTCCGTAAAGGAGGTGACTTGATTGCCACGCGACATCCTGCTCCCCGGCAAACAGACCACGGGCTATAAACTGCTCGAACTGACTGCCATATCCGGCGAACTCCCTGCCAACCAGCTATCCCGGCTGTCGGGCGGCGAAAGTTATAAGGCGTCTGTCATAACCGCCCTGAAACAAAAAAAGCTGCTCACAACCTATTACCGGGACAGTCTGCGGGGATACCGGCTGACCGGCCGCGCCAAGCTGCTGCTGTGTGAAGAAAATCCAGGACGGTTTTCCTTTTATCTCACGGGCGCCGTTGATACCAACCATATACGGAGTGAAATCACCAGACGGCTCCGTCTGCACCGAATCGCGGAGACAACCATTACCATGATGAATGCCGGCATAAGCGTCTTTCGTGATGAACAGCCTGCGGTATTTGCCCCTGTCTGGGATGAAACCATCCATATCCGCAGCCCGTCCTTTTTCAATTCCCGTGAGATCAAGGAACTGGGAACGGTTTTCGCTAAAATCCGGGGTGCCCGCTCCGTAGGCGTCCTGCTGACGGAAAGCAACATCTTCACCGTTTACAATCTGGGCGATGCCTTAATGAAATGGGAATATAAATCGGAGATGCGGACAAAGGCCCTGTTAAAAACTGTTTTATGCCGGGAAAGGCTCCCGGATCAGTATTCCCCGGATTCTGTCAAAGGGCTGCTCTTTGGAAATACGATGGAACTTGCCTATGATCTTTTGACAAACAAAGGCGGCCAACATTACTTTGTGCTGGATGGCAATTATGAGAGTTTTCCTTTCCTGTCCAACGACCATAAGGGAGAGGCTGTGCTGAAACTGCTTTGCCATTCAGAACTTTCCCATGCCCTCGATGAAATCCTTGTGGGTGATCTGGAGCCGGCGCAGCCAGGGCTTCCCATAGAAAACGATGCCATGGAGAACGGAAAACCCGTTCTCCTTTGTTATACCTGCGATCTGCCAAGAATCAAGCGCTTTCATTCTGCGCTGCAGCTTCAGAATAAGACGGGAACCATTATCTGCTTTGATTATCAGGCGGATGTCCTGCGCCGTTACTGCGGCGACACCGTTACATTTCAGACCATAGATTTTGAAAAATGGGAAAGGAGGTTTTTCATTTCGACAAACGGAAATTAAGAAATATTTTGATCGTCCTGCCGCTGATGCTTTTTGCACTGCTGTATGGCGGCGGATATATTGCGCAGTTTATGCGCAATTATGCAGACTGGAAAAATGCCGGACACGCCCCCGGCGACGGAACCTCCCCGGTCATGCCATCTTTTCAGATTGCCGACTGTTTTGAGGCCATATTTTCTTTTCCTTATGGCGTCTTCGGTATCCTGATCTGCATTGGTGTGCTGGCTCTGCTCATTATTATGGTAATGCGGATGGGCTTTTCCGACAACGGCGAATACGACCGTGACCGGAATCTGGTGTATTCCAATAAAGGCACCTACGGCACGGCGGGCTTCATGCCGGCCAAAGAAGTTTCGGAGGTGCTGGATCTGGTATCGGATGTACGAAAGCATCCGGGAACCATTCTCGGAAAGCTGGACGGAAAGGCCGTATGTGTGCCACTGGAAACACGGCTTAATGCCAATATCGCCGTATTCGGCGCCAGCGGCAGCATGAAAACCAGAGCCTACTGCATCAACCGGATTCTTCAGAGCGTGGCAAAAGGGGAATCGCTGATCATTACCGACCCAAAATCCGAGCTGTATGAAAAGACCAGCGAATACCTGCGCGGCCAGGATTACGAAGTAAAGGTTTTCAATCTGGTAACGCCGGAAAGCTCCGACTCGTGGAACTGTCTGACAGAGATTGAAGGAGATGAACTGATGGCCCAGCTATTTTGCGATGTCATCATCAAAAACACCGGCTCTGAGCGGGGCGACCACTTTTGGGATTCCGCCGAGATGAACCTGTTAAAAGCATTGGTACTGTATGTGGAGCAGGGCTATCCGCCGGAGCGGAAAAATATCGGGCAGGTCTACACCTTGCTTACGCTTTCCTCGGAAAAAGAGCTGAACAGCCTGTTTGAGATGCTCCCTTCCACCCATCCGGCCAAAGCGCCCTACGCTATTTTTAAACAGGCCTCGGAAACCGTTCGGAGCGGCGTCATCATCGGACTCGGCTCAAGATTGCAGGTTTTCCAAAACAGTAAGATCCGCAGCATTACCGCCTACGATGAGATTGATCTGGAACTGCCCGGAAAGAAACCCTGCGCCTATTTTTGTATTACAAGCGACCAGGACAGCACCTTCGACTTTTTATCCTCGCTGTTTCTGTCGTTTGTGTTTATTAAGCTGGTCCGCTATGCCGACCAGCACTGTCCCGGAGGAAAACTGGACGTGCCGGTACATGTACTGGGCGAAGAGCTGACGGCCTGCGGCGTGATTCCAGACCTCTCCCGGAAGATTTCGGTCATCCGGTCAAGAAACATCAGCATGAGCTGTGTGTTCCAGAATTTAGCCGGACTGCAGAACCGCTATCCCTATAACCAGTGGCAGGAAATTCTCGGCAACTCCGACATTCAGCTTTTCTTAGGCTGCGTGGATGAGCTGACCGCGAAATACATCAGCGACCGTGCCGGCGAGGTTTCCATTGCCGTAACCAGTAAGGCCAAACAGTTAGGTACATGGCGGGTAAGCAATTACACGCCGGAGTACCGGGAAACCAGCGGCGTGGGAAAGCGAAAGCTTTTGACCATGGACGAGGTGTTGCGCCTGCCCATCACCAAAGCATTGATTATCATTCGGGGCCGCAAGGTGCTGCAGGTAGATAAATATGATTATACCTGCCATCCCGAAGCAGAGCGGCTTTTGACCTGTAAAGCGTCCGAGCATATCCCCGAATGGGTCAGAAATCCAAGAAAGGAGGAACCGCCATCGACACCAGCTAAAAAACCGGCCGCCAGAAAAAAGACGGCCGCTAAGTCAAACATTGTCCTTACAGATAAGGATTCTATCATGTCAAATTAGCAAGAAGGAGGTTTATAGCCTATGCCCCAAAAGAAAATGGAAGAAACTGAAACGGTCCAGACTCTGGCCTCAGACGAGCCGGAAGCTGCTGCGAAACCGGAGGTGACTGCGGATGGACCAGAAGAAATTTCACCTTCAGAGGAAAGCGGCGATTCCCTGCTGCCCCCTGCCGCCCCGGAGGAAGATCCCCCGAAACCCAAGGCGAAACGCGGCGCCAGAAAAAAGGCCGAGCCCGAGGCAGCGCCGGAGCCTTCGGAAACCGAGATTCCGGAAACAGCGCCGCAGGAGACAGCCTCCGGAGAAGAAACCGCAGATTTGCCAAAGCCTGCCGCCCGCAGACGCCGTTCAGAAAGAAATGCGCCAATTCTGACGCTGGAGGCCGGCGGCGATGTGGAAACAGAAGAAAGCGCCGCCGATACGGCATGGCATGAAATTCACAATGCCTATCGTACACGCCGCACTCTGACGGGTATGCTCGGCGGCATCGAGCAGATGGATAATGGCAAGACCATCGCCATTGTGGAGTATAAGGGATTCCGGGTTGTGATTCCTTTAAAGGAGATGGTCATGCACTTTCCAAATCAGACGTCCGGTGATGAATACCGGGAACAGATCGTGCGCCATCACAAACTGCTGAGCAATATGCTGGGCGCGGAGATCGACTTTGTGGTAAAGGGAATTGATTCCAAAACCCGCAGCATTGTCGCCAGCCGGAAGGAAGCCATGCTGAAAAAGCGGCAGACCTTTTATATGGATACGGACGCCTCCGGTACTTACCGCATTTATGACGGGCGTATCGTACAGGCCCGCGTCATAGCAGTGGCGGAAAAAGCCATCCGTGTGGAGGCTTTCGGCGTGGAATGCTCCATCATGGCAAGGGATTTGTCATGGGATTGGATTGGCGACGCTCATGACCGCTTTTCCGTGGGCGACCAGGTGCTTGTCCGTATCCTTTCGGTCAAGCGGGAGAGCATCGAAGATTTATCCATCAAGGCGGATATTAAGAGTGTCTCCGAAAACACCAACCGCGACAATCTCCAAAAATGCCGTATCCAGAGCAAATATGCGGGAAAAGTCACCGACGTCCACAAAGGCGTTGTTTATGTCCGTCTGACCAATGGCGTCAATGCCGTGGCCCACTCCTGCTATGACCGGCGTATGCCGGGAAAAAAGGATGACGTCAGCTTTGCAGTCACCCACATTGACGAGGAGCGCGGCGTGGCAGTGGGGATCATTACCCGTATCATCAAACAGAATCTCTAACCAGAGACACTGTTGAAATTCAGGAGCATTCAGTCGTAAAGAGAACATACCAGGACAAATCAAGGACAGGAGGTAACATCTATGTTTAAAAAAATATCCGTCTTGCTTCTCTTTACCTGTTTGCTGCTGTCTGCCGGCGGATGCGGGAACGGGCAGCAGGCCGCAGAAGATTCCGCGAGCCGTGTGAAAGATCCATCCAGGACAGCCGCCATGAGTGACAGCTACAAAGGGGCAAAAGAGGATGTGTCTGCACCGGCTCAATCTGAAGAGGAAACAGCTCTTCCTATTATAGAGGAATCTTCGGCAGCTGCTTCCCCACCGCAATCGGAGGAAAACTCACCGCAACAGACTCCGGCTTCCACCGAATCCGCAGTTTCTCAGACAGAAAATACCCCTTCCTCTCCCGCTTCTCCAGTTGAAGAAAGCACCGAAGATGGCAGCCAGCAGACAGAAAGCTCATCGGTTCCGGACATCCCGGAGCCGCCGAAAGAAACCACGCCGGCCACTCCACCGGAAGAACCGGTTGAACCGGAACCTGCTCCAGAGCCGGAATTTGATGTGGCGTACTGGGTTTCTTTCGCCCAAAGCCATGCGCAGAGCCTCGGCCTTGCCCTGGACAGCGAAGCCATCTGGTGTTGGGATACCCCTATCGTAGCCGGTTCCCATTGCCTTTATCTGGAACGGGATATAACAGACCGGCTCAGCCGCTATGCGAAAGATGGTGACATCAGTAAGGTATGGGTGTGGTCTGAGCCCCGCGGGGATGGAAGCTACGACTTATATATCGGTTACGCATAACAAAATAAAATTTTCAAGTCAAAGGATACGCCATAGAGCCGCGTATCCTTTTTCATTTTCACAAGGAGGATTTCTATGACAAATACAAGCCTTTTTAAGCGAGGTTTTACCGCATTTCTGGCAATGCTTGTGTGCCTTTCCAGTTTCATCGGCCTCGGTTCGACGACTGCCTATGCCGCCGGTGAGCAGGCTGAGGTTTATCTGGTCGCCTTTCCGCGTGACGGAGATGCCAACTATAACGGCGAATGGGGCCACTCCGCGCTGACCTTCATGAATGGATGGTCCACCGGCGCCTCAAACTTCACAACAGTCCGGGCAATGAACTCTTACAGCGGTGAGGCCTGCTACTGCATTGAGCCGGGAGTTCCGCAAAATACCGGAGATGTGTTGACAAAGTGGGATGAAAACTTCTGGGATAACTACCCGGAGGGCTTAAACAACACCATTTCCCCCGATGAGATCAAGACTTTCATCGGCAGGATTTTTCAGTACGGCTACACGGGTGCCATTTCCGCCGGCTGGCGGAGTCAGAATGAAGGGAGCGAAAACCTCTCCCATCTGATTGCCACTCAGCTTTTAGTATGGGAAACCGTTGTCGGTGAACGTGATTCCAGTTTTAACCATGTAGGCCCTGATGGCTGCAACGCCATTCTCGACCAGATCAGCACCGGCCATCCGCTGTACAGCAAGATCATGGGCTATTACAGCAGCATGGAGGCCAGTGTAAAAAATCATGTAGCGCTTCCCAGCTTTATGAGCAAGACATCCGGCAGCGCCCAGACCTTTGAACTGGAATGGGATGGCAGCCAGTATAAGACCGTTCTTACTGATGAAAACAACGTGGTTGGAAACTTCAGTTTTTCAGCCAGCGAATCCGGCGTCAACTGCACGGTGGAAGGAAATCAGCTTATTATCACGGCTGCCGAGGCGCCCAGTGAATCCTTTACCATCACGGCCTATAAAGAGGCTGCCCGCCGTGGCGTTATCACATGGACAGACGGTAACATGGGAAGCGGTATTCAGGATGTGGTCGCTTATGCGCAGACAGTCAGCGATCCCATACAGGGTTTTGTCAATCTGAAAGTGAGCTATGGTTCCGCCAAGATCATTAAGACATCCGAAGATGGGATTGTAGAGGGTATCTCGTTCCAGATTACCGGGAACGGCGTGGACGAAACAGTTCAGACTGGGCCTAACGGCGAAATTCAGATCGACAATCTGAAACCGGGAGAATATACCGTCACCGAATTATCCGAGGATCGCTATGTGCCGCAGGACTCTCAGAGCGTCACTGTACAGGCCGGTCAGGTCGCCACTGTGGAATTTTCTAATATCTTGAAAAAATTCACGATTGAGCTTACCAAGAGCGACAGTGAAAAAGGCGAGGCGCAGGGTGACGCCACTTTAGAAGGCGCCAAGTACGGCCTTTACAAAGGGGAAGAACTCATTGACACCTATACCACGGATGAAACCGGTTCTTTTACCACAAAAGAATATATCTGCGGCCCGGATTGGACCATTCGGGAAATCGAGCCAAGCCATGGCTACCTCTTAGATGAAACCATCCATGAAGTAGGCGCGGACGCCGGAAACTTTGAGATTGAGCATAACACCATCCCTGTAGGCGTAGGTGAGGATGTAATCAAAGGGGATATTGCCATCATCAAACATACCGATGACGGCAGTACGCAGATAGAAACCCCGGAGGAAGGGGCTGCTTTCCAAATTTATCTCAAATCCGCAGGCAGCTTTGACGCCGCCGCCGAGGAAGAACGGGATACTCTGGTCTGCGATGCCGATGGCTTTGCGCAGAGCAAAAAACTTCCATTTGGTGAATATATCGTTGAACAGATCGAAGGCTGGGAAGGCACTGAGTTCATGCCGGCCTTTACTGTCATCATCAACGAACACGGAAAAACTTATAAATACCTTATCAACAATGCGGAATTTGAAGCTTATCTGAAGGTAGGCAAGGTAGATGCGGAAACCGGCAAGACCATTCCCTATGCAGGGGCTACTTTTGAGATCTACGACCCCGAAGGCAATCTGGTAACGATGAACACCACCTATCCGGAGGTACAGGAGCATACGCAGTTTGTAACCAATGAAGAAGGATGGCTCATCACACCGGAGGTATTGCCGTATGGCGAAGGCTATTCCATCGTGGAGAAGGAAGCGCCTTACGGTTATGTGCTAAATTCCGATCCGGTTTATTTTGACGTGACGCCGGAAAATGCAGTCAGCGAGGATGGTATCGTCTTAGTCATCGCGGAAAAGGAAAATGTTCCGCAGAAAGGAACCATCACCATCGAGAAAACCGGCGAGTTGTTCTCCTCCGTAGAGATTCAGGAGGGAAAACTGCAGGATCGGTATAAGCCCATCTATGCGGAATCCGGTCTGGAGGGCGCTGAATTTGAAATCCGCGCCGCCGAGGATGTTTATACGCCCGATGGCACACTCCGTTACAGCGCCGGCGAGGTTGTGGATACTCTGACCACTGGCCCGGACGGTACTGCTACCAGCAAGGAATTATATCTTGGAAAATTTGAGATCGTGGAAACCAAAGCGCCTCATGGAATGGTCATCAATGAGGAACCGATCCCGGTGGAGCTTACCTATGCGGGCCAGGAGGTATCTGTGACCAGCACCTCTGTCTCTGTTTACAATGAGCGCCAGAAGGTACTGGTGAGACTTTTTAAGGATCTTGAGAAAGACGAGCTGTTTGAAATCGGCACCGGGGATGAAATCCTCAACGTCTATTTCGCCTTGTATGCCGCCGAAGACCTGACTGCGGCTGATGGCAGCATGATCCCGGCCGATGGCCTCATTGAAGTTGCCGGAGTACAGGCAGACGGTACGCTGACCTTCTCCGCGGACCTCCCCATCGGTTCCTATTATGTAAAGGAATACTCTACGAATGAGCACTACCTCATTTCCGATGAAACCTATCCGGTGGTGTTCGAGTACGGCGGACAGGACACGGCTGTTGTGGAAATCGTTGTCAACGATGGCGACGCTATTTTAAATCAGATCATTCGCGGCAGCATCAGCGGCATCAAAGTGGACGAAACCGGCGAACCTCTGCCCGGAGCAGTCTTTGGCCTGTTTAAAGCGGACTGTACCGAGTTTACCGCAGAAAACGCGATCCTGACCGCAGAATCCGCGGAGGACGGCAGCTTCAGCTTCACGGATGTGCCTTACGGCATCTGGCAGATCAAAGAAATCTCTACCGTGGACGGATATGTTCTCTCCGATGAGATTTTTGAGGTACAGATTGACGAGGACGGACAGGTGATCGAGCTTGGCAACATTGAGAACAAGCCTATCACCGGTACGGTGCAGACCACGAAGGTAGATAAAAATTACCCCGAAAACAAGCTGTCCGGCGCCGTATTTGTGATTTACCAGGATGTAAACGGCAACGGAACCTACGACCCGGACATCGACACTTTGTATGGAACCATGGAAGAAACCGAACAGGGCGTTTACCGTCTGGAAGGTCTTCCCTGCGGCGGCTACTTCCTGTATGAAGAAAGCGCCCCGGACGGCTACATCAAAGACGACAAATACTATTTCTTTGAAATCCGGGAAAACGGTGTGACGGTTGAAGTGGAAAACGAGGCCGGCATCGGCTTTGTCAATCAGCCGACAGAAACGGAAACACCGGATGCGCCTCAGACCGGAGACAACTCAAATATCTGGCTCTGGATCAGCGTTGCCGGCGCTTCCCTGGGAGCCGGAGCGCTCCTTCTTGCCACGACTCTGAAAAAGCGCCGTAAAGAAAAGAACTAACCTGTAAGGTTCGGGGCACCGCATTTTGCGGTGCTCCGCTTTTTATGAAACCCTGTAAATCCGCTTCAGGGGGATCTTCCGCAGAAAAAACTATAATGACGACAAGCGGGAATATCCCCCCGAAGCATCACTTAAATCCTACGGAGGTGTTCCATGCTCACAAAACAAGCAGCCAAAAGGCTCTGCCGGTTTATGGAATATACAAGCGGCAGCTGGCGAAATGCCATTTACATAGATTGCGGCGACTGTCCCCATTCCGCCCCTACTTGCTCTGGCTATCTGCTGACAGCCGATGCAAGCGGGAAACCGGTTCTTTTCCCAATAAGCCGCCTGCAGGAGCTGACAAATGAAGAAATCCTGAAAGATGAATGTGCCGGCATATTGAGCCGCCAGGCATTCTGCCAGCTGTATTCCAAACTCTTGCTTTGGGAAACAGACGCCAGCGAGCCCTGCGGTATCCGGCAGATATTTTCATCCTCATTCGGACCGTATTAACCGTTTTTGCGTGTTATATCCGCAATCCAACTGTATTGGAGGTGTTTATCCTGAAGAAAATTACAATTCGCTGCCCCTACTGCGGGGCAAAAGCCACGCTCCGCCCTTCCAGCGTTGTTTATGGCGAACGGGCGAAAAGCGGCGGGTATCTGTATGTCTGCGACCGGTATCCCAAATGCGACGCCTATGTAGGCGCACATCAAAAAACAAAACGGCCGATGGGTACGCTGGCCAATGGGGATCTCCGCCACAAAAGGATTGAGGCCCATAAAGTCTTCGACCAGATGTGGAAAAGCGGCCTCATGACAAAATGGCAGGCTTATCGGTGGATGCAGGGTAAATTTGCCCTAAACGAAGACCAGGCGCATATCGCCAAGTTCAGCGAGTATATGTGCGACCTGCTCATCGCCGCCTGCAATCAAGTCTATGAAAATCTGCATATGGCGGCATGAAGGGATGGAACGGAATATGGAATGTCAAAACACAAGGAGAGCGATGACCTATGAAAAAGAATTTGATTCCTCTTAATGAGAAACAGAGACAACTCGTGGAGTCCTGCCTGTCAAACGGGCGCCTTACTGTTGTCCACCAGGCCATCCGGGAGTATATCGTCGTCAATGAAACAATTTTCGGTTTTGGTTATGAGGATCTCTATCAAGAGGGCTGTATCTGGCTTTGTAAGGCAGCGGCTACCTTTCAGGAAGAAAAGGGCGTAAAATTTGAAACCTATGCTTTCAAGGTGGTCGCCAACGGCCTGCGCACTTACTGCCGGCTGATGTGCAGCAAACAAAAACGTCAATGTACCCTTCCCCTTTATGCGGATGAAGAGGACGGACAGCTCTGTATGGAGCAGCTGCTCGCAGAAGATCATACTGAGGATTTCATCTCAGATATGGATACCCTGCAGCTGTTACATACGCTGAAAGCGCAGTACAGTGGCACGGTGAAGCTTGGAATCGAAGCCATCGAATGGAAAGTCAAAGGATTGACTGGAAAAGAGATTGCGGATATGTATGGCGTAAAGCCAAATCTGGTTGGCGCATGGATCTCCCGGGCGGCCTCCCGGCTCAAGCAGAACCCCGTCTTTTTACAGGCCTTTGCCGACCGTGTTGAAAAGCAGCCGCAATGAAGCGTAAATAAAAAGAAAAAGCAAAAGGAGCGTTTCATATGATGAACAACAATCTTTATACCGCAGTCGGCAAATTCCATATCAAAGGTTCGGTGGGCGGTATGCGCTGCCCGCTGGTAACCCTCGGCGGCCGGGAGTTTATTCTGGATATGCAGGAAATGACACTTTGGACCATCTTAAACTGGCGGATTCTGACTGAGGAGGAAATCTACCTGCTGTATGAAAAGAAGGTACAGGAAACCGGATTTTTATCATCCCGGAGTGCGGAAGAATGTGTACGGCGGCTGGTACAGCGCGGCCTGATCGCCAAAGGTATCGGCAATACCGGCGCGGACGCGCTGTACGATCTTCTGTCCGAGCTGTATGTCATCCCGATTTCGGAAAACCTCTTTTTGAGAGTCCTATCCTTTATCCGGCTGACATTCTTCTCCCGGATTCCGTATTCCGTGACGAAAAGAATCTTCAGTAAGGACAAGCGCAGCGACAGCGAAAAGAAAGTTATGCGGCTGGCAAACCAGGCGGTTCTCTCAACGGCGGAAATCATCAAATGCATCGATCAAAACGTGCTGACCTTTGCGACAGATGAAGACTTATTGGACGTCTTGTATCACGATGATTACACCACCAGCGATAACATTGCCTATTCTGTACGCTTTCTCCCCCAGTGCCGTCCGGTGATTACCTCTGTCGCCAACCTGTACCTGCGCAAACAGATTATTTTTGAAAGGAGCTAACCGATGGAAAAGATCCATAACAGTCCGCCCACGCTTAGGCGGAAACTGTTTCTAACCGCACTAGCCGGCCTGCTGTGCCTGCTGATCGGCATTGCCATGTGTATTTTCTCAAAAGACTGGATGATGCTGTTTTTAAGCTGTGCTGTATGCCTGTTCAGCTTGTTGAAGGCGGTCTCCCTGTACCGGGTTCTGGCTGAAAAGAAGTATGAGATTGTCGAGGGAACCTGTGTCGGCATTGTTCCAAAGCCCCTGCGCAAGTTCCGGAAAATCCGGATCATGGATGATGAGGGCAACGAGTCCGCACTGCTGCTTCCCAAACAGTCGAAGGTGACGATTGGCGACCGTTACCGCTTCTATTTTAAACAGACGCAGCGCATTTCCCTGGGCAGCGAGTATTTTGACGCAGCCATGTCCTCCGACTGCTTTTTAGGGTATGAAAATGTCGAGGAGGCGGTTTCTCCTTGAACCCCCTCCTTTATACGAGATTTTAATTCTTGTTTTTGCGTTTTTTATGCAAAATCTTGACTTAAAATTTGACAGGCGGTATTTTTAATGCTATAATATAGGCTGAACAGCTAATACTATGGGCAAGAGGAGGTATTCGCCATGCTTATTCAATTCACGATCGAAAATCATCGCTCCATCCGGGATAGTGCGGTCATCAGCTTTGCCGCCTCCAAGGACACATCTTTAGCGTCCTGCCTGATCCATCCGGATGAGAAAAAAGTATTACTTCCGGTCCTTGCCGTGTACGGTGCAAATGCTGCCGGAAAGAGCAATGTACTTCATGCGCTCATGACGATGAAAGATATGATCGTAGGTCCGTCTTCCAAGCTTTCCAAAGGACAAAAGCTGCCATGGGAACCCTTTGCAGGAAATAAACAGCCGACTTCCTTTGAAGTAGTCTACATTTATGACGGGATTCGCTATGCTTACGGTTTCTCTTTTGATTCCAAGAAAATATACAGCGAATACCTGTATCATTGGCCCAATGGACGTGAAGCCTTGATTTTTTCCAGAGAAAATGGTGTCTACGAGTTCCGCGATAACATTGCAGAACAGACTACTCTCAGCAACCGGACTCTGGACAACAAGCTGTATCTTGTATCCTCCAATGATTGGAATTTGCCTCAGACGGAGAACGCTTATAAATGGTTTTTGGAAAAACTCACCGGTATCATGGAAGAGCCGGCTGCATCGTCTGAAACGGTTTCTGAAATTGTCAGAAGCGATGAACAGAAGGCAAGGATTTTAAAAGAAATGTTGCTTGCGGATCTGGGCATTTCTGATGTGACAATAAAACCCGTTGGGAACAAAGATGAATCCGTTATCACAACCACTCATCGTATGATTGACGAAAGCGGCAAGGTGAAACATTTTCAGTTGCTTATGGAACAGGAATCTGCGGGTACCCAGCGATTCTTTTCCCGGATAGGCGGATGGCTGCAGGCGCTTGAGAATGGCTCGCTGTTGGTCGTCGATGAGATTGAGCGCAGTATGCACCCTTTGCTTACCCGCCGCTTGATCGAAATGGTTCAGGACAGTGCCATTAACACCAAGAAAGCCCAGCTCCTCTTTACTACACACGACGCGCTGCTATTGGATTTAAACTTTTTGCGGAGAGATCAAATATGGTTTGCGGAAAAGAATGAAAAAAGCTGCGCAACTGAGTTATATCCGCTTTCCGCTTTTTCCCCGCGCAAGGGAGAGAATATTCGTAAAGGATATTTGCAGGGACGTTTTGGAGCAATCCCGTTTATCGGAGGTGATGGCACATGGCAGGTATGAGAAAAGAATATAACCCTAACCGCGTCCAGCGGCGAAAAAGGCGGGCTATCATCTACATTATCTGCGAAGGCGAAGAAACGGAGATTAAATACTTTAAGCATTTTCGTTCCCGGAATTGTCTCGTTGAAGTTACTCCTATGCCTTCTAAGCATAAAGCTGCGGAACATCTTGTAAAACATGCCCGTGGGCTGATTGGGCAATCTGAGTACCGCCCAAAAGACGGCGATGAGATATGGTGTGTCTTTGACTGTGATGATAATTCAAACGAGGCGCTGCGGGAGGCTGCCGCTGCGGCTGATAAACTGGGGTATGGCATAGCGTTTTCCAATCCCTGCTTTGAATACTGGTATCTGCTGCACTTTATACAGCATAACGCATACTTAAAAGGATCCAGCGAAGTGATACGTCTGCTCCAGAATAAAGACCGTCTTGAAAAATACGAAAAGAATCTGGATGTCTTTGACCTGCTTCTGCCCCATCAGTCCGAAGCGATTGAACGGGCAAAGAAAAGATTAGAGCAGCTGTATCGTGACGATATTATCGTCATGAGCCGTGACAGTAACCCTTCAACCACGGTTCATAAACTTGTAGAGTATCTGAACACACAAAACCAAAAATAAATACAGAAAAGGAATGTCTATATATAGCGCATACACTCTTGACAAGCACAATATATAGTGGTACAATACCCTTGTAATTGATTTTCTGTGCGCATCCGAAAGGATATTTCGTGGAAGACTCAAAGAAGAGTTCCACATTGCACATGCTGTTAAGTTTGTATTCAAAGTGCCGACAGTACGGTTTTGCCCTTTCATGGGAAATCCGTGTGCCGGCGCTTTTTTATATAGATATTCCAGCCTATCAGGCAGAAAGGAGCGAAAGTGGCACAAACAATCGTCATTGGCCGCATCACCGCTGATCTGGAGATGAAGACCAGTGCAAATGGAAATCCCTATGTCCGGTTTGACCTTGTGGAAAATATCGGGAACAAGGAAAACAGCAGACCGCAGTACTTCCAGATTTGCGCATGGAGCGATGACGCAAAAAGAATCGTCAAAGCCCGTGTCAAAAAAGGAAGCCTCATTTGGGTGTCCGGCTCGTTGGAGCTTGAGACATTTACAAAACGAGACGGCATTACCACGGATAAGAGGCTGAAGATCCTGTTGGACAACTGGGGATTTATTCCTGCCCACGCCTCCAAAGAGCGTCCGCGCTCTGCGGAGCAGACCTCTCCGGAACCACCGGCGCCGCCCAAGGCATCGGAAATTGACGGAGACAGAGAACCATTGCCGGTATAACATCCGGCGTCAAAGAGGAACTGTATCGTGTTTTTCAAAGGAAGAAAACATGGACAGTTCCTCTTTTTTTGTTTTACAAGAAATCTCAGAACAGAAAGGATGAACAGAATGAAAACCAAACCAAGTCTTTGGAACAGTGTATCCGTGCTTGTGGTGGCCGTACTGGTTATTGCCGCCTTTATACGCGGGGATATACAGATTTGGCTTTATGCCGCTGTCTTTGCGGCATGGGCCGTCTGGGTATCGGTAAGATACCTGATTCCCTATCTGCAGGCGAAACACTATCAGATGGAAGCCAGACGTATCCGGAAACGATATGAAGCGGCCCAGGCAAAAGAGCCGACGCCAATTACCCCGGACACATCCAATCCGGTCAGCGCCGTGCTTTTGCGCCATGTGAATTTCCGTATTTCCTCTTACTTGAAATCCACTTACCCGGATGCCACATGGGAATGGCGCGAGGAATTTCCTGAGCGCATTGTATCAGAAGGCGGAACCGGGCGTATTCAGGTGTATGGAATACCGGATTTTAATTATGCCGACGTCACCTTCAGCCAGCAGGCCGATATTGACTGCGCTTTGCTGAAGATTGTGCCGCTGTCACATATGCAGGGTCAGCCTGAGACGCCAAAGGCCAGTCCTCAAAGCAAAGTGCCGGTTGATCCCCGGATATGGTATGAAAATCAAGGCCGGACAGTATTGGAAAACTTAATTGCCGACCTCAATTCCCGCGGTCATAACAGTCTTACCATCAAAGAGAACGGTGAGATTTCGATTCAGCGGGCCGATCAGGAAGTCAAACAGGCCGCACTTGAAAATGTGCCCGAAAAGACCTACTGGACAAGGCTGGCAAAAGTTTTCGAGAGCGAAGGGCTTGCCGCAAAAATCACGGATGACGGCATGGTGGTGTCATGGTAACAGCGCCGCCAAACTTCAGGTACTTCCCGCCATTATCTACGGATGTTCCAATAAGCCGGACAAATCCAGGGAAAGGAGGAGCGGTATATGAAGGCAGGCCTATCCATCGAAGAACTGGCTGCGGAGATTATGCGTCAGAATGAAATTAAGGAAGACTATGTGGTGAACAGTCCATGCCTTCAAATGGACGCATGGGATTCCGACTTATTTTTGCGTGTGATGGATGGGCAGCAGACTGACCGGCTGGAGCCGCTGGAAATCAGCGAGAACGCCCACCGCCAGATCAGCGCCCGCCTGGGTATTCCGATTAAATACTATAACCGGATGCTCGCGGAAAGTCCGGATCTTCTTACGCAGAATGTGAACACATGGTTTAACAAAAACCCGGAACAGCGTATGCTCCGTGTGATGGAGGGCAAGATTCGTGCATTTTTAAGCAACCGGTATCTGCGCCTGGACCATCACGAAGTAACCTGCGCGGTGATCCCGGAGATTGGAACAATACCGGATGTGCAGTTAAGAGAAAAGAAGACATGCACAAGATGGCAGAG
>ENA-OROH01000982-OROH01000982.1-human-gut-metagenome-genome-assembly--contig:-NODE-982-length-29677-cov-15.350719_pt1 | contig 29677 bp, 23 predicted proteins | sample MGYA00242125_ERZ509042 | MGnify/ENA primary metagenome ERZ509042 (study PRJEB26280, sample SAMEA2338738) | human gut metagenome | biome: human gut; feature: human-associated habitat; material: faeces... | reverse complement strand
TCGATTGATAATTAGATATTTAACAATAAAATTTTAATTTTTGTCATCTACTAAAAGTAAACTTATCAAAGTTTCTGCGACTTGATGTTGCCGAATTTCCATCTTCGTCTTCCACGATTTTGTCATCATTGTATTTTGCTTCTTCAAGTTCTTCCTTTTTCTTGATGTTTTCTTCGCCAACTACACCAACCAAGAACTTTCTTATTGCCTCTACATTTACTTTGTTGTCGCTGTCGTAGAACGCATCGAAGCATATCTCCGCTTCTGGCTCGTCGCTAACCTTGAAGAGCGAGATGTCACCGTCCTTGAACACGTCGTTCCACAGGTAGAACAGCACTTTGCCGACAAACTTGTCTTCCGTAATGGTGTCGCTATCCTTTGGTGGCTTGCAGAAAAAATAACCCAACTTTTTGTCATCGCTGCTTGTTTCCTTGGCTATGAGCGTGTTGATTTTCTCAACGAACGTCCACCAGTCGCAATACTCCTCGCCACATTGTATCTTCCAACCTTTTCCAGCATCGGCTATCTTGACGTATCTCCAATCCCAACGGCGTTTGAAAGCGGAATCGATAGGGAACAGGCTCTGGTCGCTTGTGTTCATCGTTGCCCATATATAGAGGTTGTTGGGCAGTAGCAGCACTCGTCCGCTCTTGATGTCGTCGGACAACGTCTTGCCATAGTTGCTTGTGTAACCTTCCACGGCATCGTCCACGTCCAATTCGTTTACGATGGCATACTCTCCACCCTCTGCAAAGGCTTTCCTTATCTCGTTCTGCAAGTCTGTGTCGGCTTCTATAGGGTAGGTGGAGAAACCGTTGTCGCTTCTGTCGAGCAACTGGAACAAGTCACCGAATATTTGGGCGCAGTTGCCACGATTGATTTCCTCTATCACCAAGAACTGCGGTTCTGCCGTTTCATCGCCCTTTGCATACTTTTGCCATGCGCCAAGGTATGCTTTCAGAAACGCTTGCTTGACAAAGGTGTAAACGATTCGGTCTTCCTGCACTCCCTCTACAATATGTCCCGAGGAATCTCTTAGGTCTATCTTTTGCATTACTGGCTTGTATGCGCCAATAAAAGTAGAGTAGTCGCTATCAGGATGGAACGTCGTGCGGATGGTTGAGTAACCTTTGGTTATCTCTTTCAACTCAAACGACTTTCCTGTACCAGGAGCACCATAGTAGATTTGCTGAAGCGGAAACTTTGCATGATGGAGATTGGCTATGTGTTTGGTATTGGATTGTGAACGTATAATCTGACTTTCAGGATTTATCACCATTTTAGCCATACGCATCAGTGTGGCTGAATAGCCATATTCAAATTTGTCCAAATCGGTCTTTCCACACAAATCTTCCCTTGCCTGATTGGCATTGTTGTTTGGATGTAGTTTGAAATAGGCGACATACTCCCTAAGCAATTGCTTAGAAATGGTACGCAATCCGTAAGTACCTCTGCTTTCGGACTTAACGATAAAACATAGTCGGTCTTCGTCCATTATCTCGACCTGACCTTTGTCATCAATAGATTGATCACCTATTTGTATGTTATTCAATATGTCCATCTGTTACCAAATAATTTATCAGAAATTATTTCTTTTTCTTCTTATTGTCTAAAACTTTCTTCTCTTCACTCGCCAATCTCCGTCCAACCTTCTTGATGTCTTCTGCTGCAGGCAGGTTCTCTGGGACGATGCCTCGTTGTACGAGCATATCACGAACTGCGGTATTGTTGGCAATATGTTCATGGCTAATCTGTGGCTCACCATGCAAGTCTTTAGCTTGGACATTCACACTTGTCATTTCTGCTGCAAAGTCTTTCGCCTTGATGCTGATAGTTGGCAGGAAATCGGCTAATGGACGCTTTTCAGGGATACCCATACGCCTTTTCAACATGGATGTGTTGAGTCGGAACAAGGCTTGGTCGCCCTTTGAACGAATGACGGCAAAACATTTGTCGTTGATACCACGCTCATACAGGATGCCTGATAGTTTATGCTCAGTCTCCTGCAATTTTGTTCGTGCCTCGACACGCTCAACTTCCAAGATACGCTTCTCTATAAGTTCCGCCCTGCGAGTCTGTACTGCAAAGTAAGTCTGCGCAAACGCAATTTGCGGTTTGCGAGGGTCACCATTTTGTGCCACAAGATAGCAAGCATAGCGTGTAAGCATGATGTCATCTACCTGACGCTCAGCACCTGAGCCTATCACAACCATTTTATTGACGTCAATAAAATGGTCTTCAACTTGCTGACCTACATTGGCGCATGCATCTTTGGCTTTATCTATTACTTTTGTAAAATTCTGCCAAAGTTTATATCCCAATAATGTACACAAATCCCTTGCACTCCAACACTCCACGTCATTAAGAGTACAAGACACTTGCTCAAATTGCGAGAACAATAATTGTATTTCTTCTTTTTTCATAGGGTGCTCTTTTTATTCCACATTATCTCTAACGAGGTCTGCAATCTCTACATCTAAGAGTTTGGCCGTTTTAAGTAGACTCTCTAAGTCGGGCTGACTAGAGTTGGTACACCACTTTGATATTGTGGTTTTATCCTTACCCAACTGCTCTGCCAGCCATTTGTTGGTTCGTTGCTTGTCTGCTAGAACCACTTTTATGCGATTCAATTGTTTGTTTGCCATATCTGTTTCTGTTTACGATGCAAAGATAGGCAATTTCTCTCTATTTCTTACGTTTTAATCCTACTTTATTTATCAGAATAAAACTTTAATGAAATACTTTCACCTATATGAATCTACAAAAATCAAAGGATGAGATAAAGACAATAATAATATGGCGGAAGAACCAAAAGGCGAAGAATAGATTTATGATTTTCTTATCTTTCCCTACTTTTACCTATCATCATAAGCATCCATATTTGTACCATACGAATATAACTCGTTGATATTCAGTGGTGATAATCTTTGAGGAGGTAAAATAATAAGGTAAATAAAACCATACATAATTATAATAGCATGAAAAAGTTGTTTTCTTTCATGGGTTGTTGTTTATTGGCAGCCTGTTCTTCTCATCAACCCGGTGAGATTTCCGGTTCGTTATCAGGAGTTGGAAGTGATACCTTACTTGTTCGTTCGTTTGTTCTGGATCCGACAAATACCGGACGTCCGGAACTAGATTTGGATACCGTTCCATTAGTAAATGGCAAATTCTCTTTTAATTTGGAAAGTAATGCTTTGAGAATGGTTCAAATTGGCGAGTTGCCTTCCTCTAAACCAAATCCAGATGGAAGTATTCCAGCGGCATCAATGGAAGTAATTTATTTTGCCTTGTTACCGGGCAAGTCTGTAACAATTGAAGGCTCATTACATAACTATAAATTAGGAGGAGATCCTTTTTATGAATCATTGAGCCAATTGGATACAGAGATCTATCCTATCATGCAGAAGATAGATTCTGTATCTGCAGATTATCGAAGAATGACACAAAAAGGCGTTAGCGAAGAAAAAATTCAAGAGATCGCTGCGCAGATGAATAGTTTACAACAAAACATTAAGGAAACTTATGTTCGCTTTATCAAAGAACATGCAGAACAAGATGTGTCTGCTTACCTATTAGCAATGGAGGGAAACAGGTTGGGTGATGCTATAGGTGAATTACTTGACTTGATAGCCGAACCAGTACGAAACGGCGTGATGGTGCCCATGTATCAATCGATCAAGCAGTCGTATGAGTACCAAGTAGCTCGTCAGAAGGCGAAGGAAAAGATTAAGGAAGGTGCTCCTGCTCCCGAATTTACCTTGAAAGATATTAATGGCAAGGACTTCGCTCTTTCTTCTCTGAAAGGTAAATATGTCATCCTGGACTTTTGGGGAAGTTGGTGCGGATGGTGTATCAAAGGTATTCCGGATCTAAAGAAAGCTTACGAGAAATATAAGGGTCAGCTGGAAATTGTAGGGATTGACTGCAATGATACAGAAGAGAAATGGAAAGCTGCCGTTGAGAAACATACTTTACCCTGGATTCATGTCCGTAACGAAGGTGATCCAGATGTAACTTTGCTTTACGGAATAGAAGGTTTTCCGACCAAGATTATTCTGGATAAAGAAGGAAATATCGTAAAAACAGTTGTAGGAGAAGACCCTGAGTTTTACAAACACCTGGATGCTTTAATGAAAAAAAGGATAAAAAAGAGCTCTGAAAAAAGGTAATAAGCAATAGAGAAAAAGCCGGCGTATTTCTGTCAATTTACGCCGGCTTTTTATAAAAATACGCCGGCTTTTTGGAGAAAGACTTTACTTCCTTTTTTCTTGAAAGAAACGCTTCATTTCGGCTGCGCATTCTTCTTCCAAAACACCTTTCTTGACAACAGCTTTCGTATGGAAAGCTTGTGGCGCAAACCGGCTATATCCTCGTTTCTCGTCTGATGCTCCATATACAATCGTTGACAATTGCGACCAACCAATTGCTCCTGCACACATAATGCAAGGTTCGACCGTCACATACAAGGTACAACCCGTCAGATACTTTGCTCCCAACACATTGGTTGCCGCTGTAATAGCCAACATTTCGGCATGTGCCGTTACATCATTCAGCCGTTCTGTCTGATTATGTGCCCGGGCAATGATTTTTCCCTGGCAAGTAATGACGGCTCCGACGGGAATTTCTCCTTCTTCGGCAGCAACCTGCGCTTCCTGAAGTGCCTGTTTCATGAAATACATGTCGTCGTACGGGTTGATCATCTTCTCATTTCATTTTCATTAAACAATGTCGGATAATCTTCTTCCAGTGTCCGCATAATATGCGAAAGAATCGTTTCCCGATACCACCTCGATTTATTGGCAATCCGGTATTTATCAAGATAACGCTGCACCGTCTTATACTCATCATCGTTGAGCATAAACGTAATCTTATGAATCCTGGGATGATTCGGCTGTGCCACTGAATATTTCTTTGTCCGTTTCATATTACAAAAGTACAAGGCTTCGTGGAAATACAAAAGAATAATCTGTATATTTGCGAAAAACCTAATTATGGCGGAAAGGAATAATACAGGAAAAGAAGGTGAATCGGAAGCTCGTGCTTACCTGGAAAAACTGGGATATCAAATATTACATACCAATTGGCACTTTCATCATTACGAACTTGACCTTATTGCTGTCTATGAAGGTGAATTAATCGTCGTAGAAGTAAAGACACGATCGGTCGGTTGCCTGTTACCGCCCGAAGAAGCCGTCGACCAAAAGAAGATCAAACGCATTGTAGCTGCGACCGATGCTTATATCCGATATTTCAACAATCCGCTTCCTGTTCGTTTTGATATTATCACAATGCAGAAAGAAAACGGACGGTATTCAGTCCAAGAGCATATTGAAGATGCCTTTTATGCTCCAGTACACTGAATACCGCCAGTAATTCTATTTTTACCAAACCTGAATTCTCATTTCACCTGCCTGCAAGGACTCCAACGGTCCACTTGTCGGATGTTCTCCTCGTGGATTTCACAAACGGGACAGCCGCTCCATAATAAACGTTTCCATCCACATACATCGGATAAGCTGTCTTTTCATAGCCTTTCAGACCAAAAGAGCCAAGCGCTTTATCGGAGTTTTCAAAATCTACCGTAGCAAAAAGGTTATTATAGAAGCGATCGTCTCCACCCGGAATAATAGACAAACCGGCCACTTCTGTAGAATGAGGCAAGAAGTAAGGTGTATAACGTCCATGTTCAACGTAATTATGGATCTTACCGCAAATCAGGTTATGCACATACGCGCCACCTTGTGATTGCTCCAAGATACTCCGGCGAGAAGCCAGGATATTATTCTCAACTAAGAACGGTCCATGATTGACTTCCAGGAAAATATCTTCCGGATCTTGCGCATTCGGAAGAGCTTCCGGATGATAAACTTTCTCAAGTGTTTCTTTTTCATACAGAGACTTATCATTCAAGAAAACTTCACCGGTATGGTGTACACGACCGTAGTTATCAAACCAGTCACCATAGATCTCATCTATATAAGGATTATAGGAACCAAAGAAAGAGTTCGGCAACACAACTTTCCAAACCCCTTTTTGTCCTTCAACGGGTTCCCAGTTCGTAATACGTTCCGAGCCTTTGATTTCTACCCGCTCTCCGGGAGCTGCCCGATAAACAATCCGTCGGGAATCACTCTCTCCGCCACGAGGCGGATTTACCCATTCTCGGTAAGTTCCGGCATGAACGGTAATCACATCGCCCGGATAGGCAAACTTTGCGGCTTGACCGATTGTCCGGAACGGAGCATCTATCGTCCCGCTATTCGTATCTTTACCTTTCACCGATACATGATATTCGACAGCCCAAACCGTACTGCCCACACTCAGCAAGGCCCATAATAAGAAATACTTTATCTTCATAATGACAGACGGTTAAGTTCAACTAGCGGCTAACAACTGTTTGGCTACCTGTACAGCCTGATTGGCATTGGAAGTATAAGCATCCGCACCGATCTTCTGGGCAAAAGCGTTATTCACCGGAGCTCCACCAACCATGATCTTCACCTGATCTCTCAAACCTTCAGCTTCAACAGCCTGAACTACTTTCTCCATATACATCATGGTGGTGGTCAATAAAGCAGACATACAGATGATATCAGCATGATGTTCCTTGGCGGCTTCTATAAACTTCGTACTGCTCACATCCACTCCCAGATTGATTACTTCAAATCCACAGCCTTCAAACATAGAGGCTACCAGTTTTTTCCCAATATCATGCAAATCACCCTTCACCGTACCAATCACTACTTTTCCAATCGTTGCCGTATTCTTATCCCGCATTAACGGTTTCAACAACTCCAAAAAACCTTTCATCGCACGGGCTGCCAGCAACAGATTCGGGACAAAAGCCTTTCCTGCCTCAAAACGGGCACCAATTTCTTCCATTGCCTTCACCATATACTGATTGATAATTTCAGTAGGTGAAATACCTTCGTTAATAGCTTCTTGTGTAACGGCTACTGCCTGTTCCAGCTTACCATTCAGCCACACTCCGAATGCCTTTCGGATGTTTCAGTCCCATGGCTGGAATAAACGCCACATCACCCAAGGTCGTTCCGCCAAAGCCGGCAACAACAGCCTTGCTGGTAGCAGCCGCCTTGCCTGCCGCCTGCTTCCAATAAGCCAAGTCGGATTCATTCAATAAAGCATATTCTTCCAGGTTATCCTGATAAGACAGCAAGGCTTCGTCAACAGGCTGTTGCCGCTCGATCGCATTGATGAAATAACAACCTTCGGGCATAACGGCACTTGGAGAAACCGAACGATCTCCTTCGGGATAAATATAAACATCTACTTCGGCATCCGGAGTCATATCAATTCCTTTAGCAATCAATACTTTTGTCCCCAAGGAGTCACTTGTTCATGCACTTCCGATTCGTCTATGCCGAACATATTCTTCCGTCCGAAAAGAGGAACCAGATCAACGCCCATACGTTCCTGTAGTTCTTCATCTACCTCGCCCAGCATCTGAAAAGGATCCACGATGCGAACCGGTTTATCTACCAATCCATAATATTTCCGGAGCTGTTCTACAATCCGGCAATGAATGCCTGTAACTGTTGTTGCTCCAAAATCAACAGGTACCGGCGTACCACCCCGATGATTCAAGGCATTCATACACGTTCTTTTGAGTCTGTCATTGTTAGTAGTGTTTTTATAGGTTTTTCTTTCTTAGTTTCCGTTGAAGGCATTCGGCCCGCTTGTCACATAAGTCACATTCATGGACTTTATTCTTAACTTGTTCTCCAAAACCAATCAGGCCGCTTACTGATTTAATAGGATACATCAGGCAACTCTCCGTCAGCGTGACGTCGCATACGCCTGTTGGCATACAAGCAAACAATCCTTTTTGTTCTGATAAATTCCATCCACAATAACCCGGACTAAAACGATTGGTATGTGGTAACGGGGCCAACTTCCGGATTACCTCTGCTTCCATTTGTTCCGTACAAGCACCCACCAAACAACTGCCAATCGTATCGGCAATGAATGTATCCAATCCGTCACCTTGTTTCTTGATCTCATCCATCCAATGTTGGAAAGCCATTCCCGCCGTTGCCACAAACAAGACAAGTCGGGTTGTACCAGCCAACAAACGGGTAATCGTCTTTCCTGTCCGAAAAGCCTTATCCTCTATATAAACGGTGTCGTCTGCCAATACAACAGAATCTTTCACTTCATAATGAAAGGCCGGGACAGCTATCTGCATAGCTTCTTCCAATAGTTGTTGTGTCCGCTCTAAAATCATAGGATCCGGTTCCTGCTCTAAAAAGCCCATTGACCGGCAGATAGTCAACGCCTGCAAGTCTATTTCCTGTATCATATGTGTTTCCATGTTTCTCTTTCTTTTTCCGAGTGCAAGTTAGCAGCATATCTCCATTAAAAGAATAGATAAAAATAACCCTCTATATGGACAATTATTGTTTTTTCCGCTTGCTGGATGATGGGCTGCCCTCATATTTTTCCTACCTTTATCCATCCAAAGAAAAACGGTAACGATACTGCGGGATACGACTTTAAGCACTCGGGGATACAAAACCCGTTAGCAAGTAATTTTTTGACATTTGTCGAAAAGCTTTTCCATAGTTGTGCTAAAGCTTTTTGACGGATATACTAAAGCTTTTCGACATCTGTCAAAAATATGAAAGATAACGAACTTTTGTCTGGCAATACACGATGGAGATTATCCGACAGCCGCAGAATCGTTACAAGCAACAAGCAGAAACAGATGGTTATGAAACGAGAATTAGGATTCAAAGGCGAACGGTTTATTTATTTACCTCTTTCCATCCTGGAACAGATGGAGAAAAACCCACTGACGGGAGATTTGTATATCTATTCATTAGGCTACTTTACCAAAGCAGCCTTCCATTATATCGAACGGTTAAACGGATGCGACCAGTATCTGCTCATCTATTGCAAAGACGGGAAAGGCCATGTGCGGATACAAGACCGGCAATATGAACTGTCGGCAGATCAGTATATTATTCTTCCGCCACATATTTATCATCAATATGAAGCGGATGAAAAAGATCCGTGGAGTATTTATTGGTTTCACTTCAAAGGAACAAAAGCTCCCTATATCGCCCAAGGACAAGATGTACCGCATACCGTGAATCCTTCCGTCTCTTCCCGCCAGCAAAATCGGCTGGAACTGTTTGAAGAAATCTATACGACCCTGAAAAGCAATCTGTCGGTCGAACATATCAATTACGCAAACTTCTGCTTCGGTTACTTTCTCAGTACCTTATTATATATACAGCAGTATTGCGAATCGGGAGGGAAAAGTGAATATATGGGTACAATCATTAACCGAAGTATTTACTATATGAACGAGAATATCAACAAAAACCTGACGGTACAGGAAATTGCCTCGTTTGTCAATTATTCTCCATCTTATTTCTACCGTAAGTTCATGCAGGAAATCGGTATCGCTCCGATGACCTATTTCACCAAGATGAAAATCAACAAGGCCTACGGACTATTAAAAGACACCGATTTGAAGATTAACCAGATCGCCACCTTATTAGGTTATACCGATCCGTTGTATTTCAGTCGGGTGTTCTCGAAAGAAGCCGGTGTTTCTCCCCAGCAATATCGGGCAGCCAATAAAAAATAATCTCATGGAACCGTACCCGATTGCTTATGTCGGTTGTCATATAGATAGAAAGTCAAGCATGCACGACCTAACTTATGTAGAACGACAAACACGAAAAAGAATGAAACAACTTGAAATACACAGATGGGTACGGAGTATCTTTTGCATCACGCTCTTTTTATCCTGGATTCCGTTCCTGCAGGCACAGGAAAAACGACTGATTGACCTGGAACTGAACGAAGTTCCTTTGTCAACAGCTTTACGCCAACTAGAACGTGAAGGAGGAAAGAATATCTTGTTCGTCAATGACGAAGTAGAAACTTACCGGGTAACGGTCCGTATCCAAAAGCAGCCATTGGCAGAAGCTATCCGCGAAGCAACGGTATTCGATCTGCAAGCCCGGTATTGGGAATACGAACGTCTGCTTCGTCAAGCTGAAACAGTTGTAGAAGCTTTAGGTGAACCGTCTTCGATGTGAACGCCTATCCCGGCAGTCGTGCTCGGGTTATCCTGTACGAAGGCCATGTTCGAATCGGACATCTGCAGGAACAGCTCGATATTCATCCGGGGCAACAGGCAGTATTGCAAGACAGCCGCCATTTGAATATCACCAGCGTAAACCTGAAACAAGCCGGCAGTTGGACAGAAGGCCTCTTCGATTACGATAATATGCCACTGGGAGAAGTGATGAAACATATCGGCACGTGGTACAACGTCAGTATCACAGCGCAATCAGAGTCTTTCTTGGAGCGTCGCATCCATTTCCGTTTCCCGCGCACGGCTTCTCTTAACGAAGTCGTCACCGCACTGAACGATCTCGGTGTAGCCCGCATCACCTTCCATCATCAAACTTTGCAGGTAGAGAAACCTTGATCTGCCTGCAAAGATTAATTTAGAACTTTATATCAACTCCACAAAACTTCAATTCTTTGAAATCTTGTCTTAAAGCTTATCTACTCTCGTCATTTAATAATTCATCTAATTCTTCTTGCATCATTCTATTCCACTCCTCTCTTTGAAAGTTTTGCTCCCAAGCTTCTTGTTCGATTTCTAACCGTATTGCTTTTTCTTCTTCATCCATATCGGCTTCCATATCACTATCAAAATACAAATTACATTCTGTTCTATTCAATTTTTCATGGTTCTTCGTTAGTTCTGCTTGAATCATATCTTCATTGCCTGTATAATAACGACAATTGTTACATGGACGAAATCCCAATTGTATCAACAATTCTTCATCAAATCCTAAAGTTGGATTATTAACCCTACGATACAATTCTTTTAGATAATACTTTAATGGATTCTTAAAACGGTTTTCATTGTCTTTAAGAATCTCTCTTATCTCATCATCTGTATATCCAATAGTACTATCAAATTTCGGACTATTTGAACGCCAAGCCTGGTAACGTCTCAATATACGTTGATGCTTATCATCTTGTTCAAAGTTATTCTTATAATCATCAATCAATTTGTTTATCTTTATGATTATCTCTTCCACACTTGCATTCTCCATCTTTTCTACTCCCGAGTTTTTCATTATGAATTCTTCTATACGTCGAACGGGAGGATTTGGAGTATATTTCATATTCACAAGTGCAAGTAAAGCATCAGGATCGTCCTCAAACAAATATTCACCTTCTTGTTTCCACCATGTCCTATATTCCTCAACAGTTTTCTTCACTATTTTCCTTTCTTCATTCGTCAACATATCATCATTAAGAGTCGTAGTGCTTCTGTTTTCTAAGGAAATTTTTCTATATCGAATGGATGATGGTATTTTATAATTCTTAAAATCAGAATGTAACGTTGGGCAATTTTTATCATAATGATATACCGGAGAATTATCTTCTTCATATATCCACCAATAAGTATCTTCTCTTTTCTCTCGTAGCACATAAACCTCATTGATGAACTCTTCAAAATTTTCCATCATCTCTTTATAGGAAAACAATATATTCCTTTCAAATCGATTAAACATCTTGTTCAAGACATTTTCCCTAAAAAGAAGAACTTGCTCATTAAAAACTACTCCTTGTTTTCGAAAATAGTTTTCCACTACATCTTTATAATAAAATCCTTCCATTTTTTCTTTTGGTATATCTAATTTCCGAAGGATTTTTAATAAGTTTGATTTTGTAATATAAACCTGCATAACATGATTTTTTCGTTACTATCTCGTCTCCAATGAATGATAGATAATAAAAAAGAAAAGCGCGGAGACCATCGCTTATTACCACTTTGAGGCTCTGGACAGCCTATCAACAGATAATAAGACAATAGCTCCACGCCTAATGTAAGTATATAATCCACCCTTTAAGGATAGACCTATGCAAACACAGACGCAGAAACTATCTTGTCTATCATCCCTGTTGATTAGAATTGTCCAGATTCCAAAGTGGGATAATATCGAAACGCTTCTACGTTAATTCATTCAATACGTGGCAAAGGTAATCTTTTTAACTGATTCTACCGAAACATCGTTGCCAATTATCTTTCCGTATTCAGATTTCTTAGTTGTATCTCATCCTTTAACCTCTCAAGTCATATACAAGAGATAACCCATATCTCCTTCAATCACCATACTTAAACACCTATTCCATTAATATCAGGAAGCATAAACCTGTAAATGAAAATATTTGTACAAAAAAGGTTGGAGATGGTAAATTAATTTTTACTTTTGTGACTGTATTGAAAAGAAAGATAGTTCTGACGAAACTAAATTTCTTTTTAATGCTAAAAAGGATATTAGATAGTTTGTTCATAATATCGCCAAGCTAATGGATCTTGAGAAGTTGAACCGAATTATGTTTTTATGAAAATCAGTTATGAGTAAGATGATAAATGAAGGGATGAATTTAGGCGAACAACTTAGTCTCGTCAGTACTCTGACGATTTTTCCTGATAACATAAAATCAATTAGTATGCTAATTGACCCTTCACAGGGGTGCGAAACCCTGATTAGCACGCTAATTCATCCTTTGCAGGGATGCGAAGCCCGGTTTAGCACGCTAATTCATCTTTTGCAAGGGTGCGCAACCCTGATTAGCATGCTAATTCACCTTTTGCAGGGGGGTAAGCCCCGGATTAGCACGCTAATCCATACAAAGGTTAAATATATTAACACTTAAAGTTTCTATAATATGCGAAAGGAATATATCAAAGTGGAAAGCATAAATCTTGCGAAGCTTTCGCACGCCGAGTTTATCAACTTCATGGAGCGTTTCCTGGCTTTGCTTCCGTTGGAAGCCGAAGAGGCGGCCGAGGAAGGCGATCCGATGGGGGCACCTAAAGTGGGTATTACGGCTGAACAGATAGAGGAAGCCAAAAAGTATCTGTCGGAGATGAACGACCTCAACCGGGAAACAAGGGTCAAGGCAGAAACGAAATCGAAAGTGGAAATCGACCGCCAACGAGATGCACTTTGGACAGCTATTGTCCAACGGATCCTCACCTCGCGCAACGTGCCGATACCAACCGAAAGCGCAGCTGCCGAGAAACTTTACATCGTAGTGAAACCTTATACGGGGATGAACCGCCTGCCCAACAACCAGCAGACAGAAACGGTGAAAGGCCTGCTCACCGACTTGAACAAGCCGGAGATTCAGAAAGCGATCACAACCTTGGGGCTGGAGAACTACATCGACGAACTTTCGACCTGCAATCAGCAGTATGAGGCACTGGTGAAAGGAGCGGATGTGGCACGGGCTGCTGCCAACCTGGGGAACAAAAGTGATGCCTTGCGCCGGCAACTGATGGACCTTTACCGCGAGATGGCAGACTTTGCTTTCGCTACCAATCTTTTGCATGAGACGGAAGAATCCCTCTATTTCTTGTCCGGATTGAACGGCTTGATTCGCGATGTGGAAACGGCCTATAACCTGCGCGACAAGGCAAAACACACCTCGGCCACCACGCCAGAAAAGCCGGAAGAAGGCGATAAGGGTGACAGCAGACTGGAATTTGTGCCGGTGGAATAAATAACAAGATCGTTTTATTATAATTAATATTTCTTTTTTATACATAGCCATGCCCTCGTTGCGAAACGCGGACATAGCGGCAAGAAAACCATAGGTTTGCTTATTTGGCGTTTTTTTAGTATATGAATAATGTGTTTTCCCCCGTTGCGAAACGCGGGAACATGAATCAACAGAGAGGTGAAAGACTTCGGTCTTTTTCCTCTTCTTTTTTACGATTATCACAGCCTTTCTGCAAAATAGGAAGACAAGCATCCTATAAATTCCGGTTGAAATATCTTTCCCATATTGTGATATCTGCGCTTTATTCTCTATTTTTGTCAAAAAAAATAAAACGATATGGCTGACAACATGGGAGAACATCTTTTGAACCGGATCAATTTTCCGGCCGATTTGCACCAGCTTTCCGAAGAACAGCTGCCGGAAGTGTGTGCAGAATTGCGTCAATATATCATCGATGTTTTGTCGGAGAACCCGGGACATCTGGGAGCCAGCCTGGGAACCGTAGAACTGACTGTCGCCCTGCACTACGTATTTAATGCGCCGTATGATCGGATTGTCTGGGACGTAGGTCATCAGGCTTACGGACATAAAATCCTGACTGGAAGGCGAGAAGCTTTTCATACATTACGTAAATTCGGCGGGATCAGTGGATTTCCTAATCCGGCAGAAAGCGAATACGACGCGTTCATTGCCGGACACGCATCCAACTCCATCTCGGCTGCAATGGGTATGGCGGTAGCTTCTGCCTTGAAACACGAAGACCGGCATGTGATTGCCGTGATTGGCGATGGGGCCATGACGGGCGGCCTTGCTTTCGAAGGATTGAATAATGCGTCGGTCAATCCCAACAACCTCTTGATTATCCTCAACGATAATAATATGGCCATCGACCACAGTGTGGGTGGACTGAGCCAATATCTGGTGGATATTACCACCAGTCAAGCATACAACAAGATGCGTTATGATGTTTATCGCGGCTTGAAGAAGATCAATCTGATCGACGACAGTCGTCGTGATAATATCCTTCGCTTCAACAACAGCCTGAAGGCTCTGTTAACCCAGCAGCACAATCTGTTCGAAGGTTTCAGCATCCGCTACTTCGGTCCGGTGGACGGACACGACGTAGGTTATCTGGTCAAACTGCTCAACGACATCAAGGATATGCAGGGACCGAAACTACTTCATATCAAGACGAAGAAGGGAAAAGGTTTCAAGCCGGCTGAGGAATCGGCTACCGAATGGCACGCTCCGGGCCGTTTCAACAAAGAAACGGGTGAGCGTATCATCGTCCATAAACTGAATGAGCCCCAGCTCTATCAGGATGTCTTCGGGCATACACTGGTAGAACTGGCTGAAAAGGATGAACGGATCGTAGGTATCACACCTGCCATGCCGACCGGTTGTTCCATGACATACCTGATGAAAGAGTTCCCCGACCGGGCTTTTGATGTCGGTATTGCCGAAGGACATGCCGTGACCTTCTCTGCCGGACTGGCTAAAGAAGGAATGATTCCTTTCTGTAATGTCTATTCGTCTTTCATGCAGCGGGCTTACGACATGGTAATTCATGATGTGGCTCTTCAGAAGTTACATCTGATCTTATGTCTGGATCGTGCCGGATTGGTGGGAGAAGACGGAGCGACACATCATGGAGTATTCGACCTGGCCTATTTGCGTCCGATACCGAATCTGGTGATTTCTTCCCCACTCAATGAATGGGATCTGCGTAATCTGATGTACACCGGATACAAAATATCCGACGGTCCGTTTGTGATCCGTTATCCACGAGGTAAAGGGGAAAAGAGCGACTGGCGGAATGAGATGCAAATCCTTCCCATCGGAAAAGGAAGGAAACTACGCGAAGGTAATGATATCGCCGTTCTGTCCCTGGGTCCGATTGGTAACGAAGCAATGAAAGCAATCGACCAGGTTGAACAGGAAGGTATTTCAGTGGTCCATTACGATATGATCTACCTGAAACCTCTGGATGAGGCTTTGCTTCATGAAGTAGGACGTAAGTTCAAACGCATCATCACCATCGAGAATGGCGTGATTGCCGGTGGTTTGGGTAGCGCAGTACTCGAATTCATGGCCGACCACGGTTACACACCTTTCGTAAAACGAATCGGTGTGCCCGATCAATTCATAGAACACGGCTCTATACCGGAGCTATACAAATTATGTGGCATGGATGCAGACAGCATTGCCGGAATCATCCGACAGTTGCATGCGCCATCCGACCAATGAAAACAACAACCCAATACAGACAGAGTGAAGTATGAAAATAGTCATAGCAGGAGCCGGTGAGGTGGGAACCCACTTGGCGAAAATGTTATCACAAGAAAACCAGGATATCGTACTGATGGATCCAAAGGAAGAACGCCTCAGCACGATGAGTTCGACGTTGGAGCTCCTTCCGGTTGTAGGCAATCCTACTTCCCTGAAAGACCTGGAAGAAGTAGGAATCCGTAAGACAGACTTGTTTGTAAGCGTCACACCCGAAGAGACTACTAACATCGCTGCTTGTATTCTGGCTCATAGCCTAGGTGCTCACAAGACATTCGCCCGTATCAATAACTACGAATACTTGCAACCCAAGAATAAAGAGCTCTTTGAGAAATTAGGAATCAACTCGATGATCTATCCGGAAATGCTGGCAGCTCGCGAAATAGTCACGGCAGTCAAGCGTCCGTGGGCACGCCAATACTGGGAACTTTTCGGTGGAGCTTTGATTCTGATTGGTGTGAAAGTACGCGACAATGCACCGATTGTCAACAAAATGCTCTCGGAGTTGCTGATGGAACAGAAATTCTATCACGTTGTAGCTATTAAGCGAAAGAACGAAACCATTATTCCCCGTGGTAACGACCATATCGAATCAGGAGACCTGCTCTTCTTCACGACAACACGAAACTATATTGAAGATGTACGCTTGCTTGCCGGGAAAAAAAATCCGGAAGTTAAGAAAGTAATCATTATGGGTGGTAGCCGTATTGCCTTACGTGCCTGCCAATACCTGCCTAATAATATCCGGGTGAAAGTGATTGAAATGAACAAGGAAAAGAGTTATCGGATTGCCGAGGCAGTTCCTGGTAATGTATTAATCATCAATGGAGACGGACGCGATATGGATCTATTGATGCACGAAGGCATCCAGGATGCACAGGCATTCATCGCTCTGACGGAAAATTCCAGCACCAATATATTGGCTTGTCTGGCTGCCAAGCGATTCGGGGTTTACCGGACGGTAGCCAAGATTGAGAACATTGACTATATTCCGCTGGCAGAAAGCATGGATATCGGATCGGTCATCAACAAGAAGCTGATTGCAGCCAGTCATATTTATCAATTCCTATTGGATGCAGACGTTTCAAATGTCAAGTGTCTGACCTTTGCCAATGCCGACGTGGCCGAACTGGTTGCCCGACCAGACTCTAAGATTACCAAGAAGATCGTACGCGATCTGCGCTTACCTCGCGATATGACTTTGGGAGGACTGATCCGAAATGGTAAACCGATGATGATCGATGGTGATACACAAATCCAAGCCTACGACCATGTAGTCGTTTTCTGCCTGGATACGGCCATGCGTAAACTAGAAGATTACTTTAACTGATCGAAAAACCTTCGCTTATGCTGAATGTACGTTTCATATTCAAAATGCTCGGGCTGATGTTCATCCTTGAGACCTTATTCATGCTGATGGCATTGGCTGTTGCATTCATCTACCAAGGAAACGATGTCGAACCTTTGGCCCTTTCAAGTGGTATTCTGTTCGGATTCGGAGTCCTCTTTTATCTGATCGGGATACGAGCTAACGAACATTCTGCCGGACGGCGGGAAGGTATGCTTATCGTCACGCTGACCTGGACTCTGCTTTCCCTTTTCGGAATGCTGCCGTTCTACTTAGGCGGTTATGTCAACAGTATTGCCGATGCCTACTTTGAAACCATGTCCGGCTTCACAACAACAGGATCCACCATCCTGACGGATATTGAAGCCTTACCGAAAGGTGTATTATTCTGGCGCAGTCTGACGCAATGGCAAGGTGGTATGGGTATTATTGTCTTTACCGTTGCCCTCATGCCGATTTTCGGTGGTGGAGCCAGTCAGATGTTCGATGCAGAGACTCCGGGAATCACCCACGAACGTTTCCGTCCACGAATCACCCAGGTTGCCAAACGGTTATGGGGAATTTATCTGTTCATTACGCTCTTATTAACCGGCTTACTATGGATCGGTCCGATGAACTTATACGATGCTGTAAACCATGCCATGACCTGTATGGCAACCGGAGGATATTCTACCAAGAATGCCAGTATTGCTTATTGGGATTCGGCTTACATTGAATACGTTATCTCCATCTTTATGTGTATCGGATCAACCAACATGACTTTGATTTACTTCTTCATGAACGGCAGATTCGGGAAATTATTGAAAGATGAAGAAACCCGCTGGTTCTATTCCATTGTAGCAATCTCGACCATGATTGTTATGGCCTGGGTTTATTTCAAAGGTATTATTACGGATCCGGAAGAGGCATTCCGGGAATCACTCTTCCAAGTAACAACCTTGATTTCAACCTGCGGATATGCAACCGTTGATTTCATACCTTGGGGACCGTTCTTCTGGATGATTGCCTTGATGTTAATGGTTGTCTGTGGTTGTGCCGGTTCTACCTGTGGTGGATTCAAGACAGGACGAGTGGTTATTCTGGCCAAGAATGTGGTGAATGCCTTTAAGAAGCAAACTCACCCACATGCGGTTCTTCCAGTTCGTGTAAATGGACATGTGGTCTCGACCGACATTGTCAATCGGGTACTTGCATTTGCTTTCATTTACATCACTTTGATTTTCGCCACGGCTTTCTTCCTGATGCTGGACGGAACAGGTTTTGAAGAAGCTGTGGGTACTGCTACTTCGGCAGTCAGCAATACCGGACCAGGTCTTGGCATTTACGGACCTGTCGGAAACTTCTCCAGTTACTCTGATTTAAGTAAATGGGTCTTGTCGTTTGTTATGATGACCGGACGTCTGGAAATATTCACCGTACTGACTATTCTGTTACCTGGATTCTGGAAACAATAAGAGATCTGGAATCCGGAAAGAAGATTTGATCAGCTACAAAATAAACGAGAATCGACCATGAAATTCGAGGGTTTCGAAATCGATTCTCGTTTATTTTGAAACAGACAGGAAAACAACTGATTTTTTTTGATATAAGATATACGTTTTGAACGATTCTTCCGTTATACAATATACGATAGAATCAGAAACATAACCGTTGCTCGTCCTTATCTTTGCAAATATGATCAGCAAAACGGATCAACCGGATCAAGAGAATACGAGCGAAAGAATAAACAGGGAAATAAAGAATGATTGACTATATAAAAGGCGAAATCGCCGATCTGGCTCCAGCCCGCATGTTGATGGAATGTTATGGCATTGGTTACGAGATAAATATATCATTAACCACCTTTACGGCCTATCAAGGGAAAAAGGAAGGAAAAATCTATGTATATGAAGTAATCCGTGAAGATGCCCATCTGCTGTATGGCTTTGCTACGATTCTTGAACGGGAATTATTCCTGTTACTTACGTCTGTTTCGGGTGTAGGTCCGAATACTGCACGTATGATCTTATCTTCCTTCCAGCCTACCGAACTGGTTCAAGTCATTGCATCAAAAGATGAAACAGCCCTTACTTCTGTCAAAGGAATCGGGCTAAAAACCGCCCAACGCATTCTGGTAGATCTGAAGAACAAAGTAAAATCAATGGAGGCTTTGGCTCCGGCTCCTTCGCAAAATACAAAGATCATGGCTCACACCGAAGTAGCCGAAGAAGCCGTTGCTGCCCTAGTTATGTTAGGATTCCAGAAAGCAGCATCTCAGAAAGTGGTTACGTCAATTCTAAAAAATGAGCCGGCCTTGCCTGTTGAACAGGTTATCAAACTGGCACTTAAAATGCTTTAATGAAACGGAATAGCAAATATATTATATTGATTTGTTCGTTCATCCTGATAAGTAGCTTATGGGCATTGAACGCAGATTTCCTGGAATCGTCCCGATTCTTGCCGGAGTTTGAGCTGGAAGCTCCTGCCCCACAAGAACCGGATACGATACCTCCACGGTTTCCTGTTTCCAAAACAACAACAGAAGAATACGAAGATTTGCTGAAAAAGTCGCCTGCAGACCTGAAAGATCCGGAAAATATCAAGACGACCATCGAGTATGATATCAAGACAGGGGCTTATATTGTCCGGACCAAACTGGGCGATATGGAACTGGGTACTCCCATGACGTTAACGCCCGAAGAGTATCAAGACTATAGCATGCAGCAATCTTTGCAATCATACTTCCGTGAGAAAAATGCTGAAGAGTTCGAGAAGGAAGTCAACAAGAAGTTTAATATCACCGACATGCAGTTCGATTTGGGACCAGCCGAACGCATCTTCGGTAAAGGAGGTGTACGGGTAAAGACACAAGGTTCCGCCCAATTATCAATTGGATTGAAAACCAACAAGACGGACAACCCTTCACTCCCGATCCGTTCACGAAAGCAAACATCATTCAATTTCGACGAAGATGTACAGCTGAATGTTCAGGCATCCGTCGGTAGCAAGGTGAATTTCGGTATGAACTATAATACCGAAACCTCTTTCGACTTTGACTCCAAGCAGTTAAAACTGGCTTATACGGGAGAAGAAGACGAGATTATCAAGTCGATCGAAGCCGGAAACGTCAGTATGACGACCAGTAATTCGCTGATCAATGGTGGAGCAGCGCTGTTCGGTATGAAAGCAGATCTGCAATTCGGTAAGTTGCGTGTCAACGCCTTACTCGCCCAACAGGAATCTGAATCCAAGACAGTCAATTCCAAAGGTGGCGTACAAACCAAACCGTTTGAAATCACAATCGATAGCTATGATGAGAATCGTCACTTCTTCATTGCCCAATATTTCCGTGACCGGTATGATCAGGCATTGGAGAAATTACCACGTGTCAATTCTGCCGTTACCATCAATCGTGTGGAAGTCTGGATTACCAATAAGCAAGGGAATTACGACCAGGCCCGTAATATCGTAGCCTTCTCCGACTTGGGTGAGAATAAACACATCAGTAATCCTCAATTTTCTCCACAAGGAAGTTCCGAATTGCCTAACAACGAATCCAATAATTTATACCAGACTATCGTAAACAATTATCCGAATGCCCGCGAGATCAGTAAAGTAACCCAAACATTAAACGGAATATTGGAAAGCGGGCGGGATTACGAAAAGATAGAAAGTGCCCGGTTATTGAATGAGTCTGAATATACCATCAATAAACAACTCGGATACATTTCATTGAATACCCAATTGCAGCCGGATGATGTTTTGGCAATCGCCTACGAATATACCAGCGGCGGAAAAGTATATCAGGTGGGTGAATTTTCGAGTGACAATACGAACAATACAACAACCTGTCTGTATCTGAAACTGTTGAAAGGTTCCAATATGTCACCTAAAATGCCTTTCTGGGACTTGATGATGAAAAACGTTTATTCGCTGAATGCTTATTCCGTACAGAAAGAGAAGTTCCAGTTAAACATCTTATATCAGAACGATACCGTAGGTACTGCCGTCAATTATATATCAGAAGGAGCTATCAAAGATCAGATCTTGCTGAAAGTAATGAATCTGGACCGCTTGAACTCTCAGGAAGAAGCCTATTCGGATGGTTTCTTCGACTTTGTAGACGGTTATACCATCATGGCTGATAAAGGTAAGGTTATTTTCCCGGTAGTAGAACCTTTCGGTTCACATCTCCGCAAGAAAATAGGAAATGATGCTATTGCTGATAAATATGTCTTCCAGGAATTGTACGATTCTACGCTGACTTATGCCCGACAGATAGCTGAAAAGAATAAGTTTATCCTGCAGGGTGAATACAAAGCCTCATCAGGAGCAGAAATACAACTCGAAGCAACCAATGTGGCAAGAGGTTCGGTTAAAGTTACTGCCGGAGGAGCTGTGCTGACGGAAAATGTAGATTATACGGTCGATTATGCTTCAGGTATCGTCACTATCTTGAATGAAAATATTATATCAAGCGGTACTCCTGTCAGTGTAAGTCTTGAAAACCAATCCACTTACAACATGCAACGTAAGACGATGATGGGTGTTGACCTGAATTATCAGTTTACTCCTGATTTCAGTCTGGGAGCCACCTTGATGCATATGTCCGAAATGCCGTTGACAACCAAAACGGTGATGGGTGATGAATCCGTGAAGAATACATTATGGGGATTAAATGCTTCGTACAAAGGAGAAAGTCAGTGGCTGACAAACATGTTGGACAAGCTACCGTTGCTCACCTTAACGAAGCCCAGTCAGATTGCTTTGAATGCCGAATTTGCCCAGTTGATTGCCGGACATTACGAGAACGATTATACAGGCCAGTACTCTTATCTGGATGACTTCGAATCTACTCAAAGCACAATCGATTTGCTGAATCCTTATCCTTGGAACCTGGCAAGTACACCGTATGATGATGCGGCTACAGCTCTCTTCCCCGAAGCTAGCAGAATCAACGATGTTGAATACGGAAAGAACCGTGCTTTGATGGCCTGGTATTATGTAGATGGTATTTTTACCCGTAAGAATTCCCGTTCATTGCCAAGTCATATTACGAAAGATGACTTGTCTAATCACTATGTTCGTGCCGTCCAGACAACCGAATTATTCCCGAACCGGGATGTCAGCATTAATGAAGACAATCAGTTGTCTGTATTGAACGTCGCTTATTACCCCAACGAACGAGGTCCGTATAACTTGGATGCACAAGGTGTTAATTCGGATGGCACATTGACAAATCCCGAAAAACGCTGGGGTGGTATTATGAGAAGGATCGACCAGGTTGATTTCGAGACAGCGAATATCGAATATATCGAATTCTGGTTAATGGATCCTTTCATCTATAATGCCAATACTGCGCAAGGAGGTGATTTGTATTTCAACTTAGGAGATATTTCTGAGGATATTCTGAAAGACGAAAAGAAGTTCTTCGAGAACGGTCTTCCAGTAGATGGAGATATGAGCCAGGTAGATACAACCGTATGGGGTAAAGTTCCCAAGCAACAAAGTACAGTGTATGCTTTCGATAATTCAGCCGGAGTCAGAAGCTTGCAGGACGTCGGATTAAACGGTCTGTCGTCTGAAGAGGAATTGAATTTCCCGACATATCAGCAATTCTTATCCGAACTGACACCTCGGCTTTCTGCAGAAACATTGGAAAAGATGACAAGCGATCCGCTGTCTGTCTTGAACAATCCTTCTGGAGATAAATTCCATTATTTTCGTGGTTCAGACTATGATGCTCAACAATTGGACATCCTAAGCCGATACAAACGATATAACGGTACGGAAGGAAACTCAGAAGAATCAACGGAAGCATACAACACGGCTTCCCGAACTACTCCTGATGTTGAAGACTTGAATCAGGACAATACGTTAAATACCAATGAGAAGTATTTCGAGTACAAAATCTCACTCCGTCCAAAAGATATGCAGGTCGGCTCAAACCATATCGTAAATATTCTTCCGGCAACTGTCAAATTAGCGAATGGCACAGACGGACATGTTAATTGGTATCAGTTTAAGATTCCGGTTAAAAAGTATCAGCGGAAGGTTGGTTCGATCGAAGACTTCAAGACGATCCGCTTTATGCGTATGTATATGACCAACTTCAAGGAATCAACCATTCTCCGTTTCGGTGCTTTCGATCTGGTTCGAGGCGAATGGCGTACCTACGAAGGTGATCTTTCTAATTCAGATGTTCCTGTAGCTGATGGTACGTTAGAAGTATCTACGGTTAATATCGAAGAGAACAGTAAAAAGACTCCGGTCAATTATGTATTGCCGCCGGGCGTATCTCGTATGCGCGACCCAAGTCAACCGCAGATCAGACAAGAGAACGAACAGTCTTTGTCATTAAAAGTTACCAACCTGGCTTCGCAGGATGCTCTGGCTGTTTATAAGAGTACCAGTTACGATTTGCGTCAATACAAGCGGATGCAGTTGTTCAGTCATGCCGAAGCATTCATCAATGATGCAACAGCATTAGCCGACGGTGAATTATCCGTCTTCTTGCGTTTGGGTTCAGACTATAAGAACAATTACTACGAATATGAAGTTCCGCTGAAACTGACTCCTGCAGGCACGTACAGCGATGGTTCGGAAACCGTATGGCCGTCTCAGAACTTATTGGACATTCAATTAGAGACACTGACGAACTTAAAACTGAATCGTAACCGAGCCAAACGGCAAGGACAAACAGGAGTAACTTATCAGACGGTTTATTCGGAATATGATCCGAACAATACCCGTAATAAAATCAGTATTGTGGGTAATCCTAGTCTGGCCGAAGTTAAAGTTATCATGATTGGTGTCCGTAATAATTCGCGCGAGACCAAGAGCGCCGAAGTTTGGGTAAATGAATTACGTCTGACCAACTTCAACGAAGAAGGCGGCTGGGCAGCTAATGCTTCCTTGAATGTTGGCTTATCAGATCTGGGTACAGTCAACTTTGCCGGTCGTATCGAGACGGCAGGTTTCGGCGCATTGGATCAGTCTGTCAACGAAAGAAGACTGGACGACTACTCTCAATATAGTGTTTCAACATCGCTTGAACTGGGTAAGTTCTTCCCTGAAAAAGCCAAGGTAAGCATTCCGTTCTATTATGCTTATTCGAAAGAAACAACGACTCCGAAGTATGATCCGTTAAATCAGGATATCAAGATGAAAGATGCTTTGGATAATGTAGAAACTCAGGCAGAGAAAGATTCTATCAAGAATTATTCTATTGACCGGACTACAATCAAGAGCGTATCATTCAATAATGTCAAAGTAGATATCCAAAGCAAGAATCCGATGCCGTATGATCCGGCCAACTTCTCGTTAAGCTATTCTTATAGCGAGAACAGTAAACAGAATCCGGAAACGGAATATGAACGGACCAAAGACTGGAACGGTAGCTTTGCTTATACATATACACCGTATGCGAAACCATTCCGCCCTTTCCAGAAAATGAAACAGAACAACGGATATACCAAATATCTCAAACAGTTCTCGTTGAATTATTTGCCTTCGAACATCAGTTTCCAGACAACGTTGATGCGTAATTATTATGAATTGCAGCTGCGCGATCTGACCAGTCAGCAATATACCGGAGGGAAGAATAATATTCCGGTTTCATTCAGTCAGGAGTTTTATTGGGACCGGGCTTTCAGCTTACGCTGGGACTTTACCAACAACTTGTCGGTTAATTTCACATCGGGAACAAACGCCCGTATCGAGGAACCGTATGTACAAGTCAACAAGCAATTGAATCCGGACGGATATAAAGTGTGGAAAGACTCGGTGATGCAAAGCATCAAAGATTTGGGTACGCCACTGAAATACGACCAGCAATTTACAGTAACCTGGAATCTTCCGTTGCAATATATTCCGGTTCTCGACTGGGTAAACAGTTCGGTTTCTTACGATGCTACCTATAACTGGGAACGAAGCGCGGAAATTGAAGGAGACGATCCGATTGGTAACGTTGTCAAAAACCAGCGTCAGATCAACGGACAAATGAACCTGAATCTGCAGAGTCTGTATAACAAGAACAAGTATCTGAAGAAGATCAACCAGAAGTTCAATACGTCTTCACGCAACAACAACCAGAAGAAGAAAGTGAAGAAAGAGGTGAAACTGGAGAAAGACATCGTCTTGAACCCGGATAGTGGAACCATCGTACAGCACGGTATGTTTACTAAGAAACTGCGTATTACAGCACGTGGAGCCGACGGTAAAGTATATGCAGTCAAATTCAAGCCGATCAACTATGCGCAGGTAATGATTCTCAACAAGGATACGGCACATTTGAAGCTGACTATCAAACCGGGTCCTTCGGGCAGTGAGGAGATGTGGAACAAATCCGTCGAATATGCGACTCGCTTTGCCATGATGTTGAGACGTATTAACATCCAATATACAACCAGCGATGGTATGATGCTTCCTGGCTTCTTGCCGGAAGTTGGTGATATGTTCGGACAATCGCGCTCAAGCATCGGTATGGCTCCTGGACTCGGCTTTGCTTTCGGAGGTGTAAGTCGCAGTTATATCGACTATGCCAACGACCGTGGCTGGCTGATCACCAATGATTCGACGAACATTACACCGGCGATGATCAGCAACGCACGTAATTTGAATATCAATGCTACGTTAGAGCCTCTTCCAGGATTGAAGATTGACTTGAATGCCAACCGGGTTGATACCCGAAATACAGAGGTTCAATTCATGTATGCCGGCATGCCTGAAACGTATAGCGGTAACTTCACGATGACAACCATTGCCATTGGCGGTTCGTTAGGCGGAGGCGGTAATGCAGATAATAATTATGCATCCAAGAAGTTCGATAACTTCTTAGCCTATCGGGAAATCATTGCTTCCCGAATGGAAAATGCCTACGCACGGACTTCTTATCCGAACTCCGGATTCATTGAAGGAACGGCTTTGGCAAACCGTCCTTATAATCCGGATAATGGAAATGTCAGTCTTAATTCGGCAGATGTTTTGATTCCGGCATTCCTGGCAGCTTATACCGGAAAAGACCCGTCGAAGGTAGAACTCTCGGCTTTCCCGTCGATCCGTAGTCTGCTTCCGAACTGGAGAATCACCTACAATGGTCTGACAAAAATACCGTTCTTACAACGGTACTTCAAAGATGTTACCCTGAGTCATCAGTATAAAGCATCGTATAGTGTAGGTTCTTTCTCATCATTCCTGAACTGGGTGGATGCCGGACAAGATGGATTGGGTTATGTCCGTAGTGTATTGACTGGAAATCCTACACCGTCTTCGCCTTATGATATCTCGGCAGTCAGCATCACCGACGGTTTCAGTCCGTTGTTAGGTGTAGATGCCACGGCCCTGAATAATATCACCGGTAAAGTTGAATATCGTACAACCCGGAACTTAAACCTGAACATCTCATCGTATCAGCTGGTAGAATCCAACTCCAACGAGTTTGTCATCGGTTTGGGATACAAGTTTGTCGAGTTCAATAAAGTCTTGAAGATGAAGAAAACACAGAACTTCAGCAATGACCTGACAGTCAATTTGGACTTCTCATACCGGAAGACGCAGTCGCTGATTCGTAAGATTGAGGAACAATTCACGCAGGCAACCAGTGGAAACATCGCCAAGACCATTCAGTTCTCTGCCGATTATGGATTGAGCCGCGCTCTGACGCTGCGGGCATTCTACGACCTGCAAATCAACAAGCCGTTAGTATCAAGCGAATCCTATCCGACTTCCAATTCCAATTACGGAATCAGTCTCCGGTTCTCGCTGGCACAATAAAGTAAGCAACAGGGCTGCATGAAGCTTCCGTAGCACTACAAAAACGCCGACGAGACTCAGCGAAGCTTCCGTAGCCCTACAAAAATCCCGATGAGCCTCAGCGAAAATTTTGAAGGAAAACTTGCTTCAAAAAAAATACATTTTTTCTGTAACGTAATCTTCGGTACCGTCGTCTTATGGGCAAATAAGATTAATAAACGGAAATCATGAAAACATTCTTTACAGCATTATTACTGTGTATAAGCTTGGGTTGTTTAGGACAATCCATTCAACTGAAAGGAACGATCAAGAACGAGGATAAACAGGCCATTGAATTTGCCAACATCGTTTTGCAGACACGCGATTCGAATATGGTAACCGGAGCTTCATCCGATGCCAAAGGACATTTCGAATTAATGAATATCAGTGCCGGAACGTACCGGCTGGTCATTTCAAGCGTAGGTTATCAGACACAGGAAATCTGGCTGGCCGACTTGAACCAGTCCCGTAACTTAGGTGAGATTTATCTGGCAGAAGAAGCCTTTGCTCTCGACAATGTCACGGTAACCGCTTCGGCACAACGGAGCGAAATAGACCGGAAGATTGTTTATCCTTCCGAACGCCAGCAAAAGGCCTCGGCCAACGGCGTTGATTTGCTGCAACAACTGATGCTTCCGCGTCTTCAGGTTGATCCGGTAAACAATACCATTCAGATTCCGGGCGACGGCGAAGTACAGCTGCGTATCAACGGAGTGAAAGTGACAAACCAGGAAATCCGTGCCTTGCGTCCGGATGAAATTGTCCGGGTTGAATATCATGACAATCCCGGATTACGTTACGGGAATGCCGAAATCGTCATAGATTACATCGTACGCCGACCAGAAACAGGCGGAAACTTCGGCATTGACATCATGCAATCGCCGCATGTTGCTTGGGGAAATTACCAGGCCAACATGAAGATCAACCATAAGAAGTCGGAATTCTCGGCCAATTACTGGGGCGGACCACGCGACTTCTACGGCGCTTATCGGGATAATCAGGAAGACTTCAATCTGGGAAACGGAACGGAACTGCATCGGTACGAAAAAGGAGTTCCTTCACACTGGAAGCTGATGCAGCAATGGCTGAACGTAGCTTACAACCTACAGGACAACAATAAATATCAATTCAACGTATCCCTCAATTATTCCGGGAACAATGTACCTGTCCAGCGTTTCAAAGGACAATTGATCAATCGGGCAGATGAAACAGACTATGTGGATATGCTCGACGAGACCAGCAGTCATTACCATCGTCCTTCGCTCGACATCTATTATCAGCGCAACCTGAAGAAAGACCAAGTCTTGATCTTCGATGTGGTAGGAACCTACAACAAAGAATTCTCCGACCGCCTTTATCAGGAAAGCCGGGAAAATGATATGCTGACCAATATCCGGAACAAGGTACATGGAAAGAAATATTCCATCATCGGCGAAGGAATCTACGAAAAGAAACTGGCCAACGGAAACCGCTGGGGAGCTGGTCTGCGTCATACACATTCCTTTTCCAACAACGATTATATCAACGGACATACATACCGGACGGAAATGCAACAAGGTTCGACCTATCTGTATGGAGAATTCCGGGGAAAGGCGAAGAAGTTGGACTATATGTTGGGCATTGGCGGGACACGTTCGTTCTATCGTCAGGAAGGAAGTGTGGATTTATACCAATATTATACCTTCAATCCGCGACTGACACTGAAATATACCTTCAACGATCGGGCATATCTCCGCCTGCGTTCGTCCATCAGTAACGAAATGCCTTCATTAGGAAACCAAAGTGCCATCGACCAGGTGATTGATTCCCTGCAAATCCAACGTGGTAACCCGAATCTAGAATCTTACTTATATTATCGGACAAGTCTGGACGGTGAATGGTCGAAAGGGATCTTCCACACCTATTTCAGTATGAGTTATAATTATAAGCCCAATGCCATCATGGACGAGAAGTATGTAGAAGGAAACAAGATTATCCAAACGTGGGACAATCAGAAGAACTGGCAAAGCCTTACACCGATGATACAATTGCGTGTCGGTCCGGTAGCCAATATGCTGCAATTCTCTGTCAGTGGTGGATTGAATCATTACATCAGCAACGGCAATACCTATAAGCACCGGTATTCCAACTGGTGGATGGATGCCAGCCTATCTGCTAACTGGAAGAATTTCTCCTTCATGTATCAGATCATGACCAATCAGAACCGTCTTGTAGGAGAAACTGTTTCGGGAGATGAAAACGCACAAGTCCTGATGTTGAACTACAAATGGAAAGGCTTACGTGTCGGAGCCGGCGTTATCAATCCATTTACCAACGATTACAAGACTATCAGCGAGAACTGGAACCAATATGCATCGAGCCGCAAGTCCAACCACCTGCAAGAAAGCGCCCACATGGCATTTATCACACTGAGTTATAATTTCTCTTTCGGCCGCCACTATAAGTCAGGCAGTAAGAAAGTAAGCAACCAGGATTCCGATTCAGGTATCATGCAGACGGGGAAATAAAAGAATGAATTTGGGAATGGCGTCTTCCCTAGCTAGGGGAGACATCCTCCCTTATATAGAGAAAGCATCGTTCTCTATGTAGGGAAAGGGGAATTCCCAATCAAATATGAAGTACAACCATCATATTATCTTGACAATAGAGTAGATGTGGGGAGTTACCCCCAGCACCTCTCATTGCACCGTACGTACG